>Ga0169931_10004630_pt1 | contig 21311 bp, 22 predicted proteins | sample Kivu_15m_20L_FD_129675 | JGI IMG/M metagenome (GOLD analysis project Ga0169931, IMG submission 129675) | Freshwater microbial communities from Lake Kivu, Western Province, Rwanda to study Microbial Dark Matter (Phase II) - Kivu_15m_20L... | ecosystem: Environmental > Aquatic > Freshwater > Lake... | reverse complement strand
TGGACTGCTGGACGTATGTATAAGTGGTGGCATAAAAATCCAAAACAAGAACAAATATGGGATTTTATTGATGCTATTGGCGGTAAAGATTCTATTAATGCAAAAAAACATGGATTGCGAGCAGTGTTCGACACTGGCATCTTTGATCTTATTGAAAATAGTTGGTCTAAATCTAGTGTTGCAGAAGGAAAATTAAAAGTATGCAGCATGAAGTGTGGATTAGAATTTGACCCATTTAAGGAACAATTTAGATGAACGTGTTCGACCTAAAAATACAATGGAAAAACGATTTTAAAAAATTTATATTACCTTATTATAAAGAAAGCAAACAACATTTAGATATTAAATCTAATTATAAAAATTATTTATATACATTTAGCAAACAGAGGGTTGAATTTGTTGAATATACAAATCTAAATTGGTATGATTCTTTAAAATATGCACGAGGTAAAGGATGGTTAACAGATCCGTATGTAGAATATTTAGGCAAAACAGATATGACTTTTTTAAAATCTTTACTTGACGGAAAATATCATAGACGTGTTAGACAAACAATAGAACTTTGCTGCGATTTATTTAATAAAGAACCCACAATGTTCCCAGTTAAAATCGGTGTAGATAGAATACATCCCGGTAACACTTTAGTCCATAGTTTAAAAATTTTACAAAGAGGTTGTAAAATGATCAGGGTTGTAGATTTTAATTATATAGATGAGGCAATTATAATCAAAAAATTAAACTCATTACAAGATATTCAAAATATTTATACTTCGAAAAAGATCTATGCTTTTTTTGTAAATAAAGAAAAACATAATGGACTTCAAGTATTAGTATTACATAATAATTTTAATGCATTTGACCATAATGGAAATCTACAATGGAAAAGCGATAAGCAGGCCTGGCCGTTTGACACTTTTTTAAATAAATTATCAAGTTTAACAGATAATATATTAAACAGTGAACTTATAAGTTTTACTTACAACGAAAAAAATTACAAAATAAAAATTCCACATGACAATAAATTACAAAAAAGTATATTTATAGAATCAATAAAATGGGGAAATGAGAATATTATTTTTTAATGTGCGGTTTCTTTTTTACTAATAATAAGTCTAAATGCTCTGATTGGAATTTTGAAGATATTCTTCAAAGAGGATTTAGTCATGAAGAATTTTTTCACAATGATGTATACGCTATTCAGTCAGTTCTTCCATGTGTAAATGAAACCGTAGATTTTTCATTGTTTAATACAACTGATTATATTTTTTTATACACAGGTGAAATTTATAATTATAATAGATCTAAATTTAAAAATGATACTGAGCAAGTTTTATATGACATTTTGAATAAAAATTCAAATATACATTATAATGGAATGTATGCCTATGTTTTTTATGATAAAAAAAGTAAAGAAGTGATCTATCGTAGAGATAAAACAGGACAAGTGCCACTTTTTATTTATGAAAAAAATAATCATTTAATAATATCTACAACTATTAAAAGTATTGTTAAAACAATTAAAGCTTTGCCAAATAAACAAAGTTTAGAATTGTGGAAAACATCAAAACATTTTATTTTTAATGACACTCCGTGGCAAGATATATATGCAGTTATTCCATGTAGTAATGAACTTTATTATTATAATTCTAATATAAAAGATATTTTTAAGAAACTTAAACCAGATTATTATACTTATCTTAAATCGGCAAGCATTAATAGTGGTGGAATAGACAGCGGTATAGTAAGCAAATGGTTTGGAGAATTTTCAGTTGCAATAAACCATGTAACCAAAGATTATATTAGCAATAAGTTAGACTTTGCTTTTAATGTATGTGAAAAAGAATGGGTTCAATACGTAGATGAGTTTATAGAAAAAACCTATTTGTTTCCGTATACATGGAGTTGGGTCGGTTATTATATATTAGGCAAAAAATTAAAAGATAAAGTTAATGTTTTGTACACAGGTGAAGGAGCAGACGAAATTTTTGGAGGTTATCCTGATTACGAAGCTGGTATAAGGACCCCTTATTCGAAACCCTTTCCGATCGACGAGAACAATCTTTTAGTAAGCAACAAATTATTAGATCAAAAATATTTTATTCCTATTTCTGCAATGGGGGCAAATTTAGCATTGGGATGTTTTACTATAGAACCGAGGTCTCCTTTTTTAGATAGAAGAATTCTCAATAATAAATCTTTTATATATGAGAATAATAAAAAAACTTTAAAAATATATTATGAAGAATTATACGGGTGTTTGCCGCCGCCGAAACAAGGATTTGCCGGATTTCCAGACGAGTATGGTAGAAAAAAAACTTGGAAAGATGCCTGTTTTGAAAAAATATTAAATATTGCAAGATTATCATAACATTAGCATGATATATTTTTTTTGAATAAGTATACATATGACTAAAATTTCAGATACTTTTTGTTTATTACCGTGGGTTCATTTAAGTACTCGTCCTGATGGAAGTATGCGAGTTTGTTGTACTGCAAACGCAAGTTCAGTGGGTCCTACTAATGACAAAAAACATGGAGGTCAAGTGGGTATATTAAAGACCGAAGACGGTAAACCAAATAACTTAAACGTAACAGATTTTCTCACTGCATGGAATAGCACTTACATGAAAAATGTAAGAAAACAAATGTTAAACGGAGAAAAACCTCTAAGTTGTATGAAATGTTATAGAGAAGAAGCAGCCGGACATAATAGTAAGCGTATGTGGGAGACTGCATATTGGAGTCAGCGTGTTGATGTAGATAAAATAATTGCAGAAACAGACGAAGACGGGAGTGTTCCTCCTCAACTTGCTTACATAGATTTGCGATTTGGTACAAAGTGTCAACTTGCTTGTGTAATGTGTAGTCCGCATGATAGTAGTGGCTGGATTAAAGATTGGAAATCTATTTTTCCTGCTGTCAACAATGAATCATTAAAAGAAACAATGCAATGGGAAAACAAAGGTAGTTACAACGGAAGTAGTTACAATTGGCATAAACAAAATCCAACTTTTTGGAAACAATTTTACGAACAAATTCCAAATATGCAGCAGATTTATTTTGCTGGAGGGGAAAGTTTGATAATTGAAGAACATTATGAAATTTTGGAAGAATGTATTCGACAAGGTCATGCAAAAAATCTAGAAGTTCGTTATAACAGTAATGGTGTAGAATGGAGAGATGATTTATTTGATTTATGGAAAGAATTTAAATTAGTTAGATTTCATTATTCTGTTGACAGTATTAAAGAAATGAACGATTATATTCGATATCCTAGTAAATGGGAAAGAATGGAAGAAGTATTTCATATTTTAGATACACAAACACCAAATAACACAGAAGTTACAATTGCTTGTGCTGTGCAGGCACTCAACATTTATTATATTCCTGATTTTATTAAATGGAAACTAACACAAGGGTTTCAAAAAATAAACATGTGGCCTTTTGGTGCTGGAGGAATTAATTATCATTTCGTTTATCATCCTCCGCACCTTAATGTAAAAGTTTTACCTGATTGGTTTAAAAGAGAATGTAGACGAAAATACGAAGAATTTTATCCTTGGTGGAAACAAAATTGGGAAAAAGGAATTCCAGAATGGCATAAAGGTAAGGTTGATTACGAAAAGTGGGCTAATGCTGATTATGGAATTAAAAGGTTAGAAGGAATGTTAAAATTTATGGAAAGTGAAGATTGGAGTGTAAGGTTAACAGAGATGAAAGAATTTTTAGATTTATGTGATAAACAACGAAACATTTCATTTGCAGAAACTTTTCCAGAAATGAAAGGAATTTTTTTCGATGCATGTTAACATTAATAGTAAAAGCGATATAGAGAATCATAAAGATTACGTGTTAGATTATGAGCATTGGATGCTGAATTTAAAGGATTTGCAAGTTCAACAGGATATAGCTAATAATTTTCAAAAAGCACAATGTTTTGACGAAATTTTTACTGACACGGAAATAGATTGGATCTATGGTTATGCTTTTAGTAGATGCAAAACTGTGCGACACAACGATAATGGAACAATTTTTATAAGTGGAAATCTTCAAGGAATTTATGAAAAATTTGCAAACAGACTAACTGAAATTCTTCCAGGAGCGGAAAACTCGCCAGTAGTTGGCGGTAATTTTTTTATAACACCCGATCAATATGGTTTGCACAATGATAGCACTAGAGAAAGTGATTGGATAAAAAGTTTAGAAAAAACTCCACGAGATAATAATAAACGTAAATGGGTTCCGTGGCGTAATATTATTATACCTTTATACACTGCTCCAAAAAATATTGAAAGTCATGCAGTTTTTTTCGATCAACGACATGTAGATTTTGCTCATGTTTACAATCATGGAATGAAACTTCAAGATATAGCAACCACATATCCTATTGTAACAGACCATTCAACTATTAATTTCCATTTACTAAATGGAGTAATACAATCTCAAGAAAACAATCTAAAGACATATGATAAATTACACCATGAAGAGTACTTGTACTATACTCCGCATAGAAGATTAACTGGATTAACACCAGAATTAACTTGTGAATGGAAACCTAAATGTCCTATCGTTTTTGATGCAGTTCAATTACACGCTACTAATAAAGGAAGAAAAGATAAACAATGGACACTGAAAATGGGGTTATTGTTGACTTTTTTAAGAGAAGTAAAATGAAAACCTAATGCAGTTTTAATTTCTGTTATTACCAGTTAACAAAGAAGATATTTAAATTGTTTGTATCTGTTAAAAGACAGGGCGGTCTATAGAAAATTACCAAACAGATTATACAAAGAACTAATAATGATAAAAAATAATGTTATATGTCCGGCAATATGGGATCATTTATGTATTAACACAAACGGAAAAAATCGTTTGTGTTGCAATTCTCACACTCGCAATAACGATAATTTTTTAGAAAATTTCAATGAGCATTGGTATGATTACAGAAATAAACTTAAAAAACAGATATTACAAAATGAACGACCTGTTGAATGCGATAATTGTTGGAAAAAAGAAGATTTAGGAATTAAAAGCCTAAGGCAAAATTTTATAGAAAAATATAAACAAAGAAATGAATGGGAAAACTTTCTTACGAGAATTAAACAGCAGAGTGACTTTCCGATAGAATTAGATTTAAAACTAGGAAATTATTGTAATTTATCCTGTAGAATGTGTAGTAGTTATAGTAGCAGTAAGTACCAAACCGAATTTAAAAAAATATACAAAGAAACTGGAATTGATTACGGAATCAATGATTACGAAAAACACTATGTTCAACAGAATTGGTATGATTCAGATGAATTTTATAACATATTTACGAAAATATTAGATAATGGAATTAAAGAATTAAAATTTACAGGAGGAGAACCGTTAATTGTTCCCAATGTCAAAAAATTATTAGATTATTGTATAAAGAAAAAAATCTCAAAAGATATAATTTTATTAATTATAACCAATGTGACTAGAATTGATAATGATTGGATTCAAATCTTTAATAAATTTGGTCACACGGGGTTAATATTAAGCATTGATGGTATAGATAATACTTATGAATATATAAGGTATCCTACTAATTGGCGAGATATCTATAAAAATTTACAATTGTTAAAAAAAACAAAAAAAGAAAATATAGCTTGTGATATTACTTTTACATTGCAAATATACAATATGTTACAAACAAAAAAAATTGTAGATTTAAGTCGAGAATTAGGATTTGGATTAAATGCTATACCTTTAGATACTCCAGAATATTTAGATGTAAGAAATGCACCCGATCAGTTAAAAATTGATGCCTTAAATTTACTTGCAACTATAGAACCTACTAATAATAACGAATTTGAATTTTTAAATACGTGTAGGGCAAAGATAGCACAACAACCACTTGAATCTAACAAATTTTACAGACAAATGTTAATAGACATTAGTAAATTAAAAGACCCTTACAGAAATCAAGATTTTACCAGCACAGAGGTGTATAAGTATTATGGTTGATTGTTTTGCTATAGAAAATAGTTTGACTATTGATACAAATGGAGATATTAAACCTTGCTGCAAATATAAAGGTAAATTTGGAAATATAACCACCACAGACGTAAATTTACAAAATTTCTTAGAATTAAAAAAAAATAAAAATTGGCCTGAAGGTTGTAGCAGTTGTAAATATTTAGAAGATAATAAAATACGCAGTAGGCGTCAAACATATCTCACGAGATTTAATTCTGAAGATTTTTTACTAGATTTAAGTATAGGTAATTACTGTAATTTAAAGTGTAGAATGTGCAATGAAACATTAAGTACAAACTGGTATAATGATGCAAAAAAACTAGGTAGAATTTTACCAAAACCTTTTTTGTTAAATAACACACAAATAGATAAAATATTCGACTACATTCCAAAAAATAAATCTATTACTATAGAACTTAAAGGAGGAGAGCCTTTAGTTACTCCTAACATACAATATTTGTTCGAAAAAGCTTTTAAATTAAATGCGAAAATAATTTGCATAACCAATGGCACTGAATTGCCTAATTGGTTTTTAGAAAAATTAAATTATATGGACATTCAACTACAAATGAGTATAGATGGTATAAAAAATACTTATAATTATGTAAGAGGAGATAAAAACTTCGATTGGGAACGCTGTGCAGAAAGAATGTCTTATCTAGAATCACTAGACATAGACTTTAGTTATAATTATGTAGTTCAAAATTTAACTGTAAATGACATGCTAGATTTTGAAAATTTAACAACAAAAAGGATAAATTGGATAATTTTAAACAATCCTTCATATCTTATTTGTAATAATATACCCGATGAAAATAAAAATAATATTTTAGAAAAAATTAATAAAATAAAAACCTGTCCTAGCGGCATAAAAGAACTTATTAATAAACCTTGCGACTTAGAGGTTTACAAGAAATTTATAGAAGAAACAAAAAAATTAGATAAAATAAGAAATCAAAATTTAAAAAACGTATTACCTCATTTACTTAATTCACAAGGAGAATATATGTATGACACAATCTAAAACTTTTTGTATTTTGCCTTGGATGCATATTGCTACAAATGCTAGTGGAAATCTTCGTGTGTGTTGTAATAGCACTCCGGGAAAAAATTTTATACTTAAAGAAGACAGTAGTGTTTATAAAATATATAAAGATGACATTCGCGAGGCGTGGAATAGTGAGGTTTATAAAAAAATTAGATCACAAATGCTTAACAACGAACGACCAGAAATGTGTTCTAGATGTTTTAGAGAAGAAGACATAGGTATAAGAAGTGCTAGACAAGCGTGGAATGATAAATGGAAAAAAGATATAGAATATACAGCAAATGCAACATTTGATGTAAAATATATAGATATAAGATTGGGAAATTTGTGCAATTTAAGATGTCGTATGTGCAATCCCTATGCAAGTAATCAATGGATTAAGGAATGGCAATTAATACATTTTAACCAAGATGAAACCGGATTACAAAGATTAAAAAGTATGGATTGGCCTGAAAACGAAAAAACATGGGAAAATTTGTTTAGTATTGTTGATAATGTTGAAGAGATTTACTTGACCGGAGGAGAACCTACGATTATTAAAGAACAATTTAAGTTGTTTAATTTTTGTATAAAAAACGGATATGCAAAGAATATAAAATTAAAATATAATACCAACCTTACAAATATACCTAAAAATTTGTTAGAAATATGGAAATATTTTAAACAAGTTCAATTAAATTGTAGTATTGATGCTATAGGAGATCTTAACAGATACATACGTTATCCTAGTAATTGGAAAAAGATAGAGGAAAACTTTAATAAAATACAATCATTGCCTAACAGTGTTATAGAAATACACAATACTGTTCAAATTTATAACATTTTAAGGTTAGATGAATTTATAAATTGGGCATTACCCTACGGTCATAAAATTTATTTTAATATTTTGGATCACCCGGAAGAACTAAATATTAGAGTACTTCCGTCTAATTTAAAATCTATTGCTAGAGATAAACTTGTTAAATATACAGATCTTTCTAAAGTAACTGGTATTATTGATTATATGATGGCAGAAAATTGGGCTGACAAATATGATCAGTTTCTAAATTACACTAAAATCTTAGATACAAGTAGAAATGAAAACTTTTTTAATTTAATACCAGAATTTAAAGACAAGGAATAGGAAAAAATATTGTATGACCTTTGAAGAATTTATCAAAGAATTTTATTTATGGAGTATTAATAACGTAGAAATAAGACAAGAAAATACAAATTTCAGTATTTGCCCATATGCAAAAAAAGCTAGATTAGACGATAAAATTTATTTTATAGATTGCTCTCGTGAAATAATTTTTAATCCAACAGAAATTATATTTGATAATTATCAAATTGCAATCCTATGGTTAGATAAAAATATAGGAAATTTAGATAATCATATAAAATTATTAAATGATAAATATCCTAAATTAACTTTTTTCAAAAGTACTACAGACAGCGGTTATTTTGCAAAAAATTTCACTAATTGCATTTTTGTTCAACAAAAAGACGATCTTTTAGAAAAAAGGAATTTTTTAAAAAACACAGATTATTATAAAAATTGGCCTGCATGGTACTACAATAAAATAATTCACGAGAGCAATAGCATTACAAAATAATTACATTTGTAGCATGCCTAATTTTACACAGATATTGTATAAAACCGGTATTCAAGTTAGTTGTATAGCGAAGAACTAGTCAGATCAATACGTTATATTTTAAATTATTTTACAAATGAAATAAGAATTGTAACAAAGGTTTTTACACATAAATAAAATTTTAAGGATGCAAATGAATGCCTCAATGTTCTTTATTAAATACCCATATTTGTGCAGTTCTGCCTGGATATTATAAACCCTGTTGTCAGTATGTGGTATACGACGATATATATAAAGATGTATTATTATCGGAAATGTCACATAAAGAATATACACAAACACCTCAATTTCAACGTATAAAAAAAGATATGGAGACAGGCTGGCATAAAGGATGTGAAAAATGTTTTTTGGATGAAACACAAAATGGTTTAACTAGTCTTAGACAACTTGCTAACAATCGATATTCAAACTCGAATCAAATACAATTTGTAGAAATAAGTTTAAGTAACAATTGTAATTTATCATGCAAGATGTGCAATCCTTGGGCAAGTAGTACATGGAGTGATTTACATAAAAAAAATCCTGCAATTCAAAAATATTTTAACAATCTAGAAATAGATATTTCAATTGACAAAATATTTAGAGATATAGATTTTTCAAGCGTAGAAAAAATAAAATATCTAGGCGGAGAACCGTTTATTACACCTCAAACTAGAACACTGTTTGATTTTTTAGAAGAGAACAATTCCATAGGAAATATAATATTACAAACAAATACTAATTGTACTTTTTATCCTAAAAAGTTGATCTCTTATCTGTTGAAGTTTAAAAAAGTAATAATAGGATTAAGCGTCGACGGGTTTGATAAATCTTGCGAATATTCTAGAACAGGAAGCAGATGGGAAAATATTTGCAACGTTATAGAACAATGGTACGATTTGTATAAAAATAATCAAAATATTGAAATTTATTTTTCTACTACAATAAATGCATTAACAGTGCATGATTTCCAAAAAATAAGTAGCTATTCAGAGGAAAAAAATCTCAATATTTATCCTTATGTTTTACACAATCCGAAAATGCTAAAACTAGAAGCCTTGCCTCCGGAATATTTAAAAACAATAAAAGATAGTTATAATAGCAAGTTTCTACAAAATGTAGTGTATGATTCAAGATTGTTTGAAAAATTAAAAGAATTTATTAAAAGCACAGATACAGCACAAAAAATTAAAATAAAAGATTATATTCCTGAATTGGCAAAATACTTGACATAAACAAAAATAAGTATTAGTATAAAACATGACTGAAAATTTAAAATGGAGTAATTATGACTTTACAAAAATTCCGTTTGCCGACATTGTACAAGTCGGTCAGCGGACACTCCTATATAGAGACTTATTTACTGTATCTTGGCTCCTTGGTAGATACTGCAATTACAGATGTTCATATTGTTGGCCGTATGCAAGATCCGACAAAAAAGATCATAGACCTACAGAGTTATGCCTTAAAACGATTGACGAAATAAAAAAGCAAGCACGTGAAAACGGTTTTAACAGTTTTCATTTTAGTCTCTCTGGGGGCGAACCTACTTTTCATCCTGGATATCTCGATATTCTTCAGCATCTTGCCGCTGATGTTCCTAATACTAATTACACTTCTATTCATATGACAAGTAATTGTTCTAGACCTATCAAGTGGTTTGAAAAATATGTAGAATATTGTAAACCATTTCATCGTGCAAGTATTACTGCAAGTTTGCATACTGAACATCTAAATACTTTAGAAAAAATGCAGGATTTTGCCAACAAGTTGATACTATGTCAAGAGCATGATATTCAAATTACAATCAACATGGTAATGGTTCCTGAGTGGTTTGAACGAGATTGGGATAATGCTCTCTTTTTTCATGATCAAGGAATTAATGTAACTTTAAAACCACAGAGTGATCCAACTGCTAGTCGTGTAGTGGACGGCTATACAGATGATATGCTAAAGCGTTTACACAACGGAATGCCGCAACGAGCGTACACTGAAGCAAAGAGAAAATGGAATAACAGACCTACTGCAAAATTTGAATTACCTGCAGACACTATAGGTCATAACGATAATTCAGTGCCGGCACATTTTCAAGTAGAGTTTACAGACAGCAATGGTAAAAAATGGTATATGGATCAAGCAGAGAGATTCAATGCTTTTAACTTTAACAAATTTAAAGGATGGAGTTGTAATAGTGGGTTTCAAGGCATCATTATACGAGAACCAGACGGAAGCATTAAGAGAAGTTATAGTTGTCATGATGTCCCATTGGGAAATATAGAAACAGGATTTAAATTGTTTAATAAACCAATGCCTTGTATTACAGACAGTTGTGTAAGTAGTGCCGACAGTAAAATACCAAAAAAGAAAATATAAAATAAGGATATACAATGATTTACACAGAATGGGATCAATTAACTGAAGTTATTATAGGTTGCACATATAATATTGCATCTTTACAACAATTTTCTGATAACGAATTTATTGACAATATGTCTCAAATATTGTTAGAAACTGAAGAAGACTTTTTAAAATTAAAAAAATTGTTAGAATCATTTCATGTTAAAGTTTACAGACCACAACAACCCATACTTAAAGAAGAAATATCAAGAAATTGGACAGCAAAATTTCCTTATCCACCTCTCTGTCCTAGAGATTTTCATGTTGCATACGGCAATACTATTATTTCTACAATAGGGGGAGATTGTAATAGATATACGGAAAGTGATTATTTCTTAAATATTATGTTAGAAAAATATGCAGAAGGTCGAAACTACATTTCTATGCCTAAACCAATTTTAAGTAGGGATTATCAACCTTATGAAAAATTAGAAGGACAAATTTTATTTCATGCTGCAAATATTCTTAAATGCGGTGATACTCTTATACACACTCAACCATATGTCGAAGGGCATCACGGCAGGGGAACAAAACAAGGTTTAGATTGGATTAAACGGAATATAGGTAGTGATGTAAAATGGGTATCAATACCCAAAGCAGGACACGCAGATGGCAAAATTGCATTAATAAAACCAGGTTTATTAATGTGTTATGATGAAAAAGCAATTCCAGAGGAATTAAAGAAGTGGGATAAGATAGTAGTCAAGAGAAAGGCATTGCCCGATTATTTTAACAACATAAAAAGCCAACATTTTTACAAAGACATTGTTCAAAATTGGCTAACACATTGGATAGGATATGTAGACGAAACTATTTTTGATATAAATGTGTTAAGTATAAATGAAAATACTGTCATTACTAATGGATACGATAAAGATGTATACAATAAATTAAAAGAATATAATGTTGAAATGATACCCTTTGATTTTAAACATAAATATTTTTGGGATTGTGGATTGCATTGCATTTCTTTAGATTTAACTAGAGAAGGAGAGCCAAATAATTATGTATAATATTGTTCTAAATAAGCCAGAAGCGTTAGTAATTGATGATTTTTTACCTCAAGATGTATGGGATAAAATTTGGAATCAAATACAGGTAGATAAATGGAATCAAACTGGAGCAGATGATAAGTTTTGGCATATCACTGATGGATCTAACTACAAAAATAATAAACGTTGGTTAACAAAAAGGCCTTTTAATGATAACAGCGATTTATGGTTTGAACATTTTACAAGATTCTTAGATACTTGCCCTGAATCTAAATTGTTTGCAAAAGATTATACTGAAATAGCAATGAGATGCCATGCATATCCTGTAGGAAGTAAAAATCCATGGCATACTGATTTAGGGTATACAACATATACATATTATCTGCACAAACACTGGCAAATCAACTGGGACTCTACCTTACTTGTGATACCAAAAGATGCACAAGTAAAGTATCAACAGTTATTAACATTAGATAGTAACTCGGTTCACACTGATTCATATGCAAAAGATAATATGCCAATGGAGATGTTTGAGCAGCATAACAAATATAAGACACTAATAGAATATGGATTAGGAATATTTGTAAGCCCGAAACCTAATAGATTAATTTTAATTAACAAAGGGGTAATACATGGTGTTACACGAGTTGATTCAGATGCAGGTGAAAACATAAGAGTGTCTTTAACTGGTGCTATATGGGACCATTAAACACATTTTCTAAAGGGGCACGAGCCATTACGATAATGTCTGCGGATGTGAAGTCATACAAAGATTTCGAACAAAAATTTGAAGATTTTGCAAATAAGTTAATTTTGTGTCAAGAAAATGACATACAAATTACTATTAATATGGTTATGGTGCCGGATTGGTTAGAACGAGATTGGGAAAATGCTTTATTTTTTCATGATCAAGGTATAAATGTTACGCTAAAACCTCAAAGCGATCCTACTGCTAGTCGTGTAGTGGAAGGATATACAGATGAAATGCTTAAACGTCTTCTATTTAAAAGTAAACATAAATGAGTAGAATTGATTCCTTAAACAAAACTGTTGTACCCTTTAGGGCACCTGAAATACATAACGACATTGCAAACTTTGATAAAGAAAAATATTTTTTCTTTGATAAACACTGGAATGCAATGGAAAGATTTTTTGTTTTAGATAATTTTCAAAATACATTTTACAACTGGATGGAAAAAGACTTACACGAATACAATTTCTATCCAGTAAATGGAAGTACAGAAGCAATTCAACAATGCTTACAAACTTTAAGTTCTACAAAAAAAATAATAGCAATTTTACCTAACGAATATAATTATTATAGAATAGTTGCAAGTTTATACAATATAGAAATTAGATTTATTAAAACAATTTTAGATATTGATTCTAATTGTGTTTTTATTACTAGTATTCCTTTTTGTAGAGATGGCAAAATAAGTATTTTGCAACAACAACTTTTAAATAAATGTAATGAAGATAATATTGAGTGTTGGATAGATTGTGCTTACATAGGCACAGGAAAATCTGTAGAATTTATAATTCCTAAGAATACCACAAACATATTTTTTACTTTTTCTAAAAATTTTGCATTGTCATTTAACAGAATTGGAATATGGTTATCAAAGCATCAAATTACTACCTTAGAAATGCTTAAGGATTATGGTTATTTACCTTTGGGCAATTTATCTTTAGTAACAATGTTAATGCAAAAATATAATAAATCTTATATGTGGAATAATTATAGAACTTTGCAAGAAGCAGTTACAGACTGTCCTACAGATATTGTTTTTTTAGATGATAACGGCTGCATCACAAATAAAATGACAAAACTTATAATAGACCGATATGATTGTAATAGATAAATTTGTTAGATAGATATGGCACAAATAATAATTTTTTCTGATGTAAATGGAGCACCTGGATTTAGCAGATATGCAGGTCCTTATCGTATAGCTACTGAATTAAGAAATAATGGATATGATGTGCAGGTGATAGACTTTTTTGCATCATACGATATAGAAACATTACAAAAAATTATTGATGTTCATGTAGATTCATCTACTTTATTTGTTGGATTTGCAGCTACATTGTGGACAAAGGCTATAAAGGACGAAGAATTATTAGAGTCATTTGCTTTGGGGAAAAAAAGTGTAAGATCTATAATAGTAGATGGAATGGTTAAAGTATTTCCATACACTGACGAAATTATGAAAGAAATATTTTCGTTTATAAAGAAAAAAAATAATAATTGTAAAATAGTAGTTGGTGGATACAAAGCAGGAAATTATGATCTAACAGGGGTAGATGTTTGGATATTGGGTCAAGGTGAAACTTCTGTAATTGCATTGGCAGATCATTTATCAAAAGGACAATCTTTAAATTCAGTAAACACAGAATGGGGTTTATTAATTACAGATAAAATGTACCCGTATAATAAATTTAACACATCAAAAATTACATGGCAAAAGAATGATTTTTTATTTCCTAATGAAAATGTACCGATAGAAACTGCTAGAGGTTGCATATTTAAGTGTAGTTTTTGTGCATTTAATCTAAACGGTAAAAAGTTTGGAGAATACACCAAGGAAAAAGATTCTTTACGAGACGAGTTAATTTATAATTATGAAAATTTTGGTATTACTGAATATATGATATCTGATGATACTCTAAATGACAGTATGCAAAAAGTTAATTATCTTTACAACGTAATTTCCTCTTTACCTTTTAAAATGCAATTTACTGCATATGCTAGAATAGAATTAATGGCATCACATTCTGAAATGCCTTATATTTTAAAAGAAATGGGTTTACGATCTGTTGAATTTGGCATAGAAACTTTAAATAAAGAAACTGGGAAACATATTGGTAAACAAGGTGATAAAAATAAAATAATTTCAACATTATATGAATTAAAAAATGTTTGGAAAGAAGATGTATATATGGCAGCAGGATTCATTGTGGGGTTACCTTACGAGAGTGAAAGTAGTATAAGAGATACAATGAATTGGTTATTTGAAAAAAATAACCCATTAACAGGAATACAACTTAATCGATATTGGTTTCATATCCCCCCCACACTTCCTAAAAATTTAGGTGACAAATATAATTTAAAAGATATAGGCTTTGTTGAAACACCTAAAGGGTGGGTATACGAAAACATATCTAAAATTTATGCAAATCCATCGGCATACGGTTATACCGATCTAAATTCTAGCAATTGGAAAAATACTCAAATAGATACGAATATTGCAAAATCTTTAGAAGAAGAATTTTATAATGATAATAGGGCACGTCAGAAAAAAAGCATGAGTATATTTCAATATTACAACAGAATGAGAAATATAGGATATTTGCATTCAGAGATAGGAAATCTGTTTTATGACGATAAAGATTTTATTACAGAATCAATTAAAAGAAAAAATAAATTGAAAACAATGTATTTAGGAAAAATTTTATGAGAATACTTATAACAGGAAATTCAAAAACAAATATAACAAAATCTATTACAGAAATATATGAAGATATTCATACTGTGTCTAGATCTGTAGAGTCTAATTATACCTTAGATCTTACCATACCCGAAAATATAAACCATTTAGCAAAAATTTCTTGTGATTATGATATTTTTATTAATTGTTCATTAATACCCGATTTTGGGCAAACTAAAATTCTACAGGCAGTATGGACAGAATGGAAATCTAATAACAAACAAGGACATATTATTAATTTTGGATCTTCTGTAGATTATTATTACAGACCTGATAATAGGTTATATCCTATCGAAAAACGAAGTCTAAGAGATTTAAATAGATCTTTGTCAAAACATGCAACTTGGTTTGACAGTAAAATTAAATGCACATATTTTAGTTTTGGTGGAGTTTCTACTGAAAAAACAGAAAAACAATGGGGACACTATAGTCATTTTTCGTGTGAAGAAATAGCATCGTATGTCAAGTGGTTAATAGAAAGTCCAAAAAATGTTAATATTGATGAATTGCATATTACACCTATTCAGCCTAAAACAAAAAAAGAAATGAAAAAAAGTATAAAAAATGATGTAAATATTTCGTGGGATTCTGGGGATAGAAGGATTTATTTAATAAATGAAGAGTGACATAGAAGAACTTAAAAAATTGATCATAGATACAGCAGCAATGCAAATTGACTTGCCAATCACTGATAACGATATTGAAACTATTGCAAAGGAAATAGAAAGTATACCAGATCAGCATTGGTATTGGTGTACATTTAGAGAATCTTATCTTATATGTTTATATGGCAACGATGACGTAAATGATAAAAAAAACATGAAATGGTTATTAGCTGCTAATAATTGCACAAAGTTGAAAGATTTATGCGAAAATTTTATATTTAAGATGACAACAGTCAAACCGCGTATTATTGTAATCAAAACCTTTGCTGGAATGCAAATGCGTGAACATACTGATTGTTATAAAGATCAGTTAGATAAATTAGAACCTAAGATGAGATTGGTAGTAAAAGGAAGAAAAAAAAATACACTTTATTTTGTAAATGAAGATGGGGACAGGGTTAATATTTCTGACGAATGGAGATCTTATATTATGTCTGGAGCATCCTTGCATGGAATGCAAAATGTTGAAGGAGAAAAATTAACTATATGTTGGGGAGATCCGTGGGTTGGTGATGATTTGCAAAATGAATTTTTTGTAAATTTTATTCGTGAACAATATCAAAAATATCTTTCAAATGCCATATTACGTTCAGAATTAGGAAACGTAGACAACGAAAAAGGGATCAAAGATCCGAAAAAAGAACGTATATATTCTTGGGAAGAATGGAATGGACGTAAGAAAACTTGATCCTTTTTCTTTAGATGTATATAACTTTAGAAAAGAAGTAATAATAACTGACGAGAATTCTAAAGAAATTTATTTACAAGAAGATGTTCCGTACGATAAAAATATTTCTGAAGAAGTATGGAAGTTCAGTAAAAGAAAATGGAATTCTTTGAATTTTGATCTTCTATATGGTGTTTATTTTGAAAATGAACTTGCTTCTATATCGGGATCAAAATTATATGGTAATAAAAAAAACATTTTACGCACTGGTATGATGTATTACACCTTAAAAAGATTTAGAACTCAATTACGCAGTCCATTATGGACTGAGCAAGGATTATTGCACAAGTCTATAGATTTTTTTGATAATATCGATTATGTTTTTATTTCTATATATCCTCATAACAATAAACTTAAATCTTGGATTAATGTTTTCGGTAGAGGAAACAGATTAGGACAACTACATTCTAATAATCACCTAAGTGTTTTAAAAAGTTTTTCTAAATATCCTGTAGATGTTAAAATTAGCGGAGTGTTTCAAACTATTTTTTATTTGAAAAAAAATTCAAATAAAATCTCAATAGAAGAAATGATAGACGAAATAGCTGATAAATAATTTTATGAAAAAAGTTTTTGCTCCTACCCATAAAAAGGTAAAAAATCTGCAGTGGTTTTTACATCTTAGTGTATTTCCTGCGATATACTTCAGTACCTTTAATTATTGGTTAATTGCATTAATAACTTTTTGGCTAATGCATGGTGTAGGATCTGCTATCGGAGCTCATAGATATTATACTCATAGAACCTTTAAAACAAACAAATTTTGGGAAATTCTTATGAGTTTCTTTTTTACAATATCTACAACAGGCTCTACAATAGGTTATACTATGATGCATTTAAAGCATCATGCTCATTCAGACAAAGATCAAGATCCTCATAATCCTAAATTAGGATTTTGGAAAACATGGTGGGGAATGTATGAAGAATCAAAACTTATGTTTGGGTCTAAAGTTTATGTTAGACTAATGCAAGATCCTATAATGAAATTTTTTCACAATTATTATTTTGCAATTATCATTTGTTATGTTTTAATTTTATCTATAATTGATCCGATATTAATAATTTATGCATACGCTATACCTGCTGTAATGCAATTTCAAATAAATGCTATTTTGATCGTATTAGTTCATTCAGACATAGCACCTAAACTAGGCGGTTATAGAGGATATGATACTAATGATAATTCATATAACATATGGTGGTTAAAACCTCTTACTTTAGGCGAAGAGCTACATAATAATCATCATGGAAAACCCGCGTCTATAACTATGGCAAGATCAAATTCGTGGAAAGAATTTGATCCATTATATTATTTTATAAAATACGTGATAAGAGGAAATCCTAATTGAAAACCAAGATACATGGCGGAAATGCAATAGAAATTTTAGATTACGATCTAAAAAAAATAACAATTAAGGACGCACATCAAATAATGAAATATTATTTTAATCATTTGGTAGTTGTTTTTAGAAAACAAAATCTTTCACCTAATGATATGATAGATATAGCTAAAATTTTTGGTGACCCTGAATTTTTTGATGAAAAGACAGTTTTGCAAAGATCTCCTATGGGTGTAAATGGAGTACAACGAGTTTGTGCAGGTTTTAACGAGGACGGATCTCCGCGAGGTTTGTTCGGTCATGACGATGACTTAGATTGGCATGCAAATAGGCCTTCTGCTGAATTAGACAGAAAACCTATTATTTTTTTATATGCTGCACATGATTCGGCGGGTAGTAGAATTAGTTGGGCAAATATGGCTATGGCATATGATGATTTAGATGAAGAAACAAAACTTTTTATTAATAACAAAAAAGGAATTTATGGATTTGAACCCAACACATATACTAAGTCTTTTAATATATGGAAGCCTCATAGAAACTTAGAAGGACAAAATTTTATAAGAACAAATCCGATTGGTAATAAAGGTATGTTTTTTCCATATTATCAATTTTTTGGTTTTAAAGATGTAGACGAAAATACCAGTGAATTTTATAAAAAAAAATTGTATGAACATGCATATCAAGAAAAATATTTTTATCATCACGACTATGAAGACGGCGACGTTCTTTTAGGAGATCAATGGTTAACTGTCCATAAAAGATGGGCAATAGAACTAAAAAACAGAATGCTCTATAGAGTGTCGATGGATTGGAAAAATATAAATTTACGGGATCTTTAAATGTATTTAGAAAAATTGATACAAACTTTTGATATAGATAAATTAAAACTAGAAGTAAAAAATATTTTAACAAATCATCCATTAGTAGAAAATCAGATTGCTTTAAATTATAGAAGTGGTTATGAAGATAGTTGTTGGACCGACGGATGCGGGTCTCCATATAAAAAAGACGAAAAGTCTACATCAATCGAGAATAAAAGTAACAATATGCAACCTAGATTCGTTGACACAGATTTTAGTTTTATTAATCCCGGTTTAGAAAAATCTGAAATAGAAAAAATTTATTTGCATTTCCAAAAAAAATTTACTTTAGGTAGATACAGAATTGCAGTAATTAAACCAAAAACTTGTTATGGTTGGCATTTTGATTTGGAAAAAAGAATACATATTCCAGTTTTTACAAATCCAGGAAGTTTTATAATTACTGACGATAGTAAAGCAACACATTTGCCATCTGACGGTGGTTGCTGGATGTTTTTCGCAAATAATGGTTATCATACTGCGATTAACTCTTCATACACAGAAGATAGAGTACATTTACTCATTAATGTATGGAGTTAAACAGCACTACCGTCGTCTAGATTTATCCAAGAACCGTTTTGAAATCCTCTAAATCTGTTGTTTGTTGTATTATAATACACCATGCCATTTACTGGTACAATAGTTGAAATTTCTCCATCAGTATATGATCCAAATTGAATAAATCCTTTTGCATAAATTGTTCCATTAATAGCATCTATTATTGTAGTTGAGTCGTCAGCCATTAAACTTCCCACAAATGCAGAAGCATTTACATCACCTGTAAATTTCGCTGATCCTACTACTTCAAACGTATTTGTGGGATTTAATGTACCAATACCAAATTTACCATCAGTCCATATACAAAAATTAGCGTCGGAAGAAAAATTTCCTGTGCTATCTTGAGCAAATAAAATATCGTTTGCTCTGCCTGCAATTGTTGCTGTCACACTATTGCCGTTAATATCTGACTTTTCAAAATATATTGCCCCCAATGCTTCATTTGTCAAAGCCAGATCACTAGTAGACCTTCTAGTGAATTTTAAATTACTTTGTTGCTCGTCTGAAAGAATTCTTATTTCGTTTTCTATGTTAGGTAAATTTGGCTCTATAGATATGTTATTTGTTGTTGCTGCTATTGTAATTGCATAAATCCAGCCAGTTTGTCCGTCGATGACTAAATCACTACCATTATTGAATACAGATCCTCTAATGTCTCCAGTGACGTCACCTATAACTGTACCAGTTAACGTGCCTTGTACATCACCATAAAATGTAGTTGCAGAACCATCGATGAGTAGTTGACTTGCGTTATTATACAGATTGCCGTTAGAATGATCTAAAATTAAATCTCCTGTATCAGTAACAATGTCTAATGCTGCTTCTTGTACAAAAGTATCTATAATTAGCTGATCAGTTAGGTTGTTGTAAACATCGCCGTATACGTTTCCAAATATTTTATTATTAACCGAATCTATAATTAAGCTTGAATCGTCAGCAAAAACAGATCCTTTTAAATCAGCAGTAATTGAATTTATAGAAATATTACCAAAAAAAGTTTTTGAATTACCGTCAATTATTAATTCACCCGAAGGACTATACAGACTTGCAGTATTATGTGCAAATACAAGCGTTCCGCTATCTGTTATAATGTCTAACTTAGATAAACGAGTATTGGGATTAACTACAACTGTTTGAGAGATTTCATCATATAAATCTCCTATAATCAATCCAGAAATATATCTATTGTTTACATCTACTAAAGTAGTACTATCATCTGCAACAATATTAATTCTATAATTTGAACCTTCAACTACCCCAGATCCTGTGCCTACTGTAGTATCGTCGTTGCCTGGAACAAAAGCAGTGCCATTCCATTTTAGAACCTGTCCTACAGCAATGCCTGCAATATTTACATCAGTTAAATCATTTATGCTGGCAGGAATATCTCCGCCTACCTTTATACCTCCAAGGGTAGTGCCGTCCCCTACGAACAAATCTTTACTATCTGTGGTATAAATCAATTCACCTTCAACTGGGGTTGTTAGTTGAAGTTGTGCTTCTGTACCGCGTCTAATGCGTAAGGCCATACTTGTAACTCCTGGTATATCGTTGTTACAAGTATTTATGTCTTTTTGTGTCTATATGAAGTTATTTTCGTTTCTTCATAAATTTTTT
>Ga0169931_10004629_pt1 | contig 21311 bp, 15 predicted proteins | sample Kivu_15m_20L_FD_129675 | JGI IMG/M metagenome (GOLD analysis project Ga0169931, IMG submission 129675) | Freshwater microbial communities from Lake Kivu, Western Province, Rwanda to study Microbial Dark Matter (Phase II) - Kivu_15m_20L... | ecosystem: Environmental > Aquatic > Freshwater > Lake... | reverse complement strand
TACCAGACCCTCTCCGACACCAACCGCATCAGCCTTCGCCTCGTCCCGCCGGTGCGCGGCCGCGTCCTCGACCGCGAGGGCGAGCCGCTGGCCGTCAACCGGCCCAACTACCGCATCGTCGTGGTCCCGGAGCTGACCGGCAATGTCGGCGCAACGCTCGATGCGCTCGCGACCCTGCTGCCGGTCGGCGAGGCGGACCGGCGGCGCATCATGCGCGACGTCGCCCGCAAGCGGCGCTTCCTGCCGATCGTCGTGAGGGAGAACCTGTCCTGGGAGGATGTCGGCCGCGTCGCCGTCAACACGCAGGACCTGCCCGGCGTCCAGTTCGACGTCGGCTTCGCGCGCGAATACCCCCGCGGCATGGATTTCGCGCATGTCGTCGGCTATGTCGCGCCGCCTGCCGAGGCGGACCTGACCGGCGACCCGCTCCTCGAGCTCCCGGACTTCAGGATCGGCCGCAACGGGATCGAGCGCGTCTACGACCTCGCCATGCGCGGGCGCGGCGGCACCAGCCAGCTGGAGGTCAACGCGGTGGGCCGGCCGATCCGCGAGCTTGACCGCGTCGATGGCGATCCCGGCCAGGATGTCGCGCTCACGATCGACGCGGGCCTGCAGCGCTTCTGCATGCAGCGCCTCTCGCAGGAGGAGAGCGGCGCCGCCGTGGTGATGGAGGTCGAGACCGGCGAGGTCCTCGCCTCGTCCTCCTGGCCGAGCTTCGACCCCAACGAGTTCGCGACCGGAATCCCGGCGGGGCTGTGGCGCGAGTTGCTCGCCGACACGCGCGGGCCGCTCACCAACAAGGTCGTGTCGGGCCAGTACGCGCCCGGCTCGACCTACAAGATGGTGGTGGCGCTGGCCGGGCTCGAGGCAGGCGTGATCGCGCCGGACCACCGGATCCATTGCCCCGGCCACATGGACCTCGGCGACAACCGGTTCCATTGCTGGCGGCGCGGCGGGCATGGCGCGGTCGACATGGTCGAGGCGATCCAGCAATCCTGCGACGTCTATTTCTACGAACTCTCGCGGCGCGTCGGCATCGACCGCATCTCCGCGATGTCGCGGCGCTTCGGCCTCGGCCAGTCGCTTGGCATAGACGTGCCGGGCGAGCGCGCGGGGCTGATGCCGACGCGCGCCTGGAAGGAGGCGATCCACGGCAAGCCCTGGGCGCAGGGCGACACGCTGGTCGCGGGGATCGGCCAAGGCTTCGGGCTCGCGACGCCCCTGCAGCTGGCGGTGATGACCGCGCGGATGGCGAATGGCGGCCGCGCCGTCGAGCCGCATTTCGCGCGCCAGCGCATCGAGGGCGGCTCGCTCGTCGATCGCGTCGAGGAGCCGGCCCCCTCGCTCGGCATCCCGCAGCGCCACCTCGCCGTCGTCCTCAAGGCGATGTCGAGCGTGGTCAACGACCCACGCGGCACCGCCTTCCGCGCGCGCATCGACGAGCCCGAGCTCGCCATGGGCGGCAAGACCGGCACGTCGCAGGTGCGCCGGATCACCGCGCAGGAGCGCGCCACCGGCATGCGCCGCCCGCACGAGGTCCCCTGGAACGAGCGCGACCACGCGCTCTTCGTCGGCTTCGCGCCGGTGCGCGAGCCCCGCTATGCCTGCGCCGTCATCGTCGAGCACGGCGGCGGCGGGTCCGCCGTCGCGGCGCCGATCGCGCGCGACATCCTGCTGGAGGCGCAGAGGCGCGACAGCGCCGGCAGGTCGGTGCGCCGCGCGCGCGCCGCCGGCACGGCGCCGACCTGAGGGGCGGGCGACGCATGGACCTGCGCGCCATCTTCGCCGGTCGTCCCGACGAGCCAGGGCTCGTCGACAAGCTCGCCTCGGTGAACTGGGGCCTCGTGCTGCTCATCGCGCTCGTGTCCTGCATCGGCTTCGCGATGCAGTACTCGGCCGCGGGCGGCAGCATGCAGCCTTGGGCGGGGCGGCAGGTCGCGCGCTTCGGCGCCGGGCTCGTGCTGATGCTCGTCGCCGCGCTGGTGCACCTGCGCTGGTGGCATGCGCTCGCCTACCCGGTCTACGCGCTGGGCCTGCTGCTGCTCGTCGCGGTCGAGGTGTTCGGGCGCATCGGCATGGGCGCGCAGCGCTGGATCGACCTCGGCTTCTTCCAGTTCCAGCCGACGGAGCTGATGAAGCTCGGGCTCGTGCTCGTGCTCGCGAGGCATTTCCATGCGATGTCGCAGGAGCAGGTGCGCAAGCCCCATCGCCTAGCATGGCCGGTCCTGCTCGGCGTCGTGCCGGCGCTGCTCGTCGCGAAGCAGCCCGACCTCGGCTCCGCGCTGCTGCTGCTCACCCTGACCGGGGCGCTGCTGTTCCTCGCCGGCGTCCGCCTCTGGAAGTTCGCGGCCGTCGTCGCCCTCGTGCTCGCGGCGCTGCCGCTTGCCTGGTCGCGGCTGCGCGACTACCAGAAGCAGCGCGTCCTGGTCTTCCTCGATCCGGAGAAGGACCCGCTGGGCTCGGGCTACCACATCATCCAGTCCAAGATCGCCCTGGGCTCGGGCGGCATCTGGGGCAAGGGCTTCATGCAGGGAACCCAGTCCTACCTGCAGTTCCTGCCCGAGAAGCAGACGGACTTCATCTTCACCATGTACGCCGAGGAATTCGGCCTCGCGGGCGGCATCGTGCTGCTGGCGCTCTATGCCGCGATCCTGGTCTACGGGACGATGATCGCCCTGGTCGCGCGTAGCCAGTTCGGCCGCCTGCTCGCATCGGGGATCATGGTCGCCTTCTGGGTCTACGCGTTCATCAACATGGCCATGGTGACCGGCTTGATCCCGGTGGTGGGGGAACCGCTCCCCTTCGTGTCCTATGGCGGCAGCGCGCTGGTGTCGCTGCTCGTCAGCTTCGGCCTGGTCATCAACGTCTATGTCCACCGCAACGCGCAGATCGGGCGGGCCGGCGACGAGGGCGGGCCCTGAGCCGGGGCGGACGCGCCGGGCAGGCCGCCGCGCGTCTGTGGAAAAGGCCAAACCCCTGTCGACAAGCCCGGGGCGGCTTGGTATATCGCCGGCCCGATCGCGGAATCGCGTGGGCGCTTAGCTCAGTTGGTAGAGCAGCTGACTCTTAATCAGCGGGTCATAGGTTCGAGCCCTATAGCGCCCACCATTCCGGTGGATCAAGGCAGGACAGCCGGATCGGCCCGGACCCCGGGCCACGGCTGACAGGGTGGCGGCTCGCCCCTGCCGGGGCGGTCGTCGCCTCGCCGAGCCGGTCGCTCTCAGCGGCCCGTCATCGCCGACACCAGCCTGGAGCCCAGCCTCTCGTCGCAGGCCTGCAGGCAGCGGAATGCTATGTCCGGGCTGCCGTAGAGCAGGGCCAGCACAGCGAGCTTGGCGAGCGACGGCGTCCCGAGGCTGCTCCAGCGCGAGAGCTCGCGCACGAACATCGCGTCGCCCCAGAGGTGCCAGGAGGCGAAGTAGGGATCCCTGTTCATCACCACGGGGCGCAGGGCGCGTCCCGCGATGTCCACGAACTTGTGCAGCATGAAGCCCTGGCCGCGCAGTTCGCGGTCGACATCCGCGAACAGCGGCTGGTTCTCGTAGATGGGCGCGAACTCGACCTCGGAGACGATGGCGACAGCGGACGCGAGGCTGGCCACCGCGCCCCGGAACGCGTCCAGCTCGGCGCCCTAGATATCTATCTTCACGAAATCGATCGCCCCGAACCGGCCTTCGGCCGCGAGCTCGTCGATGGAAACGGTCTCGACCTGCGCGGTGTCGCGCAGGTAGGCGACTTCCAGGCCATGGAACTGCCGCATCAAGCCCTCGTCCGGGCGATAGAGCGAGGTGCACATGGAGTGGTTCGTCAGGTGCACGGTCCGCGTCTCGCGCCGCGCGCCGATCGCGGCGCGATGGATCTCGACGCCGCGGCGCGCCGAGGCCTGCAGCTGCGCGCAGCTCTCCGGATCCAGCTCGAAGGCGTGGATGCGCGAGCCCGGGAAATCGTCGAGCAGCCGGTGGAAAGGGTTCCGGCGCATCGCCGAGCGGGACGGCGCCGATCTCGAGGATCTCGAAGGACAGGCCCGGCACCTGCTCGCGGATGCCAGCCACGACGCGCGCCAAGCTGGCGAGTTGTGCGGGCTGCATGAGCGTTTCCCCTCGGGTCGTCTGGCCTGTTCGCGGCGGCAGGCTAGGCGAGCACAGGCCGCAGGCCAATGACGCAATCACGCTCGCGGCCCCCGGCCCATCGAGCCGGGGGCGCCTTCCCGCCTGCCTCAGTTCGCCGCCGCCACCAGCGCGGCCCAGCGCGCGAGGAATGCCGTGCGCTGCGCCGCGGCGTCCTCCTCGTCGGTCGCGAAGACCTTGACCTTGGTCATCTCCGGCAGCTGCACGTACTTGCCGACCTCGATGTCGGAGCGGGTGGGGCGGCGGAACGCGATCTCCAGCAGCGCGGTCTGCAGCTCCTTCGAGGCGAAGAGGTCGCAGAGCCTCTTCGCGGTGGCCGCGTTCGGCGCACCCTTCACCAGCGAGTAGAACTCGGTGGTCGTGAACGTGCCGTCCTCGGGATAGACCAGCGCGATCTCCTTCTGGCCGCCGGCGACGTAGGTATAGGCGTTCGACTCGAAGGTGAGCCCGACTGGGAACTCGCCCTGGCCAACGCTGCGGAAGACGGTCGGCGCGGACGCGGTCACGCGGATGTTCTGCGCCAGCGCCTTGAGCCCGTCGGCGCCGAGCATGCGCTCGATGCCCCAGAGGATCGTGTAGGCCGTCGAGCTGTTCGCGGGGTCCGCGATGATGAGCTTGCCCTTGAAGCGCGGGTGCAGGATGTCCGCGTAGGTCCTGGGCGCGGGCAGGCCGCCGAGCTGCTTCGTGTTCACCATCAGCACGCAGATATGCTGGTTCGCGGGAGCCCAGAGGTCCTGCGGGTGGTGGAGCGCGGCGGGCATCGCCGAGAGCCCGGCGGGCTTGTAGGGCTCGAAGAGCTGCTTGAACTGGCCCAGCGTGTTCGCGCTCGAGGTCCAGAAGACATCGGCCTGCGGGCGCGCGGCCTCCGCCTCCATGCGCCGCAGGAGCTGGCCGCTGCCGCCGGTCACGGTGCTGATCTTGGTCCCGGCCATCGCCTTGGCGGCGACGTCCATCACCACCTCGACCGCCTGCGCGGGGTTCGAGGTGTAGAGCACGACCTGCCCGGCGCCCTGGGCGAGGGCGCGGGGGGCGGCGGCGAGGGCGCCGATCCCGGCGAGCGCGGCGCGTCGTGTCGTCCTGAACGTCATGGTCATGTCCTCCTGGGTTCGTGGATGGGGCGGCATGGCGCGGGATGCGTCATGCGCGCGACGAGAAGAGGTCGATCCGGAACACCCGCGTCGCGACGACGATGGGCACCAGGATGACCGCGACGAGGACGAGGCCATAGGCCGAGGCCTGCGCCATCAGCCCGCCCTCGATGAGCTTGAAGACCTGGATGGGGATCGTCTCGCGCCCGCCGGAATAGACGATGATCGAGGCGGAGAGCTCCGCCACCGTCGTCGTCCAGGTCAGCACCGCTGCGGCCGCGAGGGCAGGCACCATCAGCGGCAGGACGACCCTGAGGAAGGTCCGCCCCGGCGGCACGCCGAGGCTGATCGACGCCTCCTCGATCGAGCGCGGGATGTTGTAGAGCGTCGAGGACGCGCTGCGCAGCCCGAAGGGCAGGCGGCGGATGACATAGGCGAGCACGATGATCGCCGCCGTGCCCGTGAGGGGCAGCCAGCCCACGTTGAAGGCGTGGATGAGGCCGATGCCGAGCGCGGTGCCGGACAGGGCGAGCGGCAGGGCCGTGACGTAGTCGATCAGCGGCGTGACCGGGTTGCGCCGCCGCACCACGAGGTAGCCGATGATCGCGCTGAGCAGGATGGCGATGGCCGTCGCGGCGCCTGCGTAGGAGAGCGTGTTCCACAGCGGCTCGGGCGAGCGCGACAGCACGCGCTCGAGGTTGGCCGTCGTCCACTGGCCCCAGCGCATCACCGGGCCGCGCGAGAGCGTGAAGGCGCCGGCGACGACCGAGGCGATCGGCAGGAGCGAGATCGCGACCACTATCCCCGCCGCGGAGGCGAGCGCGAGCGCGCCGGGGCCGCGCAGCCGGGTCGGCGCCGCGCCGCGGCCCTGCACGACCTCGAAGCGCCCGCGCGAGACGATCCAGCGCTGCAGGAACAGCATCGACATCACGATCGAGATCGAGACGCTGGCCAGCGTGCTCTGCAGCACCGGGTTCGACGAGGTCTCGGAGACGGCGGCCTGGTAGGTCTTCACGGACAGCAGGTCGATGCCGCCGCCGAGGATCATCGAGAGCGCGAAGTTCCCGACGACGAGGGTGAAGACCAGCAGCGCCGAGGCGAGGATCGCGGGCAGCACGACCGGCACCATGACCTGCAGCCGCGCGCGCAGTGGCGAGGCGCCGAGGCTGCGCGCGGCTTCCTCGAGCTGCGCGTCGAAGCCGCGTATCGCGGCGAGCGTCCCGATATAGGCGTAGGCGTAGTAGATGAAGCTCATCGAGGTGACGAGGCCGAACCAGCCATAGAAGCTCGGCAGCTCGAGCCCGGCCTCGAGCAGCCAGCGGCGCAGCAGGCCGTTGTTGCCGAGCATCATCAGCCAGGTCTGGGCGACGATGACCTCCGGCGTCACCAGCGTCACCAGCGGCAGGATCGAGACCACGGACTTGCCCGGATAGTCGTGGCGCGCGGTGAGGTAGGCGAGCGGGACGCCGATGGCGAGCGAGACGGTCGTGACCGCGCCGCCGAGCAGCAGCGTGTTCGCGATCGCGCGCTGGTAGCGGATGTCCGAGGCGATGATCGACCAGCCCGAGCCCGCGCCCGCGGGGCCGCCGATGCTCGCGAGGAAGATCCGCGCCACCGGGTAGACCAGGAAGACGCAGAGCAGCGCCAGCACCGCGAGCGAGATCCAGAACCAGACCGAGCGGAGTTCCTGGCGCATCCGCGGGCCTCAGGGCGCGATGGCGAGGCAGCGGGCGGGGTCGAGCAGCAGCGCGACCGTGTCGCCGATGGCGAAGCGGTCATGCCCCTCGCCCGAGCGGTCGACGGACAGGCGCAGCCCGCCCGCGAGCTCGATGGCGTAGCTCGTGCGGCTGCCGAGGTACTGGCGGCGCGCGATGCGTCCCGCGAGGCCGTCGCCGCCGCCGGCTGGCGCGAGCGAGATGTCCTCGGGGCGCAGCACGAGGCGTACGGCCCCGGCCGGCAGCGCGCGCGGGCAGCGCGCCGCGACGCGGCCACCCCGGGTCTCCGCGGTCGCGAGGCCGCCCGCCTCGCAGGCGCTGGCGATCGTGGCGTCGACGATGTTGGCGGCGCCGATGAAGTCGGCGACATAGGCGCTGCAGGGCGTGCGGTAGATCTCCGCCGGCGTCCCGACCTGCTCGAACCTGCCCGCGTTCATGACTGCGATGCGGTCGGACATCGCGAGCGCCTCTTCCTGGTCGTGGGTCACGAACAGCGTCGTGATCCCCGCCTCGCGCTGCAGCTCGCCGATCGTCTCGCGCACCTGGTGGCGCAGCTTGGTGTCGAGGTTCGACAGCGGCTCGTCCATCAGCAGCACGTCGGGCCGGATGACCAGCGCGCGGACCAGCGCGACGCGCTGGCGCTGCCCGCCGGAGAGCGCGGCGGGCACGCGGTCGGCCAGCGTGCCGAGGCCGACGCGCTCGAGCGCCTCGCCGACCCGCGCGCGGGTCTCCGCCTCCGCGACGTTCCGCGCGCGCAGGCCGTAGGCGACGTTGTCGAACACGGTCTTGTCCGGGAACAACGCGTAGTCCTGGAACACCATGCCGATGTTGCGCCGGTGCGCGGGCAGCCGCGCGACGTCGCGCTCGCCGAACAGGATCCTGCCGGCGGCGACCGGCACGAAGCCGGCGATCGCGCGCAGCAGGGTCGTCTTGCCGCAGCCGCTGGGCCCGAGCAGCGTGAAGACGCTTCCCGGCTCGATCGCGACCGAGAGGCCGTCGATGACGCGGCGCGCGTCGTAGGCGACCGCGAGGTCCTCGATGCCGATCCTCATGCGCGCCCGGTCCCGGCCATCGCGGCGTCGACGATGGAGAGCGCCTCGGCATGGCGGGCCGGGTCGCCCGCGGCGAGGATGCGCGGCCCGCTCGAGAGGACGAGCGGCCGGCCTTCCCAGTCGGTGATGCGCCCGCCGGCGCCCTCGACGATCGGCACGAAGGGCGCGAAGTCGTGGACCTTGAAGCCGGTGTCGAGCGCGACGTCGGTGCGCCCGGACGAGAGCAGGCCATAGGCCATGCAGGCCGTGCCGTAGATGCGCCACGCCGTCCTCGCGCGCAGCGCGTCGAGCGCGGGGCGCTCCTCCGCGGCGAAGAAATCCGGGTTGCTCGAGGTCAGGATCGCCTGGCCGAGCGACGGGCAGGGGCGGGCGCGGCAGGGGCCGTCGGTGTGGCGGGTCTGGCGGCCGCGCGCGCCGACCCAGCGATCCGGCGTCGCGGCCTGGTCGATGATGCCGAGGATCGGGCTGCCCCCGAGGGCAAGCGCGATCAGCGTGCCGTAGACCGGGGAGCCGGCGATGAAGGGCGCGGTGCCGTCGATCGGGTCCAGCACCCAGACGAGCTCGGCATCCGCGTCCTTGGCGTCGTGCTCCTCGCCGAGGACGCCGTGTGACGGGAAGCGCTCCGCGATGCGGGCGCGCAGCCGGCGCTCGATCTCCAGGTCGAAGGAGGTGACGAAGCTGCGATCGGGCTTGAGCGTCGCATCGGGGCGCAGCCTGCCGGCCGGGGCGAGCATCGCGTGGGCGATGTCCGCGAGCTCCTGGCCGAAGACGAGGAATTCGTCGATCGCGCGCTCGGAGATGTCGGCTGGCATGCGTCTGGCTCGCCTGGCTGCTGGTCGGAGGCGGCTCGTCGTGGCCGCGTCCATGATGACAGGAACGCTACGGAGTCATGACGCAGGCTAGAACGCCGGGCGGCGGACGCACAACGATGGCGCGGCTGATTGACAGCGCCGGTCCGTGGCCTCATCCTTCCTCCATTCATCGAGACTGGGTCGACGCCCAGACCAACCTGCCCGCCCGGGCAAGGTGGTTCCCGAAAGGGGATGAGGCTCCGGAAGGGGCAATCAGCGGGCGTCGACCCTCCTCGCAGGAGGGACAATGGACAGCACGACGATCGCGCCGGACAAGCTCGCTGCCTACAAGGCGACGCATTACCGCATCGGCATGGACGCGACGGCTCCGGTCCTGCGGATCGGCCTTCGCTCGGAGGAACTGGCGCGGATGCACGTCGAGGCGGGCGTCGCCTGCAGCCTCTTCATCACCGCCTGGAACCCGCTCGGTGCGCAGGTGCCCGACGCGGAGAACCGGCAGGCTCACGAGCGGTTGCGCGCCGCGCTCGCCGCGCGCGCGCCCCGCATTGTCGAGGGCGCGGGCGGCGAGCCCGGCAGCGACTGGCCGGAGGAGCGCAGCTTCCTCGCCCTCGGCATCGACGAGGACGAGGCGCGACGCCTCGGCCGCCGCTTCCACCAGGACGCGGTGGTCTGGATGGGCGCCGACGCCGTGCCGCGATTGCTGCTGCTGCGCTGAACGACGGGCAAGGCATCCGCCGCGCCCCGCAAGGATGACCAAGAGAGGAGAGACGACACGAGCATGCTCACGAAACGCTTCGACGAGGCCTTCGCCTTCGCCCACGACCTCCACCGCCGCCAGACGCGCAAGGCCGTCGGCACCCCCTACATCGCCCACCTGATGAGCGTCGCGGCGCTCGTCGTGGAGCATGGCGGCGACGAGGACCAGGCGATCGCCGGCCTCCTGCACGACGCCGCCGAGGACCAGGGCGGCGAGGAGACCCTGGCGCTGGTGCGCGCGCGCTTCGGCGACGGCGTCGCGGCGATCGTCGCGGACTGCACCGATGCCTGGGTGGAGCCCAAGCCGGCGTGGCGGCCGCGCAAGGAGGCCTATCTCGCGGCCCTGCCGCGCAAGCCGACGCGCTCGGTGTTGGTCTCGCTCGCCGACAAGACCCACAACGCCGAGGCGATCGCGATGGACTTCCACGCGCTCGGCGACGCGGTCTGGTCGCGCTTCACCGGCGGTGCCGACGGCACGCGCTGGTACTACCGCACGCTCGCCGGGATCTTCCGCGAGGTGCTGCCGGGCCCGCTCGCCGAGCGCCACGCCCGCGCCGTCGCCTCCTTCGACTGACCGGCCCCGCGCGCCGCGACGAGTGGCCGCAGGGGGGATCGTGCCGCATCGGGCCTAGCCTGCAGCCTCGGGGCCGTGCCCCTCGCGGAGGGACGCGCGCATGGCGGCAGGATCGGACGACGCGCCGTTCTGGGCGATCGGCCCCGAGGAACTCGCGAGGCGGCTCGCAAGCGGCCGGCAGGGCCTGTCCTCGCGGGAGGCCGCGGGGCGCCTCGCGCGCTTCGGCGGCAACCACGTCGCGGAGCGCGCGGCGCAGGGCGCGCTGCGCCTCCTGTTGCGCCAGTTCGAGAGCCCGCTGGTCCTCGTCCTCGTCTTCGCGGCATGCGTCTCCGCCGCGCTGCGCGAATGGGTCGATGCCGGCATCGTCGTCGCGATCGTCGTCGCGAGCGCGCTGCTCGGCTTCGCCCAGGAGCATCGCGCATCGACCGCCATGCGCCAGTTGCGCCAGCGCCTCGCCCTCGTCGCGCGCGTGCTGCGCGACGGCGCGGAGCGCGACATCCCTGCCGCATCCGTCGTCCCGGGAGACGTGGTGCTGCTCTCGGCCGGCAAGCTGGTGCCGGCGGACGGCCTGGTGCTCGAGGCCACCGACTTCCTGGTGAGCGAGGCCGCGATCACCGGGGAATCCTTCCCGGTGGAGAAGCGACCGGGGATCGTCGCGGCGGACGCGCCGCCCGCGGGACGCGGCAACGCCGTCTTCCTCGGCTCGTCGGTGCGCAGCGGCACCGCGCGCATGCTCGTCGTTCACACGGGCCGCGCGACGGATTTCGGCGCGATCGCGGAGCGGCTGCGCCAGCGCGCGCCGGAGACCGAGTTCGCGCGCGGCGTGCGCCATTTCGGCCAGATGCTCGTGCGCACGATGCTGGTCATCGTCTTCGCGGTGCTGACCGCGAACCTTCTGCTCGGCCGGCCGACGATCGACTCGCTGCTCTTCTCGGTCGCGCTCGCCGTCGGGCTGACGCCCGAGCTCCTCCCGGCGATCGTCACGGTCACGCTGGCCGCCGGCGCGCGCGCGATGGGCAGGCGCGGCGTCATCCTGCGCAGGCTCGAGGCGATGGAGAACCTCGGCAGCATGGACGTGCTCTGCACGGACAAGACGGGGACCCTGACCACAGGCGCGATCGCGATGAAGGACGCGCTCGACGCCGCCGGCGCGCCCGACCGCGAGGTGGCGCGCCTCGCCTTCCTGAACGCCGCGCTGGAGACCGGGATCGAGAACCCGCTCGACGCCGCGATCGTCGCCGCGGGCCAGGCAGCGGGGATGGACGTCTCCGGCGTCGCGAAGATCGACGAGATCCCCTACGACTTCATGCGGCGCTGCCTGACGATCGTGGTCGCCGACCCGGCCGCGCCCGGCCGGCATCTCCTCGTCACCAAGGGCGCCTTCGCGAACGTCCTCGAGCGTTGCACGTCGCTGCGCGGGCCGGGGGGCGACGTGCCGCTCGACGCCGGGGCGCGCGCGGCGCTCGACGCCATCTTCCGCGCGCGCGGCGCGGAGGGCGAGCGCGTCCTGGCGCTGGCGACGCGCTCGGTAGAGGCGCGTCCGCGCCACGGCCGGGAGGACGAGCGCGACATGGTCTTCCGCGGCTTCCTCGCCTTCGAGGACCCGCCGCGCCCGGACGCCGCCGCCGCGATCGCCGGGCTCGCGGCGCTGGGAATCCGGATCAAGGTCGTCAGCGGCGACAACCGCCACGTGACGGCCCATCTCGCGCGCGCGGTCGGCCTCGACCCGCGCTCGATGCTCGCGGGGCCCGACATCGCGGCGCTCAAGGACGAGGCGCTCTGGCACCTCGCGCCGCGCACGGACCTCTTCGTGGAGATCGACCCGCAGCAGAAGGAGCGGGTCGTGCGCGCCCTCCAGCGCGCCGGGCATTGCGTCGGCTTCCTCGGCGACGGCATCAACGACGCGCCCGCGCTGCACGCCGCGGATGTCGGCATCTCGGTCGAGGGCGCGGTCGATGTCGCGCGCGAGAGCGCCGACGTCGTCCTGCTGCGGCCAGACCTCGGCGTGCTGCGGCAGGGAGTCCTCGACGGGCGGCGCAGCTTCGCGAACACGCTCAAGTACATCTCGATCACGACGTCCGCCAATTTCGGGAACATGGTGAGCATGGCGCTGGCGACGCCGCTGCTGCCCTTCCTGCCGCTCGCCGCGACGCAGGTCCTGCTCAACAACTTCCTCTCCGACATCCCCTCGGCGACGATCGCCTCGGACAACGTCGATCCCGCTCGGCTGGCGTGGCCGCAGCGCTGGCGCATGCGCGAGATCCTGCGCTTCATGGCGGTGTTCGGGCTGGTCAGCTCGGCCTTCGACCTCCTGGCCTTCGCCGTCCTGCTGCTCGCCTTCGGCGCCGCGGAGGCGGAGTTCCGCACGGCCTGGTTCCTGGTCTCGCTGCTGACCGAGCTCGCCGTGGTCCTCGTCCTGCGCACGCGCGGCCCGGCGCTTCGCGGGCGGCCCGGCGCGCTGCTGCTGTGGACGACGCTGGCCGCGGCGGTGGCCGCGGTGGCGATACCCTTCATGGACGGCTTCGCCGCCGCGTTCGGCTTCGTGCCCCTGCCGGCGACGCTGGTCGTGGCGTCGCTCGCGATCGTCTCGGGCTACGTGGTCGCGACCGAGATGGCGAAGCTGGCGCTGTTCCGCGACGACGGGCCCGAGGGACCGCGGGCCTGAGCCAGGCCGCCTGGTGCGCGACGCGGCGGCCTCTCCCCGGAACCGCCCTGAGACCCCGATCGAGAAGCAGGGCGCCGGGTTGAGGTCGTGCCAGGCCTGGCCGTCGGCCAGTCTCCGCGAGACCCGCTTGACAGCGCGGCGCCCGCGGCCTCGGATCGCGGGAAGGGGAGGAAGCCATGACCACGAGCCCGATTCCGTCCTCGCGCACCGGCTGGATCGCCGCGGCCCTCTGGCTCGCGCTCGCCGCGCCGTGGATCGCTCCTGCCTTGGCGCAGCAGGCCCCGCCGCCGGTGGTGGCGATCGACGCCGACGACATCGGCGGGCGCGTCCTCGGCCCGCGCGGGCCGGAGGCCGGCGTCTGGGTCGTCGCGGAGACCCGCGACCTGCCGACGCGCTTCATCCGCATCGTGGCGACCGACGACGAAGGACGCTTCGTCGTCCCTGACCTGCCGCTGGCGACCTACGAGGTCTTCGTGCGCGGCTACGGGCTCGTCGATTCCCAGCGCGTGCGCGCGCGTCCGGGCCAGATTCTGGAGCTCGCCGCGACGCCCGCGCCCGACGCGGCCGCCGCCGCGCGAATCTACCCCGCGATCCACTGGTACGCGATGCTCCGCATCCCCGAGGCCGCGCGCTTCGGCGGTGGCGGCGACATTCCCGCGGGCATCACGCGCCAGGTATGGCTCAACCTGATGAAGAGCAATGGCTGCGTCGGGTGCCACCAGATGGGCCAGGCCTCGACGCGCGCCATCCCGAAGGCATTCCTCGACGAGTTCCCGTCGCACGAGGACGCATGGATGCGCCGCGTCCAATCCGGCCAGTCGGGCGAGCAGATGGTCAGCATGCTCGCCGGGACGCTCGGCGGCGCGCCCTTCGCGCAATTCGCCGACTGGACGCGCCGCATTGCCGCGGGCGAGTTGCCGGCGACCGCGCCCGAGCGGCCGAAGGGCGAGGAGCGCAACATCGTGGTCACGCTGCGCGAATGGATGAACGAGAAGCATTACCTGCACGACCTCATCGCGAGCGATCGCCGCGACCCGACGGTGAACGCCTGGGGCCCGCTCTACGGCGCGCCCGAATACAGCACCGACGAGATGCCGATCCTCGACCCCGTGCGCAACACCGTGTCGGGCTTTCGCCTGCCGGTGGCGCCGGGCACGCCGGAGGCGCTGGGGCCGGGCCATGCCGCCTCCGCGGAACCGCTGCAGGCCTCCGCCTACTGGGGAGACGAGAAGATCTGGGACACGCGCGCCAACAACCACAACTCGATGTTCGACCGGCGCGGGCGGCTGTGGCTGGCCGCGACCGGCCATCCGCCGGCCAATCCCGATTTCTGCCGCCGCGGCTCGGACCACCCGTCGGCGCGGGTCTTTCCGCTCGAGCGCTCCAGCCGCCGCGTGACGGTCCTCGACCCGCGCGACGGCAGCTATCGCGCGCTGCTCACCTGCTTCCAGACGCACCACCTGCAGTTCGGCTACGACCGCGACGACACGCTCTGGACCAGCGGCGGAGGCCCGGTCGTCGGCTGGATCAACACGCGCGTGCTCGACGAGACCGGCGACATCGCGCGCGCCCAGGGATGGACGCCGCTCGTGCTCGACACCAACGGCAACGGGCGCCGCGACGCGCATGTCGAGCCGGGCCAGCCCGCCGATCCGTCGCGCGACACGCGGATCGTCGCCGGCTTCTATGCGATCATGCCGCATCCCACCGACGGCTCGATCTGGGGCGCCGTGCGCGGGAACCCCGGAGCCGTGGTGCGCCTCGTGCCGGGCGAGGATCCGTCGCGCACCGCGCTCGCCGAGATCTACCGCGTTCCCGCGCCCGGCTTCGGCGTGCGCGGCGGCGACATCGACGGGCGCGGCGTGGTCTGGGTCTCGCTGGCGAGCGGCCATCTCGGCGCCTTCGATCGCTCGAGGTGCCGGGGCCCGCTCAACGGCCCGACGGCCACCGGCGACCATTGCCCGGAGGGCTGGAGCTTCCACCGCTATCCCGGCCCCGGCTTCGAGGGCATCGGCGAGAACAGCGCCGAGTCCAGCTACTACACCTGGGTCGACCAGCACGACACGTTCGGCCTCGGCCGCGACGTGCCGATGTCCACCGCGAACCTCAACGACGGGCTGGTGGCGTTCAAGGACGGGCGCATGATCCTGCTGCGCGTGCCCTATCCGCTGGGCTTCTACGCCAAGGGCTTCGACGGCCGGATCGACGATCCCGCGCTGGGCTGGAAGGGCAGGGGGCTCTGGACCACCAACGGGGACCGCACGCCCTGGCTGATCGAGGGCGGCAAGGGCAGCAGGCCGCTGGCGGCGCATTTCCAGCTGCGCCCGAATCCGCTGGCGAAGTGATCCCCCCGCCATTGCGGGGGCGGGACCGCGCGGGCAGAGTGGGCAGCAAACGGGAGGAAACGAAGCCATGAAGCTCGCAAGGGCGGCCCTCGCGCCGCGCTACCTCCCGTACCTGGCCTGCGTCGTCGCCAGCATCGCCTTCCTCGCGGCGAGCGCGGCGCATCCGGGTTTCCTGGTCGCCTTCGCGATCGCAGCGGCGCTGGCCGCGCTCGGGACATACGACCTGCTGCAGACCCGCCACAGCGTGCTGCGCAACTACCCGGTCTCCGCGCATCTGCGCTTCATGCTGGAGGGGATCCGGCCGGAGATCCGCCAGTACTTCCTCGAGAGCGACAAGGACGGCACGCCCTTCGCGCGCGACAAGCGCTCGATCGTCTACCAGCGCGCCAAGCGCCAGCTCGACAAGGTCGCGTTCGGCACGCAGCTCGACGTCAACGAGGTCGGTTTCGAGTGGCTGAACCATTCGATGGTCGCGCGCGAGCCGGCGAAGGAGCCGTTCCGCATCCAGGTCGGCGGCCCGGACTGCACGCAGCCCTACGCGGCCTCGGTCTTCAACGTCTCCGCGATGAGCTTCGGCGCGCTGAGCGCGAACGCGATCCGAGCGCTCAACAAGGGCGCCGCGCTCGGCGGCTTCGCGCACGACACCGGCGAGGGCGGCTTCAGCCCGTACCACCGCGAGCATGGCGGCGACATCATCTGGGAGATCGGCAGCGGCTATTTCGGCTGCCGCGCGCCCGATGGCGGCTTCTCGGAGGAGCGCTTCCTCGAGACCGTCGCCTCGCCGCAGATCCGCATGATCGAGATCAAGCTGTCGCAGGGCGCCAAGCCCGGCCATGGCGGCGTGCTGCCCGCGGCCAAGGTCTCGGCGGAGATCGCCGCGACGCGCGGCGTGCCGATGGGCCAGGACTGCGTCTCCCCGCCCTACCATCGCGCCTTCTCGACCCCGCTCGAGATGATGGCGTTCATCGCGCGGCTGCGCCGCCTCTCCGGCGGGCGCCCGGTCGGCTTCAAGCTCTGCGTCGGCCATGGCTGGGAGTTCCTGGCCATCTGCAAGGCCATGCTCGAGACGGGCATCGCGCCGGACTTCATCGTCGTCGATGGCGCCGAGGGCGGCACCGGCGCGGCGCCGCTCGAGTTCCTCGACCATGTCGGCATGCCGCTGCGCGAGGGCCTGCTCTTCGTCCACAACGCGCTCGTCGGCGTCGGCCTGCGCGACCGCATCCGCATCGGCGCGGCGGGCAAGATCGTCACCGCCTTCGACATCGCGCGCGCCATGGCGCTGGGCGCCGACTGGTGCAACGCCGCGCGCGGCTTCATGTTCGCGATCGGCTGCATCCAGTCGCAGAGCTGCCACACCGATCGCTGCCCGGTCGGCGTCGCCACGCAGGACCCGCTGCGCCAGCGCGCGCTCGCCGTCCCGGACAAGGCCCAGCGCGTCGCGCAGTTCCATCGCTCGACGCTCGCCGCGCTCGCCGAGGTGGTCGCCGCCGCGGGGCTCGAGCATCCCTCGCAGCTGCGCCCGCACCATTTCTCGCAGCGCATCGCCGCCAACAAGGTGAAGAGCTTCGACCGCCTCTATCGCTTCTCGCGCCCCGGCGAGATCCTGCGCGGCACGGACGATCCCCGCTTCGCCGGCCCGTGGAAGGCGGCGCGCGCCGACTCGTTCCACCCCGCGGAGTGAGCGCGGCTCAGGTCGCGAGCCGCGTCCAGCCGTCGACGACCCGCGCGCCCTCGCCGCGCGCGCCCAGGATCACCGGATTGACGTCCAACTCCGCGATCCGGTCGCCCAGGTCCGCCGCGAGCCAGGACAGGCGCACGACGAGGTCGCGCAGCGCGTCCTCGTCCACGGGCGGCCTGCCGCGCGCGCCGGCGAGCAGCCTGTACCCACGCAACTCGCGCAGCGCGTCCCCCGCCTCGTCGTGGCAGATCGGCGGCAGGCGCCAGGCGAGGTCGGCCAGCACCTCGACGAGCACGCCGCCGAAGCCGACCGCGATCGCGGGGCCGAGCGAGGCGTCGCGCACGATCCCCAGAAGGATCTCGAGGCCCGGCGCGCACATCTCCTGGACGAGGACGCCGTCGATGCGCGCGCCGGGCGCCTTCGCGCCGACCTCCGCGAGCATCGCCGCATGCGCCACGCGCAGCTGCGCCTCGCCCTCGATGCCGAGGCGCACGCCGCCGGCCTCGGTCTTGTGCGCGAGGCCCTCGGCCTCGACCTTGAGCGCCACGTTGCCGCCGATCGCGTTCGCGTGGCGGACGGCTTCGTCGGCGTCGCGGGCCAGGAACTCGCGCGTCACCGGGAAGCCATAGGCGGCGAGCAGGCGCTTCGTCTCGCGTTCGCCCAGCGCGCCGGTCCTGCCGTCCAGCAGGCGCTCGGCCGCGGCGCGGTCGATCCCGTCCGGGCGCCGCGGCACGGCGCGCGCGGCGCGACGGCGGCGGAACTCGGCATGGCGCATCGCCGCGCCGACGGCGCGCAGCCCGGCGCCGACCTCGCGGAAGACCGGGATTCCCTCCGCGATCAGGTCGCGCGGCGCGAGCGGTGAGCCGTCGTTCGTGCCGCCGGTCCAGAGCAGCGCGGCGGGCTTGGCGCAGGAGGCCACGATGTCGGCGGCCGCGCGCACGTCGCGGCCGCTCTGCAGCGTCGTGACGGGCAGCAGGTAGTCGACGTTCGGGTCGGCGGCGATCGTGTCCATGATCGCGCGCTGCATGTCCTGCCGGCCGAGCGCGGCGGAGCTCATGTCCGCCGGGTTGCCGAGGCGGATATACCCGGGAATCAGGCCGGAGAGCCGCGCATGCGTGTCCTCGGCGAAGTCCTCGAAGGCGACGCCGAAGGCAGCGCCGCGATCCGCCACCAGCGCGTTGTTGCCGCCGGAGACGGAGACCGCGCTGGCCCGGTTGCCGGCCGGCACGCGGCGGTCGCGCAGCGTCATCGCCGCCTCGTAGAGCTCCGGCGCGTCGTCGACGCGCAGGATGCCGAGCTGGCGCAGCGCCGCGTCGGCGACCGCGTCCGCGCCGGCGATCGCGCCGGTATGGCTCTCCGCCGCGCGGCGCCCCGCCTCGCTGCGCCCGAGCTTGAGCATGACGATCGGCTTGGCGGCCTCGGCCGCGGCGCGCGCCGCGGCGAGGAACCGGGCGCCGGTCTTGATGCGCTCGGCGGCTACCAGGATCACGCGCGTGTCGGGGTCGTGGACGAGGAAGTCGACGAAGTCGGCGATCTCGAGGTCGGCCTCGTTGCCGCAGCTCACCTCGTGGCTGATGCCGAGGCCCAGCTCGTGGGCGCGCCACATCACGTTGACCTGGGGCAGCCCGCCCGAGTTGCCGACGATGCCGATGTCGCCGGCGGGGCGCGGCGCCTCGCCGACGGTCGCGGTCGACGCCATCGGGATGCGGTCGACGAAGTTGATCGCGCCGTTGCAGTTCGGGCCCATCAGGCGAAGGCCGCCGGCGCGCGCCATCGCGACGATGCGCTCCTGCTCGGCGCGGCCCGCGTCGGTGCCGATCTCGCCGAAGCCGCCGGTGAAGATCGTGGCGAACGGCACGCCCTTCGCCACGCAATCCTCGATCACGCCCGGCACGCGCTCCGCCGCCACGATGATGCCGACATGGTCGGGCGTCTCGGGCAGGTCGCGGATCGACGCGAAGCAGGGCAGGCCCATGCAGGTCGCGAGCCGCGGGTTGACCGGGTAGACGCGCTCGCGCCGCCCGAAGTTCAGGATGTTGTGCAGGTAGCGGAAGCCGAAGCGCGAGCGGTCCTCGGTCGCGCCGACGATCGCCATCGCGCCCGGCTTGAAGAAGCGATGCAGCCAGTGTGCGGTCATGGTGGTGCTCCGGTCGGCGGGTCGGGCATGCGGCGATGCCAGTCGGTCACGGCCTCGTGCGCCTCGCCGACCGCGAGCAGCGTCGCCTCGTCGAAGGGACGGCCGGCAAGCTGGCAGCCCACCGGCATGCCGCCCGCGAAGCCGCAGGGCATCGCGAGGGCGGGCAGGCCCAGGTAGTTGAAGGGCTGGGTGCGCTTCGGGATGTCGGCGAGCAGCTCCGGCGCGAAGCCCGGCGCGCCGAAGCGCGTGCGCTCGATCTCCGGCGCCGGGCGCGGCACCAGCGCGGTGAGCAGGACGTCGCAGCCGGCGAAGGCCTCGGACATGTAGGCGCGCAGCAGCCGTGCGCGCCCGCGCGCCGCGGAGAGATGCGCGGTTGCCGGTATGCGGCGGCCGAGCTCGAGCCGGTAGCGCACCTCGGCCGTGAATCGCCCGGGATCCTCGCGCAGCTGCCTGTCGTGCAGCGTCGCGGCTTCCGCCGCCATCATCAGGCGATGGAGCCTGCGCGCGAGGTCGGCCTGCGTGGCCGGCGCCTCGCCGATCGTCGCGCCCAGCCCGCGCAACGTCGCGATGGTGGAGATCAGCGCGCGCTCGACCCCGGGGTCGAGCCCGTCGCCGAAATGCGCGCGGGCCACGCCGATGCGCAGCCCGTCGAGCCTGCCGCCGCGGCACGCCGGATGCGGCGCGCCACGGGACCGCGAGGAGATGGCGTCGAGCAGCATCGCCGCGCCGCGCATCGTCGTGGCCAGCGGCCCGATCGTGTCGAGCGCGAAGCTCATGGGCATCGCGCCGCGCCCGTCCACCAGGCCATGGGTCGGCTTGAGGCCGGCGACGCCGCACCAGGCGGCCGGGATGCGGATCGACGCGCCCGTGTCGGAGCCGATCGCCGCGGGGACGATGCGTGCCGCGACCGCGGCGGCGGGCCCGCTCGACGAGCCGCCGGTCACGCGGTCGCGCGACCAGGGATTGCGGCAATCCCCGACATGGTCGTTGTGCCCGGTCAGGCCGAGCGCGTACTCGGTCATGTTGAGGCTTCCGACCACGACCGCGCCGCTGCGCGCGAGTGCCTCGACCAGCGCGGCGTCGCGCAGGCCCGCGCGCGCCTTGCCGGGGCCCGCGCCGCAGCCCGGCGCCTGCCCGTCGCGGTCGAACATGTCCTTGATCGCGACCGGCACGCCATGGAGCGGCGGCAGCGCGGCGCCGGACGCGCGCATGCGGTCGGCCTCGCCGGCGCGCTGCATCGCGCGCTCCTCGTCGATGGCGACGAAGGCGTTGATGGCGGGCTGCCAGGCGCGCGCGCGCGCGATCGCGCGCCGGACGGCGTCGCGGGCGCTGATCTCGCCGCGCGCGATGGCGCCGGCCAGCGTGGCGAGGTCGTGGTCGGGCGTGGCCGCGCTCATCGCCCGGCCTTCGCCGCGGCCAGCGCGGCAAGCGCCTCGGCGAAGCCTTCCGGCAGTTCCGCCATCTCGCCACCGTCGGAAAGACTTTCCGCGGCCGCGAGCAGCTCCGCGAGGTCCGCGGCGAGGCGCGGCTCCCATTCCTCGGGGACGGGGGCGGGCTTGCCGCTCATGGCGCGGCCGGCCGGGTGCCGCGCGGCCGGAAGACCGGCAGCCTCATGCCCTCGCCGATGTCCTCGAAGTCGACCTCGACGGCGAGCCCGATGGCGACGCGGTCGGGATCGATGCCCACGACCTCGGACAGCATGTGCGGGCCCTCCTCGAGCGCGACCATCGCGATCGCGTAGGGGACGCGCGCGGCGAAGGCAGGGCTGGGCGCGCGACGCACGACGGAGAAGGAATGCACCTCGCCGCGGCCGGAGGCGCGGACCCATTCATGCGCGTCGTCGTGGCATGCGGGGCAGAGCGCGCGCGGGTAGAAGCGATGCGTGCCGCAGGCCGAGCAGCGCTGCACGCGCAGCTCGCCGCGCGCGGCGGCCTCCCAGTAGGGCGCGGTCTCCGCGTCGGGGAAGGGGCGCGGGCGCGCCGGGACCTCAGGCTGCATCGGCGCGCCCCATCGTCATCGTCGCGTGCATCCCGATGATGCCGCCATTGCCGTGCACCAGCGCGATGCGCGCGTCCGGCACCTGCCGGGCGCCGGCGTCGCCGCGCAGCTGGCGCACGGCCTCGGTCACGTGGAAGAAGCCGCCGGGAAGGCCCGGATGGCCTCCGGAAAGCAGGCCGCCATGGGTGTTCACCGGCAATTCGCCGCCAAGGCGGATGCGCCCGCCCTCGACGAAGCGGCCGCCTTCGCCCTTGGGGCAGAAGCCAAGGTCCTCGAGCTCGACCAGCACCGTGATGGTGAAGCAGTCGTAAAGCATCGCGACGTCGATGTCGGAGGGACGCAGGCCCGAGGCGCGGAAGGCCTG
>Ga0169931_10004628_pt1 | contig 21313 bp, 17 predicted proteins | sample Kivu_15m_20L_FD_129675 | JGI IMG/M metagenome (GOLD analysis project Ga0169931, IMG submission 129675) | Freshwater microbial communities from Lake Kivu, Western Province, Rwanda to study Microbial Dark Matter (Phase II) - Kivu_15m_20L... | ecosystem: Environmental > Aquatic > Freshwater > Lake... | reverse complement strand
TTATTTATATTTTTAGTTGGTCCATATGATAGCGATATCCTATTATTACCCCAAAACTGGCCCATTAAATTCTTTATCAGAATCTATTGGCCTTTCCGTGTACTAAACCGTGTAGCTTTAGTTTTAACACCTAGACATCAAGAGCATCCAGAGATTGCTCACCTCGAAGTCAGAAGCGCATGACGAAAAGTTCCTGCCCGATCTCATTCGAGCTGCTTGGCATCACAGTGGGTGAACCTTTGGATTGTGCTTTATAGTATCTTCTGTAAGCCAACTGAACGGATGAGGTGTCAGCACTGGGTGAAATACACGATATCGTTCTTTGTGGAGTATGGATTCAAAGTCATATCTTGTTTGGATGTCGCCCTTGAAAAAATAACTCCAATGTCATCAATTATATAGCTTTGGTATGTTTGGCTAATATATTCGCTGTTTGTCTAAGTTTGTTTTTTGTTCGAGAACACTACCTGTGGTGATTTCGATGAGAGTATTTCAGGTACTCACAGTGATTAGTAATATTGTGGTCACAATTCATTAAATTTATTTATACTAATTTAAGTATGATAATATATCTTCAGGAGCGAACTCTACCCTAAGTTGTCGCTTATCAAACCAACGACCCGCTAAACATTTGGCGCAGGCCCTAGCTCCTTCAACGGTCTCGAACAAAGCGTAAATCTTACCACCGACTTCCTCTGACATGACGCGGATTTTCAGTAATTTACCATATTTCCCACATTCTTCAGAAAATTCTAATTCAATATCTTCAGCCCATCCTGCGTCTGTTTCTTGATCCTTATCAAACATGTTATGCACAAGAATACATGACGACGGTTTGTCGTTATTACCAATAACTGATGGATCTAATGAGGAAGAAACAGATTTACCAACATCCTTGAGATTATTACTTACTCCCAAAGCAGCATTTATAGCCATTTCAGCTGCAGACGAAATCCTCTCCATCGAGGATTTTCCCCCGTCATCTTCTTCCCCTTGAGAGGAAATGACCTTAGACCAATCAAAGCCATGAATGGGTGACAGCCCAGTACCATTCAATCGAACAAGCACTTCATCAACCAATCGTATACGTTGGGCAACATTTGGAGGGAATTCCGTGGAGACTGCACTTTGGTCACTTTTGGAATTCGCCCAACCAGTTCTTAGAGGACGCCCTGCAATCATTTGACCTGACATAACCTGTATTGGATATATCCAACAATTGAATTTGTAGAATTTGTTTAACCAAAGCAATTCCAAAAACGACAGTACGCACCTGTATACAAAGATTAGCCACTTTAGGATCACGAAAGCCAAAAAAACAAAATCCTTTTGAAATACCGGTGGTCACATCGACTTGAAGTGAAACTTTGTCGAGATCGCCAAATTGAGAAAAGATAGCCTGCAGCTGAGGTTGAGTCACATTTCGATCGATATTTCCAACATACACATTCAATACATTCGAAGAGCCCATCAACGACGATGAATGTATTGTAGACTCGGTCAAGGTTTCTACAGCTTTTTCGGTCCCCTCAGCGAGACCGACAAGGTAGGCAGCTGTAGCATCTGTAGTTAAGAAAGAAAGATCCGGCGCCTTGATTGCGATAGGGAATCTTTGGAAGGGTGGAGCTTTGTCATTCCACTCTAAAGCAAGTGGAATATCTTCCAATCGAGCAAGCTCGACATAAGAGCAGCCTTTGTGTCGTCCGGTCCGTTTATCCCGTAAGAAGATTACATCCACAACTTTACACCCGCATTCAGATCGGAAAAATCTATAAAGATCATCCTCATTTACCCTCATGACCAACTGAGAGACAAAGATGGTACGCTTCTCCTTAGGTATTTGAATTTCAATACTATCCTGCTCGTTTGGGCGAACTTTACTTTTCTCAGCATGGCGTAGTTTGGAATGTCCCGAATCCAGGTCACTGGACTCCATATTATCCTTACGATCTCGACGAGATGTAGGTTTATCCGAATCTGATTGATCACTAGATCCTTCTGCCGATGAAATAGAACGAGAACTCTCAGTAGATCTGTCCGATGACGTGGAGTGGGAATCGTCACTACGATCTGAGCGGTCACTAGAGGAGGATACACTTGGACGACGTGAGGTAGTAGATCGCCGATTCTGGTGCTCTTCTATCCCACGATCTCGAGTGGGGAAGTCTCGACTTCTATCTGTAGCTCTATTTGCAGCGAAGTGTACAGGTCCTCTATACCCTCCATCATACGGAAACGGTTCACGAGGTTGAAAATCATGCTCACGAGGTTGAAAATCATCCATCCTACTGTGATGAGGAGGGTAATAACCACCTCCCCGTGGTCCCTCTCCTCTAAATAAAGGTCTCTCCTCATCACGAAATCGAGGAGGGAAGTCCATTCTACGTTCAGCGCCTCGGTGGAAAGGAGGCCCGTCATCTCTACGAGGCGGATAGTCATGATACGGTCCGCCACCACGTCCACCGTAACCAGGGTAATTTGGTGGTGGAAGTCGACCGAATGGATCACGAGGGCCTTGATGAAAGTCTCGGTTAGCTGGACGCGACGATGGATTGCTACGTTTTCTCATATCCCCCGAACCATCATGCTTGCCTGATTCGATAGGAGCATCATTATGAAAACCATGACCATTCGAATCAGGCAAACGCTCAGTCTCCTTCATTTTCTCGTTCGTCCCATTCCCAGTAGACTTCCGCTCCTCGGCCTTACGCTTAAGTTTTTGACGCAGTCTTTCTTCTTCGTCTTGTAGATTTCGTGATGACATGGAGGCTTCACTTTGCTGTCTTATTCATATGACTCAAAAAGCTCGCTTTGTACAAGTAATTGCTGTAGAGGTGATGAGTGATGATGGGATGATGCTGCTTGCCTGAAAAAATGTGAAAATGCATTCGCGCTTCATAATTTTACCAGCACGACCAAGCAAATTTACCAAATGTACGTGCCAATCTATGAATCTAATGGCTGGCTACTGGTGAAGACAGGTTCCGTCCGTTTTTGCAATTAAGTGTGATATGAGGTCGTCTTATTCGATCTGAAATCTGAACATATAGATGCACTAGAGATCAGAAACAGAAAGTATGGTTCGTAAAAAGTTGGATGAAAGGATACGAATACTTCTTGAAAAATGTGTCCTGTCGAAACAAAGATCTATACTTGTTCTCGTAGGCGATCATGGTAAAGATCAAGTACCCAATATACATCATATCCTATCCAAAACATCCGTCAAGTCACGTCCCAAGGTTTTATGGTGTTACAAGAAAGAACTAGGATTCTCCACACATCGTACAAAACGAATGAAAAAGATAAAACGTGATAAAGCTCGAGGTCTTGCCAAGGGTATTGCCGATGAATCTGCAGATTCTATGATTGATAACTTTGAACTATTCCTGTCCTCTACAGATATTAATTGGTGCTACTATCGTGATACACATCGAGTCTTAGGTACTACTGTAGGTATGTTAGTATTACAAGACTTTGAGGCGTTGACTCCAAATTTGATGGCGAGAACGATTGAAACGGTGGAGGGGGGTGGATTGATCATCTTTCTGCTGAAAACGGTCAAAAGTTTGAAACAGTTGTATACCATGACTATGGACGTTCATGCTCGATTTCGAACCGAATCTTCTGGAGATGTGATACCACGATTCAATGAGCGTTTTTTGCTCAGTTTAGGAAAATGTGAAAATTGCCTTGTGTGCGATGATGAGTTGAATATATTACCACTATCGAAAAAGTCATTGAAGATGCTGGGTGATCCAGATTTATTGAGCAGAATCAAAAAGGGAGATGCAGGAGAAGTTGTTGTACGTAAAACAAGAGAGGATTTGGATTTAGATGAACTCAAGGAGTCTCTCCAAGATACGCCCCATGTAGGTGAGCTTGTTAATCTCACAGTGACACTTGATCAGGCTCGTGCCGTGTTGACATTCTTAGAAGCATGTAGTGAAAAAACAAACAAATCTACCGTCACACTCACGGCGGCTCGTGGAAGGGGCAAGTCAGCTGCGATTGGATTATGTTTAGCTGGTGCTATTTCTTTTGGCTATTCCTCTATCGTCGTCACGGCACCCGAACCTGAAAACTTAGTATCCGTCTTTGACTTTGTATTACGCGGTCTCAAAGCTCTGAAATTTCAAGAACATTTAGATTATTCTGTTACCTATGATGGCTCATCCGGGCGAGAGCATATTAAATGTGTAGTTGCCGTGGAATTACATCGAGATCATCGTCAGAGTATCAAATATGTAAGACCCGATCAACCTGATAAGATATCTTCTGCTGAGCTTTTGGCCATTGATGAAGCTGCAGCAATACCTCTTCCAACTGTTCGTGCGCTCATGGGCGATCGCCTAACGTTTCTGAGCTCCACCGTGAATGGATATGAAGGAACGGGTCGCTCGCTGAGCTTAAAATTATTGAAAGAATTACGGGATAGCAAAAGGCGAACGACAGATGAGACTGTTGTCAGCGTTGCGAGTGCAATATCGGGACCTAAGTCGAACAAAGGTAGTGAAAGAGTACATGAACGCCGTTGGGCAGCGGCAGCTCAAGCAGCGGCAAAACATTTGGAGGGTTCAGCGTCGAGTGGGTCGCTTTGTGAGATAGAACTGAATACACCGATACGATACTCATTAGGAGATCCAGTTGAAGCATGGCTAAATAAACTCTTGTGCCTAGACTCCGGAACTGCTGATAGCCTGAAATTAAATAGCGGTGCTCCAGCTCCATCGGATTGCGATTTATATTACGTAGATCGTGATGCATTATTTTCTTTTCATAAACTTTCCGAGGCATTCTTGCAAAAGCTCATGGCACTGTATACTAGTGCTCATTACAAGGTTTGTTCTTTATGGTGTGTGAGCGAAATGTTCTTCCAAACTTCCTAGCACCTGATATTTTTTTGTACTTTTGTAGAATACACCAAATGATTTGCAAATGCTCTCAGACGCACCAGCACATTCAGTCTTCGTGTTGCTTTCACCGTCAGCGGAGAACGAATCAGATACAATACCAGATATCATAGCTGTGGTCCAAGTCGCATTGGAGGGACAGATTTCTAAGAAGGCTGTTCAGGCGCAGTTAGCTCGTGGTCACCGTTCTGCGGGAGATTTAATACCCTGGACTATCAGTCAGCAGTTTGGAGATTCAAACTTTGCACAATTAAGTGGGGCTAGAATTGTTCGTGTAGCTGTTCATCCTGCTCTTCAATCAATGGGGTACGGATCTCGAGCTATAGAGCTATTATATCGCTACTACAATGGTGAAATTTTCTCCCTCTCAAAACATCAAGAAAATTCTTTCGATGAAGACGATGAAAATACAGATGAATCGTCCGATAAAGATATAGACGAGAATAATACTCTTACTGGAATTCAAGGAGAATTCTTACTCCCTAGGAAGGGTTTACCACCACTTTTACTCCCCATTGCTGAAGTAAATGCACCGAAACTTGACTGGGTTGGCACATCGTTTGGTTTAACACTCGATCTATACAAGTTTTGGAAACGCAGTGGGATGCACCTTTTATACCTACGTCAAACTAAAAATGAACTTACTGGGGAGAACAGTTCAATCATGATTCGCGCACTTCCGAAAAGAACTGGGTTCGACGATGCATGGCTACCGGCTTTTATTTGTGATGCCAAACGAAGAATCATATCTTTACTCGCTGGAATCTTCCGTGAAATGGATGTAAAACTAGCGATGGCTATTCTTGAACAGTTTGATGCCACAACTGCCACTACCAAAAAATTGTTTACCAATGAAGAGGTAAGCGCCGCCATAGGACAGCGATCAGGTTTGATCTCAGATCAGTTAACTTTATCAGAGCTTAATTACCTATTGACGCCTCATGATCTGAAACGTGTCGAATTATACGGTCGTAACCTTTGTGATCATTACTTAATAGCCGATCTGTTACCAGCACTTGCAAGACTTTATTTCACCGGAAGACTGGGTTCGGATTTCAATCTCTCAAGCCTACAAGCTGCTATCATATGCGGAATGGGTCTACAGAATAGAACTATCGACGAGATCGCAACGGAATTAAACTTACCAGCGACTCAACTTTTGGCAATTTTCAACAAGACCATTCGCAAAATCTCGTTGGTATTAAATGCGGTTACTGAAAAGAGTATCGAATCAGAACTGATTGGAACGAAAGAACGTCTTGAAGCTGAAAATAACCTTAATAAGCTAAGAGATGTCTATCATCAAACACTGGAAGAGGATGCAAATGATGCTGCTCAATCTTTTATGAAGTCGTATGTATCGTGAGTATTCAAAATGTGTTGTTACATCTTGTATCATATCTCCGTTTGAGACTTACCCAAACAGAATTTTATTCATGCGTCTTTACTGCTGTAAATCAGGAACGATTATGAGATGGAAAACTTTATCATTAAAGGAGATGAGGATCAGTGGACCGAAGCCTTGACGCGTAAAAAGAGTGGCGATCCCGAAGACAATGACTTTGTACAGATCAAAGTTAATGTCAATACAAAGAAGTTCAAGGGAGTGCAAGATGTTGCTGGTAAAAGGGTTGAAGCGACTAACAAGAAAAAAAGGAAAGCCGAAACGATGAAGTCTGAGAAGAAGTTAAGAGAAAAGCGGTAGACGTTAATCAATTATTTTTCTTAGAAATGTACACACAGTTAAGAAATGGGTGAAGATAAACTCAAACTATAACTTAGATTTTTGTCTACCACAACACGGAAAACCCCAATTATGGACTTTGAGGAGAAAGACCGAACACAATTCGAAGACTACGACTGATCATTCGCTCCCCTAATTTGGCTATTACTTCTCTTGAGATCTTTTGAATCTTCGGTTCTTGAGCCAGTTTCCTCACAACAGGAATAAGTTTCGCCGGATCTGTATCACCTCCTCTCGCCCCGAGAAGTGATGCGATGCGCCAGAACTGTTTCATCGTTGGAGTCGGTTCAGGTAATGCAGTGGCGAGACTATCTCTTAACTTTTTCCCTCTGTTTTCGTCACTTGATTCCAAAATGTGTGTGAAAGCCCGAAACGCATTCACTGCTGCCACTTCATCATTAATAGCTAGCGATTTTGTCGCCTCGACAAGATAGTTCGTCGTCTCCATTCCAAGAGAATCTGTACCTTCAACCAGTTTTTCCGCTATTTCATCAAGGAGGCGCTCACCATCACCTGATAGAAGGTAATTTGTCAATTGATTCAGTGCTGCCGACGCATCATAACCTTGACTTTCTTTGGCCTCCTCAAGAAGACTCTCTAGTCGACTCCATCGTATGTGGCCATCGCTTGTAAGTGCTAACCTTCTTAAAGCCTCTTGCAGTTCGTTTTGTGGATCTGTCAAAACACGACTCGCAATATATGGGTAGGCTTTACTGATTATACGGGCTTGGGGGTCGACTTGAATAGCTAGACCTTCAAGAACGCCGAGGCATCTAATTATGGAAATATAAAAGGGTGGCAATGAAAACGGATAGGTATACATTATATCGCCCAGCTTTCCGACCACATTTTTGAAGTTCAGCTCGCTCACTTCAGAGTTCAGTGCATCGGGGAGTGTATTTTCCAAAGCAACCGCTATAGGTCGTAAATCAGTTCCCTCTGGTATAAATCCCAAACGTTGGTAAAGACGTACTAGTTCATCCCAGTCGCGGTTGACTATATGAACAACTGCAAGCAAGAAACCATTTCTTTGGTTCGGCGCTGCGTAAGACATCATTCCAAAATCAAGGTAACATAGGCGTCCATCTTTACATGCCAAAAGATTCCCAGCATGCCTAATCGACGAAGGGAGAATGAAACAAAGAGACGATGATTGGGTTGAGATCAACAGCGTACCTATTCTTTCAGTAATGGGTATAACTGATTCTCAGAAGACTTACGGATCGCAATGAAAGAAACCATTTTCTAGAATTTGTTTCATGGAACACTGAACTAACGTGTCCACGAGCTTTCGACGATCTAAACCCAACATTTCCAATGTGTCTGTATCAGTTAAACGAACACCATCAACCCATTCCATGGTCAAAACCTTGTTGGTTGTTAGATCTGAATAAACTTTGGGTACAAACACATCCTTCACAATACCCGAATATAGTTCATTAAATCTCTGTGCGTTGGCTGCTTCAGCGACGTAATCTAATTCTCTATAAATGAGCACACCAAAGTCATCAATAATACTCTGCAGATCAATATCTCTTTTCAAAAGGCGCATAATCTGAGTTCCAATACCACTCCACCAACGTAACACATATAAATCTAGTGCAATCACTTCCTCGCAATTAGGTCGTTGAATCTTAAGTGCTACCAAATCATTATTGGATCGTAATCGAGCCTTGTATACTTGACCAATCGAGGCTGCAGCCACTGGATCATTATTCACAAGTTCAAATACGTCATCAAATGTTATATTGAGTTCTTTTTCTACAGTAGCCAATGCCACGTCATTCTTAAATCGAGGAACATCATCTTGTAATTTTTGAAGTTCTTCCAAGTATTCACTGGGCATTAGATCTGAACGACTTGCTAAGGCTTGTCCTCCCTTGATAATAGCTGGACCTAAACCACTAATCGTTTCCAATAGCCTATTATATATATTTATGTAGAAATATATGGAATGAAGTACGGAGGAAATTTGTAACAAACGAATTTTTTTGGGTGAGTTAATGCTATAGATACAAATAAAACATGAATATCAATATATTCATATACACATTTATACGTACTGCCTAGCACGATTTCTACGATTGCTTTCTTCTTGATGAGTAAATACATCATATATTACACCAATACCCCAAAATGCTAGTGGGAAACCAATTTGTATATTCCGTATCAACCATTTGGTAGGTTGTGAAAAGAGACGTTTCTCTGTAGCTATTGGATCATATTTACGTAAGGGTTCTGCTACCTTGACACCATTGGCCCATCTTGTAACATAGGCTGCAGCAGCACTACCCATACCACCACCACCACCACTACTACTGCTACTTTGTGGAAGTAAATTACCATTATACCAAAAGTTATCAGGTACTGGTGTTATACCAGACTCCATAGAGCCCATTTCAATGATTCCAAACTTTCTATCTTCGTTCTTTCTAGAAGTAGTTGTTGTTGTAGAAGTAGAGGAGGAGGAGAATAGAAAAGCTGAATCTTCATCAATGATATTTGGTTCAGATAAGACATCTGCTAATAATCGTTTTGCTTTATTCATCCGTAGTATACTTCTTTCCTCTTCTTCTGGAGATAAATCATTCATTCGTCTTGTAGATTTCTTAGTATATGTAGAGGGAGTGGTACGAGAACTGCCTGTTGTTACATTTTTTGAAACAGCAGTATTTACAGCAATAGGTGATAAGATATTTGAACCTTTCCTTGTATTTACTTCCTTGTTATTGGAGACAACAGTGTTCGAAAATGAAGTCGTTGATTTGTCTCGAGCCTCTTTAATGTCCTTGTATGTTCGTCGAGAATGGCTTGTTGTTGTGGTTGAACTTGTACCTTCTTTCCTTTGCGTTGTAATTCTTTCTTTGGTACTCATGTATAAACAAGAAGATCTTGTTGTCGTTGTTGTTATGATTGTAGGACTCATGTCCCATGGAGAGTTTGGAGTACAAGTCCTTCTAGTCCATGATGATTTTGATGATGTTATTGATAATGATAATAATGATGAGAAGGTGGAAGGAGAAAAGGCAACAACGAGGAGACTATTATTGCACAAGAATGATAGGAAAAGAGTCACACAACAGAAACGCATGATTCATAGGATTCTACTGTCGATGCACCGATGAAGGTTGTAATATCGTTGTAAGGATTGAAATTGAGATAGATTCCTTCGAAAGATACGATATCTGCAATTTTGAAATGAGTACTCTCCGTGAATGGAGGGTCGATATTGATACTGTTGATCTATGTATAAACTATTGTCCAATTGAGAAGAACATCGTATTGTACTGTACACAGTTCCTGACTCATTTTTTAACCCCTCGTTAAGAACAATTCCTCAACTTAGGGTTAATAAATTATTCCCCGGCCTTGGGAGTTTGGGATGTGATAATATGATCATACATAATCGCGAACATCCGAGTCTAAAATGAGGTCATCTTCTCTGTTCGTAACCATTGTAACTTATTTACTAAGTGCATTATATCATCCTACTATCCTTGCTGCGTCATCTCCAGTGTCATGGACTGGCAAGTCGTATTATTCATCTAATTTATTTGGATTGATTCTTCATCAAATCCCTCGCGGCGGTCAAGTGCACGAACCAACAACCTTGGAAGATTTCGACGCGCTACTCTTACGAGCTTCTGGAGAAGGGAAGTTAGTTGTAGTTGACTTCTCGGCTACTTGGTGTGGCCCTTGTAAGATGATTGCACCGTTTTTTCAAGAACTTAGCGACGAAATGACAAATGCTATTTTTATCAAGATTGATGTGGTATGCCCATTACCCGTTACTTATTCCATATTACACAATTTTTATTTTCAGAAATCGACTCATTATATGGAAATGATGTTCTTTCATTAGGATGAAAATCCTGAAACTGCAGCACGTTATTCGGTTTCAGCTATGCCTACCTTTGTGTTTATCAAAGAAGGAAATGTTCTGGATAGACTTCTCGGGGCGAACCCAGTAAAACTTCAAGAAATGTTGCAAGATCTTTTATAATAATATATTTTTTGCTCATGAATTAGTATCTTCCAAGGCACTTTTCAGACGGTTTCTAATAGTATAACTCAGGGTCAATGGAAATCGAATATGAAATCTTATAATCAAGTCACCTCTTGTACAACGATCCCCAACACTCATGGGCATCCCTTCACCCTTTAATATTCTCTCGTAGCTTGGATGTATAACTTCTGGACATGTGATGAAGATAGTCCGATTACTTAGAGTAGGAATACGGAAAGTAGTTGACCCAGTCAATGCCTGTACGAGGCTGATCGGAATAACATGAATCAAATGAAATCCAGTGATATCCCTTTCAAAAATACTATGCTTTTGTTCCTTGAGTATACATATCAAATCCTTTCCATCATCACTTTCCTTTGCTAAAACAATAGTAGATCCATCTCTTGACCCAGCTTGGATGATAACTGTTACTACTTTCTCCTCTGTGGTCCAGTCACTATCACGTTTGATTCGTCGTTCGATTCGAATCTTTTTCTCACTTCCCCAAAATAGTTCCTCTAATGTACATGGAACTGAAATTTCTGATGTTTGCTGTGCAGTCGCACTGTTTGATGATGCGCTGTCATCAACTGTTTCTGGAGATGGTTTCTTATAGCTTTTGAAATCCTGAATGTTGTCATGAATGTTAAGATTCGAAAAAGGATCCCCGTCCACAAAGAAACGTTTATAAACGTCTCTTGAATCATACTTAGGTAGATTCGGGTTCTTCTCTCCTCCTTCCTGAATCTTGGAGACAAAAATTGATTAGTTTTATCAGCGATCAATCAAATACTATCGTTCCTCGGCTATCAGTTTCGTCGTTCTCTTACCATGCGATCATACAAACTACGCATCGCTGCATCAGATAATACCTTATAAGCATCAGATATCATTTTGAACATGATCTCAGCCTCTCTTTTCATACGTAGATTCTTATCGGGATGCCATTTTTTAGCGAGTAAATAATACCTAATTGATAAGCATAGAATCAGATGATAACTAGCAAATATATTGAACGCTACATTTATCATTCTATTTCTCAACACTGTTTCCTTACGCATTCTTTATCTCATGAGATGTTGACGTTTTAGACACTCCTAAAACGCTATAGTAATCGTCTTCGGTTTTCATGACGAATGGATTATCTAATATCCTTACTAAGTAAAGAAAAAGATTTTTCAAGCTTGATGTTTATCTTTTTTGAAATTATTATTTTCCTCAATAAGCTCGAGCTTCGCCAACTCTGAGATGGATAACATCTTGTCAAGTGATCTTCGTTTATGATCTTGCCATTCTTGATACGGCTTTACTGGAATGTAATCAAGCATGGTGTTCGTCATCATTCTTGGAATAGGTAAACTCATAATTTCTTTCTCGATTCTTTCAATCTTCTCTTTATAAGTGCGAGGTTGACCTTTTGCGTACAAATCTCCCCAATGTGCCTCCCAAATCTTTTTAAGTAAAACAAGGAAATAAATAAGACGACTATATAACCATGCATTTAATAAAAGTTAAACTTGAACAAAGTTGTCTTACCCGCGCGGCTTCAATCTCCCCTTTAATTCTCTGTTCCCAATTCTGAGCGTCGGCAACGTAATTATGTTCTCCTTTTTCGCACATTTTGTTTACAACTAATGAGCATCTTCCCCGAGTTTTTAACATGAGAGGATCATCAAAGTATCTCGATAATTCGAAAAACTCGTGATTCGAAAGATGTTGCATGGATATAATTTAACCATCCGATCATCAGCACACAATTGGAAAATAGAACCCGGTTTCAGAACGTTCCTGTTCACCTGGAGATATGAGATCGGTGAAGTTGTTAAATCATAGTTGGTTAGGCTTTTTTCTCAAACTTATACTTAGATACGCACTTGCTTTCCATGCACGTGATGATGATGACGACCGATATCGTTCCTCTCTCGAAGGTCATCTTCATTCTCGTCAATATTTTCAAGAAAAGCCGCATCCTATGAGAACTGGCACATATCCCATCTTCAAATGTCCCAAGGGACATTATCGTGATCTTGGAGATCCTTTTAAACGCAGGCAAGGAGGGATTCTAATGGATGGTTGCATCAAATGTCCCAAAGGTCATTACGGTAACTCAACTGACCTTAAATCTCCGAAGTGCACCTCACCCTGTCCGAAAGGGACATTCCTTGATCGTAAAGGCGGCACATCTATTCTTGACTGCACGCAATGTCCAGAAGGAACCTATGGGGAAAAGGATGGACTGATTACGAGCCGATGCTCTGGATCTTGCTCTGATCACAACACTAACCAGATTAAATTCTTCAGCAACAGAAAAGGGTTGACAACTAGAGATGACTGCAAGGTCTGCCCAAAAGGTTATTTCGGATGGCAGTGCTTGGTTGTAGATCGACATAAAACTCGTAAGATACGAGCGCAACAAGACCAAATCAGGAAACGAAACAAAGAGGAAATATTCAACTATAGCTCATACTTGGAAAAGAGAAATCATACATCTGTTCCATGACCGAGAATAGAATGGTTATTCTCTTCTCAAGAGTAAAAAATATAATTATGATTATCCACACGACAATTCTATTCTCCATGCATTGTAAGCTTATACGCGTCAAGTCACTACGCGCCTAGTATCTAAGCCAATATGAGTGACGACGGAACCAATTGTAATCGGGAAGTTCATGAATACCCCCAACAGCAGCGAGGGCATGATCTTGATCATTAATGAATTTGGCCGCTGTGGCCTTTACATCATCTACAGTGATGGCATCAATGCGACAGAATATTTCAGCGGGAGTCATTCTTCTACCGTAGGTAAGTAGCTGACGTCCAATATCCTCAGCAACATTCGAGTGTCCATCCAAACCCATAAGCATCGTCGCCTTCAGATTAACTTTTGCACGTTCAACTTCCTCTGAGCTGGGAGCATGAACCAATCGTACCAAGTTATTCATGAGGAACCATGCAAGGTCATCCAGTTTGTTATCTGGAGCGACTACGTAAACACCAAACAAACCTGTATCTTTGTAACATGTGTTGAAGGTAGATATAGAATGGGCTAGTTCATGCTCTGCAACCTCTTGGCACAATTTGGAGGCTACATTTTTGCCCATACCAGAAGATCGATCATAAGACCCAAGAATTGTTTGCATTAACATGAGTGGGAAAGCATATTCAGACGTCCACGAGGCACCCTGGAAGGCGATAGCAATATGTGCAGTGTGCTCTGAGTTGAACTTGACCCGGATATCACTTCCCGTAAACACAGCAGGTTCCATAGCCACAACTGCACCAGACTTGGGAGTTGAGGGGAGTTTTCCAAAGTATTGTGAGGCAAGACTACAAAGTTCGGTATGATTAATCGCCCCAGCTCCAGCAATAACCATACGAGGTGCCGTGTAGTGTGTATGGATATAATCCGTCAAATCTGTACGTTTAAGGGAACGGATATTTTCTTCTGGTCCTAAAATCGTACGACCCAATCCAGTCCCTTGAAATGCGGTGGCATGAAGATGATCCAAAATAAGCTCTTCTTGTTGCTTGTTTACTTCTTCCATCTCGCGAAGGATTACATCACGCTCTCGCTCGATCGCAGCTTCATCGAGTTTCGAATTAAGGAGAATATCGGATAGAATTTCAACAGCTCTACCAACATCCTTTTTGAAAACCTTTGCAAAATAAACTGTTTGTTCCCGAGACGTGTAGGCATTTCTTTGATGTATGATTCATCATAAGATAAACGACGAGTAAGCATTATACATGGTAATGTAAACGCCATTACTTGGAATTAACGTTGAAAACGGCGACTTACAAATGACCACCCATATTTTCAATTTCAACTTCCAACTGTTGCTGAGTTCTCTTTTGTGTCCCTTTGAATGCCATGTGTTCTAAAAAGTGAGCAGCTCCATTATTCTTAGCCGTCTCATATCGGGATCCAGCATCAATCCAAACGCCTACCGTAGCGGTCTCACTACCCAATACTGTTTCAGATGCGACACGAAGACCACTGTCAAGAGTTGTTATATCTGTAGTAGGTGCCCGAAGAACGTAATCTGGTAACGAAGCGGTAGTGACAGGAGCTGCGGTAGCCAGAGTCCGACGAGCGCCAGTGCGAGAAAGCTATTGAAGATTTGGAGTGAAAGCCGTCGGTTAGATACAAATCACTCTCTGAAGACTATGTATAACCTCAGCAAATCTACTGTATTCCTCGAAATGGTTAGTTGGTACTTACATGGAATACAGCAGCCCGAAGTGCCATGATAGTTTTGTTCAGAGCTTACGTATAATTATTAAGGTCAACTTTATCCCACTTTATTTAGGGAGGGGTTTAATACCTTTTACCTCTACACGCTTGTTGCTGGTTTGCCCAAAAGCTCTCTGCAGACTGCGATGCCATCATGCATGGCTGAACAAGTCTCGTAGGTATGCGCAGACTATGCGCAAAAGTTCACGAACGAACGGGATAAATAAAGGGATAAAATGGTAGGTACAATGCGCCCCTACATACGTAGTACTACGCCACAGCCATTTACAAATTTAGCTGTGGATTGATGCGTTGAATTTGTCGGCGGAATAAGTCTTATTTTCTTTGCAAGCAAGGCATTATCATTAATCTGGTCCTATACAACTAACTCGGTTCTTCCCTCGTGTTTGTTCAGCTTCTGCGAAGATAACTTTTAATTGTAATATTTTCGACATTATCACAAAAGAAAAATATCTCATAGAAGATGGAAGTTAAGGACGACCAAAAGGAAATAGTTATTCAACCATCAAGAGATGATTGCGATACCTCTAAACTCGAAGAATCTGAATCAAGTAGTCACGAGAAGATACAACATTCTACGATTCGTCCAGCGTTTATATGCACGTCACTTCTTACAATCATCTTACCCATCCTCTGGTTTATTATTTCTGGAATGGCAAGCTGGGGTGACAATGGATATAATAATCTTTGGTGGGTTCATTTACTTGGAGGTGATAGTGTATCTGACACACAAAATGGTCGTGGGATTACTATACTCCTTAGTTTTGGATGGGCATTTGGTCTATTCCTTGTATTTTTCATACAGGGAATGAATATATTACGCGGGATATATGGTGATGTAGATATACGAAACAGACGACTGACATGCTGTCTGTCCAAGCTAAAAAGAAAGGAACAGACTGTGAAACCTCAAGGAGTGGATGAACGAAAAATAGGAATTCTAATTGGATGTTTATTTTGCTTCTCCAACTTGTGCATTGTACTTTGTTTGTCCATTGCATGGCCAACGGTAAGGGCTCTACTTAATTCATTCACGATATTGGTTTAGCTCCTAACAACCCTGTTTATTGACAAATCACCTTTTAATAATTTTTCAAGCTTGAGAAAAATTTCAGCTTGAAAAATATTTTATCAGAGAAGTTAACAATTCCTTTGGTACGTTTGATTAAATTATGACACTTATATTGTTAATGTTCCATAACCCCTATAATTTTTGTACCACTGAACTGGACAATGAATTCCTTCAATTTTGGAAATTTTAAAAAGGCCACTTTCCTTTGGGCAGTATGGGGTTTTACATTTACATTTATGTTTTCAGTCTTACCAAATTCACAACTGCATCAAGCAACGTCTACAGATACGTTTCTCAAAATTTGCAACCTATAATATAAATGCTTTGTATTTGTAAGATAACAAACATCACAATGATTATCGTAACCGATTCTCGAGTTCAAGGAGAAATGAGAAATCTTAACCGTACATAGCTGTAACAATCACAGATCTGTCGGACGTTAGAACCACAGTACTTATTACATACTATTGTAGTGCTGTAATGAGTGTATGTATGTCCCGCTGTACTGGCAGTACATGCTTGTGCGAGTGAAGTGCATACCCTAAGTTACGTGGACATGTTGTTGGTTGTTTCTTTTTTGACCTTTGAGCTGCTATATGCTTTCTGTATTCATTATGGTAAAAGTGAGATTCTCCGAGTAAAGAAACACGTTCTGTACATCTTGATTATCTTTAAGTAATTATACTGAAATTTTTCAATAAGATTTATTTACTTTAGCAGCATGTCTCGGCCAATGAGGATACCTGTACCATCTCGTCCACTTGAGACAGAACCTTCACCTACAGAACCTCCAGAAGGAGCGTCGTACGATGAGAATGCAACTTTCATCACCACCTTTCATCGAGCATCTAGTAATGTGAGCTTTCATTCTCATCATGATATGTTGGGTGACTTTGCACTCAAACGATCACGATCGTCGGTGAAAAATTCAACTGGATCTTTGAAAGATACCGTAGAGCAGCAACAACAGCTAATCCAAGAAGGAGACGTCCCTTCTCCAAAAATCGAACCAACTAGAGACACCTACATAAGCCATAGACAGACTTCATATTCTCGTAATCCCACGGCATTATCATTAGAGTTGCAATCTAGACCGAACAGATTGCATCACTCACAATCTACAAGTCGGGGCGAAACGTCATCCATGACTCAAGATACGAAACGTTCTCGAAACAAATTGAAAAAGGAGTTGGATAAGGAGAAAAAATTCGCACGTCATCTTAAACTCAAAGAAGCATCGGGGGAACAACGGCTTAGTGATTATGAAAGTGATGATGCTTCCTCGGGGTATGACGATGATGGAGATAATGAAAAGGAGGATGATTTTTATACCAGCGATTTGTTGGAAGAGAATGAATTAGAGACTAATCCTGGAGCTGACGTTGATTTGAGACAAGATTTTTTACTGTCTAGATACATTACCAGTGTGCGGTCATTACCTAACGCTCTTCGAGACGGATCGTTTGACAAATCAACACAAGGCGATTTGAATCCTACCATAAGCGAAGATGGTTGTGAATCACCTGATAATATCAGCCCAGTCAGACCATTTTTCAATGGACAACAAGCACGAGGTCGTTCAAGCTCTGGTTTTCAAGGCGAACGTAGGAAATCTGTCCCGCCTTGTGTAACTGAGGAGTCCAATTGTTGTGTTGGTGCAGATGGGGATGCAGACGATATGAGTCGGGCGAGTGACAATCAAATTTTATGTCGTCGACGAAAAGTGTCCCTCATTATCGACCAATGCGAAACAGTCAAGAATAAGAAAAAGCTAGTGTTGAGTAACATGCATCTCACCAACAAGGATATTCCTGTTGAGTATTTATGTTGTCCCAAGAGAAATGATCTTTATTTAACTCTACATAAGTTGAGTCTCAGTGGGAACCGTCTAATATCTATACCAAATCAACTTGTCTATGGCCTGAAAGGATTGAAAACTTTAGATCTTAGCAAATGTGAGTTACGGTCGTTACCGTCCTTATGGGACTTGCCGCAGTTGAAAAGGTTAGATCTTAGCCATAATAAACTGGAAGAATTCCCTTGCGACGAGGTTTTTCGAGGAACACCGATGCTGCAAACTCTTGACTTATATGGAAATCAAATATGTGAATTGATACTGCCCCAAGATCCAGAGTTACTGAGTAACTTAATGGCTCTAAATGTTGGATTCAACAAGCTCGTATCGCTTCCTGAAGATTTAGCGACATTGAAGTCTCTGAGATTTTTTAAAGTCATGAATAACCTTATAGAAAAGGTCCCCTACCAGGTGTGTGAAATGAATCTGAAGCTGCTTGATGTTACATCAAACCCTCTTGTGCAACCACCTTTGGAAACATGCGAGCGAGGTATTGGTGCCATGAAAAGATATTATCAATGCCTTCGTTCAGAAGAAGCAAGGAGGGCGGATCTTGCTGAGGCTCTCAAGCGCAAAGAACTTGCAAAAGAAAGAAAAGCCGAGCGTTTACAACGGCGCAAAGATACGCTTACTCGAAGGAGAGGACTTTCTACATGTTCCAGTCCTGTGCCAGCGGACGCTGTGACCAAAACGGCTGTCCAACAAGAAAAACAGAGAATTCTGGATAAAGGAGGATTTAGTTTGGGAGAAGACCATCAAGCACCTACTATCACACAACTTTCAGCAACCAATGTTTCTACGGGCTTGGGGCGAACTATATCTTTACAATACGAGCAAAAACCTAGAGCTATGGATGTTGATTCACGGCGGAACTCTTTACCACTGCAATTAGAAAAGGAACGAGTGATAAATACATCTCCTAGTCAATCATCGTATTACGAGACGGACGACTTAGTAGCTGAATCGAGAAGCGACATCGATAATGATCTATTACGTACAACTGAAGAAGTCACGCTCAATGATACACTTAAAATTACATTCGTCGGCCAAGCCATGTCGGGAAAGACTACGATTATCCGACGACTTATTGAAGGTCCGAACGCGATTATTCCTAAGGAAAAAGACAGAACTATTGGTGTCGATATATATCAATGGAGTCCTGCTGAATGCATGATTGAGGATCGACTAAATATCGATACTCATATACGAGTGGATGATGAAACAAGAATCATTAAACCAGTCAATATAAAGTTTAGTGTTTGGGATTTCGCTGGACAACATGTCTACCACACAACTCATGAATTGTTCTTCTCAAAAAGATCGCTGTACGTTGTTGTTTGGGATATGGGAGTGTCGAACAAAGATACGTTCAAGAAAATACGAGTGAAGGATGAAGATCGTGGTCCTTTCAAACTATCTTACGACTCATCCGATTCAGAAGAGAATGAAGACGTAGATAGCGATGACAAGGAGAAGGCGGAGAAAGCTCTTAAAAGGAATATTGATGAAAACGTGCAATTTTGGATCGATTGCATTCAAAGTAGCGTACCAGGAGCCGCAATCATGATCGTTGCATCATTTGACGATTACTTTGGAAATAGCGAAGAGCCGAAGAGACGATGTGACATGATGAGGAACAGACTCCATGAAAATGAGCAGCGACGTATGAACGGTCTCAAGGAAAAATTAAATGCTCTTCTCTTATCTGACGCAGCAGGGGATGAAACAATTGATCGTATACAAAAACTCTCTAGTCCCATGTTTCGACCGAAGCTCATTTTCGGTCAAGATAATGAAGAGAGCGTAGTCAGAGTAAGCGGATCTTCATACAGAGGCTTCGACAAACTAGCTGACAAAATTGTCAATATTTCCACTGGCAGAGACCACGGAGGTTTCGGCTATCCTATATTTAGGGGTCATATCGGTGCGCGGATACCTCGTATGCGAAAGGAAGTAAGAGAAATCGTCGGTGAGCTTCGTGATCGATTCAAAATAGTGGAATGGAATTTTTTCGTGAAGAAATGCCTTGAAGGAAGAGAAGTTAATAGCGTAGACGATATATGCGACGCTCTTCATTTCTTGACAGACATTGGAGAGCTGTCTTTTTTCGGATCACTATCCGAAGTCCCCATGATAGAAGCGAGTCAGAATGGATCTTCTCAGCTCACAACTACGTCACCAGTGATCAAACCGACTCCCCAGGATGGCTCAAACTATGACTCCGACTCTGACGACGACTTATCTAACTACGATGAAAATTTAGATGCAGCTGAAGCCGCAAATGAATATTTACCCGATAGTGCACGTTTACAACTAAATCGCAATCTATCAGCTGGAACATCAACCACCACTCCCTCGTCAATTCTATCACAGGACCCACAATTATTCTGTGATTTATCAAGTTACATATTTTTAAACCCACGCTGGCTTATGGATGCAGTCTCTTGCATACTTCGACATGATCTTAGCACCAAGATAAGTGAAACTCGTCGCGAAACGCTACGAGAAGCACCTGAATCATCTAGGCCTATTATCGAAAGATCCCTTCCAGATAGTTTCCGGAATGCCGAATCGAATTGTCCTCTCATTACAAGTGAAGACGCCTGCATGCTGTGGGACGCGCGAAAACACACGAAAAAGGCAGTGGAGATCATAAAGAAAAATTCAATCAATGAACGCGAGGAACCATACATTTTCCTCCAGCGCCTATTGACACGTTTTCGCGTTTTCGTTCCGATCGATTTGACAATCGACAAAACACAGCTTGGTGGAACAATATACAGCTTGATTGGAAGCGATTCATCAGCTGCAGAACCACCTGAAAATCCAGGGAGCAAAATGGCGCGATTTTTCTTTCTTCCAAGTTTACTGGGATCAGAAGAACCGGGTGATCATATTTGGACCTATAGGACTAGCAACTCTGACGGTTGGATGAGGACAAGTGATGCATGGAAAATATGCATATGCGATTCTCTGTACCTGTATGATGGTGCACCACCTGGACTTACGGAACGGATTATAGCTGCCGTATTAAATGAAATATATAATATATCCGAGAGAGGACTCAACAATAAGAGTGAGGATTGTGATTGTGGTTCTTTCATAGGAATAAAAGTGAGAGAAATGTTATGCTGGCGATCATCCTTTTGCCTTTCACTCGGCCTCCTAGATGAGGACGGCGAAAGCAAGGTTGAAATATTCGGACTCTTAGCCGATAAAGGTTCGAGTCGCTGTATCGCATCGGATAGTATGGTCGTAGGAAGTCAACGATTAATCCTTAGTGCTCGTGGAGAAGCTGGTGCATCGGGTCGCAAAATATGGTGTGGTGGATATAGAGCCGTTCTTAGAACCGTCAGCCTTGTGATTAAATCTGAATATCGAGGTTTAGCATATGAGCATCAAACAATATGTCCCGAATGTCTAGCGAAACGTCCTTACAGTAAGGCAGAACTCTGGAATCGTGATAAATTG
>Ga0169931_10004627_pt1 | contig 21314 bp, 18 predicted proteins | sample Kivu_15m_20L_FD_129675 | JGI IMG/M metagenome (GOLD analysis project Ga0169931, IMG submission 129675) | Freshwater microbial communities from Lake Kivu, Western Province, Rwanda to study Microbial Dark Matter (Phase II) - Kivu_15m_20L... | ecosystem: Environmental > Aquatic > Freshwater > Lake... | reverse complement strand
CAAGATCCGGGAAGGCGCCGAATGACCGGTCGCCGACAATGCTGTGCATGCCCGGGTGATGTATATCGACCACCGGCGCACAGTCGGCCCGGATACCGATGGGCTCAAGTTCAGCGGCGATCAGCCTGTGATGCAGCCAGACAGCCGCCCGCGCCACCCCAGGATCGTGACGATAAAGCCCGCCATAAACGCCAGGCGCGGGAAAGTCCGGCCAGGCCGGCGGACGCAGCCGGCGCACGCGGCCGCCTTCCTGATCGATGAAGATCAGCGTGCGGCGTCCTGTGGCCTGCCAGATATCCGCGCACAGCGCACGGACCTGTCCGGGGTCTGCGCATGAACGCCCCATAAGAATGACGCCCCAGGGATTGGCCTGCGACAGGAGACGCCTTTCTCCGGGGGTCAGAGCCAGACCCGAGACAGACAGAATACACGCGCTGGGACGGGCCATCAGATCATCCGGTTACTTGACCGCCGGATAGCAGTTACCACCCTTCGCCTTGAATGCCGAGCAGAAGGCGGCGGCCTCCGCCTTGGACGCAAATGCGCCAACCCGCAGCCGGAAGACGCGCCGGCCATTCACGTCAGCCGGCTGGATGACGCGCGCCGTCCCGGCGAACAGATCGGGATGAGCCGCCGCATGCCGGTTCCATTCATCCAGGGCTGAGGCCTCGGTTGAGGTGGCTGCAATCTGGACCAGCCAGTCGCCCGAACCGGACACGGCGGGCGGCGCAGGCGCCGGGGCTGCGGGCGCTGCAGCTGCTGCGACGGGGGCCGGCCCCGGGGAGCGGGATGGCGATGAGAGGGACGCGGATGGGACGCTCGGTGATGGGGCGGATGGCGTTGGAGCGGATGGCCGCGCCGTCTGCGGCTCAGCAGCGGTGCGGGCGGGTATGAGCGCTACAGGTCCGCCCGCAGCGGCCGCGGCCGGCGGAAGCGGCGGCGGTCTCAGTTCAGGGGGGTCGGCTGCGAGGGGCGGCGGGGAGGCCGGCGGGCGCTCTTCGCTGGCTGCATCAGAGACGGACCGGGCAGGCTCGGGCGGAGCACCGAGAACCTCAGCCTCCTCGGCTATGCGCGATCCGGCCGCCTCACCCGGCGCGATCACCTCACGCTTGAAGGGACCGGAGGCGCCCAGAACAGGCGCATCCGGAACGGGGCCCTCGCCCTCGTCGCGATAGGCGTTCCATACCACAAAACCGAACGCGGCCAGGATCATGACTGCAAACGCCAGCAGCATGAGGCCCCGCCGGCCATCAGGGGCCGCAGGATAGCCGGCCGGCTCGCGCAGCGGGACAAAATCACCACCGCGGCGCGGCGCTGAGCGGCGCTCGGCGCCCGGCCTGCGGCGATCCGTGTGGGCGCGGTCGAGAAAGACATCTCCTTCTGCCGGATCAACCGGCGAGGGGAACTCGCCGTCAGCCGCCCGCGGGGCGCCGGCGGCGCCGGGGGCGCCAAACACCATGCGGTCGAGACCGGCCGGCTGTGCGCGAGGCGCCTGCTGCGGGCGGCCCGGTATGGCGGATCGTGCATAACGCGTCATGAGAGAGGTCCAGGGATGCCAGCGCGGCCCGGCGCGCCATCTGACTCTCCGCAGTATGCGCCAGCTGGCTTAATGAAGCGCAAAACTGATGCGCATGAGGGCCCGCGCCCCTGATATTGCGCCCCGGAGGCGTCGCCTCAGGGATCTCAGCCGAGGGGTCTCACCCCAGGCGTCTGCGCAAAGGGTCGCGACGATCCGTTGAGGCGCCGGCGATGCGCGCCGCCTGCGCGCGAGGCTCGCTGGCCGCCGGCCGCGGCCCTCAGACCCAGCGCTCGAGATTGAACAGCCGCCGATGCTCCTCGATGGCATAGGTGTCGGTCATGCCGGCGATATAGTCACAGATGACCCGCGCGCGGGCGATCGCGTCCTCGCCCGCCTCGCTGCTGCGGGCGCGCCAGGGCGGCGGGAGCGTATCGGGTTCAGCCATGAACAGGGAAAAGAGTTCGCGGATGATCCGGCGCGCCTGGCTCATCATCCGGTTCACCTTGTGATGCCGGTACATACGCTCGAACAGGAAGTCACGCAGCGGCCGCTGCCGCGCCGCTATGTCATCGGAAAACGCCGCCAGCGGGTGGTCAAGCCCGCGCACCTCTTCCACGCACTGCGGCTTGGCCGCCCGCGCACGCCGCTGAAACTCGCCGATGAGATCGCCAACCCACACGCCGATCAGACGCCGCACGCTTTCAGAGATGAGACGGTCCTGTTCAATGGCCGGATAATCGCGGGCGACCTCGGCGAAGACATCGGCCGTCAGGGGAATGTCCATGAGATCGGCGATCGTGAAGAGGCCGGCGCGCAAACCGTCCTGGATATCATGATTGTTATAAGCGATGTCGTCGGCGAGCGCGGCCACCTGCGCCTCCGGCCCGGCGAAAGTGGCGAGCTCGAGGGACTGCAGCGCCTCATAATCACGGAAAGCCGCCGGCAGGTCGCCGATCGTCCGCTCCGGCGTCACCAGCGGACCATTGTGCTTGATGACCCCCTCAAGCGTCTCCCAGGTCAGGTTCAGGCCATCGAAGGCGGCGTAACGGTGTTCCAGGCGGGTCAGCACGCGCAGCGCCTGGGCGTTGTGATCAAAGCCGCCATAAGCCGCCATCGCCAAATCGAGAGCCGCCTCCCCGGCGTGACCAAAGGGTGGATGACCGATGTCATGCGCCAGGGACAGGGTTTCCGCGAGATCCTCATCAAGGCCGAGCACCCGCGCAACCGTGCGGGCGATCTGGGAGACCTCCAGGGAATGGGTCAGCCGGGTGCGGTAATGATCACCCTCGTGAGCGACGAAGACCTGCGTCTTCTGCTTCAGCCGGCGGAAGGCGTCGGCGTGAATGATGCGGTCCTTGTCGCGCTGAAATTCCGTTCGCGTCGCTGAGGGCGATTCCAGGAATAGCCGGCCCCGGCTTCTGGCCGGATCGCTCGCAAACGCCGCCCGGGGTGGTGGAATAAACCTGTTGGCCATGCGTCAGCTAAAGAAGGCGTTTGGTCCTAAGGTCAAGTTCGCCCGGCGGGCCGGGCTGATCCCGGAAGGGCCTTCCCAACGGCCTGAGGCCTTCATATCTAGCAGTTATGAACGCCGCCCCGCCCCCGCCTGACGCTCCCGCCGCCCGCCTCAGCCTGTCGGCCGCCGCCGCCGCAAGGATCAACCGGATCCTGGAAAGCCAGCCGCCCGGCTCGATGCTGCGACTGGAGGTGATCGGCGGGGGATGCTCAGGGTTTTCCTACCGGTTCGGCTTCGCCAGCACCGCCAACCCGGATGATGTGATCATCGAACGCGACGGCGCCAGAGCCGTCGTCGATGGCGCCAGCCTGCCGCTGCTGGCCGGATCGGAGATCGACTTCGTCGACGAGCTGATCGGGGCGTCCTTCCGGGTGCAGAACCCGAACGCGGCCTCCTCCTGCGGCTGCGGGGTCAGCTTCTCGCTCGCCTGACAGCAGGCCTCTGGCCCGCGCCTCGCGCCCGCTCGCGGCCATCGCCGTGCGCCTCAGCGCGCCTGAAAGTGCGCCCACAGTCCAACACAGCGCTTGCCTATCGCGCCTCCGGGCGAGCAAATGGCGCTCGTCCACGCCAGCCCCCGCCCCTGCCCGGCGATCGGGCGCTGGCGATCCGACCGGGGGTAAAGAGGAACAGCCGATGACCGTCACCCAAGCCGTCCGCCAGCGCATTTCGACCCGCGCCTTCCTGCCAACGCCCATAGCCCGCGACGACCTCGCCAGCCTGCTTGAGACAGCCCAGCGCGCGCCCTCAGGCGGCAATCTCCAGCCATGGAAGCTGATTGCGGTCGCCGGCCAGGAAAAGGACGATATCGTCGCCATGGCCGAACGCGTCCTCGCAGCCGACCCGACCGGGCCGATACCGGGCGATCGCCCCGTTTATCCTGATCTCAAAGCCATCGATCCGGTCTATGACGCCCGCCGGCGCCGCGTCGGCGAGATGATGTACGAAGCCATCGGCATTCCCCGGGACAACCGCATGGGACGCATGATGTGGTTTGCCAACAATTACCGCTTTTTCGGGGCCCCCGTCGGTCTGTTCCTGATCATTGACCGACGCATGGGCCATGGCCAGTGGGCGCATATGGGCATGTACATGCAGACCATCGCGCTTCTGGCTGAGGAGCGCGGCTGGGGGACGTGTATGCAGGAATGCTGGGCGCGCCTGCGCGTCGAGCTGCACGAGCACTTCGGGCTGGATGAGGACCACATGGTCTATGCCGGCATCGCCCTCGGGGTTCCCGACCGTCAGGCGCCCGTCAACAGCCTCTACGCCGAGCGCGCGCCGCTCGCCGAAGTGGTGGAGTTCCGGGGATTTCCCTGAGGAGGCTGAGCCGCATGCACACGGGCGTTTTCCGGCTGGCCCTCCTTGGCGCCCTTGTCATGCTGGCTGCAACGCCCTTCATGACGATCAGCGCACCCACATGCGCGCCTCTTGAGGCGCCGGCCATCATTGCTTTCGAGCTGGTGCGCTCGCTCAGCGACGTCCAGCAGGTGCTGGGACGTCCCGGCGAGGCGTGTCATGCGCTCATCGCGCCTCAGCTGGATCAGGCGAACATCATCGATACATTTGTCTATATACCCGCCTACACAGCCTTCTTCGCCCTGGTGGCCTATGGGCTTGCAGGGCCGGCCCGCCGGGCCGGTCTGCTGGCGGCGGGCCTTACCCTGGCGTGCGCCCTCGCCGACCTCATCGAGAACGCCAGCCTTCTGAAACTGAGCGCAGCACCCGACGAGCCGACAGCCTTCCTGCCGGCCCTCATCATCGCCACCAACGTCAAATGGGTGGGCCTTGGCCTGGTCACCGGTTTTTGCGGCCTGCTGCTCAGCCGGCGCGGCGGCCTCTGGCGGCTGGCGCTGCCTGTCTGCTGCCTGCCGCTGGCCGTCTCAGTCTTTGCGATCATCGATCCGCGCGCGGCGGGGCCTTTTTTCCTGTATGGTCTTGGCGGCGCCAGCCTGTGCCTTCTTCTGGTCGCCGTGCAGGGCGCCCTGCAGCCGGCCCGCAGCGCGTCTGCAGCCGCCCCAGAGCCCTGAGCTGAGCCCTGAGCTGAGCCCTGAGCTGAACCCGGAGGCGGGCCGCCATCGCGCCCACGCCTTCCGTTCCCGCTCAGGACGGATAGCAGGGGCTGTTGGCCTCGGCCCCCTTCACCGGCCTCATAATCCCTTGGTCCCCGGTTCGAACCCAAAGCGGGCCCAGTCACTTGACCAATAGTAATCGATCGATTACGCCTCTCAGGCCATGTATGTCGTTCGCACCTTGCCGGAATTCGATGCGTGGCTCGACGGGCTACCATGGGAAACTTGGGCGATGTACGGTCTGTCGGCGACAGCGTTTGGGAAATGCGCGAGCATTTCGGCGGCGGTTGGCGTTTGTACTATGTCCGCAAGGGGCGACAGCTGATCGTGATGTTAGGCGGTGGTGATAAGTCGACAAAGGCGCGTGATATTCGTGTCGCCCATCAGCAGGCAACGTGGCTAATCAAAGTCGATTAAACAATGAAAAAGCGAAGGGTTAAAACGTCCAGGTTACCAGAGTTCGATGTCTCGAAATACCTTAACGATGAGGCGTCGATTGCCGAGTACCTAACCATGGTGATTGAGCAAGATGACCCTGCTCTGCTCGCGGCTACATTAGGCGATATCGCCAAAGCGCGCGGCATGACCGAGATCGCGAAATCGACGGGGCTCGCCCGTGAGGCGTTGTATAAGGCTCTGCGGGCAGACGCGCAGCCTAGATTCGATACCGTTTCGAAAGTTTGCGCGGCGCTCGGCGTCAAGTTGGTCGCAGAGCCTGCATAGCGTATTGTCTGACAGCGTTCGAGCGATGAAAAAAGCATCCGATAGTTCGGCAAAGAACCGCATGCGACCGGTTCATCCTGGCGAAGTGATCCGCAAGAAGTTCATGGCGCCACTGGGGCTGAGCGCCAACGCACTGGCCAAGTCGCTCAACATTCCGATACCTCGGATCAATGTTGTCGTGCGCGGCCGACGAGGCGTGTCTGCTGATACTGCGATGCGGCTCGCTCGCTACTTCGGTGGCGACGCGCGGTCTTGGCTAAATTTACAAGCCGCATACGATTTACGTGTAGCGGATCTGGCGGTCGGTAAGTGGATCGAACGAGAGATATAGCCCGCAGCCGCGTGAGCAAAACATCGATGGAAGAAGTACTCGGTCGCCTGTCAAAAACACTATAGTTACTTTCACATTCCCTTACACGCAGCTGACTGAGATCAGTAAGTCATTGAAGGCCAACAGGGATTGCTGAACCCGGTCCTCTCAGCATCCTAAAGGCCCGTCATGCCTCACCAAGGAACGGCCCGATGAAGATCGCGACCTGGAATGTGAACTCGGTCAACGCCCGCCTGCCCACCGTGATTGAGGCCATGAAGACCTGGCCTGCCGACGTCTGGTGCCTGCAGGAGATCAAGTGCGTCGATGAGAAGTTTCCCAGAGAGGAGCTTGAGGATCTTGGCTTCAACTGCGCTGTCTTCGGCCAGAAAACCTATAATGGCGTAGCGATCCTCTCGCGATTTCCCATATCCGAGGAGGTGCGCCACCTGCCCGGCGAACCGGAGGATGCGCACAGCCGCTACCTCGAGGTCCTCATCGGCTGCCCCAGACCCGTCCGCCTCGCCTCGATCTACCTGCCCAATGGCAACCCCCGCCCGGGAGACAAGTACGACTACAAGCTGCGCTGGATGGATCGGCTGAATGACCGGGCCCGATCGCTGCTCGCCCAGGAGGAAGCCGTCGTCCTCGCCGGGGATTTCAACTGCATCCCGCGCGATGAGGACTGCTGGGATCCGGCGGTCTGGGCGAACGACGCCCTGGCCTTTGAGGATACCCGCGAACGTTTCAGGATACTGCAGTGGATGGGCTATCAGGACGCGTTCATGGCGCGCGTCGGGGCCAGCCACGCCTACACCTTCTGGGACTATCAGGCCGGCGCCTGGCAGAAGGACTGGGGCATACGCATCGATCATCTCATGTGCAGCCCTCAGGCCGCCGACCGTCTGCGCGCAGTTGAGATCTGCCGGATGGCGCGGGCCATGTACAAGCCCTCCGACCATGTCCCGGTGATCGCCACGTTCACCGGCTGACGCTTCCCTAAGGGAAGCCCCGGCCTCTTTCCCGCCTTAAAAATTCTTATCGCCGCCGCTTTCCGGCCGATCCAGCGGCGCCGTGGCTGCGTAGCTACTATCATTCTCTCCCCCGAGAATAACCTCCCCACCCCGCCGGCCTGACGCCGGCGGGGTTTTTCTTTAGCAAGGCCGGTCGCCCTCCGACGACGACAGCCAGGGGCGGCTGGCTCAGCCGCCAGCCCTCCTCAGCCTCAGGAACGTTCGAGGACGGTATCGTGCGATGATTGCCGGATCGGGATGGTCCAGCGGGACGCGACCTGAAGCGCGCCGTGACAGGCTCCGCTCAGCCCTTCTGATGGCCGGTGAGCCAGTCCATGAAGGCCAGCAGCACCCCTGAGACCACAAAGGTGATGTGGACGACGACCTGCCACAGGAGCTGGCGCTCCATCGTCGGGGTCATCTCTTCGGCCGTCCCGATATCCAGAAACGCCTTGAGAAGCGCTATGCCCGAGATGGCGACGATTGAGGCCACCAGCTTCAGCTTGAGGCCCGAGAAGTCTACCGTTCCCATCCAGTCCGGCCGGTCCTTGTGATCGCCGACGTCGAGCTTGGAGATGAAATTCTCATAGCCCGAGAAGATGACGATCAGGACAAGGTTGCCCGCCAGTGACAGGTCGATCAGCGACAGGGCCAGCATGATGACGTCATCAGCGCTGAGCGCGTAGGCGTGCGTGACCGGGTCGAGCGTCCACAGAAGCGGCAGGTCATGCGCCAGCTCCTGGAAGAACACGACCATCAGCGCCACCAGCGCGGCGATCAGGCCGACATAGAACGGGGCCATCAGCCATCGCGAGGCGAACAGCCCCCGCTCCAGCACGTCCTCAAGAAAGGGTTTGCCGGCCATGCCCCTCACGCCTCCGAAAGAATGACTGCAAAAAGCCAAGAATGATGATTCCCGGCAACTGAAAACAATCAGGGCGGGAGAGGATGACGCGCACGCGCTCCCACGCGCCTTAAGGCCCGCGCAGCGCCTCCGGTGTGAGCCGTCGGCTCATCGCATCAATCAGGAGGAAGATGGCGGCAAAATCGACCAGCATCTCCCGCACACGACCCAGATCATCCATCGGACGGTACATCGAGCCGATCTCAAGGAGGTTTTTCCCCTCACAGGCAAGAAGCATCTCGCCCCCGGAAAATGCGCAGCGCACCTGCCGACCCCCGAACGCGCGCTCAAGTCCGACGAGGCGCTCCATGAAATCGGGCGTCAGGATAAAACGGGCCTCGACCTGATCCGTCGCATAGACCTCGAAGGCCTTCTCGAACACGGGATCCTCAAGCCTGACCTTCTCGGTTTTCCCCATCTGCGCGAGCTTGCCAAAGATGTTGAAGACGCCCTGATCGCGAAACACCTTGGTGACGCCGCTGAAGGGCTTGTGGAATTTGACGATCAGACACTGCCCGCGGAAAACCGTCACCCATGTCGTCTGCGTACGGCCCTTCCCGTCCGAGGTGGTGCGCTTTTCCTCGAGATGAGCCTCAAAGAATTCAAATGGCATATCATGACGCGAGCCGATGATGCGGTCTTCATACTTCGAGCGGTCCCAGCTGGGCACCAGACCGAGGGACCGGAAAAGATGGATACCCCGCGGCTCAGCTGGCTGCAGCTGATAGTTCATGCCGAACTCAGCGGTCACCGGCTCGACCAGCATGAGCTTGACCTCTTTTTCCAGGCGGCTGATCGCCATCGACCCCCAGGCAAAAGCGCCAATGACAGCCATGACGCCTACGAACGCGCCGAGGACATAGCCGTCCCCCTCAATGAAGGCGCCACAGGCGAAGAAGATCGCGACGCCGGCAAGGACGCCCCCGATGGTAAAGTTCCGCTGGCTGGCCACCGCGCCCTTGCGATCAGCTTCGCGCGCCGCCAGAGCTGGCTGGACCCGGGTCACGAAGCGATCAGCAAAAAAGGCGAAGTCCTCGGGGAGGCCGTCCATGACCTCGCTCAGAGAAACCATGGTGCGCGTCCTGGCCATGTCCGCCCCGCTATCTGAAACACCCGCCAGGAGCCTAGCATGACGGGCTTCAGTTACGACAGGCCTTCCGGCCGCGCTATTTGCGTATCTGCCCAAGATCCCTGACGGCCCCGGTATCAGCCGAGGTGACCAGGGCGGCATAGGCCTGGAGCGCGGTGGAGACGGTGCGCTGGCGGCTGGCGGGCGTAAAGGCCTGCGCCCCGCGCGCGTCCTGCGCACGGGCCCGGTCCGCCAGCACGTCCTCAGCGACCGCAAGGCGGATCGAACGGCTGGGGATATCGATCTCGATCCTGTCGCCCTCCTCGACCAGCGCGATGAGGCCGCCAGCGGCCGCCTCAGGGGACACGTGCCCGATCGACAGTCCTGAGGTGCCACCGGAAAAGCGACCATCAGTAAGCAGCGCGCAGACTTTGCCCAGTCCCTTCGACTTCAGATAGGTCGTCGGATACAGCATCTCCTGCATGCCAGGACCGCCCTTGGGACCCTCATAGCGAATGACCACGACATCGCCCGCGACGATCCGGTTGTTCAGGATTGCGCTGGCGGCGTCATCCTGGCTCTCAAACACGCGCGCCCGGCCTTCAAACGTCCAGATCTCCTCATCGACCCCGGCCGTCTTCACGATGCAGCCGTTCTCGGCAAGGTTGCCGTAGAGCACCGCCAGGCCGCCATCCTTGCTGAAGGCATGCTCGCGCGACCGGATCACGCCGCCGACGCGATCTCTGTCCAGAGCCGGCCAGCGACGCTCCTGGCTGAACGCCACGGTCGTCCGCACCCCGCCCGGCGCCGCCTTAAAAAAGGTCTCAACCTCTTCATCGCGCGACTGCTGGATGTCCCAGTAGGCGATGGCATGCCCCAGCGTGGGCGCATGCACCGTTCTGGCATCCATATGCAAAAGGCCTGCGCGCGCCAGCTCGCCAAGAATGCCCATGACGCCACCCGCCCTGTGGACGTCCTCAATGTGAACGTTGGAGACCGCCGGCGCCACTTTACAGACGCAGGGCGTCGAGCGGGATATCCGGTCTATGTCACGCATCTGGAAGTCGATACCGCCTTCCCTGGCGGCTGCGAGGACATGCAGCACCGTGTTGGTCGAACCGCCCATCGCCATATCCAGCACCATGGCGTTTTCGAACGCCTCCCGGCTGGCCACGCTGCGGGGCAGGACGCTGACGTCATCCTTCTCGTAATAGCGGCGCGTGATGTCGACGATCAGGCGCCCGGCCTGCCTGAAGAGCCGCTCGCGGTCCTTGTGCGTGGCGAGGACGGTGCCGTTGCCAGGCAGGGAGAGACCCAGCGCCTCGGTGAGACAGTTCATGGAATTAGCCGTAAACATGCCTGAGCACGATCCGCAGGTCGGGCATGCCTCCGACTCCACAGCAGCGACCTGCGTGTCGGAAATCCTGTCGTCTCCGGCCTGCAACATCGCATCGATCAGATCGAGCTTATGCTCCTTGAGGAGGCCTGTCGTCTCATCTTTCCAGACAACCTTGCCGGCTTCCATCGGGCCGCCCGAGACAAACACCGCCGGTACATTGAGACGCATCGCAGCGTTCAGCATGCCGGGCGTGATCTTGTCGCAGTTGGAGATGCACACCATGGCGTCCGCGCAGTGCGCATTGACCATGTACTCAACCGAATCTGAAATGATGTCCCGGCTGGGCAGAGAATAGAGCATGCCGCCATGACCCATGGCGATGCCATCATCAACCGCGATGGTGTTGAACTCCTTGGCCACACCGCCGGCCGCCTCGATTTCGCGCGCAACCAGCTGGCCCATGTCCTTCAGGTGCACATGGCCGGGGACAAACTGGGTGAAGGAGTTGACCACGGCGATGATGGGTTTGGAGAAGTCGCTGTCCTTCATGCCGGTCGCGCGCCACAGGGCCCGGGCGCCGGCCATGTTGCGGCCAAAGGTCGTCGTACGTGAACGGTAAGCGGGCATGGGTTTCCTAGACATCCAAAATCAGTCTGATCGCAAGTCCAAAGTCATGTCAGGCGCGCCCCGACCGACAGTCCCTTTCATTCCTTCCCCGGCAGACAGCCGTTTCCGGTAAAGGACACTCTCCGGCAAGGGCAGCTCTCGGATAAGGGCGACTCTCCGGTAAGAGCCAGAGCAGGCGCCAGCTGGCCATCCATCGGGCCATCCCATCGGGCCTGCCTGACGATTGCCGGACATGAGATCTTAGCACGCCCAGACGTCGGCCGCGAGCCTGCGGAGGGGGGATGCAGAGGGCTAATCAAGCCTGATCACATGTCCATCAGCCGGCCTCGCGCGCCCCGAGGCCAGGTCGCTGAACACCTGTCCGGCGGCCTCCAGACCGTGGCGCTCGGCCAGCGATGTCGTGCGCGCAGCAAACGGCAGGAAGGCGTCCCATGCATCGCCGGTGCGCTCGGCAAACCCGGCCAGCCCCCACTCCGCGATACGCTTGCGGGCGACATCGGGGGCGAAGAACATCTCCGGCTGCGGCCCCCGCAGCGGGCCGCCCGGGCGGGGCGCATCCCAGTGCGTGACACCGACGGCGCAGGAATATCGCAGCGCGCCCTCAAGACGCCCGTGGACCGCCTCCCGGACCTGCCCGTTGCCTGCGAAATCGATGAACACAGCCGGCTCGGATGCATCCAGACCCTCAAGGCCATCATAGGACAGGACGCTGTCATAGACGCCAAGACCGGACGTGAAAGCGGTATTGGCGGGCGAGGTGAGCCCGATCACACGCACGGCGCGCCGGGCGCTCAGGCGCTCGGCCGCCGCATAGGCCGTCTTGGACGAGGCGCTCGACATGACAATCTGACGCGCCCCGAAGAAGCCGGCCTCGGCCATGACATCATCGATGAGGAAGGAGGTCGTAAACAGCGGCCGGAAAAGGGCCTGCAGGGCTTCGGTGTCGGGCGCGTAAAGCCGATCCCCGGACGTGAAGACATAGCTGTTGTAGACGGGCGCCAGCCCCTGCCGGTGCGGGGCGGTGTCTGAAAACGCCCCGTTCCTGCGCGGCCCGGGCCCAAGGACGACCTGATCGGACATCGGCAGGAAGCCATAAACACGCTCGCCCGCGCGTATCTCAGGGACAAGGCTTTCGCTTACCGTGGCGAACCCCCAGCACGGCGCGCGCCCCCAGCCCTCCTCCGGAGAGGGAAAGAACCGCCAGTAACCCAGCTGATCACCCGCCGCCCCGTAGGTCACATTGTTGGCTGTCAGGGAGAAGAGGTCGACCCTGAGCCTGGCCTCGCCCTGGCTGAGGGGAGCCTGCGGGATCTGCGCCAGCCGTGTGTGACTGAGCGCACCCTTCTTCACCAGAATATCCATACCCTTCCTCCCTGTAGGCCCGTCCTGATGCGGGGGCCTGCGACACGATCACGCCCACGGCCGACCGGTCAGATGCTGAGCTCCCTGAGATCATCCTCGCTGAGCCTGAGGCTCACAGCGGGTAAGAGCTCGTTGAGCTGGACCAGGCTCGTGGCCGACGCTATCGGCGCCGTCACCCCCGGGCGCGCCAGCAACCAGGCCAGTGCGAGCTGTGCGGGGGTCGCCCCATGTCGGGCGCAGACCCGGTCCATGGCCCCCAGCAGCGCCTGCGGGCGGCCCTGCATCAGGTCCTTCATCCGTCCGCCGCGGACGGATTGCGAAAGATCCGCGGCGCTGCGGTACTTGCCCGTGAGAAAACCGCTGGCCAGGGCGAAATAAGGAATGACGCCGAGATCCTGGCTGATGCAGAGGTCTTCCAGCTCGCCTTCATACTGATCACGGACAAGAAGATTGTAGTGCGGCTGGAGAACGCTGTAACGGGCGCGCTCGCCGGCGCTGGCGGCCTCGAGCGCCAGCCGGAGGCCCTTTGCGTCATAATTGGAGGCGCCCGCCGCACGGATCTTCCCCTGGCTGATCAGGCGCTCATGCGCCTCCAGCGTCTCCTCAACCGGCGTCTCGGGATCAGGAAAGTGAGACAGGTACAGATCGATATGATCTGTCCTCAACCGTCTCAGCGAGGCTTCGCAGGCCTGCTGGATATAGGCGGCCCGCAGACCCTTTCCCTCCGGCATCGGACTGCCGACCTTGGTGATCAGGCAGACGGCCGGGCGGGCGCGGCGGTTAGCCATCCACTCGCCGATCACTGTCTCGGATTCCCCGCCCTGATGTCCCGGCGCCCAGCGCGAATAGACATCAGCCGTATCTACAGCGTTGAAGCCTGCGCCGATGAAGGCGTCCAGGACAGCAAAGGATGTCGCCTTGTCAGCCGTCCAGCCAAAGACATTCCCGCCGAGCACCAGTGGTGCGATCTCAAGCCCGGAGGTTCCCAGTCTGCGCTTCAACATGGCGGCTCATCTCTCCTTCATCGCAAGACCGCGGCGGGACAGGGCGTCCCGCATTACTCATCGGCATAAATCGCCACGCTCTGCCTGCCCGTTGCGTCGGCGTATCCGCGGTACATGCCCTCAGTGTTCATCGAGAGCGCGCTTGACCCGTCGCGACTGAGGACGATGACGCCGCCTTCCCCACCCATCGCCCTGACCTCGTCGAGCGTTACGCGCGCCGCGTCCGCCGCGCTCATCTGCTGCATCGCCACCCGCGCGCAGATCATGCGCGCCACGCCGACACGGATGAAGTACTCGCCATCCCCGGTGGCTGATACGGCGCACGAGGCGTTGTCGGCATAGGTGCCCGCCCCGATGATGGGAGAATCCCCTATCCGCCCGGGAGGCTTGGCGTTCATGCCCCCGGTCGATGTCGCGGCGGCGAGATCTCCGGACCTGTCCATCGCAACCGCGCCAACCGTGCCGAAACGGTCGGCCGCCAGGGACGCCCCGGCCATCGCCTCCCGGAGGGCGTCCAGCCGGCGGGGAGTAATGAAATAGTCAGGCGAGACGACCTCCAGGCCAGCCGCCTTCGCCATGCGGTCAGCATCCGCTCCGGCGAACATCACGCGCCCGGTAGTGTCCATGACAAGTCTGGCCGCGCGGATGGGATTACGAACGGTGCGGACCTGCGCGACGGCGCCCGCACGACGCCCCCGCCCGTCCATGATCGATGCGTCAAGCTCAGCCACGCCCTCGCGGGTCAGCGCCGCCCCGCGCCCGGCGTTGAAGCCGGGATGGTCCTCCAGGACACGCACCGCCGCCTCTACCGCATCAAGGGCGCGCCCCCCGCTCTCCAGAACGACCGATCCTGCATTGAGCGCCTCAGCCAGCGCGGAGCGGTAATCCGCATCCATCTGCGCGGTCATCTCGGAAGGGCCCACGACACCCACTCCGCCATGAATGAGCAGCGTCCATTCAGGCCGTGCCACGGTCCTCTCCATTCCAGCGCACCCGCACAGCATAACCGCCAGAAGCCCGACAGACACCACACGCATGCCCGATCCTCTCCTAAACGCCCGCTGCAGGCTAAACCGGCCCGTCAGAGGCCGCCACGCTCTTTCAGGCCGCCAGGACGGGACAGCACTGACTGTCTCAGCCCGCCGCCCGCAGCTGCTCAAGCGCATCACCGAGCTTGGCGGCGCCCGAGACCGCCGCAGCCCGGCGCTGGCGCTGCTCCTCGATCACCTCGGGGGGCGCTTTGTCGACAAACTGAGGATTTGCCAGCTTCGTATCAATGGCTGCGATCTCCCGGCCCAGTCGCGCCACTTCCTTCTCGAGGCGGGCGATCTCTGCGGCAAGATCGATAAGGCCAGCCACATCCAGGCAGGCGGTCGCCTCATCGATGACGATGCGCACGGCGCCGGCAGGCGCCGTCTGTGTGACCTCTACGCCCTGCGTGCGCGCAAGACGCTCGATGAGCGGGCGGTAGGTCTCGACGCGGCCAGCCGTCAGCGGACTGGCGGCCGTCACCCTCAGGGGCGCGCGTGCGCCGGCCGGCACATTGAGATCCGAACGCGTTGAGCGGATGGCCGTGATGAGACGTATCAGCCAGTCAACTTCGGCCACAGCCTCGGGGTCGACGAGCCTCTCGCCCAGCTCAGGCCACCGGCGCGCAATCAGAAGACCACGGCCTGAGCCCATCGCTTCAAACAGCGCCTCGGTTACGAACGGCATGAAGGGATGCAGCAGATGCACGATCACATCGAGGACCCAGCCCGTGGTGGCGCGTGTCTCGGCCTTGGCGTCTTCATCCGTCCCGCCCAGCAGCGGCTTGGTGAATTCGACATACCAGTCGCAGAAGACATTCCAGACAAAGCGATAGGCGGCGGCGGCTGCCTCATTGAACCTGTAGCCCCTGATGCCCGCCTCAATGTCGGCTGCTGCGCGGGACGCCTCGGAAATGATCCAGCGATTGAGCCTGTGGCGGGCGCTGGCCGGATCGAACGCCGGGTCAAAACGCGCGCCGTTGAGTTCTGCGAAACGCGCCGCATTCCAGAGCTTGGTGGAGAAGTTGCGATAGCCCTCCACCGTCTTCATCGACAGCTTGATGTCGCGCCCCTGGGTCGCCAGCGCCGCCAGCGTGAATCTCAGGGCGTCGGCCCCGTAGGCTGGAATACCCTCAGGGTACTGACCGCGCGTCTCTTTTTCGATGCGGGCGGCGTCTTTCGGGTTCATCAGGCCCGTCGTGCGCTTCCTGACCAGGGTCTCAATGTCCACGCCGTCAACAATATCCAGCGGGTCCATCGTATTACCCTTGGACTTCGACATCTTCTGACCCTTCTCGTCGCGGACCAGCGCATGGATGTAGACGTCCCGGAAAGGCGGGGCCTTCATGAAGTGAATGCCCTGCATCATCATGCGGGCGACCCAGAAAAAGATGATGTCGAAGGCCGTGACGAGCACGGCGCCAGGATAAAACTCATCCAGCGCTCTGTCCCCGCCATCGGGCCAGCCAAGGGTCGAGAAGGGCCACAGCGCCGAGGAGAACCAGGTGTCGAGAACGTCCTCATCCTGCCAAAGGAATACGTTCCGGGACTGACCGGTCTGCTGCATCGCCTGCAGGGCGGCCTGCCGGTCGGCCGCCAGGACGATCTCCCTGTCTCCATAGAACGCCTGCGCCTGGGCGAGCGCCTCCCCGGCGCTCATCGCTACAAACACCTTCGGCGGCCTGTCCTCGACACTCTCCGGACGCACCGGATCGTCCGCCCCGGGGGTAATGTCAGGCCCGTACCAGACCGGTATGCGATGTCCCCACCAGAGCTGGCGGCTGACGCACCAGGGCTCAATATTGCGCATCCATTCATAGTAGGTCTTCGTCCAGTTCTCCGGAACGAATGTCGTCGCCCCGGTCTCGACGGCTTCGATGGCGGGCCTGGCCAGCCTGGCGGCGTCCACATACCACTGGTCGGTGAGATAGGGCTCGATGACGACCTGACTGCGGTCGCCGAAGGGCTGCATGATGGTTCTGTCCTCAACCTTGAGAAGACAGCCCTCCGCGTCGATGTCGCTGACAATCTTCTGGCGGGCGGTGAATCGCTCGAGGCCCCGATAAGCCGGAGGGATGCTGTCGTTCAGGTGCGCCGTGTCAGTGAAGATGTTGATCATGGGCAGGCCATGGCGCCTGCCGACCATGTAGTCGTTGAAATCATGCGCAGGGGTTATCTTGACTGCGCCTGAGCCCTGCTCGGGATCGGCATAGGCGTCGGCCACGATGGGTATGAGACGGCCCAGAAGGGGCAGCCTGACATGTTTGCCGACGATCGGCGCATAGCGGGCGTCCTCGGGGTGAACGGCTATGCCTGTGTCACCCAGCATCGTCTCCGGCCGCGTGGTGGCGACAACGATGTAATCGCGCTCCTCGTCGATGATGACGGCGCCGTCTGCGTCTGTCTCGACATGACGGTAACGCACGCCCTCAGCGAGCGGATACCTGAAATGCCAGAAGTGTCCCTTCACCTCGCGCGCTTCGACCTCAAGATCGGAAATGGCCGTCTGGAAATGCGGGTCCCAGTTCACCAGACGCTTGTCGCGATAGATGAGGCCTTCATTGTAAAGGTCGACGAACACCCGGGTGACCGCGCGTGACAGTCCCTCGTCCATCGTAAAGCGGGTGCGGCTCCAGTCACAGCTCGCGCCCAGCCGCTTCAGCTGGTTGAGGATGGCCCCGCCCGACTGCTCCTTCCAGGCCCAGACACGCTCCAGAAACTTCTCTCGCCCGAGCTCGCGCCGGCCGGGACCGCCCTCCTGGGCCATCTGACGCTCGACGACCATCTGTGTGGCGATGCCGGCATGGTCCGTGCCCGGCTGCCAGAGGGTGCGATAGCCTTTCATCCGGTGAAAACGGATCAGCACATCCTGCAGCGTATTGTTGAGGGCGTGCCCCATGTGCAGAACGCCGGTCACATTGGGCGGCGGGATGACGATCGCATAGGGCTCGCCATCACCTGACGGCGAAAAGGCCCCTGAGCTTTCCCAGGCCGTGTAAATGCGCGGCTCGGCGGTCGTGTGGTCGTAGCGGTCATCGATCATGACCGCCGGATAACGCGGGTCGGGACTGTTGTCATCTGGCCCGCATGGGCCATCGGCCACGCGCGGGGGTCTCAGGCGAGGCCAGGGCCATCGGGCGGCGGGCCGGCGTCGGCTGGCGCGAGGCGGCCCGGATGAGGGCGCAGGCCCACACGACCCGGGCCGCCTCGCGCCTCCAGGACACGCGTATCAACTGTCGGGGGGCCAGCGCAAAAGGCGCATGTACAACAGGCGGATGCACAAAGGGGGATGTACAAAAGGCGCACCTTGCGGTGCGCCCTTGTAGACATAATCAGCTGGGTCAGACCAAGTCCGGTGCACGCCGCCCCTGCGGCCGGTTCCGTCAGCCCTAGCGGGCCATACGACGGATGCGGTCGATCTCCTTTGCAACTTCCGCCTCGACAATCTGCGTCAGGTTGGCGTCAAGCCAGTCCTTCAGCATGGGCTTAAGGAGCTCGCGCACGACATCATCGAGCGTCGCTCCGGTCGACACGAGCATGGACCCCATGAGGCGCGAGAGCGAACCCGCCGCCTGGCTGGCCACGGGAGCGCTGGTGAGCGTTTGCGGCTCAATGGGACGCCAGGCGGCCTGCGGTATACTGACGGGGGCAGGCTCCGGCCGCACCGGAAGGGGCTCAGGCTCAGGCTCTTCCTCCAGTACCATCAGATCATCCTGGATCTGACTTTCAGGCAGAAGCGGATCTTCCGCTGCTTCAAACACGGGCGCCGCCGGCTCGGGCGCGCGCACAGGTTCGGGGGTGGGGGCCGGGCGCGATGCCGGAACATGAGCGTGAACGGGGGCCTGAGCGGGCGCCGGGGCGGGCGGCGGCTGAAGGTCCAGCACGTCTGAACCAGCCCCATCACCCCTGTCGTCTTCAGAAATAATGCGCCGGATGGAGGCGAGAATCTCCTCCATGGTCGGCTCGCGCTGAGCGTGTTCGGCAGACATTGCGCCTCAACCCCTTACCGGACGCCCGCGGCGCCGACTCACAGACGTCTTTCGTTAAGGATTAGACAGACCGATCGTGTCCAATTCGTTAACGGGGTCTTCCGTCCGGGCCGGCTCAGCCGGCCAGCTCGGGCTTCAGCACCCCCATGGCGGCCAGGAGCTCAAAGGTGGCCAGATAAACCGCCCTCTGCGCGCCGATCAGGGCCAGCTGCGCCTCGAGGAGCTCGCGTTCCTGGTCGAGCACGTCCAGCGTAATGCGCTCGCCCACAGCGAGCTCCTGGCTGGCGCCCTCCAGCGCGATCTCGGCTGCGGCGACCTGGCTGGCCGAGGCCCGAACGCCCTCGCGGGCGGCGGCGAGCTGATGCCAGGCTGAGGCGACCACCGCAGCCACCTGCCGTTCAGCCGCCATACGCTCGTAGCGGCTGCGGTCGGCGCCCAGCTGGGCGCCGCGGGTCTGGGACTGCAGCAGGCCGCCGTCAAACAGGGGAAAGCTGAGCTCGAGGCCGGCGGCCAGGTTCGTATCGCTGAAACTGCCCTCCTGGTAGGTTTCCACGAGGCCGGCCGATCCCACAACATCCAGTCGGGGAGCCAGGCGGCCCCTGGCGACATCGACCCCACGCTCCGCCTGAACCTCGCGCGCACGGGCCGCCATGAGACCCGGGTTGGCGCTGCGCGCGGCGGCCTGCGCCTCCTCGAGCGTGGCGGGCGGCGCCGGCGGGGCCGGCGGCTCAGCCAGCTGCACGGGCGGGATGCCGACAATCTGCTCATAGACAGCCCTCGCACGCGCCAGATCCGAACGGGCGCGCGCCTGGGCTGCATCGGCCGCCGCCTCACGCGCCTCAGCCTGGGCCACGTCCGTGCGGGTCACTTCGCCGACCTCGAAGCGATCGCGGGCGGCAAGAACCTGCTGGCGCAGAGCCTCGCGATTACGCTCGCGTATCGCCAGCTCGCTTTCAGCGTAGCGCACATCCATGAAGGCGCTTACGACATTCAGGACGAGTTCCTGCTCCACGCCGATAAGACGTGCAGCCGATTCATCCACGCCGGCCCGCGCAAGATCCCGCTGCGCGGTCAGCGAGCCGCCCGACCAGAGCGACTGACGCGCCTCAACGCCGATCGTTGCGCGCTGGCTCGACCCGTCCAGCGGGAAGGTGCCGATCGGGGTCGTGAAGGTGCGCCCGAACCCCTGATACTGGGTCGACAGCCCGCCCTGCAGATTAACCTGCGGCCCCATGCCGGCCTCTGCCTGCGCCAGGGTCTCATCGGCCGCCTGCCTCGCCTTGCGTTCGGCCATCAGGGAGGGGTTATTGCCGATGGCTGACCTGACAGCCTCGCCCAGCGTCTGCTGGCTGGCCTGGGCAATCGCCGGCGCGCCAAGGCCACCCATCAGGATCAGCGCAGCGAGGGTTCTCATTACAGGCTCCTCCGGGCGCCTATGCGCCATCCCACACTCTCACAGATCGCCAGCCGCCGGACCAGCCACAGCAGCCTCAGGCTGACCAGGGCGGCGGGGTTTCGCCCTAAAGACGAAAACCGGCCGGCTGCTCAAAGCCTGGCAGCACCGGAGGGGAGGCGTCAAAGGGTGTCAGCCAGGCCGTCTTGCCGCCCGCGCGCGTGTAGATGCGGGCGCGGCAGGCGCCAGCCTCAGCAACGGCGACCGCCAGCCGGCCGCCCTCGGCAAGCTGGTCCAGCCAGGCCTGAGGCACGCTTTCAACGCGCCCGTTAACAATAATGACGTCAAAGGGGGCCCTGCCCGGCGCCCCGGCGCGCAGAGGCCCGGTCACGGTCTCGGCGTTCGCCACGCCCGCCCGCGCCAGTCCCTCAGCAAGGGCTTTGGCCGCCTCGCCCTCCTCAAGGGCTGTTACATGTCCCAGCTGCGCCAGAACCGCCGTCGAATAGCCTGTACCCGGGGCGATATCGAGAATGCGATCGCCCTCGCGGATCGCGGCGGCCTGCGCCAGCTTGGCGAAATCGCGAGCGGCCATCAGCCAGCGTCCGGGCAGGGTCTCAATCGCCATCTCGGCATACGCCACCGGCCGGCGGGCGAGGGGAACGAACATCTCGCGGCTGACAGCGCCCATGGCGGCCAGGAGGCGACGGTCGGTGACATCGCTTGTCCGAACCTGGCTGTCGATCATCGCTGTGCGCGCGGTGTCCGGTTTCACGCTTCTGTCCCTGTCCACGCTAAAGCCCGCCCGAAAACCCGGGCCGGCGCCTACGCATGCGCCCCCTGCCTGAGTCGGGGGTCTTGTGCGTTCGGGGCTCTTAGCATACGCACCCAGTCGCGCAACGCGCACCGCCGCCGCTGCGCCAGCGTCGGCTGCAGATGAGGCCTCGTGGCGGAGTGGTTACGCAGAGGACTGCAAATCCTTGTACCCCGGTTCGATTCCGGGCGAGGCCTCCAACTTCCCCCTTTCCCGACACCGACGGCGCTCGCCACGCGCCAGGAACCGCAGGCAGGCGCCCGGCTTCGGCCCGCGCCTGAGGCGCGCCGCATGCGATTGCCCCCTACTCTGTCACAGACACCGGCAGACGAGCCGGTCAGGGATGCAGCCGCGCCCCGCGCGTGGTGTCTGATTCTGGCCGACCGCGCCGCCTCCACTTAGTGAAAAGTACGCAAAACGAGACTATCTGCTGCCGTCGGGGCGGTGCAAAATCATGCAAAACGCCTATGGCAGTCAGCCGCATCATGGGGCTTGAGGGCCTGAGCTGCGCAAAACAAAAGTGTAATATGAATTACGCGAAGTGTCGGCAGAAAAGAAAAAAGTGATTTCAGACGCCTGAGCATTGTCGGGCTCGTCAAACACCGATTAACGTCGAAAATGCTCGGGTTTTAGAGGGTGTT
>Ga0169931_10004626_pt1 | contig 21315 bp, 9 predicted proteins | sample Kivu_15m_20L_FD_129675 | JGI IMG/M metagenome (GOLD analysis project Ga0169931, IMG submission 129675) | Freshwater microbial communities from Lake Kivu, Western Province, Rwanda to study Microbial Dark Matter (Phase II) - Kivu_15m_20L... | ecosystem: Environmental > Aquatic > Freshwater > Lake ... | reverse complement strand
TTATTTATGATTAAATTTTAGAATATTTTCTATATTATTTATTTGCTGATATTTGTGAATAAAATCCTCACTTAAACTCAGCCATCTTATTAAAATATCTATCTATATAATGTTATATGTTAAAATCATTTTCAATTCCATATCTATCTATTTTTCTTATTTTTAAAGGCATCAATATACCTTTTTTGATGTTTTCATTTAAATTATTCCACACTTTTAGACTTGTCGAATTATTATAAGAGTCTATTTTTAATTAAATTAATTTTTAAATATTGACATTTTGTAGTAAATCTTATATGTTTTATTTATTTATAGCTACTTTTTCTTTTTCATTATCTATTTTTTTTATTTACTAGAAATTAATATATGATATTTCCTAGATTTTTTATAAATCAATATTATTTTTATAATTTTTATGAACTAAGTCTTTGGATATTAATTTTAAATCATTATTTTTCTTTTCTACAACATGATATTGATATTAATTTTTTATTAATTTTTGAGGTTTTTAATCTTATGTTGTTTACTTTCTTAATGATTAGTTTGTAACATTTTTTAATTAATTTATATTCTTTTCTTTTTACTCTTACCTTTAACTTTTTATAGACTAAACATCACTTTATGTTTTTAATGTATCAATTTAATTTTTATCAATTTTTAAGTTGCTGAATGATTATCTTAATTATTTTGCTTTTTAACAAGTTATTTGAGCCTGATTTTTTATACCTTCTAATTGATTATCGCTAAAAAGATATGTAATACCAGATTAAATCATTATAATACGTTTTAATATAAGTTGTATGTCCAATTGCTGGACAATCTAATCCTAATAATCTTCCAAATTTTTACATTTTTTCCATCTTTAATCATCATTGATAACCTTAATTTTTCGGAAAAAATAATACAAATTTTGTTTGATGTAATGAAATATATGAAAATCTTTTGGGGATTCTTCTTATTTATCGTTTGCCTTATTTTTACTAAATAATTTAATACCTAAACTCATCTATAGTGAAGAATCTGTATAAAACTTGACTGAGAATAAAACAGCAGTAACAGCTCCTATCAATCCACCTATATACGATAAGACAGCTGATATTTTTAAGACTTATCTTTTATAAAATATCTTATTAGTAGATTTCAATATATATAAAGTAGATAAAGGAATACCTTACCTAACAGAATATGTATATTTTTAACTTTTCTTTAATACGATTACTCCTTTTTATTATTTTATATCAGTTAGAGGCAATATACTATCATCACTATCAATAGAGTATTATGATAAGAATAAATTAATCTAATTTCCTATTTTTCGTGAGAATATTGCATAATCATATAATTAAAGATAGTGAGAGATTGAGTTTAAAGGTGGACATACCCAATTGTATGCTCCTAAGTTAGTCCAAATATCATTTTCGGCAAAATTAGGTAACATTTTCCAGTGTTATTTAGTACATTATTCCAATGGAACAATTTCTTGATCTGTTTGAACTCCATTAGTATAGGTATTTAATGTCATAGAAACTTCAAACACTATTTAAGAAGTTGCCTTTAAATTTGCATTATAGCCATAATCTAATGAATATATTTGTATTCCAAACATAAACATACTTGCTTAACCAACTGTAGTTTTTAATAGGGAGGGGTCTGACTCTTGAATTATTTGAAATTATGAACTAATACTTGTTTTCTCCATGGTGCTGATAATCATATCTGAAAAACTGAATATGATAGTACTCATGATTATGGCTGAAATTAATCCTCCAACAAATGTTTTATATTATGAGTCTTAGTTGTAGCGTAATATTTAGCTGGAATAAAATAAGTCCATTTTACTTGTCCATTTCTTTATTATTCTAATGATTTTCATTCTATTTTAACTAATTTCTTTTTATTAAATAATATAGAATTAGAATATTCTTTTAATTAATAGTATATTTTATTGATATCATTTAATTTTAAAAAGATAAATTTATTCATTTTAAAGTATTTTGATCTTATTAATTACAACTTTTAAATTTTTCATAAAGATGCTTATTAAATAAAATATTAATTATATATGATATTTATATATACGTTATTAATAAATAAACTTTATAATTAAAATGTAATTAACAAATCATAAAGGCAGCCGTAACAATACAGCTTCAAAGTCGAATCTTAAAAAATATTCAGCAGTCTCCCCTAGGCAAATAATTTCAATCTAAGGTAGTCCAACAGCAGAAAAACCAACAACAATATTAAACATGTCAAGAGATTTTCCCTAATTTATAAAAACGACATAAAATAAAAATCAAAGATCACCAATATAGCCTCTAATTCATAGTAATTAAACTCCACCATATCATTTATTAAATGCTATTGATATAGACAATATCATGATGTAACATAGATCATAGATCCAAGATCTTCTAACATAATTACGTAGACTTCAAGATCTTTTACAAGAATCCTAACAAAATAGAGTCCTATAAATAACAAAATTAAAGCAAGAATATTAAACAACTAACTTTTTGCAATTATCTAATTATAGACAAAACCATAATTCACAATCATAAATTTTAGAATCCCAAATACTCAAATTAAAAGCTCAACTATAATAATCATAATCATCTCATCAAAAACTATAAACTCAACTATCTCGTTAAAGATTTTCATTCTAGTCATAAAAGCAGATCTTAAAATCATAGCTAAAATCATTGATCTAAAAGAAAAACTTATAAATCTACTAATTACAAACTTAAACTTAACAAAAATATAGAAAATATTAATAATAAAAAGATAATCAACTGACTGATCTTCAGTACAAAACCACAAAAGAAATTAATCATCTTAATAAGGTAATCAATGATAAATCTGTCGAATATTAAAAGTTTATCAACTTATCGCATTTGGAATATACTTAAAAGAATAAAATAATAGAAAAATTGTCTATATAAAAAGAAGAGATTGAAGATAAATATTAGAAGAGGATAAAGGAGTTGTATCATAGATATTAGAATATGAAATATAACTTTAATAATGTGTTATGTAAGAACTTAGAGAGTTAGTAAGATAATTGGGATAATTTACATAAGATGTTCAAGGGAGAGTATACAGCTTTGATGAAATTAGTCAAAAGTAGGGAGGATGAAGTCAAAGAGAAGAATAAACAAATTGATTTATTGATTAAAGTTAGTAATCAATAATACTCCAATATTGCTGAAGAAAATAGTTCATTAAGAAATAAAGTTAAATAAATTTCATAATCGAATACCAAATAAATCTAACTTTTGAAAGTAAAAATAGCCCTCCTCCATTAAAATGATATAAAATCTTTAAAATAACTCTACGACCTTAAACTCTCTAATAATCTCTCAGCAATAACTCGTCTTGATGATGACAATTCAAAATTAAAAACTCTCCTCCATTAACTAAAATGTTAACGGTATTAAATGAAACGTCGACACTAAAACATAACATCATAACTTCAATCAAAAATCTTAAAATTAAAGATGGGTATGAGCTCTATCTAAAATGATTATAAAGATAGACTTTAAAATTAAAAAAGTTTAATGATGATGACAAGTAAATCTTTTATGAAAGAGGCTTAAATTAAAAATATTAATAATCGTTTTTACTAAGAAGAGATTAGAAAATTAAGACAATTAATGGAGTTACAAAGTAAAGAGAATTAACATTCATAAAAAGCTGTAGAGGAAAAGATTATGGCTGCTAATAATTAATTATAAAAATTAAGCAATAAAATTATTAATATTGCTAAGTAAAAACAAGAAATTTAAACTACATTGGCATTGACTATTAAAGAAAAAGATGATGAGATAAGTAAATTAAGAGCTTAAGTTATGAAATTAGCGTTTCCTGCTAGTTTGTCATCAGATAAGGAAGTAGATTTATATTAAGAGATTAAGATTGAAAGAAATAGATTGAGAGAAGAAAATTAGATAATGAAAGATAAAGTAGCGATGATGGAGTCTAAGCTTAAAGAAATGGAAGCTTAAGTTTAAAGAACTCAAATGTAAAATCAAATGATCCACTAATAAGGGAAAAAACAATTCCACTAAATCTCATAAAATCACTTAAATCAATTAAAATTGTTCTACTAATAAAAATTAAAGCGTCTTTAATAATAAAAAAACTAATTAAAGAAGCTAATTAACAGCCAAACATAACAAATAACATAATTGATAAAAAAATACAAATAAATTTAAGAAGGAATGAAAGAAGCTGTTTTAATTGTACAGAAGAGAACAGTCTTAGAGTAAAAGGTCATGAATTTAGGCATGGATAATAATTTAATAAAGAATCTTGTGTAGATATTGCCAAGTCATCTTAAAAATAATAAAAATTGATATTTATATTTACATATTTACGATTTTTTATATGAATACTGATAAAATATTAAAAGTAAATCACTCAAAAATAAAATATGATGATAATTTAATCTAATTTAATCAATAGATATGACAAAAAATCGTATTTTTAAAGCAAAACATATTTTTATAAGTTTAAATTAGAATAATTTATATATTTTTATGAAATATTACTCTTAAAATGGATATATCAATATATTAAAAGAAATGGAATTATGATTACAAAATAAAGCTTAGTTTTATTGATGCCTTTATTAATATTACATGCTATATATAACTCTAACTAATATCATATAAAAGCAATAAAAAAATTAAAATTTTTTGAAATTTGATTATTATTAAAGTTTTAATCCATTTTTTAACAACAAAACAATCTTATTAATAAAAGAGAAGAGTTTTATATTTTTTACATGGATTCAACATCAAATTTTTATCAAATCACATAAAGAAAGACTTCAGCTGTACTTATAATATACAATTATAACTTCATCTAAAGGGTGCATATTGCTAAAAGTATGTTTAAAAGTGCTTAAATATAAATATTTTGTGTCAAAATCCATTTTTTTATTTTTATTGGAGGGAAAAAATATGAGGTAAAAGGTAAAGAGGACTTTGTTCAATATGAAAATAAGTGTAAAATATAAGTGCAAATCATAAGAGTAATAAAAAATTATACACTAATGAATATATATTCAACAAAGAGTCATCACGTGTGAGTTAATATTCGCGTTTGTATATAAATGTAGAAAAAAAAATTAAGGACTTAATAATATATTAATGAGTACCCAAGGAATGTATCAATAATCTTTACAGGTGTAAAACAGTCACAGTGGTAACAATCATTAAAGCAATAATGCTAATGACTTAACATCAAATGCATTTAGAATTTAACTGAATCTCTCACAATTAGCATATATTTCTAAGTTATTGCCAACCTTTTACTCACTTCAAGTAGAGCCAAAACCTCTTAAAAGAGGTCTTTCTTCTCAAAAAAGTATCAAAGAGGATATCAAACCTCCGGCTGAAGTTAAAAAAAAATCAACTAAAGTAGTTTATTTTACTAATTTTAGGATGAAAGCAGACCATTATCATTGAATAAAGCTAATTCTAGAAATCAAAAAAATAGCAATAGATTCAATTAAGAAGTTTAGAATGCTGTCTATGAAAAATACAATTCACAAAAAGATAATTCAAGGCGTAATCCTTTTTAAGGAATATCTTAAAATTTGAAACCTTGTGTTAGAATACTGACTCTTCTTAAAAATTCTAAAACATCATGGCCTTTTCGTTAACCAGTTGATGCTGTAGCCCTCGGAATTCCTCAATATACATAAATAGTTAAATAGCCTATGGATCTTTTAAGTATATAAAACAACCTTCGTACAAATCAATATCTGACTCCAACTCAATTTCATGCAGATGTTTCTAAGATAATAACAAACAGCTGCCTTTTCAATTCATCAAATGCTTAATTTATGAAAATAACTAATGAATTCTAATTATATTACAAAAAGATATCGACTTAATCAACAAGTTAATTTCAAAGAAGCTATAGTCATATGTAATCTCAAGAATATAGTGTTCCAAAAGCTTCAAATGATAAAAAGATTTCTAAAAAAGATAGCGTAAAAGACAATTCATATGGTGGTAGTAATGGTCCAACCATAACTATGGCATAAAAGAAAGAATTAGGATTAAACATCAAAAAATTGCCTAAAGAATATATGAAAGGCATATTAGACATAGTTAATGAAGGAAAAGTAAAGGCGATCGGTTAATTTGATCTAAAATAATTAGATGCTTCGATAATACGTAAATTACAGCATTATGTTCAATAGAAATTGAATGGCTAAACTAAAAAAATGGTTTATGGACAGGATAAATCTAAATAATAATAAAATAAATCCTAATCGTCTTTTTAACTATCTGAAGATTAAAGTTGATAGATATATTTCATTTATTTATGCTATAATTTGATTATCAATATTATGTCATCAAGAAATATAAAATAAAGTTTTATGCATGTTTTAAAGGTTTGATGTAAAAATATTGAAATATTTATTCTTATCTTATGCCTTATAATAATAAAATTATAAAATAAAGATGATTAATACATAAAAATTAATAGGTCCTAAATATTTTGGAACATCCAAAAAAAGTATAATATTTCTAATATATTTTAGAGTCTATATTCGATATCTAAGATAAAAATCAACCAGGGCCAGGTGCCTATAATAATCATCAAATAAATAATAAACAAAAATTACCATAATGGACAGTTGGCATCGATAATAATAGATCTACTTTTTTACATTCATCTACCATATCAAATCCATCACCTCAAAAATATAAATTAAATTTTAAATCTATAGATGTATATCATATGATATCTTAAGAAAAATAGTAAGGCGATGAAGTTTCCACAATCTAAATAATAAATTAAATATCATAGTAATTCAGAATTTTATGATGCAAACTATGAGTTGACCAAACATAAAGGATCTTAATATAGTTTTGGAAATTATTATGGCAATAATTATAGTACTTTACCCCCTGGACCTGGAGTATATGATGTTAAAAAACCAACAATCACGTTAAATAAGTAAAATTTTATCTTATTTTTAGAAAAAATGGTTTAAGTTCTTCTGACAGACCTTAACCTTATGGACAATAAGCTAAAAATCCAGGTCCTGGATAATATTTAGCAATTGATATGCCGTAAAAAGGAGTAAAAATAAGTTTCGGTAAATCAACAAGATCATAAACTAAATTTTCTGATCCACCTGCCATATATTATGATATATCCGTTAAAAACCCTATTCTTAGAAATAACAAGCCTCCCGCATAAATTCATATATAAAAATAAAAAATTAAGCTTAGTGATGGACCAGCCCCAAATTCATATACAATTCAATTAAAAAATAAAATTCCTGGGGGCAATATGGATAAAAGCATTCGTCCGTCGATCTAAACAGCGCATAATATAAATAATCCCTGTTCAAACCAATATTAAACATATATTTCATAAATCGATAAAAAAAATATAACTTTTGCTAAACAGATAAGGAGACCTTAACGACCTGATCAACGTATTCCAGGTCCTATATATTAATTGAATAGTACATTTTCAAATATTGGTACTAAAATAAGTAAAATTCATATTGATAAAACTAAATCATTCATATTACCTGGCGCTGGTCATTATAATATAAATAAAGATGGACTAGTAAGAAGAAAAGCACAATCATCTATTGTATTTGTAGCTGATAGAGTAGATTTTAGTAAAACTATAACAGATGATATTGGACCTGGCTATTATTAATATAATTAAGTTTATAAAAGTACATATGGTAAGATATCAAAAGGCTCTAGAAATGAACCTCCCCCTCCTTCTAACAATAATGTACATATCTTTTTATTTTTAGCCTGGTGTTGGTAATTATTAGATCCCAAATAATATTGGTAAATTACCTGTATATTGTATAGCACCTAAGAAATTGAGTCAAACAGGATATAGCGTATTTTATTAAAAGAAACAATAAAGATTAAACAAATAAAAAATGAGGCAATTAAAAAAACAATCGAATTAAATTAGAAAATAGTCATATTAAGATATTAATCCATAACAAATTTCTAATAATTAATATCTCTCTTGATTTATATATTTTTAATTTTGAGAATATAAATATATGAAAATCATATGATTATATAAGATACAATCAATAATAAAACTACGAATTATTATTTTTTAGATATTCTGTCCTATAATAAGCTTCCTAGCCTTTTTATTAACATTTTTTTAATATATTTCTCTGCTATTAAAACCATTTATTCCTGCCCTTATCATCCTTTCCTCTCGAATGCGAGCTAGGCGATGTTATTCTCTTAAATTTATCAATATCTATATACTCTTTATCATATTTAACATTTCTATAACTATATAACTACCCTTTTATTCTATTTCGTGTATTTTAGCTACTTAAAGTATTACATATAACAATATCATCTTAATCATCATTATGACTTTTATATACTTTTTTCTTTTTGATAGAGATTAATTATTAATATAACTCTTTTATTTTGATTTAATAATTTTACATCTTGTTTTATTTGTTTCGAGATATAGTCTTTAAGATCTATATCTATTATTTATGATATTATTTCATCTAGTATATTTTTTTATTCAAAAAATCTTCATTATTCTTATACTCTTTTAACTATTATTTCAATTTTAAGTTTAATTATTTTAATTTTTAGATTTAGAGTTTGTAATCATCTATTTATACTTTGTTTTCTTTTTCTTTTTTAAGATTTTAAGTGGCATATAAATTTTTAAGGATGATAGTATCTTTTTTATTTGTTTTGGTTTTATATTTAACTTTGTTGCTATCGTTAAATTGTGTTATTTCGATATGGTTATTATGTTATTATTTATTTTTTTGATGGTTTGAATCATTATTTTTTATTTTTTTAGGGTGGTGGTTTAAATCTATATATACTTATGGTAATGATTTTTTGCCGTTTTTAAGATTGCTGTTTAATTTAGTGAGATCGTAGCTATTTCTTTTGCGGTTGTAACGGTTAATAGATGATTAAAGGGAAGTTTCGTTCATTTATACTATACGTTATTATATTAATAAGAAAATAATTTGATTTAATTATAGATATATTTATAGACTTAATAAATATAGTTCTAATGTGTTTATAGATAATAGATTGAATCAACTATTTAGATATTCATGCAGCTCTTTTTTGAAGTATAACTTTAATTTTTATTATGTTAAATTTTATTAATTCATCTAAAATTACATGTCAATAGGTGGACGTGTTATTTACAATTACTTTTTACGGCAATCTGTAAAAAATTAGTGTTCTAATATTTCATCTACAGTTGAACGTATTCTAGGGTCGAATGTCATTGTTCTTTTGAGTATGTCTATAACTTGTACTGGAACTTGTTTGAACATTTATTAAAATCCTTTTACGTTACGGACTTATAAATTTTTTATATAGTTTTTTGCATTTTAATCTGATAAAAATTACATTTATTTTGGAGTTGGTTTGCCTAAGGTAGAGAGGATCATTGCTAATTGATCATTTCTGCCTTGTGGATATCCATCTATAAATTATAATAAAACTACTTTTATAGATCGCATTGAGTGTGTTTGGTGAGACTGGATAGCAATATTTTCCTGGAAACAAAGGAAATCTATGCACAGAATCTGAACATACATTTTTTTGCATTTTTATCAATTATCCAAAAATACAGCCAACAGACCAAATATCGATAGGTTTACTATATCCTTTTTCTAATAATATAACTTCTGGTGCTCTATACCATCTAGTGGTTACTCTTAATGTCAATTTAGCTAATGGATTATGCAAACTTTAAACTCTTTTTAATTTGGCTTATTGTGTTAAAGTATTTCCTTATTATTGTTTTACTTCTACCTTTTTAGTATTAGATCTAGCAAGCCCTTTCTTTTTGGCTTTAGAGCCAGTTTATTATTATTTTATTTATTTTTATTTTTATATTTTTTAGAGATTCCCATTGGGGTTACTTTTTGTATATGTAATATCTTATTTTTATGATTATTATCCACTATCTTCTTCTTATGGTACATTGATTTCTTATATAATTCTAGCTAATCCAAAATCACATATTTTAATAATTAATCCTTGTCCGTTTATAAGTACATTTGCAGGTTTTAAATCTCTATGTACTACGTTAGCTGAATGTAGATATTTTAATCTATATTATGTATGAATTACCCACATAACATTTGATAGAGTATAAATTTTATATCATCTACTTAAAAGAATATATTATCACTTTTGAATACTTTTTGTAGATCACTATCACAGAATTAGGTTATGAAGTAAATTTGATTAAAATCATCGACAGTTTGTCCTTTTGGTAGGACTATCTAGATCATACGGACAATGTTTGGATGCTTACAATTTTTTAATAATACTATTTCACGTAAGATACGTCTTGTTTAAGGTAATGATTGAAACAAATTATTTATTTTCTTTATTGCGACATATGAATTATCACTTTTGCGGGTTGCTTTAGCAACATATCCATATGATCCTTTTCCTATTATCTTTTTTATTTTATATTTATCACCAAAATCTTAAACGGGAAATATTTCATTAACGTAATTTGTTATTGGTTTACCTTTTAATTTTTATTTTTATTCCATAGTATATGATCAAGCTTTTTGACTAACAATATTATTATAAACAAATTTTGTATCAAAATATCATATAAATGACAATTTAATATCAAAAATCATTAATAAATATGAGTATGTAATGCTTAATTTTTTATTAAGGTATAAATCCTTAAGAGAATTAATATACATTTAATATAAGTCAAAAAATATATATTTAATTGGATTTAATATAAAATAAATTTTATTATAATAATTATATGTATATTAACAAACCTATTCTTTTAGGTTCGATTAAAAGATCATAGCAAAAAGCATCACCATTCTTTTCGTAATCTTAAAAAAAAAACAATTTTCATATAGTATCAATGGTAATTATTTGTTATCAATCATTTAATAAACATAATTACTTTAGTAAAAATGGTAAAAATTGATGATATCTTCTTAATCTTAAATATAAAAAGCTAAGAAATTAAACATCTAAATAGATGATGATTAATCCTACCTCAAATGCCACAAATTATTATAATAATAATTCTAACAATAATAATAAACATTTAATAAATAACGTAAAAAATTAAAAATCAACATCCAAAAATATTAATAACACATCTAACTATATAAGTAACAAAAAATAATAAAAAATAAATAAATAAAAATGATGTAAGAAGAAATAAAATAATTGTAGATTGATGTTGCTAAGGCAAATAAAAAAAAGATAAAAAGATAATCACTACAGGAAAATATAACAGGGATACATTTTAGTATATAGGATAATAATAAAAAATTACAGTAATGTAAATAAAAATCATATTAACAAAAATCGATATTTTTAGAACTTCAAACAATATAGTCGAACTTAATAGCTTCGATTCAGAACATCGAATCCCATGAAAAAGCATACTTAGAGACTAAGAAAATGTAGTAAAAATATAAATAATTAAAAAAATTAAAATAAAAGATATAAAATAAACATAAAAATATTGATAATGATATATAAATTTATTTAAAAGAGAAGATAGATGTTATGTCTGGGTTGAGGACTAGTTTGATCAATATTGATTAACAATTAGATACATATGTCAATAGGATAGAATAGCAACAGTATATAATAGAGGGATTGAAGGAGAGAGTGTCGAAAGAAGAGAGATAAGATGATTAAGATGATTAGATTTACAAAAAATATAGGTCAAAATATTAAGATTTATATTTTAATGATAAGAATCATTTAGATAATTGGAAAAATTATAAAAACTATCTATAATAACTCCTAAAAAGAAATTAAGTACCTTACTAACCTTTTTAGCACCAATCTGCCTAACCAAAACCATAGCAAAAAAGGTTAAATAAGCCAACTAAGACTTAACCATCTATCTTCTATATTTAAAACAAAGAATAATCATCAAGAATGAAAACTCCATCGAGAAATTAATCCTACAAACAATCAAATTCTTTATACATATCTAATTAAGGAGTAAAATTACCAAAATTGATAAAATTATCTGGTAAAAATTAATCTAAAATGAAATAAACATTAAAAAGTAATATTAAAAAGATGTTGAATTAATCTGATATATCTTTGTAATCTATTGATAGTAAAGGATCAAATGCCAGTGGAGAATATATCGAAGTAGAATATCATAAAAAATGATCTTTTTGTAGATTTATCAAAGTATAAAATCAAAGTTTTGTAATATATTTATACGCATCTTATTTTTAGTATTGTTGATTTTTTATTTTAATTCTTAGATCTTAAAAAGTAATAAATAAAATTAAGAGGCCTAAAGAACCATTAGAATAAGATATATAATCACCTTTAAACAAAGCTCGAACAATAAAGTATCAAAAATAATCAATAGCTGAATCAGATTATTATATTTTAATATTTAAGTATGATACTTTAGTGAATGTTATGATGATGATTTTTGATCATTATCTGATAATAAAATATGATAGAGTTATGTTCTTAAAGCAATATAAGAATGCATCTTAAAAATTGATAATACCAATGCGTTTAAAAAAAATGATTTTCTTTGATTTTGAAACCTAAGCTACAGAAATACTTTATCAAAATTGAAAAATATCAAACTAAAGTCTTTTGTTTAGAAATACAAAAATCAATAAACAGTAAATATAATCACCTGATAAACAATAATAAAGTCAAAAATGCTATTTTAAGATAATCTAATAATCATTCTCAAATCAATAAATATTCTGTAGCTTTTTATTTTGAATTTTACCAATAAAACTTATCAAAAAAATCGAAACCTCCTGATATCTTTATACCTATCATATATTTTTTAATAATAATTCATAATATTACTTCTCAAAAACTCTTCTTCATGATTACTCTATATAGAAAATTATAGATGTTTGATTTTTTAAATTAATCTCCAATTGTTTTTTGTTGTTTATATATACTTAATTGTTAAAATAAAGAAAAATCAACAAAAAATGAAATCTTTGATAAATATTTGTTTAAAAATATAGAAAATGATGATATTATCGTAATTATGTATATTTTGTTATGTGAATTGTTGTTTTTATTTATAAATCGTTTATTTTTAGAGTTGAAAGTTATATTTGATAAATAAAATAACTTAATCATCCACAAAAAAACATGGATATTAAAGATTTCTAAAACAATGGCAGATTCAAAATTGTATTACCAATTATTTACATTGTCAATTGGGCATTAATGTTAACAGGACCATTCTTCTATCCTGTTTTCTATAGATGGTATGTATATTCAATTTACACGATTGGAGCAGTCAAGTCTATCATCACTTTAATATGGACATTTAAAAGTATAGTTGATGGGATCATATTATGTAGAAAATATAATAAATATCTTGACTCTATCAATTAGCCTGATCATGAAGAAAAACAAAAGTTAACATCTTTTGAAAATACATAAGTTGTATAAGGAGGTAAAAATTTATGGTTTGCCTTCATTATTCCTAGTTATAAATAAGATATTGAACTTTTAGGAGATACTTTAAAACAACTTGCAAAACATCCTGATGCAAGTAAAAAATATTTAGTCTTTATGGCTATGGAAGCTCATGAAGAAGGATCTGTTGATAAAGCTAAATTATTAATTGAAAAATATGGTCATAATTTTAAATTGATGAGCTACAGTCATCATGTTCTTAGACAACATGAACAAAAAGGAAAAGCAGCCAATGTTTCTTGGTGTGGATAAAGACTTGAAGAACATTAATTCCCTAAAATTGCTGGACTTGATCCTAATGATGTTTATATCACAGTTTTAGATGCTGATTCATGGATTCCTCATATGTACGTATATGAAATGGAAGAAAGAATTATGAAAAATCGTTAAAGAGGACTTAAAACTATTTTCCAACCTACTCAATTATTTACAAGAAATAATATGGAAGTTCCTATCATCTCAAGAACTTATGATCAATCTCACAGTTGTGTCTTTTTTAGTAATTCTTCATCATTTACCAATTTAGCTTTTTCTCTTTCAAACTACAGTCTTAGTTTCAATTTGATCAAAAAAATTGGATTTTGGGATACATGTGCTGATGCTATTGGATAAGATTTTCACACAGTTTTAAAGGCTGTCTATAAAACTAATGGAGATATATATACCTAATCTATTCAAGCCTTAGTTAATCAAGTAAATGTTCAAACAGGTAATGGTTATATAGCTGATATGAAAGCTAGATTTTGGCAAGCATAAAGACATGCTAGAGGCTGCGCAGATCTTGCATATGCATTTAATATGTTCTCTAAATGTTAAGTAAATTATAGAACTACATTTATGACATATTATACATTTTAAACATTCTTTTTACCAACTATTATTCCATTTGCTGTTGTTGGCTAAAACATGATGAAATTATTATTCTCTTATATTTAAGAGCCTAAAGATATCCTTAGTTCATAAGTTGGAGATAATCTTCTTAATTTATGTACTAAAACAATCTTTTTATGCATCACAATATTCTTCTTATACTATAGATACTATGGCAATAAATATTATGGGCTTCCAAAAGAATCTTTTTTAAGATTGGCAGAATATATGTCTACATTTGTTATTAATATTGCTTTTGTTGCTGCTCCAACATTCGTTATTGCAGCTTTTAAGGTAGCATTAAATAAAAGTTAATATAATACTGCATAGAAAATGGTAAAAAGATCTTCATTAGATGATTTTATGATAGTTCCATAACAAAGCCCTGAAAAATGAAAATCATACAACTTTTGATATTTTAAATATTCTTATTTTTACTTTTTAATCATCTTTATTAATAATATAAATATTATTTAAATTAAATATATTAAAATCATATATTTAAAAGGCTTAATGACATTAATTTTTTGATTATTTATAATAACCCACATAGATGGCTTCTGTTAATAAAATCATATAAAAAAGAAGAAAAACACAAAATAATAATTCAGAAACAACCATTCCATAAAATAATACAACAACAGCAACACCTCAACATGCTACATCAAATGTATAAAATAATAATTATCAAGGCACATTAAAAAACTTTATACGATTCATAAAAATAAAAGACTTATTAACCATATAAAGAATACTTACCTTATAATCCTACTTCTTTTTAATATTCTTCTACCTACATGCCATTTAATTTATCATTATATAATAAATATAAAGTACCTTTAAGTTGTTTTGTTAGTCCAGTTAATTAAGATTTATAATATACTGAGCGAAATGCAAATCAAATACCTAGATGTGCTAGCTGTAGGGCTTATGTAAATTATTATACTTAATTTAATAAAAAAACATTTAAATGTTCAGTATGTGGTAGGGATAATAATTATGATTCGTATGTTTATGATCCTTAAAATATAGAATCCAAGCAGCCTAGTTATTTAGTCGATGGACCATCAGGGTAAAATACATATTATATAGAATATATAATGATACACCACCTTAAAACGCAATGATATTTTTGATTGATGTTAGTCATTAGGCATATCAGTGCAAAATGTTGAGTTATATTGTTATGGTTCTTAAAGATATTATATCGAAATAATAATTTAATTAGGTGCAAATATATATCTATACTTATGATGAGGCTATACATTAATACGATTTTAGTGGAACATAAGTATAAAGGACTATTTTGGATAGTACTATCAAGCATTCATCGGTTAATAGGATACAAGATTGCTTTATTGAACAAATAAGAGTATTTTATATGTTACTTAGGATAAATTGATGGGGTTTTTAGATAATTTAGAAGAAATGGCATAAAAAAATAATAAAAATGGTAGTAATTTTTATGCTGCTTTTGAATATGTATATTAAAATATTAAGAGAACTGGTGGTAAAATGTATATTTTTCAAGCCAATTAATCAATTATTGGGTAACAATTTTTAAATTAAAACATAAAACAACCTCAAGGACAATAGCCCATTAAGCCAAAATCAATTCTCTAAACTAAAAATAAAACATTTTTTAACCGATTTGTTCAGCCTATGCTAGTAGATAACATCTCAATGTCATTATTTGTTTTCGGTAGATCATATAAAAATATTCGTATCTATTCAGATACATGTAAACTAACAAATAGTTAACTGATGTATTATACAAAAGATGTATCATAATAGCTAAACAAATTTTATTATTAGTTATATCATCTTTTAAGTGCTACTTACTATATCGATACTAGAATAGAGATGATTATTAGTTCAGGATGGTATTATACAGCTGTTTATGGTAATTTATATAGATTAAAAGAAAACATTACATTTAAATTTTGTCATCTAGAAAGATCAAAAAGGATATGCGCTGTATTTTTACCACAGGAAGGGTTCAATCCTATGCCTTATTTTAGTATGCAAATAATAACTAATTATATATATGGTAGAAAGCATTATATGGCTGTTAATACAGCTATGGTACCATTTACTACAAGTTTATAAAATTTATTTGATAATACTAATTATAATCTGTCAACAGTTTCACTTTATAAATCATATTTATCATCATTGAGGTTATAAGAGGCTAATTCTTGTAGAAGTAAATATATATCTCAGGTTGCCCTTATATATAAAGCAGTTTCTTAATATTACAAAGATGTAATTAAATATATTATATTTAGAAGATTCCAGCAGAATTAAGATCGATGTTCCTTGGGTTTTTAGGTTTTTTAAAAAGTTATCATAGTCAAGTATAAATAGTAAATGATACTTTAAATTTGTAACGAATTATACATCAAAGAAATGTCCTCCAAAGTTGTTCATATCTATAGTGTTCTTCAGCTTTTAGTCCTTATCTTTTTGATTTAACTTCTCTAGGAAATGATAGATGCCTCTAAGATAATTTTATATATCCAGATACTGTTTAATTAAAGTTTTCATCAGTAAAAGAAGGATTATTTCTTATGGATGCAGGGCCTATACTATATTTATATATCTCTAAATCATGCCATTAAAATTATATATATTCTTTATTCGGAAAGCCTAAATTATTAAAAACTGATGTTGTTAATGAATAGTTAGTATCATCTCAAAATAATTAATATAGTTCTAAAATAATGACACTTATAAGGACAATAAGATAGTAATATATAAATTTATATAGACAAAAGACATATGGATGGGTACCATTATATATAATTCGATGTGGTTAAAATTCATTGAATTAAAAGAATTTTTATTTGAATTTTTATGAAGAAAAATATGAAGAATATCATGGTTATAAAATAACTTACGAAGAATTCATAAGTTTACTTATTAAAAACTATAAATATTGATAATTTGTCTTTATATTAATATTATACATAATATTGACTAAAAATACTTAAATAATTATTATATACAAGTTTAATCAAATTGCATTTTATATAAATATTTAGCTAACATGAAAGAAAGAACTGTAGAGGAGACATATCAAAAGAAGAGTCAACTTTAGCACATACTTCTAAGGCCAGATACATACGTTGGAAGTATATAATTTGATAAATCTTCAAAATGGGTGTTAAGACCTGGCGCCATCAAATTCACATATGAATAAGTATCATATGTACCAGCTTTATATAAAATTTTTGATGAAATTTTAGTTAATGCTGCAGATAATTATCAAAGAGATAAAAAAATGAATCTGTTGAAGGTGGTGATAGATTAGAAAGATGGATTCGTTAGTGTTCATAATAATGGTAAAGGAATACCTGTTGAGATGCATAAAGTAGAAAAAGTTTATGTTCCTTAACTTATTTTTGGTCATCTTCTTACTGGTAGCAATTACAATGATGATGATAAAAAAGTTGTAGGTGGACGAAATGGCTATGGAGCCAAATTAGCCAACATATTTTCTCATAAATTTATAGTCTAATGTGGTGATAGTAGACTAAAAAAAAGATTTAGAATGACATGGAAAAAGAATATGACTATTCATGGTTAACCATAAATCGATGGTTATAGTGGTAAAGATTATACACTCATAACTTTTTATCCATAATTTAAAAGATTCAATATGTAACGTTTTGATGATGATATTATAGCTATTATGATGAAAAGAGTATATGATATGGCTGGTTTGATGGGTAATGTTTCTGTTTATCTCAACTAAAAGCTAATACCTATAAATTCATTTTTGAAATATGTAGACATGTATTTCTAAAAAAACGAATAAAATACAACTATTTTTAAAATAAGAGATTAAAATATTGATAGCTAAAGATGGCAAGTTGTTGTATCTTTGTCAGATGGCTAGTTTAGGCAAGTTTCTTTTGTTAATTCTATATGTACTTCTAAGGGAGGAACTCATGTTAATTATATTACTTAACAAATAGTAGAAAAAATTCAAGAAAAATTGATTAAAAAAGACAAAAATTTGAAGGTAAAACCTTTTCAAATAAGAGGACATCTCTGGGTATTTTTAAATTGTTTAGTTGAAAATCCTACATTTGACTCTCAAACAAAATAAAATTTAACATTAAAAGCTTCTGCTTTTGGATCTACTTGCTAACTTAGTGAAAAACTTATAAAAGAAGTACTAAAAACAGGAGTTATTGATGATATTTTTAACTAAGCTAAAGCTAAATAGTTAAGCAAATTAACTAAAGTTACTGGAGGAACTAAAAAAGCTAAATTACTAGGCATTGAAAAATTATAAGATGCAAATAACGCAGGCACCAAAAATTCTGAACAATGCACGCTCATCCTCACCTAAGGAGATTCTGCTAAAAGTTTAGCTATGGCTGGTCTTGAAGTTATTGGAAGAGATAATTATGGTGTATTCCCATTAAAGGGTAAACTTTTAAATGTTAGATAAGCATCAACAAAAGTTTTAATGGACAATGTATAAATTCAAAATCTAATGAAAATTATGGGCTTAACTATTGGTAAATAGTATGATGATTTGAAATTACTAAGATATGGTTCTATCATGATAATGTCAGACCAAGATACAGATGGTTCTCATATAAAAGGTTTGGTTATTAATTTTATCCATAATTTTTGGCCAAGTTTATTCAAAAAGAGAGGATTCATAAAACAATTTATAACTCCTTTACTTAAAGTATCAAAAGGATCTCAAGTATAGTCTTTTTATACTGTTAGCGATTATAAAAAATGGGCTTAACAAATAGAAAACCTTAAAAGCTGGAAGATAAAATATTACAAAGGATTAGGAACATCTACAGATAAATAAGCTCAATAGTACTTTGAGAAATTATAAAAAAATCGAATATTTTTTAAATATCAAGGAAATCCAGATGATTAAGCAATCTAGCTAGTATTTTCTAAGAAAAATGCTCAAAAAAGAAAGTAATGGTTAAGTACTTATAATCCTGATAAAGTTATGGAATATAATCAAAAATAAATATTTTACAAAGAATTTGTAGACAACTAGTTCATTCATTTTTCCAATTAAGATAATTGTAGATCAATAGCATCTGTAATAGATGGCTTTAAACCTGGTCAAAGAAAAATTATTTATGCATGTTTTAAGCGAAATTTGAAATAATAAATAAAAGTAGCTCAATTATCAGGTTATGTTGCTGAACATTCAGCTTACCATCATGGTTAAATGTCTTTAACTGGAGCTATAATTAATATGGCCCAGAATTATGTTGGAGCTAATAACATCAATTTACTTATGCCTAATGGTCAATTTGGTTCTAGAAATGAAGGAGGAAAAGATCATGCCAGTGCAAGATATATTTTTACTAATCTCAATAGATTGACCCGTTTAATTTACCCATAGCATGATGATCATACCCTTACTTATATATAAGATGATGGACAGCTTGTGGAACCTTAATACTATGTCCCAATTATCCCTATGGGTTTAGTTAATGGCTGCCAAGGTATAGGATCTGGTTGGAGCACATCTATACCTAACTTTAGTCCTCAAAAAATAGCATAATAATTAATTAAAAGGCTTAAAAATCAACAAAAATAATAGTTCGTATAGCTTGCTCCGTATTATAAAGGTTATGGTGGTTAGATCACAATCAAATCAGACGGAAATTACTAGGTAAAAGGAGTTATCTAATTTGATGAATAAAATCCTAATACAATTCATATAAAATAGTTACCAATCTAAGTTTGGACAAAAGATTATAAAAAATTCCTCTAAAATGATTTTTTATTAAAAGGAGATTCAGTAATAGTCAATATGAAATAATATCATACAAAAAATCGAGTACATTTCTAATTATAAATGAATTAATAATATATGGATAAACATAGATAAGATTATTAACATTTTATGAAAATGTTCAAGCTATCATCAAGTATATCAATGAAGAATTTAGTAGGATTTAATAATTAAAAGAAATTGACAAAATTTTTAACAACAAGATAAATCTTAGAATAATTTTACAATATAAGATTTACATATTATAATAAAAGGAAATAATATTTATTATCAAAACTGGTACGTTAAGTCTAGATATTAAGGAATAAATAAAGATTTATACTATAGATTGTAGGATAAACTTTACAGATTAGAAATATTAAAAAGATAAAGATAGTTCAGCTGTTAAAATAGAAAGGTTATACTAGATTTTGTGATTTCCCTAAGATAAAATCGACAAAAAGCAATTCTGGTTAAAAAAAGAAAAAGCAATAAGATTAATAAGCTGGCTAAAATGAATAAGGCTAATAGATTTAAGATGAATCAAAGGAATACAATTATTTATTGAGTATGCCATTGTGGAATATCACTTATTAGAAGGTAGAGTAAATAAGAAAAAATCAAGCTGATAAAAATAAATAGCTACTAGTATTAGAACAGACTGATATCAAGTAAATGTGGCTTGGAGATCTTTAAAAGTTTTTAGAAGCATTATAAAAATTTTAATTTGAAGAAGAAGAAGAAAGAAAGAAATGTGTGGAGAAGAATAAAAAAGATAAAGGTATTAAAGCAAAAAAGAAACAAGAGAAAAAAGTAGTAAAGTAAAAGGTAAAATAAGAAAAACCGAAGTCCAAAAAATAAGTAGCTGTTTAAAGTAATGATTTGCTTTCTAGAGTAAAAAAGAAAATGCAAGAAGGAAAGAAATTAGGATCAACAACATAAACTTTTGCTCTCCAGTCAGTCAACTAAAAAAGTTAAAGAATCGAATAGGTTTTCAACAAAAATATTGCTCATTAGAAAGTAGAAGTTGCTGTGGCTTATATAAAAGATAAGGAAAAACCAATAAAAAAGAGCACGAAGAAGAAGAGGATGGTTTTAGATTCAGATGAAGAGGAAGATTATAACGAGTAAACTTAAAATGAATCAGAGGATTGGGAATGATGATGAAGA
>Ga0169931_10004625_pt1 | contig 21320 bp, 15 predicted proteins | sample Kivu_15m_20L_FD_129675 | JGI IMG/M metagenome (GOLD analysis project Ga0169931, IMG submission 129675) | Freshwater microbial communities from Lake Kivu, Western Province, Rwanda to study Microbial Dark Matter (Phase II) - Kivu_15m_20L... | ecosystem: Environmental > Aquatic > Freshwater > Lake... | reverse complement strand
GGCGACTGCCTGATCGCCTGCCACGACGCATCGCGTGCACCCCGAGCGTCCCGCACCTGCTCAAGGGAAACGGGCTGAAAATTCCGGACGAATTGCTGCAGATCCAGATCGAGCTGCGCCCGCTCGCGACCCCTCGCCTCCAGCGCCTCGCGGCAGGTCTTCTCCTCGGCCCTATCGGCCCGCTGATGTTCGATCAATCCCTGGATATGGTTCATCTCGGGCACCAGCATGTCACCTAGCGCCTCGAGCGGTCGGCGCCAGGTTCCGAGCCCGGCCAGTCCTGCCTCGATCTCCAGGGAGAGCACCTCGACCTGAACCTGTAGCTCGGACTGCAATTTTTCGTGATCAACGAGCCTCATGGCCTGCTCGACCGCCCAGGCAAGCTCGGTATCGACCGCCCCCGCCGTCAACTGCGACAACTCCAGCTCGGCCTGCCGAATCTGCCGCTCGCGCTCGCTCAGGCTGGCCGCCGTATTTTTCAGATCCAGGGCCAGCGGCGCCCTGCTCTTCAGAAGCGCCGCGAGCCGCGCCCGCTGCGGGGCGGCCGGCAGGCGCTCGCGTATCGCCGTTTCGCTCTCGGCCCGCCAACCGAGGCCGTGGGCCAGCTCCTGTACGCGAATCCACTCGAGGCGAATCTCCTCGGCCCGTTTGACCATATCGGTACGGTGGGCGCGGAACTGGAGACGGCGTTCATTCAATTCCGTGATGTCATCGGCCAGCCTGATGATGTCTCTGTCAACAATCGTTGCCTGAACACGCCCCTGGATCTCGACAAGCTCACGCTGCAACCTGGCGCTATCGGCATCGGCCAGCGCAATCTCCTGAGTTGCGCCCGCAAACACCGCGGCGGCATCCTCATCCAGCAATGGGATCTCTCCAGCGGCCAATAGCTCGACTCGTTGTGCGCGCACCGAATCGAACATCAGCAGCAGGGGGCGGACACGACGGATGCGCTCCAGCCGACTCAGTTGCTGCCTGAGTTCGAGATCCTGTACCTTGGCCTCGGTCAAGAGCGCCTCGGTCGCTGTCAACGCTCCGTGCCGAGCCTCCCACTCCCGCGTACGCAAACGGGATTGCTTGAAGACCTCGAGCGCCGCATCGTGCGCCTCGAGTGCCTTGTAGAACTCGCGCGCGCTGGACTTCCGAGGTGCCCAGATTGCATCGGCATCCGCCTGTATCTGTTGCAGGGCGCCCCCCAGGTGTTGCAGGCCCGAAGCCGACTGAAACAGCATGCGCCCAATGTCGTCTGCGGCCGACAGGATGCCGGCCCCACCCTCGACCAGAGTCGTGTGATCCAGTGCATAGGTGCGCGCAAATGCCTGAGCGTCAATGCCGCCCAGCCACGATTGCAACACGCCATCCGGCAAGACCTCATCGCCCGGCGTACGCAGCGTGTTCCTGTTGCCCTTGGTCCGGTCAAATGCGAGCGACTCGAGATCCCCGGATCCATCGGCGACACGCCGCTCGATCACGCCTCCGATGCGCAGCTCAGGCATGGGGTGCAGAAAGGCCAAGGGGGTGCGCATCGGAATGCCAAAGAACCAGTCCCCGATCGCCGAGCGGACGGTCGATTTCCCTGCTTCGTTGGGGCCTACGATGAAGTGAATGTCCCGGTCTTTGAGCGGCAGCTGCAGCGATCGATCGGTGAATTTGCCGTATCGGATGAGATTGAGCTCACGGATGCGCATGGCGGCCCCCGCATAATCAGGATGAGGCGCTGGCGCGCTGCGCCACGCGACCCATCAGTGTTGGAATCGCCTGCTGGAGCCGCTCCTGCACTTTCGCAATCGGGTCCTGCTTCAGCGCCAATAGATCGGGTGAAGCCTGCGCAACCTCCAGCGGCAGCTTGTCCAGCAGAGCCAGCCAGTCGGCCTGCAACAGGCGCACGAACTCCGGATCCTCCTGGGCCAGGAGACTCAGGCCCGCGAGATCCGCGAGTGCAGTCTGAGCCTCCTCGCTGGCGGGCGGGTGCTCCACGTCCAGCGGCTCACCTTCCACGCGTACTTTTTCGATCCAGATCCGCTCGGGATCCCGCGCGAGAGCCTGTGCGAGCACTTCCTGCCGAAGCTGCCCTTCATCGGCGACCAGTGAGGCATAGGCGGCCGACCGCCCCTTGAAAACCACCCGTATCGCCAGCGGCAGGTGAGCCGGGGTCGCCTGCAACAAGGCCTCGAGCGCGAGACCCGCCTCACGAACTGCCCCTCGGCGATCGCTGACCGCGCCGATGTCAACATCGAGCACGTGCCAGCGCAACACATCGACTTCGAGTCGCTCGACTCCCGTGATCTCGGCGCCGTCCGCACTGACCAGCAGCGCCCCGCGCGCACCGGGTTCGCGGATATGTCGGCCCTGCAGATTACCCGGATAGGCGATCGTGACATCGCCGCGCTGCAGCCAGTGCGCGTGAACATGACCGAGCGCCCAGTACTGGTAGCCCTTGGCCTGCAGCTCAGCCACCGAGCACGGGGCGTATCGTGGGTGTTCGGAATTACCCTCGAGCGCGGTGTGCAGCACGCCGATGTTGAGCCACCCAGGCACCGGCTCAGGGTAGCCCGGTAGCAGGTTGTCGGTCGTGGCGGCTTGCTTGAAGCTGCGGCCATGCAGGGCGACCTGATGGTGCTCGAGCCGGAAGGTCTGGGCCCTCCGTGATGCGAAGACATGGACGTTTTCGGGCAACGCCAGGCTCCGTGTCATCTCGCTTTCGGCGTCGTGGTTGCCGTAAAGGAGATAGACCGGGATACCGGCCTGGCGAAGCCGCCCCATCTGCCGAACGAAGAAAAGGCCGGTGTTGAAGTCTTTCCAGTCCCCGTCATAGACGTCACCGGCGATCACCATGAAATCGACCGATTCCTCGATCGCCAGGGTGACCAGATTCCGGAACGCGTCCCGAGTGGCGGTACGCAGACGCTCGGCTGGCGCGTCCGGATAAGAGGACAGTCCCCGCAGCGGACTGTCGAGGTGCAGGTCGGCAGTGTGGATGAATTTCACAGGCGGATGTCCCGGAAAAGTTCGATCGTACCGCGAGACCGCGCACGGTCCGACTCCAGCCTCACGCCCTGAGACTCGAGCGCACCAGCATGACTGAGCGGATTCGCAGTTCCGCGACCGCGCCCAACTGGAGATGCACCATGACGAAAACGATTCGCCTCTTTGCCTGCGCGTCGCTGCTCACCATGATCACCGCTTGCGGGGGCGGGGGCGGGGGCACCGTAAGCACGACGCCCGCCGCCCTGCCAACCCCACCCATTGGGCCTGCTCCGCTAGTCGGGGTATTTCTGGATGGACCGGTCGCGGGCATCTCGTATCGAACGGCCACGCGTTCCGGCCTTACGAGCGCGTCGGGTGAATTCAGCTACCTCCCGGGCGAGAGCATCGTGTTCTCGGTGGGTGCCATTGAGCTCCCCGAGGTCAAGGCCGCCGCTCAGGTCACGCCGCTCGACATCGCCCGCACCAGCGATGTCAACCACCCGCTTGTTACCAATATTCTCGTGTTCCTGCAGAGCCTCGATTCAGACGCTGACCCGTCCAACGGGCTCCAGATCACCGCGACCGCCCGCAACGCAGCGACCACGCCTCTCGACTTCCAACTGCCCCCTGAGACTTTCCGCGCGAGCACGAGCCTGCAGACACTGCTTGGCGCAGTATCCACGCGGATCGAACCCGTGACCGTGGCGAATGCCACATCACACTTCCTTGACACCCTACAGCGGATCAATGTCAAGCCGATCGCCGACGCCGGCAAAGACGGCGACGTACTGGTCGGAACGACCATCAATCTGGACGGCTCACGGAGTTCGGATGCGGATGGCGATCCGATCACCTATCAATGGGCCCTGATCTCAAAGCCTGAGAGCAGCGACGCGGTCCTTGGCCGCCCGGATTCAGTCAATCCCGACCTCACCGCAGACCGGGAAGGCAGCTACGTCCTGAGCCTTGTAGTGAACGACGGTTCAGCCTCGAGCGAAGCGGCCCGCATCACGATTCGGGCGACTCTCGACAATGTTGCACCGATCGCGCGGGCTGGAGCTTCCCAGAGCGTGCTCGAGGGTACGACTGTCAGGCTCGATGGTTCGAGCAGCAGCGATCCCAACGGCGATACGCTGAGCTTTTCATGGTCACTGGTCTCCAGGCCTTCAGGCAGCAGGGCATCGCTCTCTGAGCCCACTTCGGCCACGCCCTCTTTCGTGGCCGACCGCTCGGGCTCGTATGGGATCGCACTTGTCGTGAGCGATGGTCAATTGAGCAGCACCGTGAGTACCACCACGGTCGTTGCCGCGACCTCCAATCTGGCGCCGGTGGCCAACGCAGGGCCCAGCCGGAACGCCTACGTGGGTACGACCATCTTTCTCGATGGAACGGGCAGCTACGACCCCAACAGTGACCCACTCGCATTCGCATGGGTGATGGTGTCGAGACCGGTGGGCAGCCTCACGACTCTGTTCGACTCGACGAGCGCCACGCCATCGCTGGTGCCTGACCTGCCGGGAAGCTACGTCATTGCGCTTGCCGTCGGCGACGGCGCTCTCGTGAGCGAAATCAGCACCACCACCGTCGTGGCCGAGTTGCTGCCGGTCGTTGGACCTGTCGATTTGCTGCTCTTTGGCGGGGCATCCGGTTCGGAGTATCTAGGCTGCCTGACTTGCAACAACTTTCATCCCGAAGCGGTCTGCAACCGCTTCGGCACCTACGGCAACCCGTTCAGTTTCAGCAGCATCTGGAACGAGTTCGGCACCTACGGCAACCGCTTCAATATCTACAGTCCCTGGAACTCATTCTCGTCGTTCGGACCCATGATCGTAGGCACAGATGGCCTGAACTATGGTCGATTCACCGTCAACGCCCTCCAGTTCGACCGAACGACCATTCAGGGATTGCGCAATGTGCTGAATTTTTTCAGCTCGAGCAACAATCTGGGCGCAACGCGCACCTTCGCCTGCGGCAACTGAACGAACACCCTGCGGACGGCGCCATGCCGTCCGCAGCGAAAGCGAGCGCGACGCGCTTCAGATCTTGGAAATGTCCTGAACCGAAGGCGCAAACAATTCCTCGACCGCCACGCGCCGATGCGAAAGACCCTGCTCCTGATGCCAGCGCAGGAAGACTTCCAGCGCGGCACGATTCGCGTTCACACCGTAAGGCCAGTAGTCATCCCCCATGACGCGCCGCGTTTCGTTGTACTCGTAGACCACCCAGGGCAGCGTGATCAGCAGCATGTTCACTTCGTTGAGGTCTCGCATCGCCAGACGCTTGGCCTCGACCAGTGCCTTGTAGACATTGACCGGCAACCAGGGATGCTTCTCGACCAGGGACTTGCGAATGCCGATCATGTGCATGATCGGGAAAAGGCCGGTCTTCTTGAAGTAAGCCTGCTCGGCAGTCTTGAAGTCGGGGAACAATCTTGCGACCTGGGGCGACCCATTCAGAAAACACGAAGGCGCCCGGGCGCCGATCAGTGCATCGAGTTCCCCAGCCTCCAGCATCCCGGACAGGGTCTTGTCGTCCGGGATCTGCTGGAGATCGATCTCGGCAGGCAGTTTGATCGGCGAGCGCTCGCCCCGACCCGGCTCCTCGATCCCGCCGCGACGCCAGTGAATCTCGTGGGCCTTGACACCGTACTCGTCCGACAGCAAACCTCTGATCCAGACATTGGCCGTGATCTGATACTCGGGCACACCGACCCGCTTGCCCCGCAAATCCTCGGGCGTGCGAATCCCCTTGCTGGTGTTGATGTAGATCCCTGAGTGGCGAAACACACGCGATAGGAAAGCCGGCACGCCGACATACTCGGCCTCGCCACGAGCGGTCATCACCGAATGGCTCGACATCGAGATTTCGCTGATGTCGAATTCATTGAATTTGAACGCGCGGTGAAAAGCCTCCTCGGGCTCGAGCATCGTGGGAATGATGTCAACGCCATCAATGCGCACGCGCCCGTCCAGCAAGGGCCGAACACGGTCATAGTTGGCGCAGGTGAAGCTGAGTTGCAGATTGGCCAAGCGAGATCTCCCTGATCAGTTAGGTTTCAATTGGGCGGCCTGAACGATGGGCAGAAAGACCTTGAGGTCCTGCACGACCGCGGCCCGCAACTCCGCGGGGCCGGCCAGCGTGACATCGATGCCGGCCTTGGCGAGCCGGTCGAGCACTTCGGGACGGGCCATGATCTCCCGCACGTCGGCTTCCATCTTGGCTAGAGCGGCACGCGGGGTGCCGCTCGCGGCGATGATGCCGTACCAGTTGTCCACGGCAAAGCCCTTCAGCCCGGCGGCGGACGACTCAGCGACCGCCGCAATCGTGGGCGCAGCAGGCGAACGAGTGGCACCGGTCACGGCGATGCCGACCAATTTGCCCGACCGAACATGCGGCAGCACCGCAGGCGCAGATGCAATCACGAGATCGATTTGACCGGCAAGCGCGTCGGTCACAGACTGCGAGCAACCCTTGTAGGGAATGTGCCGGATGTCTGCGCCACTGCGCAGTTTGAGCAATTCCATCGCAAGATGATGCGCGGAGCCCGGTGCGCACTCGCCGTAGACCAGTTTGCCCGGGGCCGCCTTGGCCTGGGCGATGACCTGATCGAGTGAAGTTGCGCTGATACGGGAAGGCTGAGCGGCAATCACCATGGGTGAAGCACCCAGGAAGAGCACCGGCTCAAAGTCGCGGGCCATGTCGTAACTGAGCCTCGGATAAATCAGCTGGCTGATCACCTGGGTGTTGGCAATCACGGCGTAGCTCGAGCCATCGGCTGGCCAGGTCTTGAAGGTCTCGAGACCGACTGTGCCCCCTGCCCCGCCGCGATTCTCGACGACCGCCTGGACGCCTTTGACTTCGCCAAGTTTCTGCGCGATGAAACGAGCGAGCGTGTCGGCCGTGCCGCCAGTCGTGAAACTGACCATGAATCGGGCAGGCTTGTCCTGAGCGCTGACCGGTGCACCGGCCAAACAGGCCGCAGACAGGGCAAGAGACAGAAGAATCCTCGGCGTCGAAGGTCGCATTGCATGATCTCCCTGGTTTGTATACAGCTATCCTGACCAATCGAACACGGTCAAGCGCCGAGCCTCAAGCGGGAAAAAGCGGGCGCGCCTTGGGCGAACAGCCCGGTCGCACCACAACGCTTGCACTCGTCTATCATCCGACGCTGTTCTCCTCCTGTTCTCCTCCTGTTCTCCTCCTGTCCTTCCCATCAACCCCGATATGAACGGAGCTGCAATGTCCAACCTTGCCTCGCCCGCCCGACACGCCCTGGTCGCGGGCCTCACGGTGCTCGCTGCAGGCCTCGTGCAGGCCCAGCCCGCCGCCCCCTACCCGAGCCGACCCGTCACGGTGATCGTCCCCTTCGCGCCGGGCGGCAGCGTCGACTCGGCCGCACGCCCCGTCCTCCAGGCCCTTTCAGCCAGGCTCAAGCAGCCCTTCGTGGTTGAAAACGCCGCAGGCGCCTCCGGCACCATCGGCACCCTGAAAGTCGTGCGGTCCACGCCAGACGGCCACACCCTGCTCTGTGCGGTTGCAAGCCCGATCAACGTCGCACGGGTCGTGAATCCCTCCATCGTTCAATACGATTCGCTCAAGGACCTGACCCCAGTTGCGACCGTCGCGAGTTCTCCTTTCATCTTGATCGGCAGCCCCAAATTCCCTGCGCAAAACACCGCGGCAGTTCTGTTGGCTGCCCGGAAGGCGCCGGGCAGGCTCAACTACGGCACCGATGGCGTGGGCACTTCGATGCATCTGACGGCCGAGATGCTCAAGCTAAGCGCCGGAGTCGATATCGTCCACGTCCCGTATCGCAACGGTCCTCAGGTCCTGACTGAACTGGCGGACGGCACCATTGAACTGGCGGTTATGCCGGTATCACTGGCTCAGCCCTTCATTCGCGACGGCCGAGTCAGAGCGTTCGGCGTGACGTCGAAGTCCCGCTGGCCCAGCCTCGCCGAGGTACCAGCACTTGCCGAAACCCCTGGCCTCGAATCGATCGACGTCGATTCCTGGTACGGGCTGCTGGCACCCGCCGGAACGCCCAATGCGATCGTCACGCAGCTGATAGAGGGATTGCGGGTTGTGCTGCAGGACCCAGCCTTGATCGAACGGATGAACGCGGCGGGCCTGAGGCCACTCAAGGTCGAAGGTCAGGCCTTTGCCGATTTGCTCAAGCGTGAGCGTGACGGCTTGAACGCGGTCCTCAAGGCAGCCGGCGGGAAGCTCAAGTGATCTCAAGGCGTCCGGCAGCGAAGAGCCCGGCAGGGGCCGCATTCTGAGCTGGGTGCTCATCGGACTGGCCGGCCTCGCGATGGGCGCCACATCGCTGGGCGGCGTGCTGGTCGCGCCCGTCCTGCACGGTCTACGCGGTGAGCCGATGGCGAGCGCGATCGCCGCTTCAAGTTTTGCCTTCCTCCTCACCGGCCTGCTGGCCCTTGGACAGTCCGAGGGCCCGATCCTGAAGCGCATCAAGGCCGACGCGCCCCTGCACCTTGGGGCTTTGGTAGGGGCCGCAACCGGAGCCGCGTTGAGTGCCTTGACACCGGATGGCTGGATTCGCCTCTGGATAGGTCTAATCGCCCTCGGCTCAGGTCTGCACAACCTATGGTCGCTTCATCGGACAAGCGAGCGCTCCGATTCGAAGCCGCCTTTGATGTGGCCTTCCTCGTTGGAACTCTCTGGCATAGGGCTGGTCGTTGGATTGGGTTCGGCTTTATCGGGCACGGGCGGCCCCCTGCTCCTCCTGCCCTGGCTGCTAGCCCGATCGTGTCCGATCGATCGCTCGATCGCTTCCGCGCTGGTGATTCAGGTACCCATCGCTGTCGCAGCCAGCAGCATGCACCTGATGTCCGACCGACTGGGGGTAGGTCTCGGGTTGACGGTGGCCGTGGTGCTCCTGCCCTGCGCCTGGGTCGGTCGTCAGATCGCCCGGCATGCGCCGTCGACACGGCTTCGCCAGTCTGTCTCAGCCCTGCTGATCGCAGCGGGGCTTTGGATGCTATTGGACTGAGAAAGTGAGAACCATGGATCTACGCACTCGACTGTCGCAAAGCGATGAACTGCTGCTGCGCCCTGCATTGACATTGATGGGTCAAGCCCCAATTGCTGATCAGGCAGTCGTCATCAAGGGAGGTCGTTTCTGCGACATCGGCAGCGCCGAAGCAGTATGCGCCCGACACTCTCATCTCACGCCGGTCGACCTCCCCGATCGGCTCCTCATGCCGGGGTTCATCGATACCCATCACCACCTGACGCAGTCTTTCGGAAAGGCGATCGCTTTTGGCGAACCGTCGGAGATTTTCCGCCGTATCTGGGTCCCTCTTGAACAACATCTCGACGAAGAAGCGCTTCACGCGTCGGCGCTGCTCGCGGCGCTTGAGGCCCTCCGGGGTGGTTTCACCACTGTGTGCGACGCAGGCACGCGATCGATGGCTGGACTGAGTGCGATCGAGTCGGCCGTACAGACAGCAGGTCTTCGCTGCGTACTCGCGCGCACATGCAATGACGCTGGTGCAGGCGCCGAGCAGGTGAGCGAGATCCTTCGTGAGGCGGAGCGACATCTGAGTGCCCGGTCTGCAGAGCACCTGGTTCACCGCTCGCTCGCGGTTTCCATCCCCGAAGCAGGCACCGATTCGACGATCGGACAGGTCGCACGACTGTGCAGCGAAGCGGGCGCCTTGCTTCAAATTCACGTCAATGAACACCTCGCATCGGTCGAACGCTCGCTGATCGCCCGCGGCATGCGCCCGCTCGAGGTCCTGCACCGCGCCGGAGCGCTCGGCCCGCACCTGCTCGCCGCGCATGCCACGCTCGTGACACCCACCGAGATTGCATTGCTGCGCGACACCGACACGGCTGTCAGCTACAACCCGGTCGCAAGCAGTTGGAAGGGTAATGCTGTGGCGCCGGCCCTTCACATGCACACGCTCGGCATTCGGATGGGACTGGGCACAGACGGCACGCGCAGCGACGCCTTTCGCCTGATGGACGCCGCCGAAACTGCTCAGCGACTGGTGTTCGGACTGCCTTGCGGCGATTTTTCAATGGGTGCAGGCTGGACTTGGCTCGCCATGGCCACCGAACGCGGCGCCGATGCGGCAAAGCTCGGGCATCTGACCGGGCGAATCGAAGCGGGTCTGGCGGCCGATTGTCTGCTGGTCGATCTCGATGTACCCGAACTGACGCCGAGTTGGGACCTACCCTGGGAACTGGTTCGGCTGGCCCATCGCGACCAGATCGAGGCCGTGTTCGTTCAGGGAAAACTCCGCCTCTGGCGCGGCATGCCAATTGATTGGGACGCCCGCGAAATGATGATTCGCGCTCGGGAGAGTGCGAGACGCGCGATCTCGGCCGCTCCGATTCATCGCGTCCATCCAACCTCGATCGCCGCCCGCGCCGCAGCAAAGTAAGCTTGCCGCCCGGCCCCGGCTCGCCCGGAGCCGGGCCAGTGCTCGCACCTGTTGCTGGCAGGCCAACTCGCTGTTAACCTCACATCAAGTTTCGCCCTAGGCCGAACATCCACCGGGATCGCCGGCCCCCACCCACCTGGCATTCGGAGACACCATGATGTTGCGAGCAGCCGTCCTGTTGAGCGCCGTCGTCGCGCTCACCCCACTGGCGCAGGCTCAGACCCGCGCCCCCGTCAAGATCGGTTTCGTGAGCACCCTGTCCGGCCCGCCAGGCTATCTCGGCCAGGACATCCGCGACGCCTTCCTGCTGGCGATCGAGCAAGGCGGCGGCACGCTCGGCGGCGTACCCGTCCAAATGCTGGTCGAAGACGATGGGCTGAAGCCCGGCCAAGGCAAGCAGATCGTCGAGCGCTTCCTCAAGACCGAGCGGGTCAAGATCGTGACCGGCATCGTGTTTTCCAACGTTTCGGTCGCAGTTGTGCCGGACGTGGTCGACTCGGGTGCGCTCTTTCTGAGCCCGAACGCGGGACCGTCCAACTTCGCCGGCCGGGAGTGTCACCGCAATTATTTCGTCTACTCCTGGCAAAACGACTCGCTCCATGAGAGCGCCGGCGCCCTGGCCAACAAGCTCGGATTCAAGAACGCGTTCGCGCTGGCTGCCAACTACCAGGCGGGCAAGGACGCCGTCGCGGGCTTCAAGCGCATGTTCAAGGGCTCGATCGTGCAGGAGGTCTACACCCGGATGGACCAGACCGATTTCTCGGCTGAAATGGCGCGCATCCGCGCGGCCAAGCCGGATGTCGTCTATCAGTTCCACCCGGGCGGGGTCGGCATCGCTTTCATCAGGCAATACGCGCAGGCTGGACTGATGGGCAGCATTCCCATGGTCGGTGCCGAGCCCACGCTCGACATGACGACGCTGCGCGCAGTCGGCGAAACGGCGCTCGGCGTCAACATTGGTGCCAAGTGGAACACCGACTTCGACAATCCCGAGAGCAAGGCGTTCGTCGCCGCATTCCAGGCCAAGTACAAGCGGATCCCCACGGTCTACGCGGGTCAGGGCTGGGACACCGCGCAGGCGCTCGCCGCCGCGCTCAAGGTGGTGGGGAGCGACGACGTCGACAAGCTCCGAGCCGAGCTGCGCAAGGCCAACTTCAAGTCGATCCGCGGCCCCTTCAAGTTCGGTCCCAACCAGCACCCCGTTCAGGACTGGTACCACGTGAGGCCAGTCAAGGCTGCTGACGGAACGTTCACCCTGCAGACGGTCGACAAGATTCTCGACCAGCACGGCGACGCCTTCTCCAAAGACTGCAAGCTCTGATGCTCAATCTGGTCGTCGAGCAGAGCATCAACGGGCTGCAGCTCGGGGTGATGCTGTTTCTGCTCGCGGCCGGACTGACGCTGATCTTTGGCATCATGGGCGTGATCAATATCGCCCATGGCTCGCTCTACATGGTCGGTGCCTTCCTTACGGCGGCGACCCTTGCGAAGACCGGCTCATTCATCCTGGCCGCGCTGGCGGGCCTCGCCTCGGCGGCGCTGGTTGGCGTCCTGATGGAGCTCGGGGTGATGCGCCGGCTCTACGCACGAGACCATCTCGATCAGGTGCTCGCCACCTTCGGGCTCTCACTTTGCATGAACGAGCTGTTCGCGATAATCTTCGGCCAGCGCCCGCTCTATGTCGAGATTCCACCCCTCCTGTCCGGCTCGATCGAACTGGTGCCGGGCGTGCCGTATCCGATCTACCGCATCGCGATCATCGTCATCGGACTCGCGGTGGCAGCGGGCCTCTATGCGCTGATCAACCACACCCGGATTGGCATGCTGGTGCGCGCGGGCTCGACTCACCGTGAGATCGTTCGTGCCTTGGGCGTCGACATCCGCCTTCTGTACACGGCGGTCTTCGGTCTGGGCGCGCTGCTCGCGGGTCTGGCGGGCATGATGGCCGGTCCGGTCTACACGGTTCAGGTCGGGATGGGCGAGCAGATCCTGATCATGACTTTTGTCGTCGTGGTGATTGGCGGTCTAGGTTCGGTGCGTGGCGCCTTCGTCGCGGCGATGCTGGTCGGTCTGATCGATACGGCGCTGCGGGCGCTGGTTCCGCCCTGGCTCAAGACCTTCATGGAGGCGTCCGCAGCCGATGCGCTGGGTAGCGGGCTCTCCTCGCTCGGCATCTATCTGCTGATGGCCCTGGTGCTGCTGATCAAGCCCAAGGGGCTGCTCCCCGCCCATGGCTGAACCAAGGTTCACTTCCGAGCGCCCTTCGCGCAGGCTGCTTTTGCTCGGCCTGATGCTGGGCGCACTGCTGCTCGCGCTGCCTTGGCTCGCGACCTGGATGGGTGACCCTGCCTGGATTTCGCTCGTCACCCGGATGCTGATCTACGCGCTGGCCGCGGTCAGCCTCAATCTGGTGCTGGGCTACGGAGGAATGGCCTGCTTTGGACACGCCGCGTTTTTCGGAATCGGCGGTTACACGGTCGCCGTGCTCTACAAGCACTGGCAGCTTGCCGAGCCGCTCTGGGGATTCATACCCGGCACGACCAGCCTGCTGATTACGCTCCCCGCGGCGATGTTGGCAGGGGGTCTGCTCGCGCTCGCGATCGGTGCCTTGTCCTTGCGCACCTCGGGCGTCCAGTTCCTGATGATCACGCTCGCCTTCGCGCAGATGCTGTTCTTTCTTTTCTCCTCTCTGAGTCTTTATGGCGGCAACGACGGCATGACGGTGCGACGGCGGAACGACCTGCCCGGTCTCGATTTGCGAGACGACACGGTCTTTTACTACCTGGTGCTCGCGATCGTCGCTCTGGTGCTCTGGATCAGTCACCGGATCGTGCATTCGCCCTTTGGGCTCACGCTGGGCGGCATCCGCCAGAACGAGCGCCGCATCCTGTCGCTCGGGCTCAATCCCTATCGCTACAAGCTGATCGCCTTCGTGATCGGAGGCATGGGCGGCGCGCTGGCCGGCGCGCTGATGGTCAATCAAGGGCGGTTCGCCACCCCAGACATGATGTACTGGACCAAGTCCGGTGAGTTCATGGTTATGGTCATTCTGGGAGGCTCGGCCACGCTCTTCGGCCCCGTGCTGGGCGCCTTCACGCTAGCCGGGCTCGAGGATCTGCTCGGACGCATTCCAGGTTGGAGCGAGCACCGGATGTTCGGGATCGGTCTGCTTCTGATTCTCGTCGTTCTCTTCGCGCGCGGCGGCCTCTACGGTTGGATACAGCGCTGGGATGCACGCAGGGGACGATCTTGAGCACGCCCCGACTGCGCACGGTCGAGCTCGTCAAGCGTTTCGGCGGACTGCTTGCGACCGACCGCGTCTCGATCGATGTGCGAGAGGGCGAGATCCACGCACTGATCGGTCCGAATGGGGCCGGCAAGACCACGCTGATCGGACAGTTGACCGGCGAACTGCGTTCGGATTCCGGTACGGTGCTGCTTGACGGCGAGGACATCAGCCGCTTGAGCGTCCCTGCACGCGCGCGCTGGGGCATGGCTCGCACGTTTCAAATCACGCAACTGCTGCCTGAGTACACAGTCTTTGAGCACCTCAGGCTCAGCCTGCTCGCGCAGGCCCGACGAACCGGCCGGCTGTTCGGACAGGGCAGTCGGGACGCGAAGCTTCGTCGAACGGCGCTCGAGCGTCTCGAGGCCGCCGACATGGCTCAACTAGCGGAGGTCCGTGTCGCCGAGCTCTCTCACGGGCAACGCAAGCAACTCGAACTGACGATTGCGCTCGCGCTCGAGCCGCGACTCTTGCTGCTCGACGAACCCATGGCCGGACTCGGTCCGGCCGAGAGCCTCGCGATGACCGAGCGGCTCGGCCGGCTGCGTGGACGCCTGCCCATGCTGCTGATCGAACACGACATGGATGCCGTCTTTACGCTCGCCGACCGGGTGAGTGTGCTCGTCTCCGGCGCGTGCATTGCGACGGGCCCCGCCGAGCAGATTCGCAATGACAGTCGGGTTCGGCAGGCCTATCTCGGAGACGGGGATGATTGAGCGGCGGATCGGAGCGCCCCCTTTGCGTCCAGGCGGATGGGCTGTCTCGGCGGTTGCGCCGCCTGGCAGGGCATGCTGATGGGGTTCATGCTCGAAATAGACGGACTCAAGGCGGGGTACGGCAGCGCGCCGGTGCTCTTCGACGTGAGTCTGTCGGTGGGCAGGCGAGGTGGTGTCCCTGCTTGGCCGAAACGGCATGGGGAAGACGACCACACTGCGCGCGCTGATGGGGCTCATCGCGGCCACCGGCGGGTCGATCGTGTTCGAGGGGAAACGACTCATCGGTCGGACGCCCGAATCGATTGCCCGCGCAGGGATAGGCCTCGTTCCCGAGGGTCGTCAGGTCTTTCCGACCCTCACCGTACGCGAAAATCTGGTCGCCACGGCGCGTCCAGGCCCCTGGACGCTCGCGCGGGTCTGCGCGCTTTTCCCCATCCTTGAGGCACGGCGCGCGCAATCGGCCGCAACGCTATCAGGGGGCGAACAACAGATGCTCGCAATCGGCCGTGCGCTGATGACCAACCCACGGTTGCTGGTTCTCGACGAGGCGACCGAGGGGCTCGCCCCGATGATCCGCCGCGAGATCTGGCAATGTCTGCGACAGTTGAAATCCGAAGGTCAGGCGATCCTCATCGTCGACAAGAACCTGCGGGTGCTGCAGGGCCTGGCCGAACGCCACGTCATTCTGCAAAAGGGCGTGACCGTCTGGCGGGGCGACTCGGCCGCGTTGGTGCGTGAGGCGGCAAGCGTCGAAGCGCTGTTGGGGGTCTGAAGGGGGGCAGCCCTCTTTCAAAAGCGTGAAAAATCCGGCTTGCGGCGTTCGGTAAACGCCGAAAAAGCCTCGATCGCAGCCGGTTCACGCAGCATCCGCCTGAAACTGACGGCTTCGTCGGCCATCGCAGCGTCGATCGCCGAGGTCGAGGCCGCCTTCATAAGACGCTTGGTCTCGATTACCGCCGCCAGGGGCTTGGAGGCCAGCGCCCGCGCACTGGCGAGCGCCTGATCGAGCACCTGCGCGGGCTCGAGCACACGATTGACCAGGCCCCAGTCAAGCGCCTGCGCCGCATCGATCGACTCCCCGAGCAGCAGCATCTGGGCGGCCCGCTGCCAGCCGAAGCGAACGGGTACGAGCAGACTCGAAGCCGCCTCGGGGCACAGCCCGAGATTGACGAATGGCATCGAAAACCGCGCATTCTCGCCGGCGTAGACGAGATCGCAGTGCATCAGCATGGTCGTACCGATGCCCACTGCCGGGCCGCAGACAGCTGCGACCATCGGCTTGGCGAACGTGGCAACCGCAGTCAGGAACTGGAAAACCGGCGCATCGTCGGCATTGGGTGGATCGTTGAGAAAGTCACCGATGTCGTTGCCGGCCGAGAAAATGGTCTCATCGCCGTGAATCAGCACGCAGCGCACGGCTGGGTCACGCCCAGCCGCAACGAGGGCTTGCGCAAGCTGGGCATACATCGCCGCAGTGATCGAGTTCTTTTTCGGTACGCGATTCAATGCGATCACGGTGATCGCGTCGTCATTTCGAATCAGGATGTCGCTCACGCCAGTCTCCTCTTGCGATGTCTGCCCCATTGCCGAATCTGGGCATGGGTCATGAATGGGTGTTCAGTCGAGCCTGGCTCAAGCCTGCCACGGCCTGTAAAGGCCGAGCTCTTCCGACTGGATCTGCAACGCCAGGTAACGCGAATAGGCCCGGCACAGCGAAAAAGGCCCGCCCGTGAACCAAAGGCCAGCCTGACGGGTGCGCGTCCACATGTTGGCGAGTTCCTGCGTGTCAGGATCGAAGCCCCAGATCGGTCCCACCCGGTCGGCCACCGCCGCGCCAAAGAAGGTCCGAACGGTATGCTCATGGCCCTCGAATCCCGTTGCGAGCACGACCAGGTCCGCCGGAACGACCCGACTATCCCGCATCCTCAAGCCCTCGGCAACAAAGCCATCGATCTGATCATGCTGCAGCAAGCCGACTTCGCCACTGACCAGCAGATCCGAGCAGCCGACATTGAAGTAGTAGCCTCCGCCGCGCGTACGGAACAAATACGGCCAGCCGGTGCCGTCCACGCCCGAGCTCAGCTTGAAACCCACGCGGCGCAGGCCCTCGAGGAGCGCAGCATCGAGCGACTCGGCCTGCCTCGTCAGTTGTCGATGGGACTCCAGCATCACCGCCTTGGGAATCGAGGTCAGCAGCAGATCCCTGTCCTCAAGTGAGGGCCCCTCGCCCAGGAACAGGGCATCGTAGAGCTGGGCGCTAGGCTCGACCTGGATCACCAGGGTGGGACTGCGTTGGATCATCGTGGCCCGCGCACCATGGCCATGCAGATCCTGCGCGACATCGTGAGCGCTGGTTCCCGAGCCGAGAATCAGCACGTTCTTCCCTCGCCAGGCCGCACCATCGCAGAATTCGCTGGTATGCAGGACCTGACCGGCGAAACGCTCGAGCGTGGGCACCTCGGGGCGTTTCGGCACGCCACTCACGCCCGTGGCCATCACGATATGGCGCGGGCGCAGCGCGTGGGCGATGCCGTCGGCACGCCGGACCCGGGCAACCCAGCATCCGGCTGTCTCATCGCGCTCGGCCCCCTCGAAGGCGGTCCCCATCCAGAACGCGATGTCCATGCAGTCCACGTAGGTCTCGAGCCAGTTGGCCACGCGGTCCTTGGGCAGGTAAGCCTGCCAGGTGGACGGGAACGGAAGATAAGGCAGATGGTTGCTGTGAAAGGTGTTGTGGAGCCTAAGCGCGCGATAGCGCAGGCGCCAGTTATCGCCGATCCGGGCTTCACGGTCGATCACCAGCGCATCGACCCCCATTTGCCCCAGACGCGCGGCAACAGAAAGGCCGCCATGGCCACCGCCCACGATCAGCACGGCCGGTTCACGATCATCGAAGCGCTCGCGTGCCTGCCGCTGATCGAGCCAGTTCGGCCCGTTGAAATGTCGGTCAAAGACCAGTTCCTCCCGTGCCGCCCGGGCCGTTGCCTCGTCATGGCCGTCAATGCTTTGCAAGGCAGTATGCAAGGTCCACGCCCGCCCACCCCCGTCCAGAGGCAGGCGCAGCACACCTGCGCACTCGCCCCAAACGGTGCGGAACCGGAGGATGGCCTCGATGACGCGCCGTCCGGCCCGCTCGAGCTCGCGCGGCGGGCAACGCTTGGGATCGACCTCGAAATCGATGACCTCAAGGCGATCGACGGCCTCGACCAGCGCCTCGGCAATCGCACTTCGCCCGGTGAGCGTGCGCAACTCGCCGGTGAGCGCCACGGCATCACGCCAATGACTTTCCTCAAGCAACAACTCGTCCAGACCTTCAGCATCAGGCTGGGTAAGCCATTGATTGAATTTCTGTAGCCAAGAGGAAAGAAGACGGGCGTGGTCAGGCAACAACATCGAAAACAGACTGCGATCAGATTAAATGATCCGACAAAATAACCGACCTGCGAGGCGCGCACAATCGCTGAAACGTCGACACACTTCGATACAACCTGTCACCCGATCCTTGCAATGACGCGCGTTGCGTCCGTGAATTGCCCCCTAGAATCGAGAATTGCCCCGACTGAGCCATCATGACCCCCGAAAACGACCGTGTTCGACCCAGGCGTCGCAGCTGGGCCGCGACCGCTATGGTCTCCTTGCTGCTTTTTGGTGGACTCGCTGCGGCCTGGTGGTGGGCCACCCAGCCCGCTCAACCCTCCCAAGGCGGACGCGTCGCCGGGCCTGCCGCGCCCGGAGGCGCTCCAACGGCTTCCGCACCCAGGGCGGCCGCAGGAGCTCGACCGCAACCAGTGTCCGCAGGCCGGATCGAACTGCGCGACATCAATGTGATCCAGCAGGCAATCGGCACGATCACCGCCCTGAACACGGTCGTGGTCCGGTCACGGATCGATGGCGAACTCAAGGCGGTCCATTTCAGTGAGGGACAAAGCGTGCGAGCCGGGCAGTTGCTCGCCGAGATCGACGCCCGAGCCTTCGAAGTGCAGTTGGCCCAGGCCGAAGGGCAGCTTGCCCGCGATCAGGCGCAGCTGGCCAATGCCCGCAACGATCTCGCCCGCTATCAGGATCTCGTTGCCCGCGACGCGATCGCCCGGCAGCAGCTCGACACCCAGGCGGCGCTCGTCAAACAGCTGAGCGGATCGATTCGGGTGGCTGAAGCCGCAGTCGAAAATGCCCGGTTGATGCTGTCCTACACCCGGATCACCGCACCGATCTCGGGTCAGGCTGGGCTACGACTCGCCGACCCGGGCAACGTGGTCCGGGCGGGTGACAGCACGGGTCTGGTCGTGATCACTCAGACCCAGCCGATCAGTGTCGTCTTCTCGATCCCCGAGTCGGTTTTGCCCCCCGTTCGGGCGCGCCTGGCCAAGCAGGACCGGCCGCGGGTCGAAGCTTGGGATCGTGAGCTTCGCGCGCGGCTTGCCGCAGGCGAAGTGGTCAGCATCGACAATGCCATCGACGTGGCGACCGGCACGATCCGCATCAAGGCGCAGTTCGACAATCGAGACGGCGCTCTGTTTCCGAATCAGTTCGTGAACATTCGCCTCTATCTGAACACCCTCACCCAGACACTGGCGGCGCCCGCCACGGCGCTGCAGCGCGGGGCGGCCGGCACCTTCGTCTACCTGATCGACGCCGACGGCGTCGTGAGCCCCCGACCGGTGCGACCCGGTGTGCGCGACGGCGACTGGATCGCGATACAGGCTCAGGTCAAACCCGGCGACCGGGTGGTGACCGACGGCGCCGATCGGTTGCGGCCGGGCGCAAGAGTCGAAGTGATCGTGCCCCGGCCGGGGCCGGGCGGCCCGCCAGCTGGTGCGAGCGGAGCCCGCGCGGGGCAGAGCAGTTCTCCGAACCGACGGCCTCCGCAATGAATCTCTCCCGCCTCTTCATCCTGAGGCCGGTCGCGACCTCGCTGCTGATGATCGCGGTGGTGATCGCAGGCCTCCTTGGCTGGCGGGTGTTGCCAGTATCGTCGCTGCCCGAGGTCGATTATCCGACCATACAGGTGACCACGCTCTACCCGGGCGCAGGGCCCGAGGTGATGGCCTCGTCGGTCACCGCACCGCTCGAGCGCCAGTTCGGTCAGATGCCGGGTCTCGAACAGATGTCGTCGATCAGTTCAGCCGGTGCATCCATCATCACGCTGCGATTTTCTCTGTCGATGCAGCTCGATGTTGCCGAGCAGCAGGTTCAGGCCGCGATCAACTCAGGGAGCAATCTGCTTCCAAACGATCTGCCGATGCCACCCATCTACCGCAAGTTCAACCCGGCGGACGCCCCCATCCTGACGCTTGCCATCAGTTCGCCCTCGCTGCCCCTTGTCCGGGTCAACGATCTGGTCGAAAACCGGCTTGCGCCCCGTCTCTCACAGGTAAGCGGCGTGGGCCTGGTCGCCGCGAGCGGCGGGCAGCGACCCGCAATCCGCATCCAGGTCAACCCCGCGGCACTGGCCGCCGCCAGGTTGTCGCTCGAGGACCTGAGGCTGATCACGAATGCCGCCAACGTCAATCAGGCCAAGGGCAGTTTTGACGGGCCGGCTCAGGCCTCCACGATCGACGCCAACGACCAGCTCCGCTCGGCCGACGAATACGCGTGGCTGATCATTGCCTGGCGCAACGGTCGTCCAATCCGCCTCGCCGAGGTCGCGCAGGTCGTCGAAGACGCCGAGAATCTTCGGCTCGCGGCCTGGGCAGACGATACGCCTGCAGTGATCCTCAACATCCACCGCCAGCCCGGTGCCAACGTGATCGCCACGGTCGACCGCATCCGCGAACTGCTGCCCAGACTGCAGTCCACCCTGCCCGCATCGCTCGACGTTCGGGTGATGACAGACCGAACCGTGACGATCCGCGCGTCGGTGCGCGACGTGCAGATCGAACTGCTGTTCGCAGTCGTGCTGGTGGTCGCGGTGATCTTCGTTTTCCTGCGCAGCGCCCGGGCCACGCTGATTCCCAGTATCGCAGTTCCGGTTTCACTGATCGGAACCTTCGCGGTCATGCACCTGGCGGGCTTCTCGGTCAACAACCTGACACTGATGGCCCTCACCATTGCCACCGGGTTTGTGGTCGACGATGCGATCGTGATGATCGAGAACATCGCGCGTCATGTCGAGGCCGGCAAGCCCCCGATGCAGGCCGCGCTCGACGGTGCGCGCGAGATCGGCTTCACGATCATATCGCTCACCGTATCGCTGATCGCGGTGCTGATTCCACTTCTGTTCATGCGCGACGTGGTGGGCCGGCTGTTTCATGAGTTTGCCGTCACGATGGCTGTTGCCATCCTGATCTCGGCGGTCGTCTCGCTGACCCTGACCCCCATGCTGTGCGCACGCTGGCTCGGCCAATCCACCCTGCACGCGCAGGGTGGACTCTCTGCGAGAATCGAGCGTGCCTTCGATGCGCTGATCGCGGCCTATGGCCGCAGCCTTTACCCGGTTCTCGCCCGCAGCGCCGCGACCTTGGTGGTGTTCCTGATCACTGTGCTCGCCACTGCGGGACTGTATTTTCTGGTGCCCAAGGGCTTTTTCCCGACCCAGGATACCGGTGTGATCCAGGCTGTGACCGAAGCGACTCAATCGACCTCGTTTACAGCGATGGCCCAACGCCAACAGGCCTTGGCCGAATTGCTGCTCGAGGACCCGGCGGTCGACAGCCTGACCTCTTTCATCGGCGTGGACGGGGCCAACGCCACACTGAACACCGGCCGAATGTTGATCAACCTGAAACCGCGCGAACTTCGGCGCGGGGAATCGGTTGCATCGATCTCACGCCGGCTGAACGAACGCGCAGCGCGGGTTCCTGGAATCACGCTCTACCTCCAGCCCGTCCAGGAACTCTCGATCGAGGAGCGACTCACGCGCACCCAATATCAACTGCTTCTGAGCTCACCCGATTCCGAGGCGCTCTTTGCCGCTGGGGAGGCCCTTTTCGAGCGACTCCG
>Ga0169931_10004624_pt1 | contig 21323 bp, 19 predicted proteins | sample Kivu_15m_20L_FD_129675 | JGI IMG/M metagenome (GOLD analysis project Ga0169931, IMG submission 129675) | Freshwater microbial communities from Lake Kivu, Western Province, Rwanda to study Microbial Dark Matter (Phase II) - Kivu_15m_20L... | ecosystem: Environmental > Aquatic > Freshwater > Lake... | reverse complement strand
TCGACGTTCATGCTCTTCTTCATCTCGTCGCGGATCGACCGTTCGATGGTCGATTGGCTCGGCCCGCACCCGGCGAACAGAACGAGGGCGAGGGCCGCAACCGACAGTGCACGGGGCATCAGTGATCTCCGAATAGGGGAGGGTGCCGCTATCGTACTACGCCGCACCCCGCCCGCCTATTCGCCGCCCTTGCGCTTGGGCGGGTCGCGGTAGCTAGTTTGCCTTCGGGCGCGACCACACGGTTAAAGCCACTTCAAACAGCCTCAGTGTGCGCGCCCGGATCGTTTCCTCAGTCCAAGCTGTGATGTCTTGGAATTCGCGGTTCAGATTGAGAGCGCTGTGCTTGAGGATGTCGTTTCGTTTGGCTACCCACGGACCGTTCGAAATCGAACTGTTCAGTTTTTGCGTTACCAAAGTCAAGTTGCCGATGGTGTGAAGCAGATCGTTCCGCCACTCGGTGCTTTCTTCCGAGTCCAGTTGAACGGTCGCTCCGTCGCTTTCGCGCGCAGTCGCGAGCGGCCAATGCTCTTGCCATTTTTGCGGCAAGAGGTGTTCGACGGTCAGGTCACCAGTAATCGTGTACGCTTCACCTTTGGGGCTCGCGAGTGCGCGGTCAATGGCACTGAGTACCATGTTCGTGCGCGCGCGCTTGAGTTGCTTGTAGAATCGCAATTCGATCCACGAAGAGCGAAACTCGTCGTCTGTGGGCCACCGTGATGCTTCGGCCTTCTCGCTTGCGAGTGCGAGCCGGATCGCGTCCGGCGAAAAATCGTTGGCGTTGCGGAAACGTCGAATCAGGTCCGATACGAAACGCGCGTAGCTCTTGGTCTGCATTTGGCAGACCATTCGCCGAACTAGGAACGATTCCAAATCGCCGAGCACTTGTCTCACGCCAGCCGGATTCGTGCCGGGAGGATTCTGGCGGAAAACTTCGAGTAGCAGGGGTAGAAAAGTAGACGATTCCAGCACTTCGAGGCGCGCGAAGAATCGGCCCTCTGGCGTGTTTGACGGGAACTGTCCGAACCCGCGATAGATGTCCGCGTAGGTCCGGAATTGCGCGATGTGTTCGGCAGCGAGACGGGGTTGTGTCTGTTCCGGCTTTTCTCCCTTCTCTGAAGTTGCTCGTACGTGCTTGCGAAACGTATCAAACAGGCGCGCGAAAGGAACTTCGTCGCATGTCGTGAGTGCGAGGTAGTGCTGGAGAAACACGTCCAGTTGAGTGGTCTTCAACCGGCCGCGTGACACTTCGGCGCGCCAATACGAGCGATCATCGTCGAACTGTTGCCAGTGTGTGTCGTAAAGACACGTTACGTCACCACCTTCGGCTTGCGCCCTGTGGAAGAGGAAGTTCTTTACCAAGTCGGCGGGGAGTAACGGCGTACCGAGTGCGTTCAGAGTCTCAAAAATCATCTGTGCGTCGTCGTTGGCGTCCAAATCGATGACGACGAGCTGGATGCTGTTGCGGAGCGCTTCATAGAGCGCTTTTAGTCGAGCGTTTCGCTCCTCAGAGGAGGCGTCGCCAAACCACTCCGATACGGTGTCATAAAAGTACAGATACGCACCAGCGATACCTCGAGAGTCATCGCTTGCGAAGCGGTCCACCGCTTGTCGCGAACCGGCCAACATTACCTGTTTGAAGACTTCTCGGTCCACGTTTGTTGGCCACACCTTGAATCCTTCGTCGTCGTTCTCGGCGAGGGAGGTGTCGTTCTCAACCAACCGGGCGAACGCCTTCTGGTATTTTTCGGCCCCGTTCGCCGCGCTGAGATCGCGGATCGCTGCGAGAGTAGCTTGGAGGGTCGTCAGGCGCTGTTGACCATCAATGATTTCGCGTGTCGTGATTGAACCCGTAGGGGTGCGCACTTGATCGAGGACGATGGTTCCGAGAAAGTGCGGGTGGACGACCTGACCACTCAAACGGCGGTCGGCAACGCTGAGGATCGACTCCCATAGTGGGACCCAATTTTTTTCACGGTCCCAAACGTAAGGGCGCTGGAAGAGAGGGGCTTGAAGTTGCTGGTTCGCTTCAAAAATGACACTCAGGCTGCACTTCTTGACATCCATCGGGCACCCACTTGTCTGTTCTGTTCAGCGTGGGTGCCGTTGTATTACAACTTCGTCTACAGGGCGAGTAAAAACGCGATCCGACTATCGGTGCTATTCGCCGCCCTTGCGCTTGGGCGGGTCGCGGTAGTCGAGCGGCGGGGGTTGGTCCTTCTCCAGCATCGCGGTGTACTTGCGGCCGTCGAGGCGCTTCGTGTGTTCGGCTTTCGCAGCGGCCCGAAGTTTTTCGTCGGTGAACAGGTCGTAGGCGGTCGCTGCGAGCGTGCGCGCCGCGAGGTTCATGCCCTTCTTCGCGATGGTCGTGCCGCCGCACGCGACCGCTTGCCACGAGTGGCCCGGCGTGCCCGGGACCCAGCACGCGGTGCCGAACCCCGCGACCGGCACCACCCACGACACGTCGCCCACGTCCGTACTGCCGCCGCTCGATTTCCCGCTCACGTCGAACACGCGAGCGATTTCGTCCAGCGGCGGAGCCTTCTCGCCGAACGACTCTTGCAGGCGTACCGCGAATTTCGTTTCGGTGTTGTCGTACTTGAGATCGTTCAGCTCCGTGAGGTTCTTCTTCGCCACTTGTGCGAGCGTGTCGTTGGGGAGAATCTCCATCGTTCCGCCGAGGTACTGCACTTCGAGCTTCGTTTCGGTGGCGAGGGCCGCGCCTTGCGCGCACTTCAACAGGCGCGGGTAGAGCTTCTGCACCACGTCGGCCTTCGGGTGCCGGACGTAGAAGAACCCTTCGGCGAACTCCGGCACCACGTTCGCCGCGCCGCCCCCGCTCGTGACGGTGTGGTGCAACCGCGTGCCGTCCGGGGTGTGCTCGCGCATCAGTTCGACCGCGTGCATGGTGAGCACGAGCGCGTCCAATGCGCTGCGGCCCTTCTCCGGCGACCCGGCGGCGTGCGCGGCGGTGCCGTGGAACCGGAACTTGACCGCGACCCGCGCGAGGCAACTCGCGTCGCCGGCGCTGTTGCGATTGCCGGGGTGCCAGTGCAGCACGGTGTCGCAGTCGTCGAACAGCCCGGCGCGGGCCATGAACACCTTCGCCGCGCCGCCCTCTTCCGCGGGGCACATGTAGAACCGCACCGTGCCCTTGATCGTGCCCGCTTTAATTTGCTCGGCGATGGCGACACTCGCGGAGAGCGACGCGGTGCCGAACAGGTGGTGCCCGCAGGCGTGGCCGTACCCGTTGCCGCCGGCACGCGGCTTGCGGAACGGTTCGGCCTCCTGCGACAGCTCCGGCAGCGCGTCGAATTCGCCCATGATGCCGATGACCGGCTTCCCGCTGCCGAACTCCGCGACGAACGCCGTCGGAATCTTGGCGACGCCCCGCGTCACCTTGAACCCGGCTTTCTCGGCGACCGCGGCGAGCGCGTCGGCGCTCTTCTTCTCCTGATAGCCCGGTTCGGCCCACTCCCAAATCTTGAGCGCGGTGGGCCAGTTGGCGTCCGCGTGCGCGCTCGCCGCTTTCACCGCGACGTCTTTCTGCGCGTGTGCGAACGGCGCGAAGGCGAGAAGAACAATGAGTGCGACGAACCGCATGGCGTGTCTCGTGGGTGCGGGAAGCCTGATTGGTAGCCCGACGCGTAAGCGCGGGTCGCTGTGGTAGTCCCTCGCTTACGCGTCGGGCTACCAAACGTGTAGCCCGACGCGCGAGCGCGGGACTTCTACAGTGACAGTATGGCGATCGACTTCACCGGCGCGGGCGAGATTCTGGGCGCGATGATTACGCCCGCGCTGCTCATCACCGCGAGCGGCACGCTCACCATGTCCACCGCGAACCGGCTGGGCCGCGTGGTGGACCGCATCCGCGCGCTCACCGACCTCGCCGAAGGGCTGCCCGACGGCGTCGCCACCGACGAGGTGATCGACAAGCGCGAACTGATCGCGAACCAGATCGTGTGGCACACGCAGCGCCTGTGGCTGCTGCAATGGGCGCTGGTCATCTTCTATTCGGCAATCGGACTGTTGGTGGGGGCGAGCATCGCGGTCGGGTTCACCGCGTCCACGAAGTGGGCGCTGGGTTGGCTCCCTGTGAGTTTGGGCTTTGCGGGCGCGACGGCGCTGTTTGCGGCGTCGGTACTGCTAATCCGCGAGTCGCGCTTGGCGGTCCGCGGCTCGCTCACGGAAATCGAGTACGTGCGCAAGGTGGTGGCGCGCAAAACGACGGTCCCGCTCGTGATCCACGAGAAGCCCGAGGGCGGACAGGGCGAGGGGTAGGGGCAAGGGGCAAGGGGCGAGGGGCGAGGGGCGAGAAATAGAGGACAGAGTAGAAGTACACCGTTTGCGGAGGTCCCGAAGGGACCGCGCCAACGAGGACACCGCTCCGACGGGGCTTCCGCCAACACGCTCTTCGTGTCTTCCCTCTCGCCCCTCGCCCCTATTTCTTCGCCACCACGAGCACGCCGCACACGATCAGCGCGCCGCCGAGCAGCACGCGGGGCGTCAGCTTTTCGCCGAGGAACAGCCACGCCAGCACCACCGCCACGACGAAGCTGCCTTTGTCGATCAGCGCGACGGTGGAAACGTCCCCGTCTTTGAGCGCCTTGTAGTAGAAGACCCACGAGGCCGCGGTGGTGAGCGCCGAGAGCGCGAGCCAGAGCACGTTCGCGCGGGTGAGCGTGCTCACTTCGCCCGCCGGCACCGCGAACAGCGCGAACGCGAACACGAACGCGCACACAAACAGCGTGCGCACCGCGAGGCCGAGTTCGCCCGAAATGCCCGCGAGGCCGTGCTTCGCCAGCACCGACGTGCAGCCGGCGAACACCATCGACGCCACCGCGAACCACACCCAGCGGTCCATAGCCGCGCTCACTTGGAATCGGCAGTAGAACCGCACTGACGCGCACTCGGCTTGTGTTTGTGAAGCGCCCCTCACCCGGCCTCGAAGACTCGGCCACCCTCTCCCACGCTGGCGCGGGGAGAGGGCCAAAGCCAAAACCCACGCGCACGTTGCAGCTTCCCGAAGTGGCGGCGCGATTTGCCCTCTCCCCGCGGAGCGTGGGAGAGGGTGGCCGAGTCTTCGAGGCCGGGTGAGGGGCGCTTCGACGACACAACAGCGGTCGCGGCACCTCAGTGGCGCGCTCACTTCTTCGGCCGAATCACGTCGGTTCCGACCCACGGGCGCAGCACTTCGGGAATCACCACCGTGCCGTCGGCCTGTTGGTAGTTCTCCAAGATGGCGACGAGCGCGCGCGTGCAGGCCACCGCGGTGCCGTTCAGCGTGTGGGCGAACCGCGTGCCCTTGAACGCCTTGCCCTTGTAGCGGATGCCGAGCCGGCGCGCTTGGAAGTCGGTGCAGTTCGACGTGCTCGTGATCTCGCCCCAGTCGCCGCCGTCGCCGCGCCCGGGCATCCACGCTTCGAGGTCGTACTTGCGGTACGCCGGCCCGCCGAGGTCGCCGGTGCAGGTGTCGATGACGTGGAACGTGAGGCCCAAGCCCTTGAAGATGTCCTCTTCGAGCGCGCGAATCTCTTGGTGAATCGCCTCGCTGTTCTCGGGCGTGCAGAACGCGAACATCTCCACCTTCGTGAACTGGTGGACGCGGTACAGCCCGCGGGTGTCGCGCCCGGCCGCGCCCGCTTCGGTGCGGAAGCAGTGCGACAGGCCCACGTAGCGCTTCGGCAGTTCCGCTTCGTCGAAGATGCGGTCGCGGTGCATGCCGCCGAGCGTGATCTCCGCGGTCGCGATCAGGCACAGGTCGGTGTCGGCCACCGTGTACACCTGCCGCGTGTCCGGGTTCGGGTCGCGCGGCATGAAGCCGATGCCTTCCAGCACGTCGGTGCGCGCGAGGTCCGGCGTAATGATCGGCGTGTACCCGCGCTTCACGCACGTTTGCAGCGCGTACTGCACGAGCGCCACTTCGAGCAGCGCGGCTTCGTTCTTGAGGAAGTAGAACTTCTGTCCCGCGACTTTCGTGCCGGCTTCGAAGTCGGCGAGGTCGAGCGCTTCGCACAGCGCGACGTGGTCCTTCGGCGCGAAGTCGAACTTGCGGGCTTCGCCGAACTGCGCGACCACCTTGTTCGCCGCCGCGTCGCTGCCGACCGGCGCGTCCGGGTGCGTCATGTTCGGGATCAGCACCTGCGCCGCGAGCAACTCCGCTTCGACGGCCTTCAGTTCCGCGTCGATGGCGACAACCTCGGCGTCGATGGCGTTCGCTTGGTCTTTGAGCGCTTGTTTCTCTTCGGGCGTCTTCGCGGTGGGGAACTTCTTGCTGATTTCGTTCTTCTTGGCGGCGGTGTCGCTGCGCTTCTGCGCGAGTTCCTTGCGCTTGGTGTCGCTAGAAATGACGCGGTCCACGGGTTCGGGCGAAACGCCGCGGTTGGTGCAGTTGGTGCGAACGGCGTCCGCGTTCTCGCGGATGAATCCGGCGTCGAGCATCGTGTCGTCCCTGTTGCCCTCTCCCCTTGTGGGAGAGGGTGGCGGCGCTTCGCCGCCGGGTGAGGGGTGAGCCACGCGCCCAATTGAGCGAACGAAGGGGTCGCACAGCTCTGCGCCCCCTCACCCGCCCGCGAAGCGCGGGCACCCTCTCCCACAAGGGGAGAGGGCAAAGCCAATTAGTAGACAGGATACGACCCGCGCCGGTCGGGTTCACCACACCGGCTTTTGGCCGAGCATCCGGCGCAGCACCGCGATCTGCCCGCAGTGGATCATTTCGTGAAGCGGCGCGTAGCGCAGACCGGCGACGCGCGTGGCGAACAGCGGGTGCGGTACGAGCGGGGGCAGGTCGAGGTCCGCGTCCGGGTAGCTCGGCAGTTCTTCCAGAATGCGGGCGTGAACGCGGTCGAATGTGGCGCGAATCTGCTCCGCGCTGAAGCCGGTGGCGTCCTCCGCGAGCGATTCGCGGCGGAACGTGTGGACGAACTCGTTGGAGATGAGCGCTTCGTCGGCCGCGGAGCGCGGGCGCAGGCGTTCGAGGCACAAACGGTATTGGGCCATCGCGAGGTGGCCCACTTCCCACGCGATGTGGTACGGCGCGCCCGCGGGCACCGTGAACCACTGCGCCAGCGGCACCGTGTCGAGGCGCTCCAAGAGGTAGCGCCGCGCGAACGCGATTTGCTCCAGCGCTTCGGCGAGGCGGGACATGGGTTGCGAGGTTGGTTGTTGCGTTCTTGGTTGTTGCGTTCACAGGGTGCGCTGCGCGACCCTGTGCTTTGAGATACAACCCCTTCGGGGTAAAGGCAGAAAACCCACTGTACCCCGAAGGGGTTACATCTCAAAGCACAGGGTCAGCGCAGCGCCACCCTGTGTGACAAAACCGCTGGCCACCCAGTGTGGAAAAAACGCGCTCGCCGCTTACGCCCGCTGTTCGAGCGGGACGTACTTCACGCCGGTCTTCCCGGTGGAAATCTGTTCGGGCCGGAAGATGCGGTTGCCCACCAGTTGCTCGTTCCAGTGCGCGAGCCACCCGGCGCTGCGGCCGATGGCGAAGATCGGCGTGAACACGTCGGTCGGGATGCCCAGCGCTTGGTACACCACGCCCGAGTAGAAGTCCACGTTCGGGTAGATGCCCTTCGGGCCGTAGATGCCGGCGCACACGCGCTCGAGTTCCAGCGCGATCTCGTAGTTCTTCGGCCGTGCGGTTTCGGCGAACATGTGCTCGGCGATCTCTTGCAGCACGGTGGCGCGCGCGTCCTTCACCTTGTACACGCGGTGCCCGATGCCCATGACCTTGTACTTCGCGTCGGCGGCGCGCTTGGCGTCCAGCCACGGCTTCACGTTGTCCGGTGCGCCGATCTCTTCGAGTTGCCGCAGGGCTTCCTCGTTCGCGCCGCCGTGCAGCGGGCCGGACAGCGAGCCGATCGCGGCCCCGATGACGTGGTACGGGTTCGCCAGCGTGGAGCCGGTGACGCGCGCGGTGAACGTGCTCGCGTTCATCGTGTGTTCGGCGTGCAGCACCAAGCAGGCGTCCAGCACTTTGCGTGTGGCCGGCGACGGCTCTTTGCCGAAGAGCATGTAGTAGAAGTTCGCGGCGAGGTCGAGGTCCGGGCGCGGGTCGATGATCTCTTCGCCCCGGCGCACGCGGGCGAACGCGGCGACCAGCGTGGGCAGCGCCGCGAGGATGCGGCACGAGGCGTCCCAGTTCTTCGCGGGGTCGCTCACCGTCGGGCACGGGTAGTACATGCCCAGCGCGCTCACGCCCGCGTGCAGGGCGTCCATCGGGTGGCCGTCCGCCGGCATGCAGCGGATCAGGTCTTTGAGGCGGAAGTGGATCGCGCGATTCTGGCGCAGGTCGTGGTCGAAGTCGGCGAGCTGTTTCTGCGTGGGCAGGTCGCCTTTAATGAGCAACCACGACACCTCTTCGAAGCAGCTCTCTTTGGCGAGCACTTCGACGGGGATGCCCCGATATTCCAGCACCGCTTTTTTGCCGTCCAAGAAACTGACGGCAGATTTCGCGGCCGGAACGTCTTCGAGGCCCGGCTTGTAATCGGCTTCGGTGGTCATGAGCGCTCTCGGCGTCGGCGGGTGGGAGTACGGGCAGTGTATGGTAGGCGGCGCGCCGCGGGAGCGCGGACGTTCGGCATTTTCTCGCGGGGGCCGAGCGCGGGGGGGTCGGTTTGCGCGGCTCGCCCATTTTCTCAGGAACTGGCGCTTCCCCTTGACAACGCGCGGTGCTACGCTTCAAGTATTGATAGTAGGACCACTTCTGTGCCGGCTCTCCCTGTCGGCCCGGGACGGTCCCCCCACGGAGGAGGGATGCCATGATCGCGCGAAGGACCGTCGCGCTGCTCCCACTCGCCCTACTCGCTACCGGGTGCGGGCGCACCGAACCCGCCGGACCGGAACCGTCGGTACACGCCGTCGGCGCGAACGACCCCGCGTGGGTGGTGCGCTTCGTCGCGCCCCCGCCGCCGGACGCGGACCGCATGAACTACGACGAGGTGACGCGCACGCTCACCCTGTACGAACTGCGCGACAACGAGTGCTGGCACGTGAAGTTGCCCGGCGACCAAACCGGCAGCCCGGTGCCCACGAAGCACAAGCTCCCGAACGTCGACCCGGCGGAAGTGGAAGTCTACTACGCGCGCGCCAACGGCAAGCCCTCGATGCCCGTGACCGTGCGCCAAGTGCTCGACAGCGGCCACGCCCACGTCAGCTTCCGCCGGTGACTGCCGTTCGCTAACTCGCCCTTCGCGGAGGCCGCACAGGGCTTCCGCCCTGTGCTATGTACGGCGACCCTGCTGCGCAGGGTGCCCGGACAACTCAACGGTCTTCCGCCCCGGAGGGGCCGACTTGCGTAGCACAGGGCGGAAGCCCTGTGCGCGCGACCGGATCAACAAACGAAGACATTTCTCGCACGCCGCCCTTGCGCTTCGCGCGCAATGACTTACGCTTAACGGAAACGCTCCCGCTTCCCGCTCCGAAAGGCGGCGATGTTCGCGGACGCTTCCCATTTGTTCGCCCACAACCCCGCCGGGCTGCACTACGGCGTCGGGGTCGTCGCGCTCGACGGCCCGCGGTTCGGCCTCTTCGTCACCGGGTTCGACGGCCCCAACCGGCTCCTCATCTGGAACAACGGCGCGCTGCGCGACGTTGCGCCGCCGATCCTCGCGGACGCCGACCGGCGGGCGGTCGCAATCGCCAGCGCCGACCTCGACGGCGACGGCCGCGAAGAACTCTACGTGCTGAACGCCGACACGTTCGCGGGGCCGAAGAAGCACGCCGACCGGCTGTTCAAGTGCGCCCCGGACGGGCAGTGGGAAGACCTGTTCGCGCGCCCGGCGAACGCCGCGGTGCGCAACCTCGCCGCGGGGCGCAGCGTGGTCGCCATCGACCGCCGCGGGGTGGGCCGCTACGGGTTCTTCGTGGCGAACTACGGCCGGCCGATGCGCCTGTACGAACTCGCGCCGGGCGGCGGGATCGCGGACCTCGCCCCGGCGCTCGACCTCGCGCGCACCACCGGCGGGCGCGGGGCGGTGGCGCTGCCGCTGTTCTCGCACTTCCCGGACCTGTTCTGCGCGAACGAGCAGGGCGCGAACTTCGCCTACCGCAACTGCGGCGACGGCACCTTCGAGGAAACCGCGGCGCACCTGAAACTGACCGACGCCGACGAGCACGCGCGGGGCGTCGCGACCTTCGACGCGGGCGGCGCGCTGGGCTTGTGTTGGGCGAACTGGGACGGCCCGCACCGGCTGATGGTGCCGAAGCCCGACGGCTTGTTCCGCGACGCCGCCACACCGGGCTTCGCGTTCCCGTCGGCGGCGCGAACGGTGGTCGCGGCCGATTTCGACAACGACGGCACCGACGAGGTGTTCTTCAACCAGATGGCCGAATCGAACCGCGCGTTCCGCGTGCAGCCGACCGCGACCGGCGTGGACGTAACGATGCTGGAAGCCGGCGACGCGACCGACCCGGAGGGTTGCGGCACGGGCGCGGCGGTGTGCGACATCGACGGCGACGGCGTGCTGGAACTGATCGTGAGCCGCGGCGAAAAACTGGCCCAACCGTTATCGATCTACAAGGCGCGCAGCGCCAGCCCCAACTACCTGCGCATTCGGCCGCTCACCCGTTTCGGCGCACCGGCCCGCGGCGCGGTAGTGAAGGCCGAATACGGCGGTCGCGTGCGCGTGAAGGGCGTGTGCGCGGGCAGCGGCTATCTGTGCCAAATGGAACCGGTCGCGCACTTCGGCTTGGGCGAATCGCGCACGGCCGACCGCGTCAGCGTGACATGGCCCGACGGCTCAGGCGTGACGCTCCTCAACCCCGGTGGCAACCGCACGCTGAACGTGCCGTACCCAAAGGGTTAGCCCGACGCGTAAGCGAGGGATGAACGACGTCCCTCGCTCACGCGTCGGGCTACGAAACTCCGTCACGGAGTGACCGGACCACAGGAAGGCCGTCACTCCGGTTGCCCGAGGCGCTTGAGCGCGTCCTTCGCGTACTGGCTCCCTTGCTTCGCGGCCTTGCGGTACAACTCCAGCGCGCGGGCCGTGTCCTTTGGCCCGCCTTTACCGTTCTCCAACAACTCCGCGAGATATGCCTGCCCGTTTGCGTTGTTCTGCGCGGCGGCCTTCTCGTACCACTCGCGGGCCTTCGCGTAGTCCTTCGGCACGCCGTAACCGTTGTGGTACAGGAGGCCGAGGTTGGCCTGCGCGGCGGCGTGGTTCTGCGCGGCGGCCTTCTCGTACCACTCGCGCGCCTTCGCGTCATCGCGGGTGACACCCAATCCTCGACGGTACAGGACGCCGAGGTTGAACTGCGCGGGGGCGTGATTCTGCGCGGCGGCCTTCTCGTACCACTCGCGCGCCTTCGCGTAGTCCTTCGGTACGCCGTGACCGTTCTCGTACAGGAAGCCGAGGTCGGCCTGCGCGGCGGCGTGGTTCTGCGCGGCGGCCTTCTCGTACCACTCGCGCGCCTTCGCGTAATCCTTCGGCACGCCGCGGCCGAAGTAGAAATCGTCGCCGCGTTTGTAGTCGGCCTCGGCTTGTGCGCGTTGTGCCGGTGATGGTGCGGTGGGCCGCAGTTGCGTGCCGACGCGGTCAGAAAGCAGTTTTGCGTCAAGCCCGTCCGCAAACGCTTTCGCGCTCGTGAAGCGCTCCGCCGCGCCGCGCTTCAGCGCTTTCATGCAGAGATCGTCGAACTGTGTTCCCACACGCGGGTTTACGGCGGAAGGTGGCCGAATTGGTGTGTTTAGTACCGCGAAGCCGAGCGCGAAGACGTTGCCGTCCGGGCACTGGTGGGGTGTGACGCCGGTGAGCATCTGGTAGAGGATGCAGCCAAGGCTGTATACGTCCGACGCGGGGCCGGGCTTCTGCCCGCCTTCCGGGTGCCACTGCTCCGGCGACATGTACAGCGGCGTGCCGCGGATCGCGCGCGACGCGGTCGCGTCGATCAGCTTCGCCAAGCCGAAGTCGGTCAGCAGCACGCGCTGGTTCTCGGTGTCGAACAGCACGTTCGCGGGCTTGATGTCGCGGTGCAACAGACCTTTGCGGTGCGCCGCTTCGAGACCGAGTGCGATGTCGCGCGTTCGTGTGAGGGCGACTTCGATTGGCGGGAGCGGGGTGCGCAGAAGTTCGTCGGCGAGCGTCCCGCTTTCGATGAACGGCATCACGATGTACGGCCGATTGCCCTCTTCGCCGACTTCGTAGATTTCGCACACGAACTGGTGCTTCACCTTCGCCGCGGCGCGCGCTTCCTGCAAAAATAGGTCGCGCAGTTCGGGCGTCGGGTTCGCATCGACCGGCACTTTGATGGCAACGTCGCGGTCGAGGTCGCGATAGTACCCGCGGTACACGCGCCCGAACTGGCCGCTGCCGAGTTCGGCGACGATTTCGTAGCGCCCGATGCGGCCGAGCGGACCGCCGCCGCCGTTCGGGTTCCCCGGTAGTGTCTCGTTCGGATTCACGGGCGCGTGTTCCTCGTTCGCTTCGCTGAAATTCTACCGCTTCCGGCGCGTCAAGCGCTCGATGCTCTTCGCTGCGCCCGCGTGGCCCTTCGCGGCGGCGATTTGGTACCAGCGGAGGGCTTCCTTGACGTCCGGGGGCATGCCGCGGCCGGCTTCGTGGTGCTCGCCGAGCGTGTTCGCGGCGTCGGCGTTGCCCTGTGCGGCGGCCTTCAAGTACCACTCGCGCGCGAGGGCCGTGCTCGCGGCCACGCCTTGGCCCAAGTCGTATTGCAGGCCGAGCGTGAACTGCGCGACTTCGTGCCCCTGCGCCGCAGCCTTCTCGATCCAGTCGTGCGCCAAAACGTAGTCCTGCTTCACCCCGCGGCCGAGGCGGTACAGCACGCTCAGCGCGTACTGCGCCGCCGCGTGCCCGGCCGTCGCGGCGCGCTCGTACCACTCCTTCGCGCCCGCGAAGTCGCGCGAGCTGTCGCTCAGTTCGCCCCGCGCGAACGCCGCGTCCGAACTGCCCAGCGCCGCAGCCTTCTCGTACCACTCGCGCGCCAGCTTCGGGTTCGAGCCGGGGCCGCGGCCCTGTGCGTACAACCGCCCGAGCGCCAGCGCCGCGCCCGCGTGCCCGCTGTTCGCGGCGAGCGCGTACAGCTTCAGCGCGGTGGCGGTGTCCGCGGGGGAACTGCGCGCCGCGGCTTCGGCGCGCGCGAACTCGTCCGCGCCCGGTGCCGCCGGCGGCGGGGGCGGCGGCGGAACCGGTACCGCCACCGCCTCCGCGGCGCGCAACTGCTGCTCCCAATCGGCCGCGTCGCGCGGGCGGCGCTTCGGGTCGTTCGCCACGCTGCGCACCACCAGCGTCACCACGCCCGGCGGCACGCCGAGGTCGCGCAGCTCGTCGGCCGCGTCCGTGCCCGGCCCGGACTGCAAGCTGCCCACCAGCAACTGGTACGCGATCACGCCGAGCGAGAACACGTCGTCCCGCGGGTCCGGCGTGCTACCGAGCATCTGTTCCGGCGACGAGTAGCGAATGCTGCCCGCGCCCTTTAGTACCGTCGGCAGGCGGATGGAAAAGTCGGTCGTCGCGGGCGTGGATTCGCTCACGCTCACGGCCTTCGCCGCGCCGCCGATACCGAAGTCCGTGAGCCGCGGCACGGTGCCGGCCATCAGCACGTTGTGCGGCTTCAGGTCGCGGTGCACGATGGGCGGTTCGAGTTGGTGGAACTTCGCCAGCGCACTGGCGATGGATCGCAGCGCGTCGAGCGCGAGCGCGAACCGTTCGGCCGCGGCGAGCTTGGCCCACGCGCCGCACCGCTCGGCGAGCGTGCCCCCGTCCACGAACTCGTACATGAGCCACGGGATTTCGCCGCTCAGGTTGCAGTCGATCAGCGGCACCACGTTCGGGTGGTCGCCGCCGTACTTCATCACGCGGGCGATCACCTTCTTCTCGTGCGTCACCAGTTTGCGGCCGATGGTGCTGTCCAAGCAGAACTTGACGGCGACGCGCTCGTCCTTCCACTCGTGGCGCGCGAGCCACACTTCGCCGAACCCGCCCCCGCCGAGCTTGCGCTCGAGGATCCACATTTCGCGGTTGGGAACGGTGTCGCCGACCGCGAACGGCGCGGGCAGACCGATGGGCACGTGTGCGGGCGTGCGCTCGCGGGTGCCTTGCTCGTTCGAGTCGGGTGGGTCGGTGGTCATGGGCGCGTCGGTGTGCGAGTGTGCCTCTCAGGATACCCGCGGCGCGGGCGGTTGGGAACGCGATTCCCGCGCCGTAGCATGACCGCATGAGTGCAGACGTTGAGCCGCTCGCCGCGGCGCTGGGCCGCATTCCCAGCGGGCTGTTCGTGCTGACCGCCCGCCGCGGGGAAGCGGAGACTGGCATGCTCGCCAGTTGGGTGCAGCAGTGCGCGTTCGACCCGCCCGCGGTGACCGCGTGCGTGCGGAAGGGCCGCTTCGTGCTCGATTGGCTCGAAGTCGGCGCGCCGATGGTGGTGAACGTGATTCCCGAAGGCGGGAAGGCGCTCGTCGCGCACTTCGGGAAGGGCTTCGACGAAGGCGAACCGGCCTTCGCGGGGCTAGAGGTAACGCGCGCCGGCGACGCGCCCCCGGTGCTGAACGACGCGCTCGCGCACTTGGTGTGCCGCGTCACGGCGCGCGTGGAAACCGGCGATCACATCCTGTTGGTGGCGCAAGTGGAACGCGGCGCGGCCCACACCGACGGCAAGCCGACTGTTCACACCCGCAAGAACGGCCTGCGGTACTGAGGGCGCGACAGCGAGCCACGGGGTTTATCCCCGTGGTCTTCCGCGCCCCAATCACCACGGGGATAAACCCCGTGGCTCGCTCTTACTCTTCCGCCGGGGGGCGGTTGATGCCGATGCCGGGGTCGTAGGCGAACATCGTGCCCATGATCTCGTTCACCAAGTCGAACCGGGCCTTCTCCGCCATCTCCGGGAACTCGTCGGTGAGGAACGCGAGCAGCGGGTTGAACAGGTGCTCGTTCTTGCGCGCGCCGAACTCGTCGCGGGCCTTCGTGTCTTGGCGGCTCGCCACGTTGCAGCAGTGGTTCGCGCTCTGACCGGGGTAGCCGTGGTAGATGCGGAGCGTGCCGTTCGTCTGAATCTCCACCACCAAGCCGCCGGAAATCCACGAGGTCCACTTGTCTTGCGGGTTCGCGCGCCACGCCACGTCCGCGGGCTTGTTGTGGAACCGGCCGCCCTCTAGGAGGATGGGCTTGTGGCACACGTCGCACAAGAGCGGGCCGCCGTCGGTGCCCATGGTCGCGAGCGGCTTCACGGGCGTCATGCCGCGGCCGTCGGTCGCCTTCGCCACGCGGTCCGCGTACTTGCGGTGCCGTTCCAACTCCGCGTGCTTCACAAGATACGCCTGATAGACCGCGCGCGCCTCGGTGTGGTCCTTTGGCGGGGGCGGGGGCGGTTTGGGCTTCTCGACCGGCTTCTCGACCACCCCAACGGGCTTCAATTTCGCGTCCACCGCGACCATCCCGAGGCGCGCGCGAATGCGGTTGATTTCGAGTAGGTCTTCGCGCTGGGCGACGAGCGGTTGCCCGGCGTACTCGTTCTCAAGCTCGGCGAGTTTGCGGCGCAGCTCTTTGGACATCGCGAACTCCTTGCCGAACTGGTGGGTGGTGCGCCCATTGTCCCGCACCGGCGGAATCTGTCAACCTCCGTGACCGCCGCGCGGTACTATTGAGAGCGTTCGCGCACGAGGGAAGTTCGCACATGGCAGACGAACCCGTCATCAGCCCGGACACGCAGCGCGGCGAGCGCATCCCGCCGCGCCAAGTGCAAACCCACAAGTGGCCGGTGCTCCACGCCGGCAGCGTGCCGCCGTTCGACCCGGCGAAATGGGACTTCACCATCTTTCCCATGCCGCTCGTGAGCGCCGTGAAACAGTTCACGTGGCCGCAGTGGAACGCGCTGCCGCGGGTGAAGGTGTTCGCGGACATGCACTGCGTGACGCGGTGGAGCAAACTCGACAACATGTGGGAAGGCGTCAGTACCCGCGAGTTGCTGAATCACGTCACGGTGTCGCCGCGCTCGAAGTTCGTGATGGTTCACTGCGAATACGGGTTCAGCACGAACCTGCCGATCGCGGACTTCTTCGACGCCGATTGCGTGTTCGCCACGCACCACAACGGCCAACCGCTGACGCCGGACCACGGGTTCCCGCTGCGGCTCGTCGTGCCGAAGCTGTACGCGTGGAAGAGCGCGAAGTGGGTGCGCGGCGTCGAGTTCATGGAGGCCGACCGGCCCGGGTTCTGGGAGAGTTGGGAGCACGGCGGCTACCACATGCGCGGCGACCCGTGGACGGTGGATGAGAGCGGCGACGGGCAGCGGTTTCGCAAGGATTGAACCATCATTTTTCCTGAATTCACGTCGATTTGCAGGCTGGCCTCGTCCCACGCCAGATGCGGTTGAATCCGCTTGCCTTTGGCTCCCTTCGCCGGGTGAATCAGGATGCGAGAAAAAAGTTGCACAATGGCGGCTCCCTTCGCCCGGTTATTGCTTTCACCGAACGCCCGCCGTGCTTCGGCCAATTCTTCCCGTTTCTTTTCGTACTCGGCAGCCGCTCGTTCAACTTGTGTTTGGTATGGGACCAGCAACCGTTCCAACTGTTCCATTCGTGTTTCCAACGTCCGGCATTCCTCTTCCCACACGGCCACCTGTCGAGTGGTGGCGTTTTGTCGGCCGATGGCCTTCGTGAAATCTCGGTGATCTGTTTCGACCTGATCCAACACTTGTCGGACGAGGACCGGAAGAACACGGCCCACGTCGTTTACACCTTCGAGTTGTTCCGCTGTGTTGTCTACCGTCAGTAATCTTTCGACCAGCGGCCCAAGTTGACCGGGGTGTTCGTCCAAGCTCAGAGCATCCCAAACCACTCGGAGATATTGGTGGAAACCAGCCGTTGCACCTTCGGCTGCTTGAGCCTCATTGCGGGCAACTTCTTCTTCGAGGCGCTGAATTACACCATGTTCGATGGTCTGAACGAGTTCGGCTTCCATGCCGTCGAGGAGTTCGTCCAGACAGGCTTCGAGTTGGTCGTGTCGGATCGAGTTCAACCCGGAAGGGCAGACGAACCGCTCGTCGCCGGGTCGCTGGTAGCGGTAGTTTCCATGAGTTTTGCAGATGTAAGATTGTCGTCCGTGGAAGCGGCGGCAGATCATTCCTCGGCCACACCCAGCGCAGTAGAGGACGGGTTTCAGCCAACCTTCATCCGAGCGTGGGGCACGAGGAGATTTCTTTGGGCGAGCCACAAGTAGGCGCTGAACATCGGCGAATACGTCGTCTTCGATCAGGGCCGTGTTAGTTTGTTCGGTAGGAAGAATTTGGTCGGCCTTCCCTCGCCACACTGTTTTTCCTTTTCGATCTTCGGGCACATCTTCAAGATGCCGTCCGGCCTCGTCGGTGGCGTTCTTGTTGTACCTCTTGTGCCGGGCAACGCTTCGCTTCCCATAGGGACGACGCCCGATGTAAGTTTCGTCTTCCAACATCAGCATCAGGTTGTCCGGGTCGAAAGACCGACCCTTCAAACTCGTGAACTTGTTCACCGCCATGAGTCGTGAGATTTCGGCAGGAGCAACAACCGGGTATTGTGCCTTTGCTGTTGCAAAGAGAAATTGCACGCCCTCGACTCGTTTCTTGTCCACGCTGGGGATGAGTTCGTACCGCTGGTGTTTTCCTTTTTTCGGGTGATTACCTCGACCAACGAACTCGACGGTTTGTGCCCCTTTGACGAGTTCGGCGTTGGGGTTGTCGTCGGTGGCGATGATCTGCAAGCGGTCGGTGGCGTCACGATAGTGCAGACGCCACCGCAGTTTCTTTCCGTCGAAACAGCCCAAGTCGTAACCGTAGCGAGGCACACCGCCGAGATACCCTACGCCGGACACGGCGAGTTGTGCCATCTGGTCGGCGACACGGCCCGCAGTTTTTTTCTGTTCAGCGGTCGAGTGCAGCGCCTCGAACAGCGTCTCGATGATGGTTCGGAGGTCTTTCTTGGAGGTCAGATCGCCCTTCAGGGCCGAGATGATCTTGCAACCCGCCTTGTTGAACAACCAGCGGTAATGGAACCACTCGTCGGAGTCGGTCACGCCGAAGCGGTCGAGTTCGTAAATGCAAAATTCTTGAAGACCGCCACGGTTATTTTGCGGCGATTTCGCCCGCTGCTCGATGTGGTCGATCACCGCTTGAAAGTTCGGTCGCTGCTCGGCCATGTCACGGCTGCCGAAGTCCCAAAGCACCGGCGAGTTCGATGGCATTGGCTTCTTGTCGAGAACCAGTCGCCAAAGACGTTCGGGAATGTCATCGCCTTTTTGAACAGCCAATTGCTTCAAGCCGTTGACTTGTCGCAAAAAATCCTGCCGGTCGTCGGAAATGCGGCAGTAATACACTCGTGATGGAAACAAGTTTTTCTCCTGTTGTGCTTTATTTGGCGCTGCTGGCCTTCGGTCGAGTGTCGGTGTTCGACGCCGTGCCGAGGTAGCGGAAGACGGTGCGGTGGGAAATTCCCATTGCCTGTGCGATCTCTGGCACCTTCAACCCTTTGTCTTGTAGCTCTCGTGCCCGACGAGGTTGGCTCTTGGTCGTGCCCTTTTGCCGACCACAGTAAATACCTTTCCGCTTGGCGACCTCGATGCCAGCCGCTTGCCGTTCACGTCGGTATTCCAACTCGATCTCGGCCAAACCGAGAAGCAGGGCGGCGATCATGCGGCCCACGGCACCGTTCAATTCGATCTGCTGAGTTACGACCACGATCTTCAGGCCACGTTCGGCCCAATCAGCAAGCGTCGTGATTCCGTCCTTGAGCCTGCGGCTGAGTCGGTCGAGTTTCCACAAAACGACCGTCTTCACCGTCCCGGCGAAAATGTCTTTCTGAAGTTTCTCGAACGCCGGGCGCTGGAGCGTGGTGCCGCTTTCGTGATCGGCGTACCACTGGACATGTGCCGAGTCGATGGTTTGACCGTCAAGCCACCGTTGAATTTCGCACCGTTGTGAATCGTGCTTCTGGCGACGGGAACTGACCCGGACGTAGCAAGCCACCTTCATGTACGTTTCTCCTCTGTGCCTACGGCATCGTATGCACGGGCGGCGTTTGCGTCAACTAGGGTATACCCTTTTTGTCTCAACTTTTAAACGCAGAAACACTCGACTTTTTTGAACTTTTCCAGGCACGATTTAGCGGGAACCCTTTTTGGCAGTTAAAGAACTCGGCGACGGAGGGCGTGACGTTGTGGATGAGGATAAGTGGGCTTCGTGGTGAGTTCGTGCCCACCAAAGGCGGAAGAGGAATGAGGTCAGTCAGCCGGAGATGCGGGCAAGGAACTGAGCAACGAGGGCGAGCGTTTCACGGTCGGCGTTTTGTACCACTTTGTCGGTGAGGGTCCGCACTCGCTCTCGTAAAAGTGCCTCTGGGTCGGGAGGGGCGTTTTGTGGTAAAAGATCGGACAGGTTCACGGAGAGCGCCTTCGCCAACTTCTCCACGATGTCGATGGTGCAAGCGGCGGCTCCGGCCTCAAGCCGACCGACATAGGCCACACTGATGTGGGCGGCAGTGGCGAGGTCGAGTTGGGTCATAGCTCGTGACTACCGGAGTTCCCGCAAACGAGCGGCAAACCGACTCACGACGCCACTTGGCTTCGCCTTTTTTCTTCTCCGAGGCATGGTCGGACATCATGTCACCCTCTGCTTGAAGCGAGAATAAACCATAGTTTCTGTTGATCTTTACGATGGTAGCGATACCATCGAAGGCAAACTCACCGTTCCGTCACCGTCTCTTGGAGCGATCCAATGTCTTGCCGTGCGATTCCCGCCATTTTACTTGTGTTTTGCCTCTCGCTGCCTTGCGTCTACGCCGACGAGTCGCCCGCCGAGGAAGCGATTCGAGAAGCGATCACCGTCCTCGAAGCCCGAAAGTCGCAAGTTCAGAAAAAGGAGGATAAAGACAAGATCGCCAAAGCCATCGCAGACTTGGAGAAACTGATCCCGGCGAAGAAGGCTGCTGATCCCAAAGACGATGTTGACTTGTCAAAGCTACTGACACCGGCGCTCCTCAAGAAGAAGTTCGTCGGCAAAGCGGCGTTCAACCCGAAGACGGGGGAACTGACCCTCATCTACGATTTCTCGGCGAAGGAGCAGTTGAAGGACTTCGAGGCGGGCGACAGCAAGCCGAGTCTGGCGAAGGGTGTGTTGACCGTGGGGCCGGGCGAGAACGTGCGGCACGTTGTCCGGTTCAAGACGCTGACCGTGACCGGACAGGTGCAGATCGGCAGCCTGTCCGGTCGCCACTTCAAGACTTCAGAGAAACTGTGGGTCGGTGGCTCGGACAAGGACATCTACATCCTCAACGAGAACTCCAACAAGGAAGCAGAGAAGTACGTCTCTGCTGCTTTCACGCCAGCCAAGGCGCTCACGTCGTTCGAGTTCTCCGTCTCGTCGGCCCGCATCGCCTTGAGGATCGGCGAGGCCCGCATCGGATTGGCGACGAAGACAACCTCAGCCGGGCAACTCGAACTTTTGGGCGGCAACTCCGGTGGGAACAGCTACGGCAAGTTGGTGCTTCAGGGGCAGATTGATCCCGAATGGGCCAAAGAATTCTTCAAGGAATGACCGCTGGTTTTGAAGGCAACCACGTCCACGTCATTCGCACTTGTCAGGGGAGTTCGCCTGTGATCCACATTGCGTGTCCATCGTGCAAGGTGAGCCTCCGTGTCCAACCGGAGCGGGCGGGGGCGACGTTGGCGTGCCCGAAGTGCAAAGCCCCGGTCAAAGTGCCATCGGCGTCCGGCGAAGCCGTGAAGGAGAAGGAGACACCCACATCGTCACGGCAGAGGACATCGGCGATTCCACCTGAAGAGGCAGAAGAGAGTGAAAAGAAACCAACGGGCGGTTGGGGATCGCTGTCCGCAACAGCCAAAACTGGCATCATCGGTGGCGGAATCGGCGTCTTACTCCTCTGCTTTTGCTCTGGCCTTGCTGGGCTTCTCATCTCGAAGTCGAACGACACTTCGGCTGGAAAAACAGAGAAGGAGAAGTCTGAGGTTCGGAACACTCCGTCTGGAAAACCGTCATCTTCTCCGAACGCATCGCAGGCCGAAAAAGCTGCGTATGACAAAGGATTTCAGACGGGGTATGACGACATGGAAGTTCACGTTGCCGATTACAAAAAGCGGAAAAGCGAACTCACGAAGTCCGGGGCCGATTTACTCCTCAGCAACATGACAGCCAAATTGAAAGAATGGGAAAAACACCATCGGGATTTGGTCGAGACGCTCACCGCTCGTGGGGAACTTAGCACTACAGCGCGGGTCCTCCGCCGGTGAATAAGATCGTCGATCGGAGGACATCCGATGACGGACCAGGACATTGCGGCCTTGGGGCCGGCGTTCGCGAGCTACCTGAAGCCGTACCGG
>Ga0169931_10004622_pt1 | contig 21333 bp, 14 predicted proteins | sample Kivu_15m_20L_FD_129675 | JGI IMG/M metagenome (GOLD analysis project Ga0169931, IMG submission 129675) | Freshwater microbial communities from Lake Kivu, Western Province, Rwanda to study Microbial Dark Matter (Phase II) - Kivu_15m_20L... | ecosystem: Environmental > Aquatic > Freshwater > Lake... | reverse complement strand
TCTCATTATAGTGTAAAATAAGGTATTTTGTACCATGATTGTATCCCGTGGTTTCTAATGTTTAGCAAAATTTATGCTCAAAGATATTATGTGTAATAGTATAAACCCTTTTTAAAATAAGAAGAGAAGAAGGTTTTGTGAAATCACCCGATGATCGGATAGAATCAGGAGTCTAAATCCAAATTAAAGACAACGCTTTCATGATCAAAATGATCCACATGTGGATGATGAGCCTTATGTTTGACTTCGACACAAGTGGATTGCGAAGACCCAAGTAGGAAACTAGAGCTTGAATCATAATCTGCATCCTCCGTGGCAAAAGCCATGGGAACTGTATCGATGGTACCTTCGTCTATAGGGTAGGTACTTTTTACCGATTTAGTCAAGTCAGGTGGTATTGTAGAAATATGATGATCCTTGTCCACCTTACAAATGGGTGGTAAGGAATGATAGCATTGTGATTTCCTTTTTTCCTCTTCAGCTTTGATCCTTGCTGCCATAATTCTGTCATACATTCTCCAAGTAGCTTTCGTATAGATATATTCCGCCATGGCTATGGAATCATCCTCTAGAACTGGGTCAACATCATGTGAGTCAGGATTCGTAGGATTCTTCTTCGTGGTGGGAAAAGGAACGGCATTCGAGCAAGACATTCTCCTGGATGCACTGTGCTCGCCATTCTGTGCAATCACTTCTTTATCAATAGGCTTTGAACAGTCATTGAGGTGAACAGGACAGCTACTTTGTGAGCCCTGTCTTGACATGTCATGAATGTTATCGACTCTTCGTAGCGAATGAGTAGAGGGTATCGGTGCAGACGAGCCGAAGTTTCCATCCTTATGAGGGCGCTTCACGAAATCCAAGGGAAGTGAAACGGAAGGTGGTTCATCGGACAAGAGTATCAATGGATCTGATGGATGCTGTCGATCGTGGTGATTGAGATTGAGAAGATTCAAAAAATTACAAAGGTCCTCCTGACCTTGAGGTCGTGTATGCGTACGGTGCTGCAAATGCATCCCAATGGGTTCACGGAACATCTTGGCATCGGGTCGAACACGTATACAGTTGCTGTGTTGCGAATTATCCATGGAGTCCATGGGAGAGGTGGCTGCGGTTAGGAGCACCTTCGTCTTGGTAGAGCTTCGAGCCGCCTTATGCTTGTCATACCGTCTACTTCGTGCGTCGGACGAAAACGGCTTGAAAACTTTGTTCCACCAGGAAAACATGTGATTCTGGTGCGAGTTCCAATACTCATCATCCAGCACCGCCCTCAAGTGAGCCTGAAGAGGATCGTATATAGTATTAGCAAACGAATCATGAGTCACAGAGGCAGAGAAGCCCTGAGACGGATGTTTGTCGTCGCCTAAGGGATTCATCACCGAAGGAGTTATGTCCAAGTAGGGGGAATGTGGGCAATCGAAGGAGCTAGTTGCGTCCGTGGAAGTCATCGAATGGGTCCATGTAATTGTTATCTCAGCACTCACTAAACCTTTTTACAAGGATGAAAAATGAAAATACACTTTCTCCTTTATGACATCTCTGGTAGAGACTTTTATTCAAGCGCTTGTGTTTGTACTAGCTTTGGACGTTGGACGTCACTGAACTTTTCTCATGGTTGGGATGCATGAAGAAAGCAGATGTTTATAATTCTGCACAGAATCTCGATCAACCATCAACGTAATCTCTACGTGGACAACTAGAGACAAGGTGCAGCACGTGTCATGGCAATTGTTCAAGCAGATGGAGCAGATGGCAACATGAAGCAATCAACGTCTGACAACTTGCTCGTGCACGACGCCATGAGGGACGGAGGGACTGGCTACCGTACCGTACTGGCTACTGCGACTCGCTGAGGGCGGTCGGTGTGTTCAAATTCAAATGTTCAAATCGATGATATTATCATATTGATCCATGAATCAACTCTTTTTCCAGTAAACTCCAAAACAGACTCCTTTTCATGTATAGCCATTTTTGTGAATAATCCCGATCCCTTTCGGTCAGTGATTTGAACCATTTAAGGTATGAGTTTGTTTTGGAGTTTACTGGAACAAGAGTTGAGGCATTTTTCGCATATTTCACAGAACAGTACACTGAACCTGTACACCATGGTTATGGCATTACGAGACAAATTATTATGCAGTGTTACCCACAACTGGAAACATAATGTAGATGAAATAATATATGATGAGTTATAAAGAGTATCAAAAAATAATCATAGATGATCAGGAGAGAAATTATTTCCCCATTCATTTAGTCTTATTATCCTCAAAGCTTTTATGCAAAATATGCAAAGCTAAATCCATATCCTTCTTCTTAGCTTTGTAGAAAACGGGTTTTTCTTCTTTATGTCTCACATCATGATCTTGTGCAGCAAAAGGTGTTACTACTCTGGAATCCTGGTTCAATATAATTTGACATACGCTGTGTGCAAAGAATTCCAAACGAGGTACATGATTCATAATCACTTTCACTAGCTTCTCGATGGTTGGTAAAATAATATGTAGCTCATGTTGAGCATCTAATCCCAGTACCCTACAAATTTCCAACAATGTACTTAATGCAATTTCTTGTGAGATACCCTCGCCAGCTTCATGATGTTGAATAATATTATCTGTAGAGTGTTTCTGGGTCAATTTAGTTTCGGTATTCATCTTATTATTATCATGTGTCACCTGTGGTATACTTGGATTCCAGTTTGAAGAACTTGATGATTCTGTACGTCCAACGATGACACTGGAATAACGTGTATAGAATGTTTCAGGATCGAGCAGTCTCCATGTCAAGGATGATGGTTTCGCAGAATAATTTCCTTTGATTGATGATGTAGTCCCAAGAGACAGAGCTTGCTTACAGGGTGACATGCGATGGATACTCTTTTTAGTGGAACACGGTGACTCTGTACAATCACTATCCGTCATGTGGGTACACTGACTCGTACATTCCTCATCCTCGTCCTCGGTGTTTTTCTGACTCGTAACCGTGTAAACAATAGGTGTGGGTTTATGATCAAGAAACGATGAGAAATTTCCATGCCTCCTTTCACAAAGCGAATCTAAATCACAATTCAAAGCTAATGGATCCTCGTCAACACCCTTCTCGTCACTATAAAAAGTACGACGATGAGGATTCGAAAGGCCCGACTTACGTAAATTCCAAGATCGTATTGCGTGTAACAAATCTACGGCATCGTCATCTTCAAACAAGGTATCGAGAGCGGAAAAATGACCATCACTTTTCTGCGTGGCATTCGTCATTTTCGATGTCAGAGAGGTCTGACTACGCGAATGCCTTCTTATTCTGTGGAAAACGCTAAGGAGCTGCGTTTATTTGAAGGAGACGACGTTCACATGTAAAGAGAGCATGTTGTGGCTACGATGGGAAAACACGGTCACGGCCTTAATCGAAACACGGTTTCACAGCACTTTATCAAGATTAAAAATAGAACAGATTACCCTAAACTCTAAACCCTAAACCACGAAACATGGCATCTGAACGTCTCGTGAAGCTGCAAAGGTTTTATCTTTTAATCCCAGCTCCTCATCAGATGTTATTGCGACTACGAGATTATTTCAGTGAAGCGATAGAGATTTCTCCAGCAGTGAGATACCGTGGTCGCAAGTCGCAATACACTATGAGTTTCGACTTTTCACATATGGCTTCTCTGAAATAATCTCGTGGTCGCAATACAATTACATGAGGAGCTGGAATATAATAAAGATAAACCTTTTCTTTTCACGAGACGTTCTGATGTTTGATGCCACTGCATGTTTCGTGGTTTAGGATGTAATCGCTGATCGCTGTCGCTGGCTGAACGTGCTATGACTCCCAAATGAGTCGTGATTAACCTACTTTCGACACTACGTACAGTAATGTAGTGAACAGGTATGTAGGCTATGTAGCTACACAGGTGCTTATCGCATATCGCGTAATCGCGTATCCCTGTATCCCTCTGCTCTCTGCTCACATAGATCGATCATCGATCCTGTCTAACTGCGTTTATGAAAATATAAAAATCTATGAACCATCTCGTTACAGAAAGGGACGTTATCTCTTCAAATCATGAAGCCTTCGAGGCTGCAGACACTGGGTTTGTATCTCCTGTTTCACCTAACCGAAGCCTCCCGAAATCTGCAATTCATTCGCTGAAATCAGGTCAGCCCTATTCAAGAGCGAACGCGAGACATTCAGAACCTATTTGGTTAGCAAGACATGTTGATTGGCCCGTGTATACACCCATCTCCACGTCATCTGCTATACCATACTCTACCATCTCATCTGCGCTTTATCAGAAACTTTGGAGATCTAGTCGAAAGGCAGGCGAAACGCTTGGGATCAATGGAAATTCCTCGTCCTCGTTTTCATCGTTTATTGGGGGAAGTACTACGAATAATGCGAATACTATTCATGCTAATAACACTAATACGGCACAATTAGATTCTAATGATGATGAGGAGGATCATGGACATACATCGGGGGGATACTACACAGCCTTAGGTGGATTAATGGGACGTGTCTTTACAGGATCAGGAATTGGAGGACAGCATCATTCAACTGGTATGTTTTCTTTTACCTGCAGGCCTTTTTTACAATTGCTGCATTGCATTTTGCATTTCCTGATAAACGGTCGACCTTTTTCACTCCGGCTTAGGTCACACTTCGCTAGAGGAAGATGAACACTTTAATAATCCTAATCTTACCCGTCTACTGCGAGCACCAAGGTCTCACTGTGTTGCAACTGCAAATGGATGGATTATTGCTGTGTTGGATTGTGTTACTATCAATACAACATCCTCATCTTTTACGACCATGGCTCTGTCTTCGAATAATCTAGCAGCTGTTAATCCAGCGTTTTCTTCATCTTCACACACAAACAAAAGTCATTCTACGGCATCTACTTTTGCATTCAATACTATTTCTGCAACATCGGCACCTCCTTTACGACTTCTTTCTCGATGGAATGTAAGAAGAGGTACTTCTAATAATAGTAGCAGTTCTGGAGCGGGAGAAAATTTGATACCACTACCACCACCAGTAACGAAAAATCTACCAACCCAGGACATGGAAACTATGACGAGGATTATGCATGTCTTTGTAGATCCGACAGGGTCGCATACAATACTCTCAGCTCGAAATGGCGAAGCCTATTATATCCATTCTAATTCAAGAAAAGTCAGGAAGCTCGCTGGGTTTGGTCCAAATCCAGATGGATCTTTGTCTTCCATTAATATTGGTAAAGCTGCTGTGGCATCTGATTATGACACCATCGCCAGTGGAACAACCTCCGATAAAAAAATGTTTCAATATGGTTTAACGCCGGGAAGCTATGTAACCTCTGTGGCTTTTGATAAAGTGAAAGGTACTGAAGGTTCTACAAAGAAAATATTACTCGGATCTTCTTTAGGTGAGATATATGAATACTCCTTGACAAGTCCTACCGTTACCCATACTACCATATCCAATATACTTGTGGGAGCCGCTAGTGCTATTAATACCACTGGAGATGGTATTTCTGGAGATGATCTGCCCCTGCTACTGTTGAAACTCGAATCTTCTGCAGGTGGACAAGGGGATTCCGGTGCTGTTACCGGATTACATTTCGAACGTCTTGGACACTTTTCAACCAATCCAGATGATTTGCAACAACAGTCCTACGATGGACTCATTGTCATTGCAGCCACAAGTGGATTGAAGCAACAAACAAGATTGCATACTTTTACTTCTATGGCATCTATCGCACCTGGACAAAGCTTTCGAGAGGCCTTCATGTCTACAGTAGAAACCAACCGAAATACATTTGTTGAGCTACCCGGTTCTATTGATCATGCACATTTGATGATATGTGAACATTCTTTTGCTATGCGAACCGAAATGGGGATATATTATGGTACTATTGATATGAAGGATGGGGTTGGTGTAAGGACGAATGTGTCAGGAAGAGGAGGTGGTGGTAATGGAATTCTCGATGTTGGTATGATACCCTACGATTTGCTAGAGGGAGGACCATCTAATAGCAATACGGTACCTGTTTCTATCGCCATTACAAATCATCATTTCATTACTCTTTCGAAAAATGATGACGTTCGATTCATCAATAGAATGTCAAGCTCTGTAATCCAGGAGGAAAAGGTTGATTGGATTTCTACGACTCAGGTTACTTTAGTAGGTGCTATCGGTACGGATGACGCTTTAATCAGTATTCATAGTGGAGAATTGCTTGTCGATGTCCGTCGCGCTAATCAAATCTGGCTTCGAAAATCAAGAAGCTTGATCCATCTATCATCAACGTGCGAAGATCGCGATTTGTGGAAGTTCGCCTTGAAGAAAATTATCGCGAGGGCACCGATGGATCAAAATGTCGACGAGAAGATCCTTGATGATCAATTCGAACAGGCGAAGGCCCTTTGTGTGAATCATCCTCAGCAGAAGGCTGTTGTTACAGCTGTGCGAGCTAATTTGTATTTATTCCAAGGAAAAGCTGAAATCGCTGCGAAATACATGGCGCAAGGTCCTCCCACTCTCATGCCCTTTGCTGACACTGTGCTTCGCTTAGCATTACCTATGTTCAATTTTGAAGTTGCTTGGAAAAGTGAATCGAAAAAGGCAATTGAGTCTCTCAAACGGAGCAACGCACCTTTAATGACGTATCTGTCCGAAAAAATGCGATGGGTGAAAGCTAATAACGATGATGCTGTTGTATCCTCAATAATAGCCTCATGGCTCGTTGAACTTTTCCTTCTCGAGAGGAGACGGATTCTAGATTCGGCGAAGGCTAGTTCTACACGATCATATAGCAGTCTCAATATGACTCACATGATGCTTCAGCAGTTTTTACTGACCAATGTTTTGAGCATTGATTCCAAAACAATAATGGACTCATTATCCTATCATGATCTTAGAGCCATTGACTATTCAGCTTTCGCGATTGCTTGTGGAGACATCCAAACTGCCATAAATGCAACACTATCGAATGATAATTCATCGGTACGTTTAAGATAGATTAATTTTATCTCATTCGTGATTTATGGTTTCTATTTACAAATCGTTGTGAAAATATCAGAACGGGGCCATAGATGCTCTTCGAGTTCTATCCAAATTTGCCTTGGAACAAGCTGAGCCTTTTTATTACAAGTATGCTCTCGCGTTATTGAACCGATGCCCCATAGATTCAGCGAAAAGTTTTCTAGCTAGATACAATGAGGGCTTGTTACCTTACAAACTACTCCCTGCCTTTATGCAGTATGAGCGAAACAGGTTAACTTTCCGAGCGGCGGTGACACGATCCGAAAATTTAAAACCTAGAGAGTCGATAATTGATACCGGATTGTTCGGAAATAGTAAGGATCCATTTTCATTCTTTGTCGACGACGACTCTTCATCCTTGAAATTTTTTGAAGGTGTCATTACTCTTGGATGTAGAAGTCGAGCAATATTCAACTATCTTATTTCGCTGTATGTCAAAATGGATGATGAGATGCCACTCTTCCGCTTCCTATCTATACACATCCCTCAAGTTACATCTCTATCGAATCTCAAGAACGCGAGTGGGCTCGGAAACGTGATCCTCATGCAAACTCAAATGCATTCTTCGTCTCTAGATATGGCGTACGCCTTGCGCACAATCTTACGTTCGGGTCGTCACTATCGGTCAGCAGTCAAGCTCTATATGGGCTTCGGGATGCGTCAACAGGCCGTTGAGCTAGCCATCAAAGTAGACCCTCTTTTGGCTAGGGAACTTGCGAAAGAATGTGTTGGTGCCGAGGAAAGAAAAAGAATTTGGTTGATGATAGCGAGACAGGCTGCCGAAAATGTCGGGAATCAAAGCGGGAAAGACATTGTTACCAAAGTACTTTCTGTGATTAGAGAATGCGGCCAAGTTTTGTCTATAGAGGACGTCTTACCATTTCTGTAAGTTAAATTTCTCCATTCCATTCATATCTATATAGGACTAAAAATCGGCTTAACCGCAACATGCTCATCTTGAAGCCCTGATGTCGCGCAAATGTGAGTTCCATTTTAGAATAATCGAAATATGTCTTTTAGTATACCAATGATGAAACTTATATTAACAACTTTTGATTTATTAGTGATCAATTCAAGGACGAGATATGCCAAGCTCTTACTGCATATTCAACAAAAGTAGATCATTATCTCAAGGAAATGAATGAATGTGATCAAGCATGCGAGTCTCTGAGAGAAGAAATAACTCGCTTACAACGCAATGGAGCCCAGATGCGTGCAGATGCAAGATGTGCATTTACAAGGAAACTTGTAGTTCACGCAAATGAGCCCTTTTATGTCTTTCCCTCGGGTTTCGTTGTATTAGAAAGCGTTTTGAAAAGGGAGGTCTTGCCGTTTCTCAACGATAAACAAAGGCTGCGGATCGAGCAGGTTGAACAAGAATTGAAAGACTTACGTTATCAACTAAATGCCACCAATAGTTGGGAGAAGGCATCGTGGGAAGATGAGCAAAAGAGTGGAAGTGAATCGAATATAATCCGTCTCGAAGAGTTGCAAAATGAATTTGATGGTTTAGTAGCTGGAGATTGTCCTCTCACAGGTTATTTGATGATAAAAAGTATCGATAAAGGATTCGGAGCAAGTGTAGAAGATGACTTATACTTACAATCTAGCCTAACCCAGAAAATGTAAAACGTAACCTAGACCTGTTAGGGTTTAAAAAGTCAGTGTATTACTGTACATATCGAGGCATCTCGCTGAACGGATCTTGGTAAGAGACAAGCAACGAAACATAGTCATGGTAAGTAGTACTGTACTTTACGAACAGACAGAGCTTTTGGTACAAAGTCGGTGGAGACAAGCATCGCCCTTTGTATCAAGGCTCCGTATGGCCTAATGGGATCAGGGTAACTTTGGGATTGACGCTGATGTGGATCTCGGGTTTACCTAGTTAACCCGAGATCCTTGAGCTCCAAATCATTCCAAAGAGTTGCAGATATCAACAAGCCATTATAGATCCATGAATAAGAAGACGATGCTTGTCCAATTAGTTCAGACAAACATTCGCCAACTTCGTCGGGTTTGATCATAAGTTCCGTCTGTTTCTTATTCAAAAACTAAACATCAGGAAGTGTACGCACCTGAAAAGTTATACATCCGGGCCAACAGCAGCTAAGATGAAGAACAGTGAAAATGTGAATAAAAAGTTTCAGATGGCGATCTGGCGATCCGCGTTTATTATTTCCCTCTTCCCTATTCCCTACTTCCCTACAATAAGTAGCTACACCTATGTGATTCGAGTCCCGCATTATCAAAGCGTATTGTACATTGTACGGTATTTACATACAGGCACAGTACACAGTACATAGGTTCTATGAGGCCTAGAGTAAAAACAAGCACGAACAGTGACCTGACTGCTGTACGTACCTACAGTACGGACACTACGTGACGCCTTTTGACTTTTGACTCTGACAGTTGAGCCTTTTGTCTCTTCATTCTTTTGCTGTTGCTGAAGTACCAAAGCCGAGGAATGTTTTCTTTTCTGTTTGGATCAACTCCAACATCAGAGGCTGATCCTACTTCTTCAGCATCTGAATCATCTGAAACGCAGATACAGAGACTGGATGATAATCCTTCCGCGACTTTGAATAATAATTTGAAAGAACCCGAACATCCCGTTTTGCAAATCTCAGCCGCGAGCTTACGTCGGCGGGATTCAGAACGTGATGGAGAAGAACTCGTAGACAATTTACTGACGCAATTTCCTCCTTATGGAACGCAGAAGTCACTTGGTACTTCTCATAATAATGCAGTTATGGGAGCTGATTTAGCGATTTTCTCCCCTTTAGCTTGGGCGTTGGGCTTTGATCGAGACGATTTCGAGGAGGAGGATGCGGAAGTTCATCGTTCTAAAGAGGGAGATGAGGAGAAACTAGAGGGAGAGGATGAATTCTACAGCAGTGGCCTGAAATATTTGCAAGAGAAGCGTAACCGGACGATATCAGCGCAAAGAGAAGGGCAGATACAACGTCCAGAGTGGGCCGAGGATGAGATGTCGTTGTGGTACAATCCGTCGTATCGTTTGAGTCAACCGTATGCAGAAATCGGTCAAGGAGACACAGTTCAGCCAGAAATTGATATAGGAATTAGTAGACTAACCTCAAGAGATGGAGTGGAGTCTAACTTGGTTTCGGGAACGACACTGAGTCCCAGCAGTATTATGCATCAAGTTCGTACGGTGACTCGCCATTGGATAGAAGAACCTATCGATTCGATCTATGCAGGGAGTTCTTCTTCTAAATTGACGAAGGAATCAAGTTTACCTATGTCTACCCATGAAAACAAGCTAAGAGAAATTCAGTGTGCAGAGGAGTTTCTTGATGAGGATGATGTCTTCAGTGTTGACTCGATTGGTGATCAGCTGCGGAAAAGTGGCAATAACTCTTCCATCTTCCCAATGATGAAATATTCTCCTACGCCACTATCCTTAACTCAGCTTCGAAAAGCTTGTTTCGCATGTGAGGCAGAATTTACAACGCTGCGAAGAAGGCATTTTTGTTCTTGTTGTGGTAATATATTCTGTAGTCGCTGCTGTTCATTCATACTCTGCCCATCTGCTCTGGCTACCACCACCGAGATGAATGAAATGCATCAAGATGAAGCATATATGACAGGTAGTGTCATACGTACTGGATGCAAAGAATGCCATGATAAAGCATCATCCTCAACCGTGCCAGTTGTGATATCTTCGGATACAGATAAATCATCGAATAATACACTAGAACAAGCACCGCCAGCTTTGAATGAAAACGATAATAATGACACTACAAAGGCACCGGCTCCAATCATCCATGACCTACATCCTTCTACTTCAGAATCGACGCATGTCAACGAAGAATCCAATAATTCTTATCAAAAGCTTGAGAACGAAAATGCCGCTTCAGATAATAACACAAATATACCTCATGAAGTGCGAGACAACATCGCATCTAGGAGATTCGGAAAATTAGCCGAGCTAGGAGCTCGATCGTGGCAACTTGGTTCTGTTGGATTTGATGATGATGAGATAAAGTTGATAGGCACTGGAGTGTCTGTGAATGTTAATTCGTCGAACTCCATCTTAAATGATCATGCGAACGATGAATCAAATCATGATGATAAAATGGAATCGCATCGACCTCTAGAAAATGCGGAAATGCAGCTTCATCAAGCTAGTGCGGAGCATCTTGAGAGGCTTGGAAGAGAACTACTTACGACTTATGCTCCTTTGTTGATCGATAATAATGAAGGAGCAGTCCAATTGTGGTGCGATCAAATAATTAAGCTTGCAACGAGAACATGCTCTACTGTAAAGCCCAATGTCAGAGGTGGGGATCTACTTGATATTAGACCGTACTGTAAAGTGAAAGGTTAGTTCTTATCGCATTGAAAGATACTCTTTATCATGTTTCTTTTTTATGTATACTTCTCGATCTCCATGCAGTCATACCAGGAGGTGACATTGTCGACTGTGCTTATATTTCAGGAGTAATGTTTACCAAGCAGCCTCCGAACAAAAATATGACAAGGGAAATAAGTAATCCCAAAATATTGATCATTAGCGGAGGAATAGAATACAGTAAAAATGATGGTCGCTTAACCTCCTTCGGGGCTTTAATGGAGCAAGAAGAAAGACACCTTGAGGTTTTGATAAACAAAATAACCAAAATTTCTCCTGATATCGTAATCTGTGGTAGAGCTGTCAATCGTAAAGCGCAAGAACTATTTTTAAAGGCGAATATTCTCTTGCTTCAAAGCGTGAAGTCGGTTTTGCTGGAAAGAATTTCTAGGCAGACAGGAGCAATTATTTTATCAAGCGCTGAAATCATAAACCAGGGAACAAATATCTTAGGTACGATTAGGAGTCCATTCATAGCATCACAGCCTTTGCTTATTGATTGATACCCATACACACTCTGCATCATGCTTTCCCACATATAGGTCACTGCAAGCGCTTCCGTTTAGTCACCTTCAAATGCGATGAACCTAGCTTGACTTCGTTTATCGGCATTGGAACAAAACGTCCTAAAGTGGAGAGATCTGGAAATGTTGGTCCTGACACGCAATATGAAGATTTGCCGCACCAAGTTATACCCAAAGTGGCATGTGCGAAGTTGTTAGGGAAAAATGCTCATGATAATTTCGATGCAACCAGGCGCGGGCTAACCAAGCGGAATATCACGAAAACCTATGCACTGATCGAGGGATGCCCTGAAAATCTAGGAAACACCATTGTTTTTCGCGGTGCATCACAAGATGCATTGAAGCAACTAAAAAGTGTGTTCAAGTATCTTGTCAACTTTGCCTATAGTCTGAAACTTGAAGTGTCTTATTTAAGTGATCGTCACTGCCGATTACCACTTGATTACAACGCTTCAATGTCACCAACGTACAGCTCGTCTCTTTGCGTTGACTATGGTTCGCCCCCTGCTGGTCGCAAAATAAAACCATGGAACGGAGGCCCTGGGGAGGTATCTCAGCGCTCATCATCAACAAGAATCACAGTGGCTGATCATCAATCTATTCTCATATCTACAGTCTGGATGACGGGTAAAACACAATGTTGCCCAGCTGAGGTGAAGGGCATCTCGTACTATTCCTTGCAGGACGTATCACTTGGTCAATTTCTAAGAGATTCGTGCTTCAACACATCACTAAAGTGTCAAAATCCTAACTGTAAGAAGACTCTCCTGGAGCACTCATTATCATTCGTTCATAATGATGGGATGATCAAAATTGTTGTGGTTGAGACGAACCTTCCAGTTCTCATGGCGCCCAACAGTTCCGACAATGACGAAGATAGATATTCACCTGAACAACCAATAACCACCTGGTCTTACTGTAATAATTGTAAGGGTATCGTGACACCAGTAGTATCCATATCTGATGACACGTATGCTATATCCTTTGGAAAAGTGCTCGAAATTTTCTTCTACAATCGTACCGCTAAATTGGATGCATCGAACCATCAATGTTCGTGCCCAATGCAATCATCGTGTACCCTGTTTTTCGGCTGCGGTGACCTTGCTGCTAAGATCACATATGAGTCTATACATCCTTACGGTGTTTTTGTTTGTCGTCATCTACCATTTGACATCCCATTTCATGTTGCAGAATCACTGCGCTCTCTGCAATTAATTTCATCGAATTGCGATGCAATTTTTAATAGCTTCCAATCGTTGATTGAGCAGGTATCAGGAGATACACGTAAGCTATTCGGATCGGCTGCTAACAGACCAGAACATCTACAAACTGTGTTATCAGAACTCAATTCTATAGCGCTGGATGTAACGAAAGCTAAACGATTCATTCTTGATAAAATTTCGGCCTTTACTGATAAATATACGATGTCTATGCGGCTTTCGAATTATAACAACCGTGAGGCTCTTTTGCAGTTCCCTTGGCAATGTCGGAAATATATATTTATTATTGCGACGGCATGGAATGAGAGACTCAGTTCCATCGGTCAAGCTCTGAATGTCATGAAGAAGCTTGCCGTTTCTTCTCAATCGCTTAGTAAAGGGGACTCGCACAATGTTGCGTTGGCAGTAGGTGGGGATGTGACGAAAGAAGAAGTTATTGAGGCAATGTCTAAATTACATTCTATCAGAGAATCGTATGCGTCATTGAAAGTAACCGAAGTTATGGCTTTAGATTACGATAGCAAAACGGGGAAACGAACAAGCTTCAAACAGCATAACTCATCATCATTCTCCTCCACATTTAGTGACAGTGGTACTGAGGCCGAGCAGTCATCTAGAAAGGCGAGGCATAAAGCTCAAAGTAGTGATGATTTCGAGTTTCACGACTTGGTAGATGAGGATGAAATCCTGAAAAAGTCTAAGCCCAATTTTACGGAGGAGATCGATGCCGATGTTTTCGCATCACGAATGCGCTATTTAAAAGTTCGGGAAGGAAAGAGTTCGACTCTTAAACCGAGCTCGCAATCATCTGGTCGGAGGTCAAGCATAGTAGGAGAAGACGAAATAAATTCTTCTTTATCTACCCGTCATGATCAATCTAACCCCACAAGTGCAGTAAAAACAGCCTTGAACCTTCTATTTTATAGAAGAAACAAAGAACTGGATCCTTATGTAGTTCATTTAGGTATGTTCGGTTTAGGCAGACCGAAATTGGAGCCATGTATGAATGGTTGGATAATTCCTGTACACGATGAAAAGCCTAGTAGCATTATTGCCTACACCTTAGCTTCATCTGATTATCATAGCCAATTTCTGAATTATGATAAGTTTGATGGGAGTGAATTACGAGACTCAAAACGGTCCTACGTTGAAATGAAACATCAAGGCAGCTTGGATGAATATTTCTCTCGGTCGGGAAGTCCTTCTAAACGTAGGCGTGATAAGTTGAGAAGGAGCAATTCTCAATCTTCGAACGATTTCGTAGATGAGAGAAAAGATCTCGAAAGACGCATGCTATTGAGGACAAAGACACACATTAAACATACGTTTCGCGATCACGATGAAAAGGGTCAACCGATCGCTAAATTTGTATGCACAACTTATTGGGCGGTGCAGTTCCATGCTCTCAGGCAGATATTCTTAAAAGATCAGGCCCAAAGTAACCAGGAAAATATGGGTCAAGTTCTAGATCCGTTGAATGAAATAGAAAAATCATATATATACAGTCTTATTTCATCCTATTCTTGGCAAGCAAGTGGTGGTAAAAGTGGTGCATCATTCGCCAGGACGTCCGATGATCGGTTTATCCTTAAGAGCATATCGAGTAAGTTCCTGGCATTCATTGAATTACTGCATGCAATTAGAGGCTTATCATTGTTTGTCTTTGTAGGAACTGAGCTACAGATGTTTCTGGATTGCGCAAATGCTTACTTTGAGTATTTATCTAAGAGCTTTTTTCATGGCCTTCCCACGGTACTTTGCAAGATTGTAGGAGTTTATCAAATCGGATACCATAACCGGGTCAGCGGGAAAAAGACTATGGAACAAATAGCTGTCATGCAAAATATATTCTATGGCAGGAACGTTTCAAAAGTTTTCGATTTGAAAGGGTCAATCCGAGGTAGACAAGCGAAAATTATTCAAACAGACAAAGATCAAGTAGACCGTTATGAGATGAACAAACCGACATCTACCGACTCACAGACTGACGTTAATACTCTAATGGTGAGCAATAGCTCTATCAATTCATCCAGTCAAACTTTGCTAGATGGTGACTTTCTGGAATTCACAAGTGGCGCCCCGATGCCACTTAACGACAGAGCGAACGCTGTATTTCACATGAGTATTTTGAATGACACATTGTTTCTTACCTTGATAAATGTTCTTGATTACTCAATTCTCGTTGGTGTAGATGAAGAAAGGAAAGAGTTGGTCGTTGGAATCATCGATTTCATGCGTCAGTATGATATATTAAAGCAAATGGAAAGGGTAAGTACGATTCTCATTCACGCATATGACTTTCTTTTCCTAATACGAATACAAATACACGTGAGTATTGTTTTTTTCTCAAAAATGGACAAACCTCCGCCCATGAATTATTATATAGGTAGGGAAGAGTATACCCTCAGTTGTGGCCGGTGTTGAAGCTCCTACAATTATCCAACCTCCTCTTTACAAAGATAGGTTTATAAGAGCGATGGAAAAGTACTTCATGACTGTGCCGAATAAATGGACTAGTATCTAAAATGGTGACATTCGGGGAAAATAATTGCATCACCCGTGAGTAATTTGTTTCCGAATGTCTCAATAGTATCAGGGTTCATCTAATTCGCTGGTAGGACATACAGCAGCGTGACACTGTTAAGGGCAATATCATAATTCAATTGCAGTTACTATTTACTACCTCTCGACATTGCTCATACACAATGGTGAGCTCTTGAGTCGATTGGATAATTGGCTGAAAAGGAAAACAATTGCAGAGACTAAACGTAAATAAGCTAAATTGTGAATTAAATTTTCCCACGGACCTTTTCAGTTTATCTTCTAATCTAATTCATATTATTTTCCATGGCTGAGAAATGGAAATAGATATACCTTAATGCTGGTAACTCATTATTCATCAGGTGTTCTGTTAACACCAGTGTTCGTTCTATACTAACATCAAACATCAACGCATGGTCTATAATATAATATCATCAACCGATTCTCCGAAGCGCAAAGGTTGATTTCTATTGATTGGCCATGGAAAATAGTACCGAATTAATGGACATCTGAATATCACTATCTCAAGTTTATTAAAGTTTTAAGTCGCTACGATTGTTTGCTCCTTAACCAATAATCCCACTGACCCAACATCTAACCGTTTTCTTCCTCTGAAGGATGTCGTGATGAAGCAGAGCTGGATTGAGAGAGATCTAAGATATTTCTCTGTACAGTGTCAAGTTGTTGTATTTCCTCACCGGCGAGTGCGATAAACCCTTATGCCGTTATTGAAACATCAATTAATTTAACTGAAGAGACTGACTAGAGCATAAGCATCAAGAGATCGATGCACTTACCGCAAGCCCTTCCGATGCCCATGTAATATTGGTCTTCCAAATGATGACTGAGAGCAACTCCACTGATAATGCTTTGAATAATCTTTGCCTCTCTCTCTACAAACGTTTTATCTATTCCAACAATTGATGGTATATCGGAAGCTGAAAACGTCCCCATGCGCTCTTTTACAGCATCCGTTACTTTCGATATATAGTTCAGATAGTCGGTGGAGTTTCCTGAATCAACTGAAGCAGCTATGTCACCTAGTAAAGAACCACGTGCAAGTGGACTTGTCAATACCGTGCCGTCTCTAACAGGGCACCGAAAACCCTGACTTTGACCTTCTATCCAAAGCAAGGGTTCTGAGTCTATTACTTGCTTATCATCTGGTATAGATATGAGTACAGTTGGAGCTGCATGCTCATAACCAATAGACCCGAATAAAGCGGTATTAAATGTTCTCGGAAGTCTTGCGACAACATCATTTCCGTTGACTATTCGGTAAGCTTCATTAATAACTCCATCGTTTAGAAAGGAATCGAATTTTTCGACAAACTCAGCGTTACCCACTTTTACCATGGCATATGCAGAGATCAAAATAAAAATTAGATATCATACCTTGATCATTTTTTAGAAATGCACTGGAATCTGTATGATCATAAAAGTACCATACCTCGAGGCGATCCAAAATTATAAAGCTTCAAAGACTTGGGCCTAGGTGGCTTGGCTTTGTCAAGGTTCACGGCTTCCTTACCGAACAGGTTTAACGCATTCCACCATGGCTCCGACGTAGCCTTTGTCGGTAAACCGCGCCCTGCATCGATGCCAAACTCAGCGATGTCAGATGTAAAAAGAGTCGACAGCGCGCCGCCGAGAGAATGCCCTGTCACTATAAGCTCATATTGAGAAATATCGTCACCGGGAGCGACAGCGGCTAATGTTAGCTCTTTCAACTTCCTTGATACAGAATTAAGAGATGATCTTGTTCGATCAAAAATAGATGAGATGGATGAATCAAAGCCTTTGCGTTTGAAAGGTCGAAGCGTACGTACCGGAAGCCTTTGTGCACTTTTCGAACATGCTTGGCATCTATATCTTCTCCCTCTACCCACGTCTCTTGAACTAATGAGGCATCGGTAATCAAATCGACAGGTTGGCATGTGCCGCGGAATGAAATCGCAATCATTTTCTTTTCCAAGCTTCTATAACACACACAAGTACATCCAGTCTTATCATGAGTCAAGAAAAAGCACATCTCTAAATCATGAAATTCAACTTCAGCTCCTCGTCCATCTTTAACGCGTTTTAGCTCGAATAATGTCCCCCAATCAACACCAGGTAGACCTCCTTTAGGCTTCATACGTAGTATATAAGGTGAGCTAAAATATTCAACCGCAACAAGAGAGAACTACAGGCCCATTAACCATACCTTATATCGCTTAGGAACTAAGGGTACGTTGGGTAGTGGCAGATAACGCATTTTTACCTCAACAGCCCCTCGGACCTATTGATGATAATGAAAGAAAAATGACATAAAAACATAAACGAGTGTTATGGTGATTCATTCTTGGCGTTAAGAAATATCACAATGAGAGATGATACGAACCTCTCCCTCATAAAAACTCGCAAGTAATCCGCCCACAGCTGCTCCTGCAGGTCCTGCAACTAAAGCTCCAGCAGCCACAGCCGCTGCAATTTGACCATTTTTATCCTTCTTTCGTGGTTTCGATGTTAGAGGAAGAACACCAGACCATTCTTGTGCAACCAAATCACTACCACTAGTGATAATTTCCCCCCGTTTCAACTTGGCTAAGACAGTATCTTTTAAAAACTGCACAGGGTCTTCGGCCTTTGCATGGGGGAACAGATCCACAAGTTTTTTGTTCGTACTTCCAATAACTTCTATGCCCCCTACCACGTTGTCATCGGCAACGGTCAGGACAATCCTAGCCTCCGTTGGTTCCTGAACGTACAAGTAGAAGGGTGGATCACTCTCCCAAACAGCCTCTCCACCTTTGCCCCATGAGCTTTTGATATGATATGCTCCACTTCCTCCTTTTTTCTTGTTGATACTTGCCTTATTGGCGTCGATGTTACTCCAAGCAGTACTACTACGTCCTATATGTGCGCATCCTTGCAAATTGAGTACCCCCTCATTAAATGACTGCTTTTCAAGAATTTCAATATCTTCCGTCCATTTTCCCTCAGCGATACCAACAAGTAAGCAGGCATCTGTTCCTCCACCTGTCATAAGTCCTTCTGTGGTACTATCTTCATCAGGCAAATTTGTCGCCCGTATAGGACTAACTTCAACAAGGCCCTTGTAGAGTGAGCGTGTGAATGCAGGTGAAACAAAAGCAACATTCAGACCAGACGATCCTCTTTCCCATCGAGATGAATTTTTCGGCGGTTCTGTGTAAACGTCAAATGCAAGTCCTCCACAGAAAAGTGCCAAGTTTAAATCAAAGGGTCCATTTCCAGTAAAGTTACGAGCATTTGTTTCCAAGTCGGCAGCGTAAGATTGAATTTCTTTGGAAGAGCTTAGTCGAATCTTTGATGACGATGATGATACCTCCAAGGAGTTAAGAGGAAAAACGAATGGTTGATTGAGATGTGGAAATATGTGAGTCGACTTCGAATGTAGAAAAGCTTGTGCAGTAACTGCATATGAAATGAAAAGGATCTGAGAGATAACAATTGAATCTAGTATTCGATGAGGAGACATGATAGGCCACGGAAAGCCAATTAGCAATAAACACTCATAATTCGTAAAGATACACTAGTTTCCGAAAAATGTTGTCAATTTATTCTTTACATATGATGGAAGGCAAGAAAGCATATTTCTACATCTGGAATACTCGTAAGCGGGACTGAGGTGATTTTCGATTTTCGAAGAAGCGAGTCCCGAGCTGCTGGCTCCCCTGGTCATGACTGCTGATAGGTTTATGGGTTTGAATGTCTCCACTGTTTAAAAAATGTAAAATAAATACTTTTAAGACTTATCATCATATACTTGTTCATCATCATCAGCTGTATCATTACAAACTGCATCCTCTTCGCATGGATTTGTTTTAAGTTCCGTGACTCTCAGCCCAGTCAATTTCCCTAGACCAACATCTTCGAGCGTGACATCCGCACTTGTTGTAGATAAAGTAAACGTCTGTTGTCCTGTCATGGTACTTAGTTCTACTTTTTCTCTTTCTATATCGAACATGGCATCTACCCAATCAAATACCACATGTATAAGTGTATCTGGCATAAATCGTCTTCTACCACTTCTCCCATCCTGAAATCGAAGAGCGATTGTAATGACATTCCGTTCGTCTCCTAAGGCCGGCTCGGGAGGAAGAGACGATACTAACTCTTTTCTACGAGCACGAATCCTCTCGAGATGCTCCTTTTCTTTTCGTTCCATTTCACGTCGTGTTTCTTCTTGTTGTTTTTCCCTATCTTCGATAGCCTTATTCTCTTTCAAACTTTCACTATATCCGGAAATTCTTTCCCGTAAAAACTCCATCTCTGCCAAATCTCGATGCATGGAAGCATACATCTTTTTATGTCTATTTCTCAACGACAACAACCAAGATGCCATGGCTTCCTCGCCAGGTGGGGGGTTACAATGATGCTGGACGAGTAATTTGGGTATGACTTTTGGTTTACCAGTTGAGTCCAAGACCTGGGATGGGTAGAGAACTACAAGGTATGGAGAAGATTTGCTCCCCAAAGGCGAGATGCCTTTTAATTTTTTAATCATGGATACTGCAGCATTATAATTGTATGAACCCTGGAGAGATGACCAGGTTAGAAAGGAGCCGAACGACGAACTACTACTTGTGGATGACTTTTTATTCGTTCGAAAGGTACGCTCAGTTACATTATATACAGCATCACTGAGTAAGCTTGTCAAAGCCATCTCGTTAAAAGTTGGAATGTTTCGAGTCGATGAGCCTACCATGGCCGGTAAGAAGACAATCAGGAGACGTGCCTTTGATCGAGCTTCTTGTAATGCATCTTGGAGGGATCCTCCAAGAATATATCTTTGCCGTTTCTGACCTTGATTTATCTTTTCTTGAATATTGTCCACATCGCCTTGACCTCCACCACGTGAGGTGAGAGTAAAACTTCGTATCCTGGAAGGGTGTCTATCCCAAACTTTGTTGATCTGAAAATGGTCCAATTTATGACGTACTTCTGCCGATTGACAACCCGGCACATCTCTCAAGCTCATGAGACACCATATCGAAGCATAAATAAGGAAATACGTGGTGGTGCTCATCCCTTGGCGCCGCAAACTCATCCACTGAGGACGCTGAAGTTAGGATTGCTATCATGGCGTCCATCACATCGTATAAAGTTGAAGCTTAGCATACCCCGAGTCCATCGAGCATGAATAACATGACAACATGACTACCTGCTGTAGGGCTACTGTAGGTACTGTACTGTACTGTACGCTGTACCTCGCTTACGCGAACATTTCAGCACGCATGACATGACCGCTATAGTTATGTATGATGATGACGCATGATGATTTCCTGCATGCGTATCCTTACTCTTACATACGGACTGCAGTACCGCGTTCGTACATGTCATTCAAGAACACATCATCAACTTTTCCCTTTTGGAACGTGTCCCAAAGTTGACGTTCGTCGCCTTTACAGTCTAGAATCGGATACGTAACCTTTTCCTCAGATCTCATAATACCTTTAAGCGTCACAATTTTATCTGAGGAAACTACACAATGCAGATATACATCACGGCTTTTCTCTTCGCCTCGGCCTCGGCCTTCAGCCCATCCACCTCCTTCACCTCCTCCCAGAAATGCTCTGCCTTGCAGATGGCCTTGGCCCCTGGTCAAACACCAGTTGTCATCGGTGTT
>Ga0169931_10004621_pt1 | contig 21334 bp, 15 predicted proteins | sample Kivu_15m_20L_FD_129675 | JGI IMG/M metagenome (GOLD analysis project Ga0169931, IMG submission 129675) | Freshwater microbial communities from Lake Kivu, Western Province, Rwanda to study Microbial Dark Matter (Phase II) - Kivu_15m_20L... | ecosystem: Environmental > Aquatic > Freshwater > Lake... | reverse complement strand
TTCTATATAATCTACTACTTTTTGTCTTAAATCTAAACTATAAGCCATGATTTCTACTCCCATACCTTCTCTCTTCAATCTTACACTCTTTTTGTCTCATTCTTACGTTAAACTACTATATATCATGTCCTGGTAATGACTTACGATTAAGCGCCGGTTTGTAACCACCAATGAAAACCCATCAAACCACGAATTAAATCTGTCCGCTGAAGTCGAGATTGACACTGATGAAGTGAAAACAAAAACAATAAAATATTTTTCTTGCCATTTTGGCACATTTATGATTAATAATATTGCTATTGTTCTTATGTAAAGAACATCCTAATTAGAAAATTTTTCATTTTAACCCCTGGCTAATGTACCAGGGGATTTTTTTTAGCGACGACCGTTCCTCTGCTAATGAGAGAGGGCTAGTTGTTCTCTTGCTGGTTGAGTATATTTACTAACTATTTCCCGGAAAACCTCACCATCAATAGTTTCTTGGTCAATTAACAAATCCACTAAATATTCCAAAGCCAGGCGGTGGTTTTGTAATAGTTCTTTGGCTTGTAGATAGCAATTATTGATAATTTCCCGAACTTGGTCATCAATTTTGGCAGCTATTTTTTCCGAATACTCTGATTTATTCATCCAATCCCGCCCTAAAAATACCTCGTTATTCTGATTTTCTAAAGACAAAGGTCCTAAATCAGACATCCCGAACCGGGTGACCATTTGTCGGGCCATGCTTGTCACTTGTTGTAAGTCATTACCAGCCCCCGTGGTGACTTCCGGCTTACCAAAAACAATTTCTTCCGCAGCCCTTCCACCTAAAGTAGCAGTAATTTTCGCTCTAATTTGAGAACGAGAAATTAACCCCTGTTCCTCGTTGGGAGTAAACCAAGTTAATCCTAATGCTTGCCCCCTCGGTATGAGTGTCACCTTTTGCACCTGCTCATGGTCTTTAAGTAGAGTACCTATTAAAGCGTGTCCTACCTCATGGTAGGCAATTAAGCGCTTGTTTTTACTATCTACTAAAGCTGTTCCTTCCATCCCCGCCACCACTCGATCCATGGCATGATCTATTTCTTGGTTGGTGATGGCCTCCTTGCGCCTTCTGGCAGTAAGAATTGCCGCTTCGTTGAGTAAATTGGCTAAATCTGCCCCTGTAAAACCAGGAGTACGCCGAGCGATGGCCTCTATAGATACACCAGGATCAATTTTTTTATTGCGGGCGTGGACTTGTAAAATTTCCGTTCGTCCTTTGATATCCGGCGCATCAACAATTACTTGTCTGTCAAACCGTCCCGGTCTAAGCAGTGCAGCATCTAACACATCCGGGCGGTTAGTAGCAGCAATAATAATAATCCCTGTATTACCCTCAAAACCATCCATTTCTGTCAGCAGTTGGTTGAGAGTTTGTTCCCGCTCATCGTTACCCCCACCGATACCCGCGCCCCGTTGTCGTCCCACTGCATCAATTTCATCAATAAATATTAGGCATGGGGCATTTTCTTTAGCTTTTCTAAACAAATCCCGCACACGGGAAGCACCCACACCCACAAACATTTCCACAAATTCTGAACCGGAAATACTAAAAAACGGCACACCAGCCTCACCAGCGATAGCTTTGGCCAGTAAGGTTTTACCAGTTCCAGGAGGTCCAACTAATAAAACTCCTTTGGGAATGCGCGCACCCACAGCAGTAAATCTTTCTGGTTCTTTCAGAAAGGTGACAACTTCTTCTAATTCCTCCTTAGCTTCTTGTATCCCGGCTACATCCTCAAACTTAACTCCTGTTTTCGCGTCCATTTGAAACCGAGCTTTAGATTTACCAAAGTTCAGTGCTTGGTTAGAAGTATTGGCAGATCGTCGCAGGAACAGTAACATTAAAGCCACTAGTGGTAAAATCCACATCAGGTTAATCAACAAACCCACCGCCACCCGGCTATCAGCAGAGGAAATTTCACCAAAATCAACATCTTCTTGTTTGAGAGTGTTAATTAACTCAGTGTTTTGTTTTAACAGCTTGACTTCTATGGGCGCTGCATCTGGTTCTTGTCCCTTCAGATAAACCTTAGCTATCTGTTCTATTTCGTCTATTTCTACTTTTTTTACTTTCCCTTGCCGAGACTTATTGATCAACTCACCATAAGTTAATGAGTTCACCTCTGGTTTTTGTCCCCAAGCTGGAGTGCCGATAAAAATACCCTGCAACAGGAGTAAACTGGCTGCTAGGGCGGCTGAACGCTGTTTTACCAATGCCTTTTTCCCGGAATTTCTCATAATAATTACCTTTTTGTCTAGCGGCATCAGCACAGGGCTGGTTTCCTGCCTATTTTTCTAGCAAAAATCACGCTCTTCTGAAAATCACTGTCTTCTGATCTAGTCTAACTTCTACTTCACCCCATTCAATATCTATTCCATAATTCCCCGTCACCCTTTGAGAAAACCTGGATTGACATCACTGATAAATGTAGTCATAACGAGTCCGTTTTCTCAAAAAATTAAATTAATATTAATATAGTAGTGGTGTGGTTAAAAAATGATTTAACAGGATATCTATGGTAAAAATAGTTGGACTTGGTGGTAGTTTAAGACCTGATTCCTACACCCAATTGTCCTTACAACTAGCAGCACAACGGGTAGAAGCCTTGGGTGCGGAAGTGGAAACTTTGGATTTGCGGCAGTTGCACCTACCATTTTGTAATGGTGGCAAAGACTATCCAGAATATCCAGACGTTCAACGCTTACGTGATACTGTGAGCAGTGCTGATGGCTTAATTTTAGCCACACCAGAATATCACGGTGGTGTTAGTGGGGTCTTGAAAAATGCCCTGGACTTGATGAGTTTTGATCACTTGTCTGATAAGGTCACAGGACTGCTGAGTGTATTAGGCGGTCAGGCTAATAGCAATGCACTCAATGACCTCCGGATCATTGTCAGGTGGGTACATGGCTGGGTCATACCAGAGCAAATTGCCATTGGACAAGCCTGGAGCGCTTTTAGTCCAGAAGGTAAGCTGTTAGATGACAAGCTCTCTCAACGGTTTGATAAATTTGCTCAGAGTTTAGTAGATAACACTCGCAAGTTACGTGGGGTGGACTGAGGTAACTCAGCAAATAAATTTTTTCCTGAATTAATTAAATCTTGCGTATTTTGAGTCATAATAACAAAATTGATTGTTATTTATACATCTTATTGTGCTTCAAACTACTCTAAACTACAAAAATCCAGTAAATCCAGTATTTGCCAATCATGAAACTTTTCACCCTCGTTTTGGTTGGTTAAAAAAAGGATTTGATGCAGTGCAAGGAGATCCAGGAATTTTTTTAGAAGATGATGCACCAGTACGTTTAGGCGTTGGTAAAAATATGGTGCGTTCTATTCGTTACTGGTGTACCGCTTATAAAATTATTGACAAAAACAATTCAACCACAAAACTAGGCAGGCAACTTTTAGGCGATAATGGCTGGGACCCTTATCTGGAAGATCCCGCATCATTATGGCTGTTACATTGGAATTTGTTAAAACCTACTTGTGAAGCTGCGGCTTGGTATTATATTTTTAATATTTTTCGCAGATTAGAATTTACCAAAGGAGATATATTAGCAGGACTTAATGAGTATGTAACAAATTTTAATAAAAATATTGCGGAATCTTCTTTTGTCAAAGATATAAACTGTATCCTCAGAATGTATGTTGCTCAGGAATTGAACATAAATAGTCCCAGTGAAGATTCTATTGACTGCCCTTTTAATGAACTAGGTTTAATTCGTAATTTTGGTAAAAATTATCAGTTTAAAGTGGGAGCAAAAACTAATTTACCACCAGAGATTATAGTTGCGGCTTGTTTAGAATATGCGGCTTGGATAAATCAAGATAAAAACCAAGTAAAAACAATCAACATTCCCAGTTTACTCTATGAAGAAGGCAGTCCAGGAATGGTATTTAAACTGACAGAAAATATTTTGTGTGCATCTATTGAAACAGTGGCAAAAAACTTAAATTCCTTGATTTTTTCTGATACCGCCGGTTTAATTCAGTTAACTTTTACTGAAGAACCAGACGCTTTAGCTCAAGAGATTTTGGAGCAATATTACAATTTTTCTTGACATTTATCATTGTTCATTTACTAAAAATAGATAAAATTATGAGTAGTAAAAAATTATCCCATTATTTCAGTCTTCAGCGTCGGTATTATCGTTCAATCAATTTAGAAAGAGATTGTGAAAGTATTGAGGCATTAGAGGGTTATATTCTGACTCAAAGAGCAGTTGAATCTCTAACCAGGATTGTTAATACATTTAATTCCGAAGTAGGAAATAAAGCTTGGACTTTAACCAGTGTTTATGGTACTGGAAAATCTGCCTTCGCTCATTATCTTATTTCTTTATGTGCTAATTCTCAAAGTACCCTTTACACCACAGCTTTATCTATAGCTGAAACAGCATTAGGACTAGAAAGTAATGTTTATCAATTAATTAAACAAAAAACCAACTCATTAGCTTTAATTAGGGCAGTTGCTACAGGACAAAGAGAACCAATTAGTCATACTGTCATCCGGGCTTTATCGGTGGGTGTAAATAATTTTTGGACTTTGGCGCAAAGAAATAATATTGATGTTGTTCGTAAGTTGGTAGATTTAGAAACAGAAATTAACGATGGGGGAACTGTTGATAGTAAGGAAATACCTCATTTAGTGTTAGAACTGGCGCAGGAATCAAAAACAGGAATTTTACTAGTTATAGATGAACTAGGGAAAAATTTAGAGTATACTGCTCATCAGCAAGAAGCTGAGGATTTATATCTTTTACAACAATTAGCAGAGTTGCCCAATCAGAGCAAAACTCCTGTTTATATTTTAGGTATTTTACATCAAGCCTTTGCAGAATATGGTCAACGATTGGCAAGAGTTCAGCGCAACGAATGGGCGAAAATTCAGGGGCGGTTTGAGGATATTCCTTTTGCTGAATCCTCTGGACAAATGATCAGGTTAATCGGCGAAGCAATTGATTCTTCCGCATCGGAAAAAATTAGTTGTGCTATTCATAGTAATTCTCAAGAATGGTTTGAGTATTTACAATCACAAATTATTGGGGAAGAAATAACAGAAAAGTTGATTGAAAAAGTTTATCCGTTGCATCCTTTATCTGCTTTAGTTCTACCAAAACTTTGCCAACGCTATGCTCAAAATGATCGTTCTTTGTTTACATTTTTAACAAGTAGTGAAAATTTTTCTTTTCGGAACTTTTTAGAAGAAGTAATAGTTAGCTCTGATAGTTTTCCTACTCTAAAATTACATCGAATTTATGATTATTTCATTGAAGCGGCTGGGATGGGTTTAGCTTCTCGTCCTAATTTACAAAGATGGGTAGAAATTCAAGATTTAATTAGTGATGCTAAACGCTTAGATGAAAATAGTATCAGGATACTAAAAACCATTGGTATTTTGAACCTAGTTACTGTAACTGGTGCATTAAGAGCAACTAAAACTTTAGTGTGTTTAGCAATGTGCGATTCTCCCACGGAATCACAAATTAATTATTGGTTAGAAATTGTTGAGCAACTACTCAAACAAAATTTAATTACTCATCGTCGCCAGTTGGATGAATTACGCATTTGGCAGGGTTCTGATTTTAATGTTGATAGCGAGCTAAGTAATTATATAGCACAAGAGCGATCGCCTTTAGTTAAACTGTTATCTCTTTACCGTCCTCTCAAACCTTTAGTCGCCCAACGCCACAGTTACAAAACAGGAACATTACGTTATTTTGAACGCCATTATCTAGATAACCCTCAAGATTTGCATAACTTATCTTGTATTAATATTGATGCAGATGGTTTTGTGGGGTATTGGGTAGATGAGGTAATTCCTGACGCTATACCTTCTACAACCAGCGATGGTAAACCATTAATCATTTTGACTGCTGCAAATTTAGCCATTTTAAGGATTCATACTGAGGAATTTGTGGCTTTAAGTAATATTAAGAAAACAGCTAAGGAATTACAAACAGATGGTGTGGCAAGAAAAGAGGTTAATTATCGCTTATTAGAAGCTGAACAATCATTAGATGAAGTTCTCAGTCAGTGTTTTAGTATAAAGACAAATCAAAAATGTTGGATCAATGGAAAAATTGAGATACTCAACAATATTACAGATTTTAACAGCAAACTTTCTGATATTTGTGAGCAAGTTTATTATCATAGCCCCATTCTCTGGAATGAATTAATTAACCGTCGAAATTTAACTGCTCAAGGCACAAAATCCAGACGAGAATTGATTCAGGCCATGTTAGAAAATCAAAATGAAGAAAGATTAGGATTAACCGGTCATGGTTCAGAAGTTTCTATTTATTATTCTCTGCTAGAAAAAACAGGAATTCATCGCCAAGAAGATGATTATTGGGGAATTTTCCCGCCTTTAGAAAATTCAGAATTAAATGCTCTCTGGGAAGCAGTAGAAAATTTTTGTTTAGCAGCAACTGAAAAAAGCAAAAGTTTTGATTTACTTTATCAACGTTTAGCAGCACCTCCCTATGGTGTAAAGCAAGGTCCAATTCCGGTAATTTTAGCCGCCATGCTGTTGTATCATGCTGATGATTTGGGACTGTATCAAGATGGTACATTTATTCCTGTTTTGGGTACTGAACATTTTGAATTATTAATCAAGTATCCTAAACGTTTTGCAGTTAAACATTTTGCAATTTTAGGATTGAGGGCGGAAGTGTTTAAGGAGTTAGAAACAATTTTACGCAACCCCCAGTTAAAAAGAATGGGTAAAGTGCGTAATGCAACTTTGTTAACGGTGGTTACTCCTCTTTATCAATTTGTTAAGAAATTGCCTAAATATACTCAGCAAACCCAACGCCTTGATCCAGAAGTCAGAGCAATTTTAAAAGCATTACAAACTACTACTGAACCAGACGAATTATTATTTAAAGCTTTACCTCAAGCTTGTAATTTACCTGTTATTGGCGCAGAATTAGCAGATGACGGGACTACAGCTAAAAATTTACGCATTAAGCTAGTTAAAGCTTTGCGGGATATTCACACCGCTTATGATCATTTATTAGGTGATTGTCAACGCTTAATTTCTGAAGCTTTTGGTGTTAGAAGTCAGGAAACAAAACTCAGAGAAGATTTACAAGTTAGGGCGAATTATTTGGCGGAAAAATGTGTTGAACCTTTACTTAAACGTTTTATATGTGCTGCATCAGATGAAAAAACCAATGATTCTCAATGGTTACAAGCCTTGGTGATGATTGTAGCTGATAAACCTGCGGAATCATGGACAGATGAGGATGTGACTACATTTGAAATTAAGTTAGCCGATGTAGTGCGTCGGTTTAAAAATCTGGAAGCTGTACAAAAAGAAGTAACTACTCAGCGTCAAGGTTTTGAAGCAAGACGTATTACCATGACTCGCTCTGATGGTAAAGAAATTCATCAAATGGTGTGGGTAGATCATTCGAGAGAACCTGAAGTTGAAAAAATTGTTGATAAAATTCTCGCTGAGTTACCTGATGATCAGCAGTTACGACAAGCGGTTTTAGCTAAGTTAAGTGAACTCATTTTAAATGCTAATTAAATTTAGGGGAGTGTTTGTCAACTAAAATAAAGTTTCTAGCTATTAAGACACTCAACTGTTAAATTATGTTAAGTTTACTAGCAAAACTGCGCCAGTGGGAAGAATTAACAAGTCAATCAGTATTAAACAATGTTGATTCTGACAAAATTTTAATCATGAATGGCATTAGCTGGGATGTATACGAGACATTATTAAAAACTTGCCACAATAACTCTCATTATCGCTTTAAATATTTACAAGGGACTTTAGAAATAATGTCGCCCAGTCGTCGCCATGAGGTGCATAAAAAAATTATTGCTTTATTACTCGAAACATATTTTTTAGAATTAGCTATTGATTTTTATCCTTTAGGTTCAACTACTTTTAGAAGCCAAGCTGCTGCTAGAGGTATAGAACCAGATGAATGTTATTGTTTTCACTCAGAAAAGCCTGTTCCTGATCTGGCAATTGAAATAATTGTCACCAGTGCAGTAATTAGTGATTTATTAATTTATCAAGGTTTGGGCGTACCGGAAGTTTGGTTTTGGCAGCATGATCAGTTTTCATTATATTCTCTGAGTGGTAACAAATATGAGCAAATTAACAAAAGCGTAGTTTTACCAGATTTAGATTTAAATTTATTAGTGGGTTTGGTTATATCTGGTGAAAAACCCAAAGATTTAATTGTTAATTTCCGTCAAAGTAGTGCCAAATAAAACTTTTTGTAACGTAACATTACGTAATTAGTGAAGACTTGTAAAGATAATATACAAAATATCTTTAGATTTACCAAAAAAATAGCCAATTTGAGTACAATCGATAAAAAGCGTTCAAAATAAACAAGGATGGCAGAAAAAAAGGTTAAAAATATTTTAGGTATTTCTGGGGGTAAGGACAGTACAGCCTTAGCGGTACTACTTCATAAAGAAATTCCAGATATGGAATATTTTTTTTGTGATACTCACAAGGAATTGCCGGAAACTTACGCATATCTTGACCGCATCGAAGCACGTCTAGGTATCAAAATTCAACGTCTTAGCGAAGAACGTGGCTTTGATCATTGGTTAGCAATTCATGACGGAATGTTGCCTTCACCTCAAAAACGTTGGTGTACTGTCAAAATGAAAATCAAACCTTTAGAGGACTTTGTTGGGGATGATGAGGTTATTAGTTACATTGGTATCCGTGCTGATGAAAACCGTGATGGTTATATATCCACTAAGCCAAATATCAAACCTGTGTTTCCTTTTAGAGAAAGGGGTTTAGTTAAGGCGGACATTATTCGGCTATTAGAAGAAAGTGGAATTGGACTCCCTGACTATTATCGCTGGCGCAGTCGTTCTGGGTGTTTCTTCTGTTTTTTCCAACGTAAGTATGAATGGGTGATGTTAGCAAAGGAACATCCTAATTTATTTGCTAAGGCAGTTGAGTATGAATCAAGTCATGCTGATGGTCGTACTTATACATGGACGCAAGGAGAAAGTTTATTGGAATTACTAGAACGCAAGGATAAAATTATTGCTGATCACGAAAAGTCAATGGCTAAAGAAAAAAAAGCTGCTCCTAATCGTCCTTTAGCCGAAGCATTAGAAGAAATTTTAGATCAAGAAAATGATCAATTACCTTGTTTAGTGTGTCATTTGTAATTTATTGCTAATTAAAAGATATTGTATGGATATTACACGAGCTTTTCAAACATCCAGTGACTCGATTTTAGCCTTTTTTAATCGGCCTGGTATTGGATATTATATTCCTTTGTATCAGAGAGACTATAGTTGGGATAAAGAAAATATTGATCAATTAATGGATGATATTTGTTCAGGAGTACTTGAGTTACAAACTAATAAAGAACAAATACATTTCATGGGAACAATTATTTTAGTTACGGAAGATGATATATCCAAGAATATTCAACCTCAAGATCATCGAGCAATTCCTCCTCGTATAGATAATATCATTGATGGACAACAAAGAATATCGACAATTTCATTATTAGCTTGTTGTTTATATCAGGAAATTTATGAAATACAAGCAAATATGAATAACATAAACTATCAATCAAAGGAATTAGGGGAATTACAAGATACCTTTGGTAGTTATTTTACTGAACTTCAGGCACTTTTTTCTTTTGATCTTCCAAAGGAATTAGCAAAGGAATTAGGGGAATTACAAGATACCATTCGTAGTTATTTTACTGAACTTCAGGCACTTTTTTCTTTTGATCTTCTTAGAGGTAACCCAAAACGTAAACCTATTCTTATTAGAGGAGGAACTGATGCTTGGACACTAGATGGGAAAGAAAATTACAAATCAGATGTATCATCATATTTAGCTAACTTTATTAAAAAAATTGATGAAGACACTTTAATTGATGAAGACACTTTTCCAAAATTACCAAATAAATCTTCACGATCTTTAAAACATGAAAATAATGTTGAAAAAAATATAAAAGTCATAAAAAATTCGTTAACTAAAGTAAAAGATTCGCACAAAGAGAAGGATGAAAATAATTATCCACCTGCTTGGGATATAATAGATAAGATAAATCAATCTGAATTATGGGATTATGAGCGTCCGAAATTGACGGAATTAATTAATAACTGCAAAACTGTAGAACCGCAATCATTAAACGAGTTTCAAAATTATATTTGTTCTCTAGTACAACTTTTTGCTTTTTCTAGTTATTTACTTAAACGCTGTTGCTTTACAATTATTAAACCTATATCACAAGTCCGAGCATTTGATATGTTCCAATCATTAAATGCAACAGGAACTCCTTTAACAGCCATTGAGACATTTAAACCTTTAGTAGTTAACATAGCAGACTCTAATGGACAAAGCTTTAAAGGCTCAAACTTTGATAAATCTTTTACAAAAATAGAAGATTTAATGAAAAACTTGAGAAGTGCTTCTAGTAAAAATGAAAGAACTAATGAATATCTAACTTTATTTTCTTCAACCTATGAAGGAAAAAGTTTATTAAAGCAGTTTAGTAAACAAAGACAATGGTTAATTAACCAGTTTCAAAAAGGTTGTTCTTCACAAGAAAGTATAGATTCTTCTATGGAGGATAAAAAAGAATTCATTGGTCAAATGGGTAAAATAGCTACATACTGTAAAAATATTATTTATTCTGATGTCAACCTAAGGAACTCTTTACCTGAATTGAATTTATTGGAGGATGAAAAACAAAGAAAAATCGCATCTTTCTGTTTAGTTTATCTTAAAGATGCACGGCATAAAATCGCACATACAATTTTAAGCATTTTTTATACCTTAGTTATTGAAAATACAGAAGATGATGATGAACAAAACAAGATTAATTATCAGAAAAATTTCGCTGTAACTTGTAAAGTTATTGCGTCATTTTATACACTTTGGCGTTCTGCTTTACCAAATAATGGTCTTGATGGTGTTTATCGAGATTTACTTCAGAGAAAAATGTCTTGGCAAAAACAAAAAGGTAATAATGCACTTAATACAGAGGAATTAAAAGAATATTTTAGAAATGCTCTCCAAAACAAAGGAATAGGTAATCAAAATGACTGGAAAAGCAAAGCAGTTCATTATTTAACATATGATAATAACAAAACATTATGTAAATTTGTTCTTTTTATTACCTCAAACGATACAATTTGTGATTCACAAGAACCTGGTTTAATGAAAATAGGAACGAAAGGTGTATCAATTAATTACCTAGAGCATAGTCGATGGAATTCACCTGATTTAGGAACTCTTGAGCATATAGCACCTCAGAAAGCTGAATCTAATTGGGATGAAGCTTTATATGTTAACAATGAGTATCATCAAATTGGTAATTTAACACTTTTACCTCGAGAAATTAATATTTCTGCTAGTAATAAAGGTTGGATCGAGAAATGGATTTATTATCAGCATTTAGCAGAAAATGATCCTGATAAATTAGAAAAATTGAAACAAAAAGCAGAAGAGAACCATGTTGAATTAGAAAATTCTACGATTGAATTGTTAAAAAAAGCCTCATATGCTAATCATATTAAATCTATAGTTGAACTCGGTGTCACGGGTCAATGGGATAAAGCTTTCGTTGAAAAAAGAACAGAGCGTATATGTGATATTCTTTGGACACGGATGTATGAATGGCTATCTTAATTCTATTGCATTTTTTAGGAGTATTAATTGAATTTAAATGAATTACTATCAAAAGCAGATGAAGAAACACTACAGCGATTATTAGGTAGTGCAACTTTTCAATTGCTAAAACTCCTAGAACCTAATTTAGTTCAACCTAATAAACTTAGAGAAATTATTTTAAGACTTCATACACCAGAAGAACTATTACTATCTAAACAACATCGAGATTTACTCTTGGATTTAATTACACCACAACAAGCAAACATCCTCGCCACTGTTTTAGAAGCACCTGCAAATCAAAACCCTTATGAGGCATTAAAAAAACTCAAAATTACTGGTTATTCAGAAAATAGAAAATATCTCTTTAACTTCTTTGAAGTACCTATTCCTCCCAGACAGCAAAATACAATTGAAACTCCTGCAATTATCGAAAATACTCCTAAATATCCTTTATTTAGTCATCAACGCCACGCAGCTAAAAAAGTTAAAAACTATCTTAGCAAAGAACCTCGCCGTGTCCTTCTTCATCTTCCCACTGGTGCTGGTAAAACCCGTACTGCGATGAACATTATTGCAGACCACATGAGAAACAATGAACCAACCTTAGTAATTTGGTTGGCATATAGTGAAGAACTTTGTGAGCAAGCGGTTACGGAATTTCAAAAAGCATGGGAATGTGTTGGTGATCGCAACATTTCAACCTATCGCTTCTGGGGTAGCCATGATTTAGATTTAGAACAAGCTGAAGATGGCTTAGTAGTAGCAGGATTAGCCAAAGTTTATAACGCTGCTAAAAAAAGTATTCGCTTGATTAATCAACTCGGTGTGCGTTCATCATTGATAGTCATAGATGAAGCACATCAAGCGATCGCCCAAACCTATAAACTGATATTGGATGCCTTAGTTATCCCCTATGAAAAAACTGGCTTACTCGGTTTAACAGCTACACCCGGACGCACTTGGGAAGATATTAACACAGATGCACAACTAGCTAAATTTTTCGGCCAACAGAAAGTTACCTTAGACATAGCAGGTTATGATAACCCTATAGATTATCTGGTAGAGCAACAATATCTAGCTAAAGCTAACTATCGCTCCTTATTTTATAAAAGTGGTTTTGAACTCAACCAACAAGACCTCAATCAGATTAATACAGAGTTAGATATTCCCCAATATATCCTGAATGGATTAGCAGCAGACGAGCAACGTAACCTCCGTATTATCTTAGAACTAGAAGAACTCGCCCAACGTCATCAACGTATTATCGTTTTTAGTACCTCGGTCGAACACGCTCAACTCATCGCTTCAGTTTTGCGTTTAAGAGGGTTTAATGCTGATGCTGTTACAGGTAACACCCCCAAATCAGAGAGAGAACGCCTGATCCACAATTTTAAAGACGACCAGCCCGAAACCAAGATTATATGTAACTACGGCGTTTTAACTACTGGATTCGATGCACCAAAAACTAGTGCAGCCGTTATTGCCCGTCCCACTAAATCCCTAGTACTTTATAGCCAAATGGTAGGACGTGCTATTCGAGGACTCAAAGCTGGCGGGAATGCTACCGCCGAAATTGTCACCGTTGTTGATAGTCAACTCCCCGGTTTTGGGTCTGTAGCATCAGCTTTTCACAATTGGGAAGACGTTTGGAGGAAAAACCCATGAATAGCAACCCCCATGACATTGTTCCAGCTCACCTGGCTGTGCAAGCAATGCGCGATAATGGTTATAAAAATGCTGCCTATGCGATCGCGGAATTAATGGATAATGCCATTCAAGCCGGTGCATCTCAGGTAGAATTACTCTGTGGTGAACGTAAACAACAGGTAGACCAAAGAAAGCGATCGCGTGTTGAAGAAATAGCAGTATTAGATAATGGTCGGGGTATGGATGCTAACGTCTTACGTCTAGCCCTGCAATTTGGCAATGGCACATATTTAGATGAAGATAAACATACCGGAATCGGTCGTTTTGGCATGGGTTTACCTTCCTCCTCAATTTCCCAATGTCAACGGGTTGATGTGTGGTCATGGCAAAATGGCATAGAAAATACTCTTCATAGTTACCTTGACTTAGAAGAAATTAAAAGTCGTCAAATGACCGCAGTACCTGAACCTATTCCTAAGCCAATTCCCATGACTTGGACAAAAATAGGTCATAATTTTGGTGGCAGTGGCACATTAGTAGTCTGGTCAAAAATTGACCGTTCTATTTGGCGAACTGGAAAAGCAATTATTAATAATTCTGAATTGATCATCGGTAGAATGTACCGCAAATTTATCAATAGTGGTCAAGTCAAAATTCGCATGATAGCATTTGATTTAGATGCGTTACCTTCTATCATTTTAGAAAAAAATGCTCTTCCTAATGACCCTGGGTATTTAATGGAAAAAACATCATGCCCTCCACCATTTGATAATCAGGCAATGTTTCAACCTTGGGAAGGCGACACTTCCTATGAAGCTACTTTTAGTATTAACTTTAAAGAGACAAAACATGATGTAAAAATTCGTTTTTCTTACGCCAAAGAAGAAGCACGTCAAGCAGAACCAGGAAAAAATCCCGGAAGTTTGCCGCATGGACAACACGCTTCTAAAAATGTTGGTGTTTCTGTTGTCCGTGCAGGACGAGAATTAGAATTAGACCAAAATCTAGTTAATAATTATGATCCTACAGAACGCTGGTGGGGAATTGAAGTAGAGTTTCCACCATCTCTTGATGATCTTTTTGGAGTTACCAATAACAAGCAATCAGCCCGTAATTTTGGAGAAATTCTACAACTAGATATTGAATCTTTATTAGAAGAAGGAAAAACTGTTGCTCAACTTAAAGAAGAATTAAGCATAGAGGAAGATCCAAAATTGCCTATGATAGAATTAGTGCAGAAAATTCGTAGCCAACTAAATATTATTCGTGGCTTACTGAAAGCACAAACTAAAGGCACTCGTACCAGTGAAAAACGCTATGAACCTTATAAAATTGAAAAAGTAGCTACAACTCTTACTAGAGAACGTAAGTCACAGGGTTATAAAGGTAAAAGTGATGAAGATGAACAATTACCCAAAGCAGAGCGAAAACAAGTTATTAAACAAACTTTGAAAGAAGAAGGAGTTACTGAAACAAAAGCAGAATTATTAGCAGCCACTACAGTGGATGATGGCTTAAAATATACCTTTTTAGAGGGACCTCTTGATATCCCTGCTTTCTTCTCCGTTAAACCTAGAGGTGGGGTTATTATTATTACTTTAAATACAAATCATCCTGCTTATAAAAATCTAGTGGAAATTTTAGGAAAAGATGTAGATAAAGCCGATATAGATACTTTACGTTCTCGTTTAGTTAATTCCTTAGATGGGTTAAAATTATTATTAATGGCGTGGGCAAGATATGAAGATGAGCAGCCGGATGGTCAACGAAAAAACTATGCTCAAGATACTCGCATTGATTGGGGAAGGATTGCTAGGAGATTTTTAGAAAATGAGTAATAGAATATAATGACAGCACAAAAAAACATAATATATCTTGATTATCATTCAACTACTCCTGTTGACAGCAGAGTAGCTGAAAAAGTCATGTATTATATGACTACTGCTTTCGGTAATGCCAACAGTGTAGATCATGGATATGGAGACGAAGCAGCACAAGCAGTTAAACAAGCTCGCCAACAAATAGCTAACTTAATCAACGCTTCTCCCCAAGAAATTATTTTTACCTCCGGTGCAACAGAAAGCATTAACTTAGCAATTCGAGGACATATTCAGCAACAACATCACCCATGTAAAATCATTGTTTCCCCAGTTGAACACAAAGCAGTTTTAGATACCTGTGCAGCCCTAGCAAAAAAAAAATTAGTCGAAATAGTTTGGTTACAAGTCAACCAACAAGCGCAAATTAATTTAGAAAATCTACAAAAAGTTTGTTCTCAAGGTGCTTCTCTACTCTGCGCCATGGCTGCTAATAACGAAGTAGGAACAATTTATCCCATAGCAGAAATTAGCGCGATCACCCAAAAATATGATATTCCTTTTTTATGTGATGCTGCTCAAGCAGTGGGTAAAATTCCTCTCAACTTTAAAGACTGGGGTATTACCTATCTCGCTATTTCCGGACATAAACTTTATGCACCCAAAGGAATCGGTGCATTAGTCGTCAAAAAAGGTCATCACCTACAACCTATTATATATGGTGGTGGACATGAACAGAGAATCAGATCAGGAACACTCAACGTCCCGGGAATAGTTGGTTTAGGCGCAGCTTGTCACTGGAGAAAATTAGAAATGTCTGCTGATGAACAAGCAATTTCACTTTTGCGAGATAAACTACAAAACTTGCTACAATCTCAAATACCCAACTTAGTAATTAACGGAGACTTAAACAACCGTTTAGCAGGTAACTTACACATCGCCATCCCAGACATACCCAACAGTGCCATTATTGCCAGAGTTTGCCATCAACTAGCCATTTCGACGGGTGCAGCTTGTTCATCAGGTATTGTTGCATCCTCTCACGTTTTACAAGCAATGAATTTACCAGCAAACCTGATAGAAGGCGCTTTAAGAATCGGGATTGGTAAATTTACCACTCAAAAAGAAATAGAACAAACATCCTCTTTAATAACTAACGCAGTAAATAAAATTCTTCAACTTCTTTAGTAACAGCTAAACTTCCACTAGGGGATGATTTCCCCCTAGAATTATGCAGTAAATATTTAGCAGTAAATATTTAAATCTTGCCAAGCAAACTAGGGGAGGACATCCCCGAAGTAACGCTACAGGAGTTGGGATCTCTACTCTGGTTGGTGAAAACCTGCTAGAGCAAATTCTGACGTGGAATGTAGAATCCCTGTGCGTTTACGCCGGGGAGTGTCAATAATTAATGATGATGGTGATGATGGTGATTGAGGGCTAATTGGGGATTAACGGCCATAATCTCCCCATTCATTAACTCAGCAATGTGAGTATTTGCCCATTCCGCAGCCATAGTTAAAAATTCTGGATTGTCGTTAACACAAGCCATCTGCACATAATTCACATTGGAATGTTTTTTCTCCAAAGCATGAATAATGTGATGTACATCTAATAAAGTTTCGTGGTTTTCAGTAGCAAAGCCAATGGGCATAAAAATCACTATTTTTGCGCCCAATTGAATCAAATTACTAGCAGCTTGCTCTGCATTGGGCAAAGTCCATTCAATCAAAGGAGTATCATGGTTTAGCCAACCCACAGAAATTAAAGGATAACGGTGAATTAACTCTTCCCGCACCAAATCATATAACACCTGACTTTCGCTAATTCCCGAAGTGAAGCCTTTAGCTTTGTGGGGACAACCATGATTCATCAAAACAATACCGATTTGGGAAGGTAAGTAAGCAACCCCCAAGTCAGTAGTAATTTTTTCTTCAACTAATTTAGCCAATAACTTGATGTAACTTGGTTCATTATAGAAGGAAGGAATATAACGCATTCCCTTGACCCAATGTTCCTCCCCATCAGGAATATTAGCTAAAGCCTCGTTCACCTGCTCTACAGCAATTCCACTAGTGAAAATAGAATCAACAACCAACAAAGGGTAAATCAGGATTTTTTCAAAGCCTTGATTTTTAATCTCCGCCAGCACTTGGTGGGGTAAGTGAGGAGCGCAAAAGTTAAAAGCCTTGAAAACCTTGACCTTATCTCCCCAGAGGGCTTGCAGATTTTTCTCAATCCCAGCCCGTTGCTGTTCAAAAATGGCATTGTGGGGGGAAATAAAATCATGATGTGTGTGTCCCCATTCATGGCGGTCAAATAAAGCCAATAGTTTTGCCAAAGGCGGATAAATCCAAGTTGGTACTGGTGCGAATTTTGCAGTCAGTAGATTTAAAGCCTGTTCGTTATAGTTGGCAAAATCTTCATAGCTTTCTACCTCACCGTAACCCATCAGTAAAACCGCTACTCGATCTTGACGTGATAACTGGTGGTGGGTGTGTTGCTGTTTTTCTGGAGTTGCAACCACTGCGGAGTTCCTCAATATAAATCTATATAAACCAGAGGAGAAAAGCAATTCAGCCAGGGAATAACTTGATTGCTTTGCTCAATCCTAGTTTATTATCCCATCCAGGGGGATAGGGTAGTTATGAAGTTAACAATAATATATCAAAATCTTCAAAAGTACACTAGTACACTGGCATCATTGCCAGCCACTCAGTAGAGACAAATAAATTTATTAACCCGGCTTTAATATGTTATTTTGTGTGAAAGTCGAGTTTTCATATATCCTGTGAGCCTTAAGCAGTCCCAACTAGGTGTGAAACTAGACAACTGTTAGTATCTGAGACACATGACTATAATCATTTGCCCTGGGATTCATGAGCCAGGCCTAACAGAAAATTTTATATCACAATGCTTACTTTCAGCATCTGACGGGGTAAACTCAGACAATCAAGGCAAAATACTGATTTTTCCTGGTCATGGTTTATTGGCTTTGTCATCACTGCATATTTTGCAGTTTTTAAGCCATCACCTTAGAGATGATCTTAAGTCGCCGGTGGTATTCATTAGCTTTAGTGCAGGTGTATTAGGAGCCAGAGGCGCAGCCTGTTCCTGGGAACTTTTAGGCGGTAAAATCAAAGCCTTTATAGCCATAGATGGCTGGGGAGTACCTTTGTGGGGAAACTTTCCTACATATCGCATGAGTCATGATTACTTTACCCACTGGAGTTCTTTATTATTAGGTAGTGGGGAGAGGAACTTTTACGCAGAACCAGCAGTTGAGCATTTATCCATGTGGCGATCGCCCGAGTCGGTACAAGGTTGGTGGATAGATACATCTGGGGAACATTCTCACCCCCCAGTGCGCCTAACTGCAAGAGAATTTTTGCATCGAGTCCTAAAACCCTGTCAATAAAATTAATCCGGAAACGAGAAGCAGAAAGGAGGAGTAAAATAAAGCTATCCCCAAATGTAAAATCCCAAATCTAAAATCTACAATTACCCGGTATTTCCATGTTTCCAACTGAACCAGCTGCTGTTAATAACGGATTTAGACCACTGCTAAAAAATCGTGGTTTCATCCTACTGTGGATTGGGCAGTTGTTGTCCCAGTTAGGAGATAAAATATTTTTCGTCCTCATGGTAGCCCTACTGGAGAATTACCAACCCACTGCTGGGTTAGCCCAAAACTCCATGTATTCAATATTAATGTTAGCTTTTACATTACCAGCAATTTTATTTGGTTCTGCCGGTGGTATCTTTGTAGATCGCTTTTCTAAAAAACTTATTTTAGTCGGCTCTAACATATTACAAACATTATTAGTGCTGCTAATAGCATTTTTGCCCCGAGAATTTTTTATTCTTTTGATTTTAACCTTTGCCATTTCCACCTTAGCACAATTTTTTGCCCCAGCGGAACAAGCGGCTATTCCTGTTTTAGTGCCGAAACAGAACTTTATGGCAGCCAATGCACTCTACAGCAGTACCATGATGGGAGCCTTAATAGTGGGCTTTGCCATTGGAGAGCCAATATTAAGTTTAGCCAAAACTTGGTTAGGAGAGGGCTATGGTCAAGAAATGGTTGTGGGTGGACTATACTTATTATCGGCATTAGCTGTACAGCCCATTAACTTTGGACCCAAACACCAACCAGATGACCACCATGGTAGTGGAATGAATCCTTGGGCTGACTTCAAAGCGGGTTTGCGCTATCTGACCAAAAACCGTTTAGTATTAAATGCCATGCTGCAACTCACTACATTATATTGTGTGTTTGCGGCTTTAATGGTGTTGACTATTAGACTAGCAGCAGAATTTGGTTTAAAAGAAAAACAATTTGGCTTTTTCTTAGCCGCAGCTGGAGTGGGTATGGTATTTGGTGCTGCAACATTGGGTCATTGGGGAAATAAATTTCATCACAAGCCTTTACCCTTAATGGGATTTTTAATCATGTCCCTAGTTTTAGGTGTGTTCAGTTTTATCAATAATATAGCTTTAGGTTTAGGACTAAGTGCCTTTTTGGGTATTGGTGCAGCTTTAATTGGCGTACCCATGCAAACTTTAATTCAACACCACACACCACCTACTATGTACGGGAAAGTATTTGGCTTTCAAAACCATATCGTCAACATTGCTTTATCAGCACCCTTAGCCATCACAGGACCATTAACAGATATTCTGGGACTACGAATTGTTTTAGTAGGAATGAGTGTAGTAGTAGCAGGTGTTGGTATATGGACATGGAAAAACACCCGCAGAGTTTTACAAGACGTGATTTAGCAAAAACTAGTCTCACTAATACCAATTATTTCTATATATGGGAGGATGAAAAAATGGATGAATTTATGGAAATCGCGATCGCAGAAGCAAAAAAAGGCAGACAAGAAGGTGGTATTCCCATTGGTTCTATTCTCATCAAAGATGGTAAAATCATCGGTCAGGGACACAATAAGCGTGTGCAAGACAATGATCCTGTTACCCACGCGGAAATAGATTGTCTCCGCAATGCTGGTAGAGTTGGTAGTTATAGAGGTACGACACTTTATTCAACTTTAATGCCCTGTTATTTGTGTGCTGGTGCAGTAGTGCAGTTTGGCATTAAAAAAGTGATTGTTGGAGAATCGAGAACTTTCCCAGGAGCCAAAGAATTTATGGTATCCCACGGTGTGGAAGTAATAGACCTTAATCTTGATCAATGCCAACAAATGATGAGTGAATTTATCGAGGCCAATCCTCAACTATGGAACGAAGATATTGGTAATGAGAGTTAATCTCACCCCAAATGATTTGAACAGCCAGAAAAACATAGAAAATCAAAATACCATAAACAGGTGAGTAAATGACAGTAACTATACCCATCCAAGCCATAGAACTCACCCCCGGTAGCCAAATCGTCATTCATAATTTGTCCTGGGCGGACTTTGAGCGCCTTCTCACTGACTTAGGAGAAAAACGTCACACTCGCATGGCATACTACCGAGGAACCCTAGAAATCATGTCCCCGTTAGCATTACATGAGCGTCCCCACCGCATTATTGCTTACATCATCACCACCATACTAGAAAATCAAGCACGGGATTGGGAAGATTTTGGCTCAACTACCTTGAAACGTCCAGACATTGCTGGGGTAGAACCAGATACTTGCTTTTACATCCAAAACGCCAGCCTGGTAAAAGGGTGTACTCAAATGGACTTAAACATTTATCCCCCGCCAGATTTAGCCATTGAATCTGATGTAACTTCAAAAACCACCCTTAACGCATACCTAGCTCTTGGCGTTCCAGAAATCTGGATTTACAGCAAAGACCAGTTAAATATTTACATCCTCCAAGGCAGTAACTACTTAGAATCTGCACTTAGTCCCATGTTTCCCCACTTACCCATCACAGAACTTATTCCCCCACTGATACAAAAAGCCATTGACCACGGAACTAGTCAAATGCTGCGAGAACTCAGAACTTTTCTACACCAGTCAGAGAAATAATGGCAAAATTTAACTTCTGATATCCTAGAAGAAAACCAGAGGATAAATCCTATGGTCATCAAAGCACCGAGTAATTCTCAACGCGCCACACTGTGTAACATCAGTTGGCATACTTTTGAAACTATGCTCACAGAAATGGGAAATCATCGGGGGACACGACTGGCTTATGACCAGGGAACACTAGAAATTATGACTCCTTTAATGCCCCATGAGCATAATAA
>Ga0169931_10004620_pt1 | contig 21337 bp, 16 predicted proteins | sample Kivu_15m_20L_FD_129675 | JGI IMG/M metagenome (GOLD analysis project Ga0169931, IMG submission 129675) | Freshwater microbial communities from Lake Kivu, Western Province, Rwanda to study Microbial Dark Matter (Phase II) - Kivu_15m_20L... | ecosystem: Environmental > Aquatic > Freshwater > Lake... | reverse complement strand
ATCACCTGAATGATTCCAAGACCGGCTCCACCTTTTTCACTCATCACTCCTTCCTTCAAACGAGCAAGATAAAGAGCGTCTAGTTCGTCTCGCTTCATTCGTAATAATCCATTTACAATCTGCTGCAAGTTTAATATATCATCCAATTTGGCATCATTTGAAACCATTATTTGTACCCCATCACTTAGCAATTCTAACTTGATACTAATTTCTTGATTCACGCCATGTCTCATCGCATTATCCAGTAATTCAATGGAGGACATAATTGTTTGCTTCACCAATGTCTTGCTTGGTACTGTATTCTTGGATAACTCCTGTATCAGGCTCAATAGGTTGGCGTTGATTTTTTCATTATTCAAGCCCGAATAATTCAACATATTTGTCATATTGCTCATTTAAATTTCCATTCCAATAAAAACTACATCATCCGTTTGTTGTGCCTTGCCTTTCCAATCTTCAAACAGGCTATCCATTTTTTCTTTCATTTCAGAAATTGACAAGTCAGAATGCTCATCTATCCATTGAGCCGTTCGCTTCTTGGAAAGTTTTTGTCGCCCATCAATTCCCCCGAATTGATGGAAAAATCCATCGCTGAAAATGAACATTCGATCACCCTTCTCCAAAGCTATATCAAAATTACTGTACTCCAACAGCTTATTACCCCTATTTTCACCAATTGAAAACGTATTTCCTTTTACGATTTCAGTACCCGACTTTGTTTGTAAAACCATGGGTAGATTTGCTCCGCAAAATTGTAGAACCATCTTTTCGAGATCAATTCGAATAAGCGCGATGTCAATACTGACCAAAAAATTACTAGAAGTGGAATTTACCTGCTCATTTCGCACTTCTAATCTTCGGTGAAGTTCACTTAGCACTTCATCACATTGATTATAATTTCCGCTTCGAATGATTTCACTTAAATTGAAATAGCTCATGATAGACAACATGGAGGCCGCTACCCCATGGCCTATGCAGTCCACAGCAGCTACATATAAATATTGCTTATCCCTTAATACAAAAGGCAAATCACCGCTCACAATCTCCAATGGCTTATGCAAGATAAAAGCCCCCTCTATGTATTGCTTCAAATTAGACTCCGTTGGAAAAACAATTTGCTGAAACTTCGAAGCATATTCAATTCCTGAAACGATCTCATGATTCTTTTCATTCAATGCAGCATTCACCGAATGAATTTGTTCATTTTGTGATTTAATAATTTGATTCTTTTTACGTAGACTAAAAAGAAAGTATGTAACAACCAGCAAGCTGATTAATAAAATAACAGTTGCTAGCACAATCAAATTGCGTTGTCTATTCTGAATCTCAATCTGCCTAGATTTCTCTTGATCGCGAAATGCAAGATCTGCTCTTTCCTTTTCAGAAGTTAATAATGCTGCCTTTTGATTAGCCGCTTCAGCTTCCAAAATCAAACTTGCATTCTCTTGTTTACTTTGTTCTATTTCCAAGTTTTGAATAATATTCAATTGTCTCTGCTTCTCGAGTTCTGCAGCATTACGCTCACTCTCGAGTAAACTTTGATTCAATTGCAATTCACTCCTGTAGGCATCTAATTCTTTACGACTTTTTATTTCAGCAATGAGTTTTTCACTTTCCGTCTGACTGATCTTTAACTCAGTCATTCGTTTTCGTTCTCTTTGCGCATCCACATCAGATCGTATCCAATACTCCCTTCCTTGCAATTTATTTTGACGAACGGATTGCCTCAAAGACTCCTCTTGTCGCCTTTTCATGATCTCCTTCAAGACCTTTTGAGATTCTTGCTGATGATACAATGATAATTCCGGCTTATTATTTATCGCTTGATACTTGGAAAGCAAATTGTGCATTTCATAATGAATATCTAAATCATCTGCTTTTTCGGCAAAATTCAGCGCCTGTTGTGCATAATCAATGGAGTAATTTATCCAACCTTTCTTGTTATTTATTGCCGATAAAAAAACATTACACAACGCTTGATAGTAATAATCTGACAACCTCTCACTCATATCTATAGCTAGATCAAGATATTGCTGAGCTTCAACTAAATTGTCAGATAAATAGCTGCACTCTGCCATATTAATGAGTAAAGGAAGCTTGAAAGAATGATCCGCATCTGAACATAACAGCATGGATTTATTGTATAATTCCATTGCCTGCTTATATTCCTTCTTGTGCAAATAAATTTGAGCTAACCAACCGTTCCATTTGATACGCTTCGCCTTATCAACACTACCATAATAGCGTTTCATTAACGCAAGACAATTTACTTCTGCATCTTTCCAAGCATTAGCCATCATAGCGCTTTCGACTGATAAAGAAAGTAATTTCTCCTCCCAAACCGTCATTTTACTTATTTGAGTAGAATGAAGAGCTTGAAAGTCGCGTATTTCCTTGAGCGCTTGCTTTGACTGTGATGTATGAACTAATCCATTGGATTTGAAAAAAATGATTTCACATTGATCCTCAACGGATATAAAAGCCGTTGATTTAAATCCTTCACAAAATTCATTGATCAATGTCCATAACTCTTGTTTATATAGCGCTCTGAGAAGTGCCAAATGACAGGCTACATAATAAGTTTCACTGCTCCTTTCACCCAAATATTTTCCCCTAATTGCAAATTCAAATGCCTCGGTCTCCTTCCCCATATTTCGAGCATTTTCAGATAACCAAAAACAGGCTCGAGACATTAATTCTTCATTTCCAATTTTTTGAGAAAGCTCCCAACCTAATTGTGCGCTGTGATCAGAATCAGCAAGCTTATTCTCCAAATAGAATATCTGGGCCTTATTCAAGTAATCAATACAACGATCCAAAGAATCCGATTGAGCCAATGAAATGGAAGAAATTAGAATAAAGATAACAACACAAAATTTTCTTAGACTAAATCCCTTTTTCAAATCCCTCATATCAATCCAACTTATATTGCATGGAAATACAAAATTGTCTCTGATAAAGAGGCATAATAGACAAAGTAGTTGAATAAGGACTTCCTATCCATACTTGACTATTCAATAAATTGGTCATTCCGATATTGAAGCGAAGATTTTTAATTTTTTCAGAAGCTTTCTGAATTGAAATATTAAAAATAGGACCGTTTCTTACGAAATCATTTGGAATATAATCAACAAAAAACAAATCTTGAATCATCCCAGCTAAGTGAAGCGACCATTGTTTACTAAAATTTTTGGTGTAATACATTCCAAACCTATAATTAGGCATACCCCAATAAGCCCTTTGATTCAGATGTACTTCCATTTCTTGAAAATCCGTCGTTTTAATTACCCGATAATACGTCGCTGAAATCTTCAGCTTTGACTTCATCCACTGAAATTGCATCCAAGCATCCATACCCTCAGTCCCTGCACTTCTTCTGTTTTGGTAACTCTCATTAACGCCGTCATAAACATAAGATATAGGATTTCTTATTTCTGTATGATAAATAGACAGCTCTCCAAAAAATCTGTTTTTCAGGGTAAATCCAATCGTTGCTTCATACATTCTCACCTTTTCCGGCATTAATCCTGTTCCCAAACTAGCATTGTTAAAATTCTGTAAAGTAGGTATTTTAAATGCTTCGCTAAACATCGACTTCAAGTAAAAAATCTTGAATATTTTACTGTATGCTATCCGAGGAGCAAATTGATTTCTTACGAAAGTGTGAGATTCCAATCTTCCTCCCAATAAAATTGACCCCCACTTTGAACGATAGAATAACTCTGCGTATAACGCGGCATCTTCAAAATTGATGCGATTTTCATTATTCAACGAAAATGTTTGATTTCGCATAATAATGGCACTTCTTTGTTGGTAAGCCTGAAAACCATAATCAAAATAAAAGTCAGAACTCACCTTTGAATTCAAAGCCACATTAAATTGCGACTTCTGAGATTTCGTATTGGTGTTGATATAAGTGGAGTCCAAGGTATTAATATCAAACCAAGGAAGTTGATCTTGAAAAACAAATTGATATTTTATTCTGGTGTGACTTGCCAATTTATCATCCCATTGCAAATCCGCCCCTAATTGTCTCATCAAAACACTATTTTGAGCATCACTTATGTTATATTGATAATTACTAAAATAAATATTGCTTTTAAATCGGTTACGCAACAAACCAATATTGAAATAAATCGACTCTACTTGAGAACTATCGGCCCAAGATAAAGTATCTCCTTCTGGCAAAATTTGATATACCGTGCTTCTAAGAGATTTTGTAGTGTTGAATCCAACAGACAACTTATACTTATTAGCAATAGAATAATTACCACTATAACTAAATGACTTACGTGTATTGATTCCCCTGGAATAATTCAAGTCTCCTTCTACCATTGAACCAATGAATTCCGAATTCGTTTTCAAAACTACATTCATTACGCCCAAAGCCGCAGTACCCCCATATTTCACTGAACTTGGCCCCATGGTAATTTCAATACGACTAACCATGTTCAACGAAACTCTACCGCCAAGATTATAGGTGCCGTAATCAAGATCATTTACCGGAACTCCGTTGATCATCACCAAAACCTTCCCCTCTTGCGCCCAATTTCCTCTCAAAGAGATACCTATTCCATCTTCCACATCTCTGCCTAATGCGATGTTGGAGGTCATTAACAATACATCCATTAAATCTTTGGCATTCATAGCCGCAATCTCCTCCTCAGTAATGATTACCAGCGACCCTGGGGCTTCCCTACTATCTCTCTCTTCAAAGGCCGCCAAAGACGATACTAGGTTTCGATTAATGACCACGGAATCAGAATTCACCAAAGAAATTACTGAATTACGCAAAGTCAAAGAATCTAAATTTTGACTCCACGAATGACTACATAAAAAAATAAAAATAAGGACCTGACTTGATCTTAACACAAAGTAAAGTTACAGATTTAAAACAAAAAATCCTCCACAGGAGGATTTTTTATATGATCAATGATTAAAATTATTCAGCAACTGAAGTTTCACCTTCTTTCTTTGCCATCAACTCTACATACTCTTGATTGGATCCAACTATCATCTTTTGGAATCTTCTGACTCCAGATCCTGCTGGAATATGATGTCCTACAATAACGTTTTCTTTCAACCCAATTAAATAATCAGTCTTTCCTTGAACAGCCGCTTCATTCAAAACTTTAGTAGTTTCTTGGAAGGAAGCTGCGGAAATCCATGATTCAGTTTGTAATGAAGCTCTGGTAATACCTTGCAACATCGGACGAGCTGTAGCAGTAATGGCTGGACGTGATTGCATTTCTGTCTTATCGTTTCGTTTCAAAATGATGTTCTCATCACGCATTTGACGCACACTGATAATCTGACCCGCATGGTAGCGATCGCTTCCACCTGCATCCAACAATACCACTTTATCAAACAACAAGTCATTCTCTTCAATAAACTCTGCTTTATCCACAGAAGTACCTTCCAAGAAACGGCTATCACCTGCATCGATGATATCCACTTTTCTCATCATTTGACGCACGATTACTTCAAAGTGTTTATCATTGATTTTTACCCCTTGTAATCGATACACCTCTTGAATTTCATTGACCAAATACTCCTGAACAGCCGTAGGACCTTGGATATCCAAAATATCACCGGGAGAAACAGCGCCATCTGACAATGGCATACCCGCACGGACAAAGTCTTCAGCTTGTACCAAAATGTGCTTGGACAATGGAATCAAATACTTTCTCTCTTCACCTGTTCTGGAAGTTACTGTAATCTCACGATTACCTCTCTTCACTCCACCATACGCCACAATTCCATCAATCTCAGAGACAACCGCTGGGTTGGATGGATTACGTGCTTCAAACAATTCTGTTACACGAGGGAGACCACCGGTGATGTCTCCACCACGACCCGCCATTCTTGGAATTTTCGCAAGGATGGTACCCTTGGTAACTTTTTGTCCATTCTCCACATTCAAGTGGGCTCCCACTGGCAAAGAATACACCTTCAACACCTCGTTTTTCTTCTTGATCTCGATGCTTGGATTCTTTTTCTTATCCTTTGTTTCGATGATGATTTTCTCAGAGAAGCCGGTTTGTTCATCCACCTCTGTTTTGAAGGTAATACCCTCTTCAACAGCGTTAAAGTCGATTACTCCATCCTCTTCGGTGATGATCACACTGTTGAATGGGTCAAACTCACACAACACATCACCTTTGTTCACTTTATCACCTGTCTTTACCAACAAATTAGCTCCATAAGGCAAGTTCAATGTCATCAAGGCTGCTCCCGTCTTATCATCCATGATCTTCAATTCAGAAGAACGTGAAACCACAATTACTTTACCTTTTTCAGCTGTAACAGTGCGCAACTCATCGATCTCAATTAAACCACTAGACTTCGCTTTGATATCACTATCAATTGCACTGGCAGAAGATGCTCCCCCTGTGTGGAACGTACGCAATGTCAACTGAGTTCCTGGCTCCCCGATAGACTGTGCTGCTATTACGCCCGCTGCCATACCTTCTTGAACCATTTTGGCAGTAGCCAAATCTCTTCCGTAACACTTTGCACAAACTCCACGCTTGCTTTCGCAAGTCAACACAGAGCGAATCTCCACCTCTTCAATACCCACATTGTCAATCATATCAGCAATGTCCTCACTGATCTCTTCAGCGGCACCGACAATCAACTCACCTGTCTCAGGATGGTAGATATCATGAACACTCACACGACCTAAGATACGATCTCTCAATGACTCCACTACCTCATCGGCTTTCTTCAAAGCAGACGTTACCAAACCTCTCAAGGTTCCGCAATCCACTTCGTTGATGATTACATCTTGCGCGACATCCACCAAACGACGTGTCAAATAACCGGCATCCGCCGTCTTCAAAGCCGTATCGGCCAAACCTTTACGAGCACCGTGAGTAGAGATGAAATACTCCAAAATCGACAAACCTTCTTTGAAGTTCGCCAAGATTGGATTCTCAATCATGTCTTGACCACCCGCTGCAGCATTCTTCTGAGGTTTCGCCATCAATCCACGCATACCGGCCAACTGACGAATCTGCTCCTTCGATCCACGTGCTCCAGAATCAAACATCATGTAGATGCTGTTGAAACCTTGTTGATCGGACTTCAATCGATCCATCAAGATGTTGGTCAAACGTGAATTGGTGTTCGTCCAAATGTCAATCACCTGATTATAACGTTCGTTATTGGTGATAAGACCCATGTTATAGTTCTCAAATACTTCGGCCACTTTAGCCGTTGCATCTGCTACCAACTTATCTTTTTCTGCTGGAATCACCACATCTGACAATTTGAAGGACAATCCTCCTCTAAACGCCCAATGGTATCCCAAGTCCTTCATAGAATCCAAAAACTTGGCAGCTCTTGCAACTCCAACAATTTTCAATATATCGCCAATGATATCACGAAGTGCCTTCTTGGTCAATAATTGATTGATAAACCCTACTTCTTTAGGCACCACTTCATTGAAAATCACACGACCACAGGTGGTCTCAATGATGCTCGCATTGCCCGCGATATCTGTCCAACGAACTTTGATATTCGCATGCAAATCCAATTTCCCTTCGTTGAAAGCGATGATCACTTCTTCTGGAGAATAGAATGTCATGCCTTCGCCTTTGCAAGGATGCTCTGGAGTACCGGTTCTTGACTTTGTAATATAATACAATCCCAATACCATGTCCTGAGAAGGAACCGTAATCGGTGCCCCATTGGCAGGATTCAGGATATTGTGAGAAGCCAACATCAACAATTGCGCTTCCAAAATGGCCGCAGGTCCAAGTGGAACGTGCACCGCCATTTGGTCACCATCGAAGTCGGCGTTGAAAGCCGTACACACCAATGGATGCAATTGAATCGCCTTTCCTTCAATCAATTTGGGTTGGAAGGATTGGATACCCAATCTGTGAAGGGTTGGGGCACGATTCAAAAGAACAGGATGTCCTTTCAATACGTTCTCCAAAATATCCCAAACAATCGATTCTTTTTTATCTACAATTTTCTTGGCTGACTTCACCGTCTTCACTACCCCACGCTCAATCATCTTTCGGATGATAAACGGCTTGAACAACTCCGCCGCCATGTCCTTGGGCAATCCGCACTCATGCAATTTCAACTCGGGTCCTACAACAATAACAGAACGAGCAGAATAGTCCACACGCTTTCCTAACAAGTTTTGACGGAAACGACCTTGCTTACCCTTCAAAGAGTCAGAAAGGGATTTCAACGGACGATTGCTTTCCGTCTTCACTGCAGACGACTTACGGCTATTGTCAAACAATGAATCCACCGCTTCTTGCAACATACGCTTTTCATTGCGCAAAATCACATCAGGAGCCTTGATCTCCACCAAACGCTTCAAACGGTTGTTGCGAATAATCACACGACGATATAAATCATTCAAATCAGAAGTCGCAAAACGACCGCCATCCAATGGAACCAAAGGACGGAGTTCTGGTGGAATGACAGGAACCACACGCGTGATCATCCACTCTGGCTTGTTCACGATACGTGTATTCGCATCGCGGAAAGCCTCCACCACTTGCAAACGCTTCAATGCTTCGTTCTTTCTTTGCTGAGAGCTCTCGGTGCTCGCCTTCAAGCGCAGCTCATAAGAAAGCTCATCCAAATTGATCCGAGACAACATTTCATGCAATGCCTCAGCACCCATTTTGGCTACAAACTTATTGGGATCCTTATCATCCAAGTACTGATTCTCTCTTGGCAATTTATCCAAGATATCCATGTACTCTTCTTCTGTCAAGAAATCACCCTCAATGAATGGAACTCCTTCTGCATTTACTGCAGGTCCAACATTGATGACGACATAACGCTCGTAATAAATGATCTGATCCAATTTCTTGGTGGGCATTCCCAACAAATAACCTATTTTGTTAGGCAATGAGCGGAAATACCAAATGTGAGCAACGGGAACCGTCAAAGAAATGTGCCCCATACGCTCACGACGCACCTTTTTCTCAGTAACCTCAACTCCACAACGATCACAAACAATACCCTTGTAACGGATACGCTTGTATTTGCCACAGTGACATTCATAATCTTTTACAGGACCAAATATTTTCTCACAAAACAAACCATCTCTTTCAGGCTTGTACGTGCGGTAATTGATGGTCTCTGGTTTTAATACCTCACCCATTGAGCGACTCAAGATATCCTCTGGAGAAGCCAAGCTGATGGTGATCGATTTGAAATCGCTGGACTGTTTATTTACTTTTTTTGCTTGAAGCATTGTATTCAATATAATGTTTAACCCGTTCTTAATTAGTTATTTGAATTGGATGGATTCAAAGTAATGTTCAATCCCAATCCTCTTAATTCATGCAACAATACGTTGAATGATTCTGGGATTCCTGGGGTTGGCATATTCTCACCTTTCACGATACACTCGTAAGACTTCGCTCTACCCATCACATCATCCGATTTCACCGTCAAGATTTCTTGCAAGATGTTAGCCGCACCGAATGCCTCCAACGCCCAAACCTCCATCTCTCCAAAACGCTGACCTCCGAATTGCGCTTTACCGCCCAATGGTTGCTGCGTAATCAACGAGTACGGTCCGATTGAACGCGCGTGCATCTTGTCATCTACCATGTGACTCAATTTGATCATGTAAATCACACCTACCGTAGCTGGTTGCTCAAAACGCTCTCCTGTTCCACCATCATACAAATAAGTAACACCGTATCTTGGCACTCCTGACTCATCCGTGATATTATTGATATCATCTACACTCGCACCATCGAAAATAGGAGTTGCGAATTTTTGACCAGTTTTGATACCCGCCCAACCTAAAACAGTTTCATAAATCTGTCCCAAGTTCATACGAGAAGGTACCCCCAATGGATTCAAAACAATATCTACAGGTGTTCCATCTTCCAAGAACGGCATGTCTTCATCACGAACAATTCTGGCAACGATACCCTTGTTTCCGTGACGTCCCGCCATCTTATCTCCTACTCTCAACTTACGCTTCTGTGCGATATATACCTTGGCCAATTTCACGATACCTGCTGGTAATTCATCACCCACTGTCAATTGGAACTTCTTGCGCTTGTAACTACCCAAAGCCTCGTTGTACTTTAAGTTGAAGTTATGAATAGCACGCTTCACTAATCCGTTCAAATGCTCGTCTTTGGTCCATGAATCCGTGTTGATCACACTATAATCCAATGTCATCAAAGATTTCGCATTGAACTTGGTTCCCTTTTTAATTTGCTCTTCCTTGAAGTAATTGAAAACACCTTGACAAGTGCTGTCCTTCAATATTGCAATTAATTTATCTACCAATATGCGCTTCAAATCAGCAACTTCTTTTTCATGCTCTCTATCCAACTGATCCACTTGTGCTTTCTCAGTTGTTTTCAAGGCCTTCTTTTCCTTGATTTGACGTTGGAACAATTTCTTGTCAATAACAACTCCTGTAGCCGCTGGTGGTACTTTCAAAGAGGCATCTTTTACATCACCTGCTTTGTCACCGAAGATGGCTCTCAAAAGCTTCTCTTCTGGCGTTGGATCGGTCTCTCCTTTAGGAGTGATCTTTCCAATTAGGATATCACCTTCTTTTACTTCAGCTCCCACACGGATGATTCCGTTCTCATCCAAATCACGAGTGGCTTCTTCAGATACGTTGGGAATATCAGCTGTCAATTCTTCTACCCCACGTTTGGTATCACGAACCTCTGTCGTATACTCATCTACGTGGATAGATGTGAAAATATCATCACGCACAACACGTTCTGAAATCACAATCGCATCCTCGAAGTTATATCCCTTCCAAGGCATGAAAGCTACCTTTAAGTTTCTACCCAAAGCCAACTCTCCTTGCTTGGTGCCGTATCCTTCCACCATGATTTGACCTTCTGTCACTTTATCTCCCTTCATCACAATCGGACGAAGGTTCACGCACATACTTTGGTTGGTTTTTGAGAACTTGCGAATGTTGTATGATTTCACTGCAGAATCAAAGCTCACCAATTCATCCTCTTCATTGCGCTTGTAACGGATACGAATTTCATTGGCATCTACAAACTCCACTACTCCATCGCCTTCTGCGGTCAACAATACACGAGAATCTTTGGCCACACGACCTTCCAATCCTGTACCCACTACTGGCGCTTCTGGGCGCATCAACGGAACCGCCTGACGCATCATGTTAGATCCCATCAAAGCACGGTTGGCGTCATCATGCTCCAAGAAAGGAATCAAGGAAGCCGCTATCGACGCAATTTGGTTAGGTGCAACGTCCATCAAACTCAACTCACCTGGAGTGATGATGGGGAAATCGCCTTCTAAGCGAGCTTTAACAGCAGGTGTCAAGAAGTTACCCTTCTCATCCACTTTCGCGTTGGCCTGCGCAATTACTTTTGCATCCTCATCCTCAGCAGTCAAGTAAATCACTCCTTGGTTGTCCATAGAGGCTTTACCATTCTCAACTTTTCTGTATGGAGTTTCGATGAATCCAAGACGATTGATTTTTGCGTAAACACACAATGAAGAAATCAAACCGATGTTTGGTCCTTCTGGTGTTTCAATGGTACACAAACGACCATAGTGCGTATAGTGAACGTCACGAACCTCGAAACCCGCACGCTCTCTCGAAAGACCACCGGGTCCGAGTGCCGACATACGACGCTTGTGCGTCACCTCCGACAAAGGATTGGTTTGGTCCATGAACTGAGACAACTGGTTCGTTCCAAAGAAAGAATTGATCACTGAACTCAAAGTCTTGGCATTGATCAAGTCAATCGGGGTAAATACCTCATTGTCTCTTACGTTCATTCTCTCACGAATGGTACGTGCCATACGAGCCAATCCCACTGCAAATTGATTATACAACTGCTCCCCTACTGTACGCACGCGACGATTCGACAAGTGATCGATATCATCCACATCCGCTTTTGAATTCACCAACTCGATCAAGTAAGTGATGATCGACATGATGTCCTCTTTGGTCAAAGTACGCTGGTTGGAATCGATATTCAATCCCAACTTACGGTTAATGCGGAAACGACCTACTTCTCCTAAATCGTAGCGTTGTTCTGAGAAGAACAACTTGTCAATAACGCTTCTTGCCGTTTCCAAATCTGGTGGCTCTGCATTGCGCAATTGACGATAGATATATTCCACGGCCTCTTTTTCAGAGTTGGTAGTATCTTTTTGTAAAGTATTGTGGATAATGGTGAAATCAGCTGCATTGCTTTCGTCCTTGTGTAGAATCACCACCTTAGCTTGGCTATCTACAATACGATCAATGTGCTCTTCTGTTAATACTGTCTCACGATCCAATACCACTTCGTTACGCTCGATCGACACCACCTCTCCTGTATCTTCATCCACAAAATCTTCGATCCAAGTTCTCAATACACGAGCGGCCAATCTTCTGCCCAATACTCTGCCTAATCCAGCTTTAGAAACCTTAACTTCTTCGGCCAAATTGAAAATCTCTAAAATCTCACGATCACTTTCATAACCAATCGCTCTGAGCAAAGTGGTTACGGGTAATTTCTTTTTACGATCGATGTAAGCGTACATCACGTTGTTGATGTCCGTCGCAAATTCAATCCAAGAACCCTTGAAAGGAATGATACGGGCACTATATAATTTCGTTCCGTTGGCGTGACGGCTTTGGCCGAAAAACACACCAGGTGAACGATGCAATTGCGATACAATCACACGCTCCGCTCCATTGATCACAAAAGATCCTTGGGGAGTCATGTAAGGAATGGTTCCCAAATACACATCCTGCACAATGGTTTCAAAATCCTCATGCTCGGGATCTGTACAATACAATTTTAATTTTGCCTTCAGGGGAACGCTGTAAGTCAATCCACGCTCTATACACTCGTCGATGGTATAGCGGGGCGGATCGATAAAATAATCCAAGAATTCCAATACGAACTGATTACGTGTATCCGTAATTGGGAAATTCTCAGCAAATACTTTGAAAAGACCTTCATTGCTGCGGTTCTCTGGGTTGGTTTCCAATTGGAAGAACTCGCGGAAAGAAGCTAATTGAATCTCCAGAAAATCTGGATAATCGTAGAAACTTTTTGTGGAAGAGAAATTCACTCTTCCTTCTGTTTTTTTAAGCGTTGCCAAGGTGGTTCAATTTATGGTTGAAAAAATAAGTTCTGCTGTAACAATCAGTGCATTCACTGATTAAAATAAGTTTAGGCCACCTCGCAAAGCGAGAGGCCTAAACATTAAAACGGGAGTTGATTACTTGATCTCAACTTTAGCTCCTGCTTCTTCAAGTTGTGTTTTCAAGCCGTTTGCTTCGTCTTTGGTAACACCGCTCTTCAAAGGAGATGGAGCCTTATCTACAACATCTTTCGCTTCTTTTAGTCCAAGACCAGTAAGGTCTTTTACTAATTTCACGATCGCCAATTTATTGGGGCCTGCCTCAGTCAAGATAACGTCGAACGCTGTCTTTTCTTCAGCAGCTGCACCACCGCCTGCGCCAGGACCAGCCATTACAACCGCCGCAGCAGCTGGCTCAATTCCATAATCGTCTTTTAAGATGGTAGCCAATTCGTTAACTTCCTTCACTGTCAAGTTAACGAGGCTTTCCGCCATTGCTTTCAAATCTGCCATTGTATTTGATATTAAAAGTTTCTAATAATTTTTTTGGAACAAATTATGCGCTTTGTTCCTCTGGCGCTGTTTCACCGGATTTTTTATCCGCATGCGCTTGAAGCGCAGAAATGATGTTTCTAGCTGGTGATTGTAACAAGCCGATGATGTCTCCAACCAACTCTTCTTTGCTCTTCATCGCAACGAGAGCGTCCAATTGGTCATCACCTACATAACAATCTTCCAAGATAAACGCACCTTTCAAAAGCGGTTTTCCGTGTTTCTTCCTGAACTCCTTGATCAAGCGAGCAGGAACGTTCACCACCTCCGCTGTCATAACAGCTGTGTTGCCTTTTAAAGCTTCAAAAAGGGGCTCTACATTCTTGCCTTCAATGCGATCCAATGCTTTTTTCAATAACGTGTTCTTTACCACTTTCATGGTTACGTTATTCTTAAAACATTCTCTGCGCAAGTTGCTGGTCGCTTCGGCGTTCAGGGCTGCAGTATCAGCGAAATAGAAAATATTGCTATTGTTCAATAATTCAGTGATGGCTGCAATTTCCTGATTCTTTTGGTCTTTGTTCATTTTTAGTTCCTCCGAATTTGACCTGATTAATTTGCTGATCGAGTATCTACTAATACACCTGGACTCATGGTAGAAGACAAATAAATGCTCTTCACATAAGTACCCTTAGCTGCTGAAGGCTTCAACTTGACAATGGTAGTCAACAATTCCTGCGCATTCTCTGCCAACTTCTGAGCGTCAAAACTAACGCGTCCGATGCTTGCGTGCACAATACCTGCTTTGTCCACTTTAAAGTCAATGTTACCTGCCTTTTTCTCAGTAACTGCTTTGCTAACATCCATTGTCACGGTTCCGGTTTTGGGATTAGGCATCAAACCTCTTGGTCCTAAAATTCTACCTAATGCTCCCACCTGGCCCATTACACTGGGTGTGGTAATAATAACATCCACATCGGTCCATCCGCCCTTGATCTTATCAATGTACTCCGTTAAACCCACGTGATCTGCACCGGCTGCTTTTGCTTCTGCCTCTTTATCAGGAGTACACAAAACCAACACGCGCACTGTTCTACCTGTTCCGTGAGGAAGAGATACAGTACCGCGAACCATTTGATTGGATTTCTTCGGATCAACACCGAGACGAACAGCGATGTCCACAGATGCATCGAACTTGGTGGTGGTAATGTTTTTTACCACGTTCGCAGCTTCAGCCAATGAATGCGATTTAGTCGCATCAAACTTGCCTACTACCGCTTTACGGTTCTTTGTAATTGTTGCCATTTCTCTCAGTTTTTACATTAAAAAGGACGTTCTCCTGTTACCTGAATTCCCATGCTTCTTGCTGATCCAGCTACCATGCTCATGGCAGACTCGATAGTGAAACAATTCAAATCAGGCATCTTGTCTTCTGCAATCGCTCTCACTTGCTCCCAAGTAACGCTTCCCACCTTTTGACGGTTGGGTTCAGCCGCACCTTGTTTTGCTTTTGAGGCCTCCAAAAGTTGCACCGCCGCAGGAGCTGTTTTGATAACGAAGTCAAATGACTTGTCAGCATAAACAGTGATCAATACGGGACAAACCTTTCCAGCTTTATCCTGGGTTCTCGCATTGAACTGCTTACAGAACTCCATGATGTTTACCCCCTTAGAACCCAAAGCAGGTCCAACGGGAGGGGAAGGGTTAGCGGCGCCACCTTTGATTTGCAATTTTACAAATCCAGAAATTTCTTTCGCCATTTTATTATTTATTTAATCATCGGTCCTGGCTGCAAGGGGAAGCTTCGTAACATGTTAAAGTTACAATGCATCCAGGGCACGTTTTTAGTTCTAACTTTCTTTTTCTACTTGCATGTAGCTCAACTCCAAAGGAGTTTTGCGTCCAAAAATCTTCACACTCACTTTCAACTTCTTCTTGTCTTCATTGATCTCTTCGATGATCGCCGAGAAGTTGTTGAATGGCCCATCAATTACTTTCACACTTTCACCCACAACAAAAGGAATGTTCAACTCCTCTGCGCTCTCCGCCAACTCATCTACTTTTCCTAAGATTCGATTAACCTCACTCAAGCGCAATGGAATGGGTTCACCTCTTTTCTCCGCACCTAAAAAACCAATTACATTGGTGATGTTGCGGATAATGTGAGGAATCTCCCCAATTAAATTGGCTTCTATCAAAACATAACCGGGCAAATAGCTGCGCTCTTTGCTCACTTTTTTACCATTGCGAATTTGGAATACCTTCTCTGTAGGAATCAACACTTGCGAAACAAAATCTTGCATCCCACGGGCCTTGATCTCACTCTCGATGAATTCCTTCACCTTCTTCTCCTTGCCACTGATAGCACGGACAACATACCACTTTTTCTCGATATCGCTCATGATGGAGGGTATTAGGATAAAAATGAATAAAGCATTCCAACCACTCCTTTCCAAGTGGATTCAGCGTCACCGCTCACTCCAAAAATGAAATCCATCAAAAAGATTGAAACGGTCAATAACAAGGTAGTGACAAATACTAAAACGGTGCTCTCCTGTAACTCCACCCATGTAGGCCAGGTTACATGATTTACCAACTCGTTGTAGGATTCTGTGATGTATGATTTGATGTTAGCCATTGTATTCCTTTTTTTCCTTTTGCACGGGCACCTGGATTCGAACCAAGATCAACGGTTTTGGAGACCGCTATTCTACCATTGAACTATGCCCGTTTTTTATATTGTCATTAAACATCAAAGTGAAGGTAGGATCGATTGACCTACCTTCACTCTCAATGTGCAATTCAATTAAGCGATGATGTCAGTTACCTGACCCGCACCTACTGTACGACCACCTTCACGGATTGCGAAGCGTAATCCTTTGTCCATCGCGATTGGAGCGATCAACTTAACAGTGATGGATACGTTGTCACCTGGTAACACCATCTCACGACCTGCTTCCAAAGTAATCTCTCCAGTAACGTCTGTCGTACGGAAATAGAACTGTGGACGGTATTTGTTATGGAATGGAGTGTGACGTCCACCTTCTTCTTTCTTCAATACATAGATCTCAGCTTTGAAATCAACGTGAGGAGTGATAGAGCCAGGAGCAGCGATTACCATACCACGACGGATATCGCTCTTTTCAATACCACGCAACAACAAACCTACGTTGTCACCAGCTTCTCCACGATCCAAAATCTTACGGAACATCTCAACCCCAGTACAAGTAGACTTCAATTTCTCAGAATTGAAACCGATGATATCTACCTCGTTACCGGTGTTGATAACACCACGCTCGATACGACCTGTAGCAACAGTACCACGACCAGTGATGGTGAAAACGTCCTCGATAGACATCAAGAAAGGCTTCTCTACTTCACGAGGAGGAATTGGAATCCAAGTATCTACTGCATCCATCAATTCCATCAACTTCTCAACCCACTTCTCATCACCATTCAAAGCACCCAAGGCAGAACCACGGATGATCGGTGTATTATCGCCATCATACTCATAGAAAGACAATAATTCACGGATTTCCATTTCAACCAAGTCCAACAACTCAGCATCATCCACCATATCCACTTTGTTCATGAAAACAACGATACGAGGAACACCAACCTGACGACCCAAAAGAATGTGCTCACGAGTTTGTGGCATTGGACCGTCTGTAGCAGCTACAACCAAGATTGCTCCGTCCATTTGAGCAGCACCCGTTACCATGTTCTTTACATAGTCAGCGTGACCTGGACAGTCAACGTGAGCATAGTGACGATTTGCTGTTTGATACTCTACGTGAGCAGTGTTGATGGTGATACCACGCTCTTTTTCTTCTGGAGCGTTGTCGATAGAAGCGAAGTCACGCTTCTCTGACAATCCTTTGTTTGCCAATACTGTTGTAATAGCAGCAGTCAAGGTAGTTTTACCGTGGTCAACGTGACCAATCGTTCCAATGTTCACGTGGGGTTTGGAACGGTCGAAATTTTCTTTAGCCATAGCCGTTTTTTTTAATGTTTAATTTATCGCGTTTTTAAATTGCCAGTACCATTGACTTCCTGCAAGGGTGATCTTTGAAATTTTGTCCGCTTTTAAAGCTTGAGCCGTTGTCGGGAATTGAACCCGAGACCTCTTCCTTACCAAGGAAGTGCTCTACCCCTGAGCTACAACGGCTTCTTCGGTAAGGAACCGATAGAGCGGGAGACGAGGCTCGAACTCGCGACATTTAGCTTGGAAGGCTAATGCTCTACCAACTGAGCTACTCCCGCTTTTGTTTTAAACCACTAGAAAAGAGATAGAGTGGGGAGAACAGGATTCGAACCTGTGAAGGCATATGCCAACAGATTTACAGTCTGTCCTCGTTGGCCACTTGAGTATCTCCCCAGTGTGAATGGAGCCGGTGGAGGGATTCGAACCCCCGACCAGCTGATTACAAATCAGCTGCTCTGGCCAGCTGAGCTACACCGGCATTCAACACTTTAAAACGGACAAGATTTCAAAGAACACCCTAATTTCTTTGCGGAAATCGGGGTGCAAATGTACTCATTTTTTCTTCCCTACCAAAAATATATTGATTTTTTTTTATCTTTTTTCAATCCTTTTTATTTAGTCTTCATTTCGAGGATGCAACAACTGATGAATCCCCTTCAATTTCTCGATATTCAAGTGCGTATACACCTGTGTGGCCGCTAAACTTGAATGTCCTAAAATTTCCTTGATGACATTCAAATCTGCTCCTTGATTCAACATGTGTGATGCAAAACTATGACGTAAAATATGGGGACTTCGCTTCTTCATAGTGGTCCATTGACTCAACTTCTTTTTTACAATCTGATACAATTGAAAAGTGCTCAATTCCTCCCCCTTTGATTGAATAAATAAAAAGGTATTTTCTTCTGAAATCGCCTGATTCGCCTCCGTCAGCGAATTAATTTCATGAATCAATTCTTTTGAAATCGGTATGATTCGAATTTTATTTCGTTTGCCCAGCACTCGCACCTGCCCTTTGCTCAAATCTATATCCTTTAATTGAATGCCCAGCAACTCTGATCTTCTCATACCGGTTTCATACAACAAACGCAAGATAACGGAGTTGCGAAGCGCTTCCCATCCCTCCTCAGTAGGTTGATAAATTTGTTCCGCTTGTGAAACCTCCAAATATTGGGGCAGTGAGCTTGGCTTCTTCGGTTTGACAATGCCTTTCACCGGATTTTGCCTTAACCTGCCTTGCTTCAATTCAAATCTGTAATACGCTTGCAAACTAGAAACTTTTCGATGAACGGTACTCACCGCCATTCCTTGATCCATCCAATGAGCAATCCACGAGCGCACCATCACGGTGGTGGCGGCCAATAGATCATCGATTTCAAAATGAAGTTGAATAAAAGCGGAAAACTGCTCCAAATCAGAACGATAGGCCGAAACGGTATGCACAGAACTGCGCTTCTCTGATGCTAAATACTGAAGGAATTTTTGCATACAACAAAAAAAGGGTAAATTTCTCAATCTACCCTTTCAACTCGAATTTATCCGAAATATTATTGCTCTTGGCTTCTCAATTTGGTAACATAAATCGCGTGTTTGATCTCCTCACGACGACGAACGCTGAATTTGGTGTATTGCTGACGATTGCGCAATTCTTTTACTACACCGGTTTTTTCAAATTTCTTTTTGAACTTCTTAAGAGCTCTATCGATGCTTTCGCCTTCTTTTACTGGAATGATTAACATGCTATATTACAATTTGGGTTGCGAATATACAAACAAATTATTCTTCTCCAAGAAAAAAATGTTTTTATTCTAAAATAGCATCAATCGCATGGGCCAATTTCCGGTCTTTATCCGAGACTATGTCACCTTGGTCATGAGTAGACAACTCGATACGAACATAATTGTAGATGTTGTACCATGTGGGATGATGATCTTGCTTTTCAGCAATCAGCGCCACGCGAGTCATAAAGGTAAAGGCCTCTTGGAAATTTTTGAACCGAAATTCCCGAACCAATTTGTTGTCTATTTCTCTCCACATATTTTGAAGATTTTATCAAATGTAATGAAATTTTGGAATAACCTCACTTTTCCTCATTAGTTTCACACTCTTTAATAATTTCGTAAAATGAAAGGAGTTTGTGAATTGAGTGTTATACCCATGCGTTTGGAGCCCTCGGACCGCAGTGAAATGGTGAACCAAGTGCTGATGGGAGAGACTTTTAGCATCATGGAAACCCAAGAAAAATGGGTGAAAATTCAATTGAATCATGACGGCTATGAAGGATGGATAGACCGTAAACAATTTCAAATGATGGATCATGTAGGTCATTTCTCTCCCATTCCTAGCCCCGTCATTCATCAACAGAGATATTATCCCGCAGGCGCTTTGGTTGAGATCCCTTTGAATCAAGCGACATGGCATTCCATTGAAGATTGTGCACTGTCATTTTTAGGGACACCCTACCTTTGGGGAGGACGCACCCATGCGGGTATTGACTGCTCTGGCTTCACCCAAATGGTGTATCGTCTGATGGGCATGAATATTTCACGTGACGCCTCCCAACAAATCAACATGGAGGGAACTCAAGTGTTGAACTTTGTGTCGGAAGCAAAACCCGGAGATTTGGCATTTTTTGATAACGCAGAGGGTAAGATTATCCACGTTGGGATGATATTGAAAATCAATCATGAATTTGCTGATATCATTCATGCCTCCGGTGAGGTGAGAATTGATCAATTAGACCAAGAAGGAATCCAAAAGGAAGGGGGCTATACCCACCATCTCAGGGCTATTTTGCATTACCCTCATTTGCATCAGATTATGAGAGAGAGAAACGTTGTCCTATAACACAACCTTTCTACATTTTTAATTGATAAAAAGTGCACGCTACTCCACCGAGAAGCCCGAGGGTCAGTGCCCAATAGCCAAGATGAATCAAGATATACTTAAAGGTTTTGTTTTCAAATAAAGCATTGATACCGATTAAAGGTAAAACAAAAAAGATAGCCGTGATGACCCCATGCAAAGCACCATGGCCGAAGGTGCGGTATTTATTTCCGTAGTTGCTCATGAAATCATGATAATACTGTTGCAAAGCAGATCCTTCAACTCCAAATCCCTCGGAACCGAGTAAAGTTGAACCCATATGATATTGATGAATGACAATAGAAGGCATGAACATCATGGCCATTACCCCAAAAAGATAGGAGAGTATGAATAATTTCATCTTGCCTTTTGGCGGTTCTCCATTATCAACGAAACCTATTTCTTTTTTCCAAGGTTTTCCAAAAACTTTGTCGCTGTACCAAATAATACCAGTAAACAAGGGAATCAACCCACCTGATAAATTGATGATCAGATTATTCATGTGCGCAATTTATGTAAAAAGAAATCTTCTTAGTTTTATTTGAATAACTTTCATTAAAAAAGTCATTGAAGCATTGTTAAAGGGGAAAGCCACGATTCGCTATTTACCGATTCTCATTGCGTTTGTGTTTCACATTCTAAATAAACCACCCCGTCCCGGCTATGCCGTGCCACCCCTCCTTTCCGCTGCGCGGTAAGAGGGGAAATATTGTCCGCTCTCTTTACTTCATCACTTCATAGCGAATCGTATTTCTTACTCTCGCTACTTCATCACCTCATCACTTCATCCCCTTTCATCAACAAAAAAGCCCTGTTACCAGAGCTTTTGATTTTTGGCGGTCGGGACGGGACTCGAACCCGTCTCGGCTTAGACCGGGACCTGTCTCGGCTCAGCCGAGATGACAGGCAAGCTAT
>Ga0169931_10004619_pt1 | contig 21339 bp, 27 predicted proteins | sample Kivu_15m_20L_FD_129675 | JGI IMG/M metagenome (GOLD analysis project Ga0169931, IMG submission 129675) | Freshwater microbial communities from Lake Kivu, Western Province, Rwanda to study Microbial Dark Matter (Phase II) - Kivu_15m_20L... | ecosystem: Environmental > Aquatic > Freshwater > Lake... | reverse complement strand
GCTCATTAGGTGCTAAACCCATCATGTGCGCTACTTCAAAAAATGTTTTTAGCGTGGTCTTTTTTAACGTGTCAAGTTTGCTTCGACCTATTAACCCACGTGTACCTGGATACTTGAACCTTCGACTTATCTGCCATGCGCATCCTATAAAAGATTTTGATCCACCTGCTGCGCCACCGAAAAGAACGACACGTGCCGGGTGTGAGTTACCCAGCACGCGCAATGCTTCATTCTGTTTAGGCAGGTATGTAATCATTAGAACGGCAAATCGCCCGTGCCATGTGATTCGTTTACTTCATCACGTTTAACTAGCGGCTCACTCATCTTGCCACTAAAGAACTTACCGCTCTTGCCTTCTTTTACCCATGCAGCTAGGCGCATCTTCTTTCCGTTGACCATAATCTCACCCGTATATTCAGGTGCATTGTTGGTTGTCTTTGTGTTCTTAAATAGGGTGAACTGTCCCTCTTGCATTGTGTAGTTACTCATTGTATTAATTATTAATTACATTTATATCTTCGTGCATTAGTGATACTGTAACCTTGCCTCCTAGTTCGGTAGTCTCAACAATATCAAAGTCTAGTTGCTGGATGCTGTGGCCTTCGATGTATCCGATGTACACTTCTACATCATCTCCATAGTGTGCGAGCTTATCCCACAACTCACCTATTGTCATAGCTTGTATTCATCTTTGTCGGTTAGTAATTGCAACTCTTCAAAGATAAGGCGCATTGTCATATTATCGCTCATTGCTGGGCGCATACTTCGCTTAGCTGTCAACAAGAATAGCTTGCGTAGTAGCTCAATCTCTTTTTGCTTGTCGTAGTCTTTCATGCTGTTCTATTGCTTTAAATATTTGATAAACTACTTGGGGGACTATTGCGTTGCCTCCTGCTTTGATTGATTCGTTTCTCCATTTAGAAAAGGTAATAGAGTCCAATCGGTCGGAAAGCCCATCATCTCCATTACAAATTGGGGAGACAGTTGGGAAGTTTTGCCATTTGTTTCTGCATTCCACATTGATAAATCCATTTGCCTTTTCCCAATTCTGTTGTTCCAATATTGTTCCGTGTGTCCGTGTTTTGTGAGTTGTGCCGTTGGTGTTGGTAGCATCCCCATTCCCGCAAGTTTGCCCAGATTTAGACTGTGCGAATCCCCTGATGCCGTCTCCCTTCTGCCATTCTTTATCCTGCACTCCGACATTGGTTCTTGGGTTGTTGGAGTCGGAAGAAGCCCCATCACTTGTGTTGCTAAATTCGGCATCGTTGTTCCATTGGGATATTTCTCCATTCTCGCCTTGAACTTGTCCAAGTCCATTACTTCCTCCCTTGTTGTTGGAGTTAGAAGCAACAAACCAGATTCTATCCCTTCTGTGGGGAGCGTTGACACCGCAAGCTGGAAGTAAGAACGGTTGTACTTCGTACCCTTCAGCTTCCAAGTCAGCTTGCACCTCTTCGAATACCAACCCTCCATTCCAACTAATAAGGCCGCGAACGTTTTCGCCCACGACCCAACTTGGTTTAATCTCTCTAATTGCGCGACACATCTCAGGCCATAGATGGCGTTCGTCTTCTTTGCCAAGTCGCTTTCCTGCGGATGAGTAGGGTTGACAAGGGAATCCTCCTGTGAGAACATCAATTCTGTTTGCATATTTTGTAAAGTTGCTTTTAGTTATATCGGTGAATAATTCGGCATCAGGCCAGTAATGGTGAAGCACACGTTGCCCAAACTCATTCCACTCGCAATGAAACTTGTTTTCCCAACCCATCCATTCGGCAGCTAAATCAAAGCCACCTATGCCACTAAATAAAGAACCGTGTGTCATCAGTATTCGCTTTCTTGTTCTATCAATTCTTTGTAGCGTTCCTTCCTGTACTCAGTGAACTGGTAAGGTCTGTTGCTATACACACGAAAGCGCATGTCGTTATCCCATGAAGGCAGCGCATCGTATTCATCCATTAGCATTTGTTCAAGGCGTGACGGTGTGACACGCTTTGCCTCCTGTGCCGGGGCTTCTTCTATCTTCAACTTATCCGCTGCCTGTTGGATAGCGTCCAGCACCTGCGGATGTTGAAACATTTCATAGATGTTGTTTTGCTGCTTTGCATTTTCATTCATCGCTTCGCTTATGGTTTGGCGTTGCTGGTCATAAAGTGGAAACCATGCAAGGATAGTAGCCGGGTCGATGCGGTTGTATATCGTACCGTATGCACCAATAGCACCACGATCTAAACACAACTGAATGTCTTCAAGACTATACATCCACATCTTATCTAGGATGTTCTCAGCACAGAATTCTATCTGCAGTGCGTTCATGTTATTCTGCACATTGAGCAGTTGGGTACATCGCGTAACCAGCTCCATGATTTTAATCTTCGTGGTGGTTCGGTCAAGTTTACGAAGTAGTGCTATCTTGTCTTGCTTCATCGCGTGCTCGACTGATAGCGACTGCATCGCGGAAAAGTGCTTCAGCTTTAGCAATGTGTTCTGCTGTTGTAGTTGGTTGTTTTGCATTGGTATTTATTTTTTGAGTTTCAAATTTAGAGTTGTTGTTCATCCAGTTGCGCACGGCAGCTTCCCAATTTTTCATTTTGTTTTTCCCTACCATCCACCCGTTGCTTTCGTAATGGTTAAAGAATGCCTTAGCCTCGGTTACTACTTTGGCATCAGTCCAAAGGTTTTTAGCTAATCCATTTTTCTCTTTCATAAAATTCAATATCTCATCATACGTTGGAGCGCGAAAGCGCGACCTTGAAACATTATCATTCTGATTATGATTTACATTCTCATTACCATTTACATTATCATTTACATTTACATTAGCTTCCACCTTGCTTCTATCTTGCTTCGGTTTTGCTTCCTGTTTGCTTACGACTTGCTTCACCTTTGCTTTAGTCCCGTTCTCGTATCGCTTTAGGTTAGCATCCAGTTGGGGTTTGATTAGGGTAAATACAGTCTTAGCCACACCCTTAACTTCAACCTCGTTAAAGTTCAAGGCATATTCAAATATGGCAGAATAGACTTGTGCTTGTGTATCTGCATCAAGTTCTTTAATCGCTTCGTAAAACGATCTATAAAAGACAGTTGATTCTCTCATAGGCCAAATACCCACCACTACACACAAAGGCTCCCCAGCGCACGAAAGTGCTATGGCAATGCGGTAATGGTGGGATTTAAAAATGTTTTCATTCTGAGGAGCGTTGCAAATATAGTCAAACTATATCTACTTCCAAATAATTGTTGCGATTAAGAAACCTACCAATGCGCCAACGGCTAGTATGATGAGCATCTTGCTGTTGGATGTATCATGCACAGGCTCTTCACGTACCGGGACTGGCTGTGTGCGCTCCACCCGTTTGATGGGTTGGATGCTAAGTTGATTGATATCTGCAGCTGCAGTTATTGGTTCATCTGCATATCTTCTATTTTTTTCCTTAATACGGTCATAGATTTTATCTATATCTTTCATAGTAGGCCATTTATCGCCTATCCATTGATAATATCCATATCTTGTTTGATGAATCATATCTAAATCTTTCATGGCTAAAATCACTGCATAGCTTATGCGATACCTCCTACTCCAAGTAGTACCATGAAATTCTTTTGATTTATGAATATCTTCAATGGCAGTTAAGTATTTATTTTTTGTCTGATGTTTCATTGCTCTAAATAAATTTTAATTGTTTGTGTGAATTCTTCAAATGACCTGCACACCTTGACGCAGTAACCTGCATTGATAAGCTGTGCGTGAACGATTTTCTGTGTGTCCGATAGTTTACCTTTCTCGGTTTTCATCTCGATGAACAGCGCATGGTATGGCCCACTACTCATTGCGATCATCAAATCAGGCATACCCGGCATAGCACCTTCAGCCTTCAACAGGTTCCAGCGTCTTGCTCTTTGCGCAGGTGTACCACCTATGTACACACCATTAGGAAAGGAAGCGATTAAAACGCGAGGGAATGAGTATCTAAACCAGTCCACACAGCGTTGCTGAATCTTGCTTTCCTCGTGCTTCATTCGTGCCAAAGTTTAGTTGTTGCCCAGAAGTTAGACACGTAGTTAGCATCGGTCTTAATGGCAATAGTCGGCACGTTATGGCGCAGGTGGTTAAACTCCCAGTACCCTAACTTGCTTACCTCGTAATCAAAACCTACCTGATGCTCGCAATACTGAATGGTCTCATGCTCCACACCTACGTTAAAGCTCACGATGTAATTGAATCTGTCAAGGCTAACAAGGTAGTGATTATGTAGCTGTGGCCCTTCGTCAGTATATACCATAAACTGTTCAGGCTTGTATATCATTTTCACCCAGATGTACATTGTGTGCGGGTTCACCTGTAGGTTATTTCGCATGGTGTGAAAGGGCATGGTCTCAATGTGCTTGCGTATGTACGCAGCTTGTGTTCTAGTCGGTGGTGTTACTTCATTCATCGCCTTCGTGTTTTATAGTTATTGAATTGATTACTTCGCATACAGGTACATCCATCGCCTTAGCTAAGTTGACCAGCTGTGCAATTTTGATAGTACGATAATCCATACACCAGTTATACAGCGTCTTTTTAGTAATGGGCGTGTTGCTCCTTTGCATCGCACGGAGTAGGGCAGCTTTACTGCCCAGTGTCCGCGTGATAAGTCCGTTAAGTTCATTCTGCTTTCTCATAGCTTTGGTCGTAAGTCAGGATTAACCATGTAAAATACTTCTCGGTGTGCCTCGCTAAACTTGTGCATAAACACAGCCTCATCAATGGGCATGTATTGCGGGTCGCAAAACTCACGTTCTAAGCGGTCGGCAATCTCATCAGCATCATCGTGTGGTGATACTTGAATGTGCCAGTAACCACCTTGCCAATGTACTTCGATAAGGTTGCCATCGCTTTGCATAACGCAGTAGTGTGGTGAGTATTTACCCGCCTTAAAATAGAACGGGAGTGATACTTCGCTAATGTGTACCGTAGTAGGTACTTTGTGTTTAACTTCGATTGTGTGTGTCATTGTATTACTTGGTTTTAAATTAATAATCATATCCATCATAGCACTCATCGCATTGAGTATCTACGTCATCATCCTGTGATACTATTTCAATTGCCTCCTCTTCGAATATATCCCAATCACTTTCTTCTACTTGGTCATCTTCACCATGAGTAGCATTCCACTTTTTTAGTAGTTCTAATGCAGCTTCATGTACTGGAAATTCATAGTTCACTGTGTAATCGCAGTGAATGCATGTGTGTGGTTGACTTCTTTTCATTGTTATTGTTTTTTGATTATCTTTGACGGGTACAAATGTACACCTTTTTTCTAATGGTGCAAATAATTACGCCATTATTTTAGGTAAAAGGTCAAAATTTAACATTTGGTAAGGAATAGACTGCGTTAGTTACAATATCGCAAAGCATTACAATGCATGGCTGGATAAGGCTAGTAGGCTTGCACACGATAAACAGAAGGGAAGTGATCTATTGCATGAGGTCTTAGCACGTTTAATGGATAGGCCAAATCAAGATGTTGAAGATATAGTGTGCCGGGGCAAGGTAGAAGCATACATTAACAGAGCCATTTGGCTTAGCTGGCACAGTGCACGCAGTGACTACGCTATAAAGTATCGCAAATACTACGAGCTTCACGTAGAAAGGCAGGTTGAAGACACTAAACAAGATGAAACATGGATAGGTGCATTCATAGACGGTGAGTATCTATACAATGCAATCGGGCGGCTAAACGAATTTGATGCAATCCTGTTGCGTCTATACAGTAAACCCGACTTCGACTACAAAGAACTAAGTGCTGAAACAGGTATACCATACAGCTACTTGCGCACAGCTATACATAGAGCATTAAAACGAATAAGAGAATATGTTAAACTTCAACGTGCCCTTGCACATTCAACGCGAGAGATTGAACACATGCAAAAAATGTAAGTTCTACAACACTACATTCGGCACATGCGGCACACCAATAATCGGTAACAACGTCAATCCTGAAGAAAATGATGTTACCTACTATAAGGAAAAGATAAAGCTGTGCGGTTGCTTCATGGATGTAAAGACAAAGTTTCGTTTTGCATCATGCCCCGCGCGTAAGTGGTTTGCACAGGACATGAAAGAAGAAGAAATAGCTGCACTGGATAGTTTCATTCAGCGCGTAAGCAAAGCAAACAAGATACAACAGGAAGATTTGCAAATGCTTTACTATTGGTATAGCAAGATAACAAAGAAGCACGAACGCCCAAGCGGATGCGCTTCATGCATACGTGATCTAATAACGGAATTTAGAAGACAACTAGGCAAAATAGATAAACCATAATAACATGCCACTACCCACACCCACACCCAAAGAAGAAAAGAATGCTTTTATCGCACGCTGCATGAGCGATGCAAAGGTGCAAAGTGAATATCCAGATGCACAGCAGCGCATAGCGGTATGCATTGTGCAGTATGAAAACAAGTAACCCATGAAGGAAAAGAAATACAACTATCTATACAAAGTAACATGCAATCTTGATAATAGCGTGTACATTGGTGTGCATAGTACCGATAATATCAAGGATGGTTATCGGGGTTCAGGCACATTACTTCGTAGAAAGATTGAAAAACATGGCTGGGAAAACTTTAGTAAAGAAATTATTAGTCATTATTCCACGCGCAAAGAAGTTTTAGCGGCAGAAGCAAAACATGTCAATGCTGCTTTTTTAAAACTTGAACATGTTATGAATTTGGTTACAGGGGGTGGTGGTTGGCAAACACCGTTATCACCTAAAGCAAAAAGACAATATAAACAGAGAGAGCGTAAATACACTATGTATGATACTGAATACTTCTATAAACTAAATTTGAAGTATAAGTCATTTGAGTTACGCGGTTCAGAAATACACAACAAGATTAGCGAATTCCTTATTAAGGAAATACCCTTTTTGTTTGGTTACCTAACCAAAATGTACAATCAAAAAGAAACACACCAGGAAGCAGAAAAGTTTATCAATAAGATATATAATACTGCTATGTTCAAGAACAATTTGTTTATTGAAAAACGCAAAAGACAACTATCAATACTCTAAAACAATGGCTTACAATTTCCAAAAATCCGATATTAAAAAGGCTATACAAGGTTCGGGTGGTTACATATCCGAAATAGCACGCAGACTAAAATGCGACTGGCACACTGCAGATAAGTACATAAAAGAGTTTGAACTAACTGAAGATTTGCAAATAGAAGATGAACGCGCTACCGATCGTGCTGAAATTAAATTGATGGAAGCGATAGAAGATGGCGAAATAGCGGCAATCATATTTAGACTAAAGACCAAAGGTAAAAAACGCGGATATGTAGAAAGACAAGAAGTAACCGGTGCCGGTGGTGAAAAGGTTATTATTCAGGTACATTCAGACCTGTAACAAATAACGGTTAAAAACTACAATACAACACAGCATGAAACTCAAGTTCAGCATAGCAGCTAACGCAAAGGGTGTGACACTTGGCAAGTACATCGACTATCAAAACGCAGTCGATAAGGTTGAACAGGTGCATATCATAACGGGTAAGTCTAGCGAAAGCATTAGACAGCTACAGTCGCATGTGATAGATGAAATCATTATGCGCTTTGAGGCTGCGATAAAGTTAGGCGGCAGCGACTTTGAACGCAAGGTGCGAATAGGTGCAATAGAGTTAGGCTTTGTACCTAACCTTAACGAGCTAACGTTCGGTGAATACATCGACTTAGACACGCACTGCGGCAGCATCTACAAAGACGGCAAGATAAACGGTGAAGCTGCGTTTAAAATGATGTGCATACTATACCGCCCTGTCAAGGCTAAGTTCGGCAAATACTACGACATCGAGCCTTACCACCCTAACGCCAAACGAAAGTATGAGAGCGAAGTGTTGCAGCTAACGCTTGACCATGTACTGAATGTACTGCTTTTTTTTTCGACTTTAGAAATAGAACTATACAACAGTTCCCTAGAATATTTGGCAAAGGAGATAACGGAGATAGTGAGGGAGATGACGCAGGAACACCAGACGGCCTAGCCGTATATGGTTGGTTCCACATCATCGAGTCACTAGCGGAACGGGACATAACGAAGTTTGATGCAGTAACAGAGCGGGGAGCGATGGAGGTATTTACGCACTTGACATATCTAGCCGACTATGTGTACGTGCAAAAAGTAGAAATGAAAAAACGCAATAGATAATGACTAGCTACAACTACAGCTATAACGTACTTATCAATAGACTTGAGGCATTTGCTGCGGGTCACTTTTTGATTAAGCGATTCACGCACGGACAGATTGACCTTGCCGACCAACTGCAGGACGATCAATATCCTTTTATGCACGTTACACCGGATACGATTGAACCCGTGCAAGGTGGCATGCAGTTCGGCTTTCATATCATGTTTGCCGACATCCCACGTGATAAGGAATACAAGGCAGAATATCAACGTGAAGTCATTAGCGACTGCATACGATTAGGGCAAGACTTGGTAGCTGAAGTAAAGAATGGATTGCAGCTATTTGGCTTTGATGTGCAGCTTATCAATGATGTGGTATTTGAGCCATTCATGGAAGAGCAAAAGAACACGGTTACAGGTGTAGCCTTTACGATTAAGTTGGAAGTTCCGTGGGACTGGAGCGCGTGTGATATCCCTGCAGTATGGTCTGTTGGCGGTGCGGGTGGTTCGGGAGGTAGTGGCACAGGCTATGGCGTGACGCTGCAAACCAATGGTGTAAATAACGTGGTGCAGACCTTGCTTAACTTAGAAGAGGGTAATAACATCACAATTGTAGATAACGGCAACGGCACGATAACTATTAACTCCACAGGTGGTGGTGGTGGTGGTGGAGGCGGCACGGTAACGAGCGTGGCCTTAACTGCGCCTGTTGCATTCAATGTTACAGGTTCTCCCATCACAGGTGCTGGCACAATAGCCTTAACGGGCGCGGGTACTATCAATGATTACATTGATGGCACGGGTGCATTACAAGCGTTCCCATCTATACCTACGCAGCTCGATGACCTTAGCGATGTGTATGTAAGCTCACCTAATGATGGGGATATACTTGTATATTTTTCACAGACCAATGAATGGAAAAACCAACCTAATACTGGAGGAGGTACGGTTACTAGCGTAGCCCTAACCATGCCCGCACCACTTAACCCAGCGTTCACGGTGGGCGGGTCACCTATTACCACGGCGGGAACTTTGGCGGTTACGGCCAACGGCTCGAGCGCTCAATATATCGACGGGACGGGGGCGCTCCAATCATTCCCCGCGCTTTCGGGTTTCGTGCCCTACACAGGTGCTACTCAGGACGTCGATTTAGACGCTAACAAGTTGAGCGCCAAATCTATTTATATCGAGGGAACCAACGGGGCGGGACACCTTCATTTAAAACATCAAAACGCGGATGCAACGGCCACAGGTCAAAGCACATCGCTATGGGCAGATACGAATGGCGATCTAAAGTGGAAAAATAATAATGATTACAAAACCACGTTAAAGACATCGGCCAACGTAGCCGACCGTGTGTACACCTTCCCGGATGAGACCTGTGAGTTGATGCCTCGCAATGCTGCGATAACGGGCGCAACAAAGACGAAGATTACATACGATGCCGATGGACTCGTAACGGCAGGTGCAGACCTTGCCGCCAGCGATATACCAAGTGGAATAGATGCTACTAAGATAGGAGCGGGTACGGTGAACGATACTGAATTTGGATATTTGGACGGTGTTACATCGGCTATTCAAACACAGCTAAACAATAAGAAGGATAGCCTAGCGTATGGTAACGTATACGCTACAACGGTTGGTCTATCTGCAACTGTCTATGCCGCTATATCAGGTCTTACTACATTCAATGTGACTGAATCTAACCGACACTTTGCAGTACCTGTTGCGGGCACGATTAAAAACTTTTATGTAAAAATGAGTGGTACACAAAGTGCCACAGGTTCACTTGTGATTACCGTGCGTAATAACGCCACATCGAGCGCACTTACGGTAACGGTAACAAATGCCGATGGGTCTTCACCTACTAAGAGTGATAATGCCAATAGCCTAAGTGTTTCAGCGGGTGATTTGTTAGCGATTCAGCTAATCAATAACGCAACTGTGGCAAGTGCATCTGTTGTGTCTATGTCATTTGTAATTGAGCGCACCTAATGGCTAATGCATTTGAGGACATATTGAATGAATATGCGCTTGCCGTGATAGAGCGTGCGCAATCTAACCTGCGCATTAAAAGAAGGGTGCGAGGTAAGACGGTCAACAGATTTGCATCTGGGCATTTGTCTAAGTCGCTTTACTATAATCTAAAATTTAGATACAACAAGCCGACTATTGACTTCACCGTGTCAAATGATGAGGCAGGCAAGTATGCAGATGTGATAGAACTCGGTAGAAAGCCGGGAGCGAAGATGCCACCTGTTAAGCCTATTGAAGACTGGATACGCATTAAGCGATTAAAGTTACGCAATAGACAAGGCGAATTTATTAAGTCAACAGAAAGCAATATAAAGAGCGCAGCGTTTGCTATTGCAAAGAGTATTGGTGAAAAAGGAATACAAGGCATCAATTACTATGGCGAAGCAATCGATGATACATGGGACGAATACAAGGATAGACTAATAGACGGCTACGTAAAAAGCATTGAACAACGATTACTGTTAAACAAAAGATAATGGCAATAACAATAAGTGACCAGCCGTATGCATGGGCGGTAAGAGGTCAAAAGCTAATGATCATTGCAACGAGTACCGAGACCGCACAGAGCGGATTCCGTTATGGTGTTGAAGTGGTAATTGAAGGCAAGACATACAGCTTTTATGTACCAGCTGCACCCGATAATAGGTTATACTTTGACATCAACCCATTAGTGGATGATATGCGTAATGTGTTGGGGCCTGATGCACACTACCAAACAGATGATACGGTAGATGATAATAGCAAGTTGAACGTGAGCTTTACGCTTAGTGAATGGTGGATAGTATCAGGTGTGCTAACACTTGCTGAGGGCAGCGAGGTTGAAGGGGATGCTATGATTGTAATTAATGGCTACTTCCAAGTAATCGATGCGTATAAACCAAACGTTCAGACAGGTACTAACAAGGTTAAGTATTCGCTTACATCAACTAGTAGCCGCCCGATGTCCGATAGGGTAGAGGGCATGGTAAATAATTTACTTGCATCTACCTGGGGCTTTGGCTCAACAGCTAACGCGGTGTGGATTCCTGTGTTTGAAACAGACTACGGCTTGCTATCCATACCCGGCAATGACACATACCTTACCAATAACACGGTAGACACTTACAAGATTACTATTTATTCTAGTGCAGGTGCACCCACTACTGCGACACTTAACCTCAATGGATATGACATCGAGGGCTTGCCTGTTTACCCTGCCAACCTAAATGATTACACAGCACTTACCGTTAAGCCTTCACTATTCCCCAACTGGAGGTGCTATACTGTCACGGTGTTTAATGGTGCAACGCAAAAGAGTGAGCCGTTTATATTTTACAACGCAGGTGTATATGGGCAGCACGATTGCAAGTATTACAATATGCGATTGGCTTTTGTCAATAGTCGTGGTGGATGGGACTACTTTAACTTCATTAAAAAGTCAGAGACCACCGACGAAATAGACCGCAAGAAGTTCCGCAAGGTTTTATATAATGGCACTACGGGTGTGTTCAATGCAACCGACAGAGGTTTACAGGAAAGGCGCAACCTTGTGCAACAGGTTATAACAATAACCAGCGACTACATTAGTGAGGGCGAGTTTAAGTTTCTGCGTTCACTACTTGTGAGCAATCAGGTTGAATGGTTGACTGAAGATGCAGGTAAGCCTATTAACATACCCGTCAATATAGATGATACATCGTATGTAGAAAAGAACACACGTGACGGCAAGCTATACAACGTAACTTTAAAGATGCGCATCGCTAACGAATACTGGACATAACATGAACGGAGAGGTACAACTAATAGTAGGTGGCAGTAAATTTCTTGTTACCGCAAATGCGCAAAGTTCAGGTCTTGCTGGATGTCTTGGTATACGTGTTTTTCAAGATATCACAGCCTATCTAGGTAATGAGCTAGTATATGTGGATGCTATATACGGTACGGTCAAACAGCCGTACAGCGTTTTCACGCCGTGGAATGGTACGTTCATGATTTTAGAATTAACGGCTAGTTGTATTCCTTACACCTTTTCCGCTAATGGTACGGTAGATATATATCAAAATACATCAGCCTACTTAGATTTATATGAGAACGAAAGCATAAGCCAGAACTGGAAGTTCCAAGACCTTAACAACTTCACTTCACAGGGTGCATTCAGCCGCGAGTTCCGTGTGCCGTATAGCGACAATAACCAACAGGCATTAGGTGCGCTGTTCGATGTTAACGTAACAGCCGGGACTGAAAACTATTTTCACTACAAACTACCCGCAGAGATACGTGTTGACACGCTACCCATTGCCACAGGTTACGTGCGTGTGCGCAAGGTGTACAAGAATCTGAACCGCATTAACGAGGTGGAACTAGCATTCTATGCAGAGACACCCGACCTCGTGCGTAACATTGGTGAAAAGAAGCTCGCAGATATTACGGCACTAACAACGTTAGATGAAACATGCAGTTACAACAATGTGACTACACCACTTGCTTCACGCATTTGGACTATCTTAGATCGTGGTCAATTATGGAGTGAGAATGGTGAGGCTAATACACGCCCATTGCAAGACCCTAGCATACCCGTGCGACCTGCAGACCTGACGCCTGCACTTAGTTGGTGGTGGATGTTTGAGAATATTATTAGTGACGCTGGATTTGAATTGTCAGCAGGTACGCTGGAGAACATACTTGAAACATACTGGATGCCGTGGTGCAATAGCCGTTATCTGCATGGTAGCGATACTACGGGTGGATTAGGATTCTTGGCAGAGATAGGTACTAACTTTCTTACCAATGGTTATATACCTTTTGATACGGAAGTATACGATAATCAAAATGATTACAATCCTGCAACGTATACATACACTGCGCCTTTTATGGGCCGTTATAGCTTTACACTTAACATGCTTGTGAATATCACAGGCAATAGCGCACGCATATTTGTGCAAGCTATACGCAATGGAACGGAAGTTATCAATATAATAGACACGCAGTTCTTTACGGGTAATAGTAATTGGAACTTTACTCATTCAGTATTCCTAAATCCGGGTGATACTATAGAGTGGTTTACATTTAAACAAGGCACAGGCACGGCCACATTTAATGCAGGTAGTTCAGTTCAATTAAGTATTGCACACCTTAGCTACGGACAGACTATTTACTACTTGTTTAATTCTCCCGATATGAAGCAGATTGACTTCGTGACGGATGTAATTAAGATGCACAACTGTGCTATCGTACCTGATAGGGCAAACCCGTCTAAGATATACATCGTGCCACAGCAAAGCTATCTAGGCAGTGGTGATACTTTGGACTGGACACCAAAGCTCGACACATCAAAAGACATCGTATTAAGCAGTACAGTAGACCTGCAAAAAGGTAAATTTCAATTCACCTATACGGCGGGTGAAGACTTGCTATCGAAGCAATATAAAAACGCAGAGCGCGTGTATGGGGATTACGAGGCTGTAGGTTATACCGTCAATCCTAACACGGCATCGAGTGACTTTGCAATAGGTGACCAGCGCATACAACTCGTAACGCGATCAACACCAAGTGGCGTAGTGAATGGTAATGGCTATGTCATGCCGATGTTCTTAAATGATCAATTGCAATTCATTGCACCCGGGCCGCGCTGTTTATTTGAAGCAGGCACATGGAATATACAGCTATACGATGAAGGTGGCAATACGGTTGTATACGATGCCATACCCGTGCTAAATAATTACAGCCAAGTATATGCAGAGATAGATGATGAAGATTTGAACTGGGCACCTGAAGTGCCGCCACACTTTATCTATTCTAATCCTTACAACAACCTCTTCAATAAGTATTGGCGCAGCTATATGAATGCGCTGTATTCGCCTGATGGACGAATTATGGAGGCATCATTTGCGCTTGATCTTAAAGATATTCTTACATTTAAGTTTAGTGATAAAGTGTGGATTCAAGATAGCTATTGGCGCATACTTGAGGTTAATGATTACAAGGTGGGCAACTATGAAAGCACGAAGGTTAAGCTGCTCAAAATAGTTGAGGAATCAGAAGACTGCAGCGGCACACCTGCATCGGTTAGCGTTAATGGTGAAGTGAACTTTGAAGATGCAAATGGCGACCCGATAGCATCAACACAGGATTGCTGTTTGCGTTATGGCTATACTTGGGATGAAGACTTAGGTGTGTGCTGGGCAAACGTTCCAACAGGAGATAGGCCAAACTCACCTGCATCGGGGAGTAGTACAAATCCTTCACCGCGTGTTGTTAAGTCTACCGTGCGCAATGCGCAGATAACAGATAGCATCATAACGGGTGAGGCTGTAACTATTGAGAATGGCAATAAAGACATGCTGGCCGTGGGCGAACACCTTACACTAACGAAAGATGTGCAAGGCAGCAGTCTACTTGGCAAGAACGTATACACAAATCTTCCGGGTATTCACATAGGCGGTGGCTATCGTGAGGGGATAGTAGGCACATCGTATCAAGGCTGGGCGCAGTTCGGGCAGTTTGTGTTGCAGAAAAAGTTTGACGTGGCTACTAGTGGGGATGTCTTTGACTTGGACATTGAAGGTGTGACAGGTCAATACATCGAGATTCCCGATGATACTGCATGGAGCGTTTTGATGAACGTTACAATTAAAGACACTTTAGGAGCGGTTGAAGCATCACTGCATCACTTTACACTTGACAAGTATGGAGGTATGGCTAATGCCAGTGCAATTACTACGCTTAACACGATAGGAGCAATTGGTACTAATGTCTTTGCATTTGGCATCGATACGGCAACCGATACCGATGAACATCGAATAAATGTAACTGTAACAGGTGGCACTTATCCTGATACCTTTATAGTAGCAGCTTCGATACAATACCAACAAATGAAACTTGCATAAAATGGACAACATCAAAAACTCATTGCGCTATTTGCAGCTCGGTATTAAGACCATGCCCCAACACGTTTACTCACTTCGCAAGTGGCAGCGTGTGCTGTGGTTTATTACGCTGTATGCGTGGCGCACTTTCCTGTTTTTTCTATTAATATATCTAATCGCTAAACTTATCTACTAATGGCTGAACCAATTGTTAGGCAGTTCGTAATTGACACAACCGAAAGTGAGCAGAACCTAAAGGAACTGAACACGCAAATCAATGCTACATCGACTAGCATTAACAACAGTTCGCAGTCATTTGAGAATGTTGCGCAGGCTGAACAAGAAGTAGTTGCTTCCAGTAAGTCACTGAAGGCGCAGCTGCGTGAATTACAAGTGCAGTTAGCCAACACAGAACCTAATAGTGAAAAATATGTAGAGTTAGCACAGGCTGCTTCAGAATTAAAAGATAAGATAAGTGATGCAGCTGAAGCAGTAGGTACACAGGCAGGTAGTGCATTTGAGCGTGTGAGTTCATCACTTGGATTAGTTACTGGACGTATTGCTAATCTTGACTTTGAAGGTGCTGCGGAAGGTGCAAAACTACTTGCAAAGAATATAACCGATATCAAGCCGGGTGATATTGCCAAAGGTATAAGCAGCATTGGTAGCGCGTTTGCATCGGTTGGTAAGGCATTACTTACTAATCCTATATTCTTAATTGGTGCAGCCATTGCCGCTGCTATTGTTTATGCCGATGAGTTGCTATCGCTTATTGACGGTGTAACCGATGCTGAACAAAAGGCGTTAGATGCACAAAAGGAACGCGCCACACTTGCAAAGGAACAAGTAGATGCAATTGGTGCGCAAGAAGAATCATTAAAGCGTCAAGGCTTAACTGAAAAACAAATAACCGACCTCAAGTTAAAGGCACTTGACACGGCTATACTTGAGCAACAGGTTGTGGTAGAAACAGCACGCACACAGCTAAAATCGCAAGTGGAAGCAGCACAGCGCAATGCTGAATACTTAAAGACATTTCTAGACTTTGTTACGTTTCCACAGCGCAAACTTGCCGAGTTCTTTCAAAACTTTGTCAATGGTGCGATAACCGTACTCAATAAGCTCGGGCTAGATGTAGAAAAGATAGATATTACATCGGTCTTTGAAGACGTAAACAACTTTATTGTAAAAAAGATATTCGATCCTGAGCAGGTAAAGAAAGATGGTGAAGCATCGCTTAAAGAGGCAGAAAAGACATTGACAGGATTAGTCAACCAGCGTGACGGAATCTTAAACGCGCAGGATGCAAAAGAGAAAGCACAACGGGAAAAGAATGCAGCTGATCAATTAGCGGCTGAACAAAAGCTAGCAGAGCAAATACTTGCTATACGCAAAAAGACAGCGGAAGAATCAGCAAAGATTACCGAGCAAATTCGTAAGGATGCAGCCAAGCCTATTGAATCGACTAAGACAGAAGTAACCGATTTTGATGCTCAATTAAAAGCGCAACAAGATGCGCGTGACCTTGAGATATCACTAATGGCGGAAGGCCAAGATAAAGAAATAGCATTAGTTGACGCTAAGTACGCTAAACTGCGAGAACAAGCTAAAGGCAATGCGGAACTGCAAAAGCAAATAGCAGAACAAAATCAAGCCGAAGTAAATGCGATAATTCAAAAAGGTGTTGACCAAGAAGTAGCAACAAGGCAAGCAGGTTTTAAGAAAGGACTAGAACTCGCACAAAGTGCGATACAAGTTATTCAAGCCTTTAGCGATGCATCAACTAAGAATGGTGAACGTGATGCACGTAAGAAGTTTAAAACAGACAAAGCACTAGCTATTGGTGCTGCAACTGTGCAAACAGCATCAGCCGTAACAGGTGCGCTGACTGCAGGTGGTAACCCTATTAAACTTGCCACAGGTCAACAATTCGTAGAAGCTGCCATTGCAGGTGCATTAGGTTTGGCACAAATCATTAAGATTAAAAACTCGCAGTTTGGTGGTGGTGCAACAGGCGGTAATGACACCAACACAAGTGTACTATCTACAGGTAGTGGTGATACAGGTGGAGGTGGTGTTGCACAATTCAATCCATTAGCCGCTTCATTCCTGCAAGATAGACCCGAACAACTTACGCCACGCGCATACGTGTTAGCTAGTGATGTTGCCAGTGCAGCCGAAGCAAGGGAGAACGTAGAAGACCTTGCACGCATAGGATAAAAAAAGCTGCCCACGTTTGGACAGCTTGAAACCTAAGCGATAAACATATATTGACGAAACCGAACAAATATAAATAACTTTGAAACATGGAAAAAAGAAAAGTAGTAAAATGTGTAATAGATGAAGAGGGGCGTTTAGGCATTACGGCGATGGGCCTTGTCGATGTGCCAGCTATTGAGGAGAACTGGATAGCACTAAGCAAGATGAAACTAAGCGCATTGAATGATGAGCGTAGAATGTTATACGGCCCCGCGCTTATTCCGGATAAAGAGATACTACGTTATGATGAGAAGGGCGAGCCTTACTATGTATACTTTGAAAAGGCAACAGTTCAAAAGATAGCGCATCAGTTCTTCAAAAAGAACCTGCAACACACCACTAACCTGCAGCATGAGATTCCCGTAACAGGTGTGACGGTTGTAGAATCATGGTTAAAAGAGGGTAAGAATGATAAGAGCATTGAATTAGGTTTGCCCGAACTACCCGATGGTACATGGTTCATCGGCACGCACGTAGACGAGGAGCATGTGTGGAGTGATGTTAAGGAGGGCAAGATAAAAGGCTACAGCATTGAAGGCTTTTTTAACGAAGTAGGTGTAGCCATGAGTGGTGTAAAGAACTACGAAGCCGAGTTGGTGCTGGAGCTTGACCAGCTATTGAGTAAAGTAAACCCATCCAAATGAAAATAAACAGCGTTAAGTTTAAGGATAAAGCATCCTTTAACAAGAACAAGACAAAGGCTAATGTCATTGCGGTGCATGAGCCGTTTAACATCATCGTGTTTGAAGACAAGGAGCGTGTTACTCCCGACCATACTAAGGTTTCACAGGTAAATGAAGTTGATGGATCACTAGACCAAATTGCTACAGGTCTTGCCATACTTGTTGCCTCTGATTTAGACGCAGCGCGTGCGTATTTAGCAAAGAAAAAAATAGTAGTTACTGAGGTCTTTAACTTGACTAATACGCTATTCGTAGAAGTACCTGCCTTCGCTGCGTTCAATGAGTTCTACATAGCGTTAATGGATAGCAAACTATTTACGAGTGTAGAGCCTGATTACATACAGCCATACGCAATGGACGGAGATGCCTACACTTATACCGGGCAATGGCACTTACCTAATCAACAAGCTGCAGAAGCATGGTCTTTAATAGACGGTGCTGCATATGGTGAGGTGGCTGTGCTGGATATTGCATGCGATGTAGACCATGAAGATTTAGTTGGCCGCATTAGTGATACATCATGGAACTGCGTTACGGATTCTGCCGATGTAAGACCAGTGAGTGAGTATGAAAAGCACGGCACACCATGCAGCGGACTTATATGCGCGGCAACGGATAACGGCATAGGTGTTTCCTCACTTGGAAACAATAAGCTAAAGGTGCAATTCCTGCACATCGGTTACGGTTCAACTAGTAGTGGTGGCTTTCAAACATCGGACACTATAGTAACACGTGCGGCTAACAAGGCAATAGCTAACCCTAACTGCCTTGCTATCTCAATGAGTTGGGGCGGCAGCAATCCAAATGCATATCCACTGTTTCAAAACGCATTAACGCAAGCTAAAACAATAGGGCGTGGCGGTAAGGGCATACCAATCTTTGCAAGTTCAGGTAATCAAACCAATCCAAACTTCACGCAAGCTCCAGCTATCTATCCTATGGTGCATGCTGTTGGTGCATCGAATCAATCTAATGCACGCGCTTCGTTTAGTAACTACGGGCCAAAGACATTTGCAGCCGCTCCCGGCACATCATGCCCCACTACCGACCGCACAGGTGCTGCAGGTTATAAGGCCGATAGCAACTATACTGCGTTCAGTGGTACATCGTGTTCATGCCCTGTTATGGCGGGTGTAGCGGCAAGTGTTATTCTTGCCAATCCTACCTTGACTGAAGCGCAGGTAACGGATGTGCTACGCCAAGCATGCCGTAAAACGGGCGGCTACGTGTATGATGTCAATGGTAAAAGTTTAGAGTTAGGTTATGGTGTAGTTAGCATGTTCAATGCCGTGACCATTGCCAAGACTTTAGACGGTGGTGACCCTGTGCCTGTGCCTGTTGCTGAATACAACCTATTTGGTAACATCTCAACACTTCCAACGGCTGTGCAAGGCAGTAGCGTTAACGTGACTTATAGCGTTAATCTTGACAAGGTGCATACTAGCGATGTGACTACAACTGTGCATCTAACGTTTACCCGTCCAGATGGTACTAAGTTTATATTTTACACCGGTGATGTGACCATACCAAAAGGCCAAACGGTAGTGACTAAAACAACACCATTTGGATTGCCGAACAATCAAACGGGTGTGTGTCAATTCTCACTTACAATCGACCCTAACATGGTCATTAAGGAAACCAATGAGAATGATAACACCATTAGCACAGGTCTAAACATTACACTAGTCAACCCACCCGCACAAGGATTAGATGCAAGTGTAACTATTGACAGATACGAGTGGCTGGATGCTAACCGTGTGCGTATATGGTATACCTTTTATAACAAAGGCAATGTGGTTATTACCAGCATAAAGGTAAACCACGGCCTTGTTGGTGGCTTCACGGGTACTTGGAATCGTGCTGATCGTATTGAGGTTGGTAAAAGTGTAAGAATGGGCAGCGTTTACAATGTGAGCTTACCACCCGTGCCATTGCCAACTGACTACGTGTTGACTATAACAGCCGTTAATGGTGTGCCTGATAACGACAGCACAAATAACACGGCACGTATGCAAATCAAAAAATAGTGTATATTAGCCTCGTGGTTAAATAGCATAAAAGGTTAAAGGTATTTAGTGTTTAAAAAGAAAGGCCCTAACGTGGGCCTTCTTTTTTTTACCAAAAACTACCTATCATAGGACGCTGGCGCGGACATATTCGGCAACGTTCATGTTATGCTGTTTGGCTTGTTTACGCAAAGTCTTTAATTGCTTATCGGTCATACGCACTGTGACCTTGCTAGTCATTACTTGGGGTGTTTTCATAATTGTTGTAATTTTTTACATTGCTAAGATACAACGATTGTTGGATGTAACAAAACGATGCTTTTGCTACTATACCCAAATATCCAACAAATGTCGAATATCAAAGAACAAATTAAATCCGTATTCAATAAGTACGGCATTGACCCTTCAAGCGTTGGTATCAAGTTCGAAGAAGAAACTGCAGCGGCTGAAGCTCCGGCAACGGAAGTAAAGTTTGCAGTAGAAGGCACTTTGTCCGATGGTACTAAAATCTATTCTACCGCTGATGAGTGGGTAGTAGGTGTGGACATCTACACGCAAGATGCTGAAGGCAATCCAGTCCCAGTACCTGCAGGTGAGTACCTGCTTGAGGACGGTGTTACCAAAGTCTCTGTAGGGGAAGATGGTAAGGTTGCTGAAATCGAAAAAGAAGAACAATCCACTGAGATGAGCAGCGAAGACCTCGTTGCTGTTATTGGTCAATTGTCCGAGCGTATTGCCGCACTAGAAGGTGAGAAGACCGAACTAGCTGCCGCAGTAGAATCTGCTAAGAATGATGCCGAAGCTATTAAGGCTGAACTTGCTTCAGTTAAGAAAGCTCCTGCAGTACCTTCTGTTAAGTCACAAGAATTTAAGAAAAACGCAGCACCTGTTGCCGCATCGAATGGTAACTCATTCAGCGACTTCATGGAAGGACTGCGTGCTAAACAAAGTAAATAATTCACCTCATAATTTAATTTAAGTATGCCAACAACAACTTCACTCACCACCACCTATGCAGGTGAATTAGCTGGTGAAATCGTAAAGAAGGCTTTGCAAGCAAATGCTTCAATGCAGTATGTAACGCTAAAGCCTAACGTGCCTTACAAATCAGTAGCACGTAAAATCAATGATGATGTAACATTTGCCGCTGGTACATGTGACTTCACACCAACAGGTACTATCACTTTGACTGAGCGCATCTTGACTCTCGAAGAGTTTCAAGTTCAGCGTCAAATCTGTAAGAAAGATTTCTTCACAGACTGGTCTGCAGCTGATGTATTGAGCGGTCGTGTAAACACTGCAATCCAAGACGCTATTATCGAGCGTATGGTAAGTGGT
>Ga0169931_10004618_pt1 | contig 21341 bp, 18 predicted proteins | sample Kivu_15m_20L_FD_129675 | JGI IMG/M metagenome (GOLD analysis project Ga0169931, IMG submission 129675) | Freshwater microbial communities from Lake Kivu, Western Province, Rwanda to study Microbial Dark Matter (Phase II) - Kivu_15m_20L... | ecosystem: Environmental > Aquatic > Freshwater > Lake... | reverse complement strand
CAACTTTCGGTGACGCTGCTGCTTTTTCTTTTTACCCCACAAAGAATATGACTTCAGGCGAAGGCGGAATGATTGTTTTTAAGAATCAATCAAATGCGCGCTATGCCCGACTTATGCGAAACCAAGGTATGGAAAAGCGATATCAAAATGAAGTTGTGGGATTTAATCTACGAATGACTGATATTCATGCCGCTATTGGAAGGCAGCAGTTGCGAAAACTTTCAGCCTGGACGAAAAAACGGCAAGAGAATGCAGCATTTCTCTCATCGAAAATAACTGAAGTCACCACTCCGCATATTCCAGCAGACTATTCGCATGTTTTCCATCAATACACCATTCGAGTTCCGCGGAATAGAGATGCTTTCTCTGCTCGCTTGAACGAAGTGGGGATTGGAAATGGCGTTTACTACCCAACGCAAGTTCACAAACTCCCCTCTTTCTTGAGAGAAATGACTTTGCCTTACACCCAATCCGCAACCGAAGAAGTCATTTCTCTGCCCGTTCATCCTTCATTGTCAAAAAAGGATCTCACTCGCATTGCCGACGCAGTGAACACGATTGCTCGGAGCTTCTAGATGAGGAATTTGCGAGCAGGAATAGTTGGCGCAGGCGTAATGGGTGCTAACCATGTTCGAGTTCTATCTAATTTAGATGGCGTTGAACTTGTAGGGGTGGCAGATTCTTTAGGAGTGGAACGAGCCTTGCCGGCACAGGTCAATATGGGGAAGAGCGTTGAAGAACTGATTGCCCTAGGTATCGATTATTGTGTCATTTCTGCGCCGACGGCTTCGCACGAGGAAATTGCTCTAAAACTTATTGATAAGGGAATCCACATCCTCGTGGAAAAGCCACTTGCACATACTTACCAATCAGCAATTAAAATCAAAGAAGCGGCTGGAGCGAAAAACATTATAGGTGGCGTAGGACATATCGAACGATATAACTCAGCTCTGCAGCAAGCGCGCCAGCGAGTCCAAGCCGGCGAACTCGGAGCGGTCTACCAGATTGCAACCCGTCGACAAGGCCCATTTCCTGCACGAATTGCTGATGTAGGAGTTGTGAAGGATTTGGCAACACACGATATCGATTTAACTTCTTGGATTTCCGGGAAGGAATACCTTCAAGTAAGTGCTCACGCCGCCTATAGATCAGGTAGAGAGCATGAAGACCTAATCAGTGTTAGCGGGATACTTCAAGATTCGATAGTTGTTAATCACGTGGTGAACTGGTTGAGTCCTCTTAAGGAGCGAAAAACAATTATTACTGGCGAACGCGGAACTTATGTTGCAGATACCCTACGAGCGGATTTAACTTTCTATGAAAATGGCAAAATCGACATATCTCAATCAGAGATGGCTCGATTCCGTGGGGTTACGCAAGGAGATGTCCATATCCTGGCCTTTGAAAAGCCAGAACCTTTAGTTGTTGAGCATCAGAACTTCCGTGACGCAGTGTTAGGTAAGAAGTCAAATGTTGTTACATTAGAAGAAGGTGCAAATACGGTTAAGATTGCCGATGCAATTATTGAGAGCTATACAAATAAGAGTTTAGTAAAGCTATGAAAATAGCAGTTGTTGGCATGGGAAAAATTGGACTACCTCTTGCAGTGCAATACGCCAAAAAAGGTAATACTGTTACTGGTATTGATATAAATCCAAAAACAGTTGAGTTAATTAATCAAGGTTTAGAACCTTTTCCAGAAGAGGCTCACTTAAAAGAGTATTTAGCAGAAGTTGTAGGTAAGGGGATGTTAAACGCAACCTTAGATTATGAAGAGGGAATAAAGAGTGCTGATGTAGTTGTAGTAGTTGTGCCACTATTTGTTAATGACAAAGCTGAACCAGAGTTTTCGGCAATGGATCAAGCAACTCACTCCATCGGTACCCACCTTAAAAAGGGAGCACTGATATGCTATGAAACCACTCTACCTATTGGAACTACTAGAACTCGCTTTGTTCCATCATTGGAAAAGCAATCTGGATTAAAGGTTGGGGTTGACTTCAATGTAGTTTTCTCACCAGAAAGAGTCTTTACTGGTCGAATTTTTGAAGATTTAAGAAAGTATCCAAAAATTGTCGGAGGTATTACACAAAAGTGCACAGGTAAAGGTGTTGATTTTTACGTGAAAGTCCTTGATTTCGATGAAAGGGAAGATTTAACTAAACCAAATGGTGTTTGGGCGGTTGAAAGTACTGAGAGCGCCGAATTTGTAAAGCTAGCAGAGACTACTTATCGTGATGTAAATATTGCATTGGCTAATCAGTTTGCTATGCATGCAGACAAAATTGATATCAACGTTTACCAGGTTATTGAAGCAGCAAATTCACAGAAATTCTCATTTATACATCAACCTGGAATATCTGTAGGTGGACATTGCATTCCAATTTATCCACAATTTTATCTATGGTCAGACCCCGAAGCTTCAATCGTAAGAAAAGCAAGGGAAACTAATTCACAAATGCCAACTTATTTCGTAAATGAAATCCTCAAGAGTTTTAAAACACTAGAAAATCTTAAAGTTCTAATTCTAGGAATAAGTTACCGAGCAAATGTTAAGGAGATTGCCTTTTCAGGCGCAATTGATTTAAGAAATATTTTGTTGGAATCTGGCGCCAAAGTCTTCGCCATGGATCCTTTCTATACGAAAAGTGAAATTAATGAGATAGGGTTTGAATATGGGGATGATCCGTCACAAGCATTTGATGTTGTTATTTTACACACGAATCATCACGAATTTTCTGAAATGGATTTTAGTAAATTCTCAAAAAGTTCGAAATTACTTGATGGAAGAAATTTTTACTCTAAGGAAAAAGTTCCGAGTAACATTGATTTCTTCAAATTCGGAAATGTGACTAAAGAGAGTTAAAAATGGAAATTAAAGATAAACGATTCTTAGTTATAGGTGGAGCTGGGTTTATTGGATCGCACGTTGTAAATGAACTACTACAACATGAAGTTGCAGAAGTAATCATTTTTGACAACTTTACTCGTGGAAAAATTACAAACATTCAAAAGAGCTTAAATGACCCGAGATGCAGTGTTTTTCAAGATGGTGGAGACATTCGAGATACCGACATCTTAGATCAAGCCATGAAGGGGGTTGACGGAGTTTTCCATCTGGCAGCAATGTGGTTGCTACATTGCAAGGAATATCCAAGAACTGCCTTTGAAACAAATATTCAAGGCACTTTTAATGTACTGGAAGCGTGTGTGAATAATGGCGTATCTAAACTGATTTACTCTTCGTCGGCATCAGTTTATGGCGATGCAGACGAGATACCAATGACTGAAAATCATTCATTTAATAATCGAAATTTTTATGGAGCTACCAAAATCGCAGGTGAAGCAATGGCAAGGGCTTTTTTTGACAGATATGGATTGGACTTTGTTGGCTTAAGATACATGAACGTTTACGGTCCAAATCAAGACCAAAGCGCAGCTTACACCGGCGTAATTCCAATTATGCTAAACAAGATTGACGCTAACGAGACTCCAGTCATAAATGGAGATGGTTCACAAGCATATGATTTTATTACTGCTCGTGATGCAGCCAAGTGTAATGTTTTAGCAATTAAGTCAGATGCTTCAGATCAGTTTTTTAATGTATGTACAGGTGTTCAAACATCCATTAAGGAATTGTGTGATTTGATACTGAAGCTAACTGATTCCAACCTTACTGTTACTTTCAAGCCTTACTCGAAAGAAGATGCACGCCAATTAGTTCAAAACCGAATCGGCTCGCCACAAAAAGCCTCTGAAAGATTAGGTTTTATGTATAAAGACTCGTTGGAAAATGGATTAAATAACCTCATTGAATGGCGAACCGCACATCGTGAGAAAAGTTTATGAAGAGAATACAAATCTCAATCCCCTCAATGGATGAGCAAGAAATAGTGGCAATTAGCGAGCCTATTGAATCGGGTTGGTTAACTCAAGGGCCAAAAGTTGCGGCATTCGAGAGTGCATTTGCGGCTTATCATCAAGTCGGGCACGCACTTGCTACTACAAGCTGCACCACCGCCCTCCACTTGATGCTTGAAGCCGCAGGAATTGGTGCCGGCGACGAAGTAATCGTTCCTTCTTTCACTTGGGTTTCAACAGCTAACTCAGTTATGTATGTTGGTGCAGTTCCTGTGCTCGCAGACGTCGATCCAAATACATACAACATTGATTTAGATGATCTTCTTAGTAAAATCACGCCAAGGACACGTGCAATAATTGTGGTTCATTTATTTGGACTTTGTGTTGACATTCCACAAATTAGAAAAGTAATTTCAAAAAATATCTTGATTTTTGAAGATGCTGCATGCGCAGCCGGAGCTAGTCTTGGAAGTACACCAGCAGGCGGATTGGGTGATGCTGCAGCATTCTCATTTCATCCCCGTAAATCCATAACAACTGGTGAAGGAGGGATGTTCACAACAAATAATTTGGAAATGGCAATTAAAGCAAGCAAAATGCGAAATCACGGAGCAGAGTTATCTGAAGAAGAGCGTCACCGAGGCCCTCAGCCATATTTGCTCCCAGAGTTTAATTTATTAGGCTTCAACTATCGGATGACGGACCTCCAAGGCGCTATTGGCCTGATTCAACTTTCCAAGCTCGGGGAATTTATCAAACAGAGAGAAAAATTTGCTCAGATTTATGACTCAGAGTTAAGTATTCATAAGTGGATACAGCTTCCTAAAAGGCCTCAGCTGGGTCAACACGCATGGCAATCTTATGTAATTCGAATTAAAGGTTCAAACGCAATGGTGAATAGGAATCGATTAATGGAATACATGGAAATGAATGAAATTTCAACTCGGCCCGGAACCCACGCAATTCATTCTTTAGGATATTATCAAAATTTGCTACATATATCTGACAAAGATTTGCCAGGCTCTGCTCTGTGCAGAGATACAACCATTGCGTTACCTTTGCATAATAAAATGGATGAGTCTCAACTCGAAAGAGTCATCAATACTTTAAATAGCTTCGGAATTTAAGCATGTGTGGAGTTGCTGGGTTAATTCACCTAAATGGCGGGCAAGTCTCTCAGTTAATGCTTAAGAGAATGACAGATTCTATCGCTCATCGCGGTCCAGACGGAGAGGGTTATTGGTTTGAAGAAAACGTTGGAATAGGACATAGGCGCTTGGCAATTATTGACCTGTCATCAAATGCTAACCAGCCAATGATCAGCAACTCGAAGAGGTATGTTCTTTCATATAACGGTGAAATTTATAATTATCGTGAAATTCGGGCAGAATTAGAAGCAAAAAACATTAGATTTATTAGTAACTCCGATACTGAAGTTGTTGTAGAAGCTCTTGCATTTTGGGGCTCTGACGCATTAATAAGATTCAATGGAATGTTTGCATTAGCGCTTTGGGATCGCGAAGAAAAAAGCCTACTCTTGGCAAGAGATCGTTATGGAATCAAGCCCATTTACTACTCAAAACAAAATGGTATTTTTGCTTTCGGTTCAGAGCAGAGAGCCATATTACAAACTCTTGGATTTGAGAAGAATATTAACTTGCAGGCCCTATTTGAATATTTCACTTTTCAAAATATTTTTACTAACCAGACACTTATTAAGGATATCAACATACTCCCTGCGGGTTACTTTTTAAAAATAGACTCAAACAATCGATCAATTAAATTAAAGCAGTATTGGGATTTTAATTTTCAAGAACCCACAAACCCTTTAGATTCAATTGAATATGAAGAAGAGTTAGACCGTCTTTTTGTTCAAGCAGTAAAACGTCAGTTGGTGAGTGATGTTGAAATTGGTGCTTATCTATCTGGTGGAATGGACTCAGGATCAATAACAGCGATCGCAGCAAGATCGAATCCGGGTTTAAAAACTTTCACTTGTGGTTTTGACATGAGCACTATATCTGGTGTTGAACTCGCTTTTGATGAACGGGACGCAGCAAAATCTTTATCACTAAAATATGGAACGCAACACTATGAGTTAACTTTAAAAGCTGTTGATATGGAAAGATCTTTAATTAGTGTCGCAAACGCAATTGAGGAACCCAGAGTTGGGCAGAGCTATCCAAATTATTATGCTGCCAATCTCGCAAGTAGATTTGTAAAAGTTGTACTTTCTGGTGCTGGAGGGGATGAACTTTTTGGGGGTTACCCATGGCGGTATTTTGAACCTTCACAAAGTAAAAATTTCGAAGAGTACATTGATTCTTACTATCTTTACTGGCAACGATTGGCAAGTAACTCTGAGCTTAAGGAGCTTTTTTCTCCAGTCTGGAGCGAAGTTAAATCAGTTTGGACTAAAGACATCTTTAGAGACGTCTTTAGAAATCACTCAAATAAATTGACATCTCGAGAAGATTATATAAATCGATCACTATATTTTGAAGCAAAAACTTTTCTTCATGGACTCTTGGTTGTGGAAGATAAAATATCTATGTCTCATTCTCTAGAAACCCGCGTACCATTTTTAGATAACGATCTAGTTAATTTTGCGATGCGATGTCCTGTTAATCTAAAAATTGATTTGTCATCTAACTTAAAAAGACCTGATGAGAATATTTTATATCAGAAATATTCAAGTGAGTTTAAATCCAATAACTTCGGTAAATTAATTTTAAGAAAATCCTTAAGTAAGCACCTAAACAGTAAAACAATAAACAGACCTAAGCAGGGGTTTTCTGGGCCAGACTCTTCTTGGTTTTCGGGACAGAGCATGGAATTTGTCCAAAGAAAATTACTTAATCAAAACTCAATTTTTTACGATATTTTTTCTTTTGCTCAAACAAATTCACTTGTGCACGAGCACTTAAGTGGCCAAAAAAATCGTAGACTTTTGATTTGGTCATTATTGAATGCCAAGTATTTAATTGAAACCAATGGCATTTAAAAGGTAATTAAAGTTTTCAAGTGTATATTTTTGTAATGGTATAGCTGGGCAAATTATTGAGTGCAAACTTAGTGCAAACCTAAGTTTAATTATCTGGTAAACGCGTTTATTGTCCACCAATTTCACAAAAACTTAGATAATTACTGTTAGTTATGATCAATCTGATATAAAGTTCTTTTAATGCCTTATAAAGGATTTGGTCAAAAATTATCTTCCTTGTATAAAACGTACGCAAGGTTAACTCGTAATACTTAGTAAATGAATAAATTTTTCTCTAGTTCCAAAGCCTGGACTTCGAAGCCGAGACAAGATTTCGGGATTTTCACGATATTTTTTTGAGTTTTCATAGTCACTTTTCTTGTGAGAATTCAAGAAAATATGGATTGGATGAAAATTGAGCACTTTAATTCCAGGCCAGTTGATTATACTTCGAAAAGTTTGGTCAGACTCTCGCTGAGGTTCCGAAATATATACGTCGTCAGTCCAAATATAAGGAACTCGAGTCATGCCATTCCAAAGGCGCCAATGGGAGAAATAGAATTCTTGGTGGAATTCTATAAAGAAATTTAGATCATATTGGATACCATGATCACGAGCCACCTCCATTATTCGCGAAGAATTTGTAGTTGAATGACTTCTAAAAGTAATCGCCTCAGGAACAATTAACTTCAAATCAAATAGACGGTTTTGAGTCACAGTAGTTAAATCATTGAATTTACTTATATCTTGCTCAAGATTCGGGTGAATGCCCAATTCTAAATTATAATTTTTGCGCATTTCTTCAATCAATGGTGTCTCGTGTGTTATGAGAATTGTTGCCTTAGTGTTGTACTGTATAAGCAAATTAAGCGTATCTTCGATAATAGCATCATGCGCCCAATCAAGATCTATGGTCACAAATATCTTATCAGAAATTGCATTCTCAAAACGAGGAAGGTCTCGAATAAGCGCCGAGGAAAGATTCGACTTCACGTGTGACTCCAATCATTAATAAACAAGACTAAACGTAAAGACTCTTAACTATACACGCTAGCTGAGCGAAAGGTCATTCATATAAGAGTTATAACTTAAATAAAAGTATTATCAAATTAAGTCATGTTCATCCAGGGGCTTATTTGGACGCCAGAGTTTTACACATACTTTTTGCCCATCAAGGTAAAAAAAAGCAGGGTATTTGTCAGGGTCCGAGCTTCTTATTGAGTCATACAAATCAGTCAAACTTTGACTAGGGTCAATTTCTGAGTCTTCAGGAATGCGTTTTCTGAAGCTAGTTGCCTCACTTTCCACTTGCTGGGAAAAAGTTTTATCTGAAGACAGAGCTTTAATGGCTGTAAGCACTAAATCTGGTTCAATTTCATAAATTTTTCTTTGCATCGATTTAGTCGTATCAAATATTGTGAGAGGAATTGACTGCTGCGCAATTATTTGACCTTCGTCGGCCCTGTCTGTCATGAAGTGAACTGTTGAACCTGACTCTTTTTCACCATTTGCTATAACGTGCGCACCACTATTTGGACCACGATACTTTGGCAAAAGTGTTGGATGAACATTAATCGCGACTTGAAATAGATCCAAAGACGCCTTCTTCACTAAATATGGAAAACCTACACTAAGCAAGTTTCCTCCTCTGTAAATTTGCAATGTTTTATGCAGATCTGATAAAGAAGTTTCAATAATTCTTAGATTTGTAAATGATTTAATTTTATTAATACATGTTTTCAGGCTGAGATCTTGTTGTTTTGGCACTATAACGGCAACTACATTCATATTATTCTCTACTAACCTAAGAATAACTTTTTGACGGTTTTTTCCTCCAAATAAAATCACCCACGGTAGAGCCCCGTATTCAAAATTCATATCAAGAATTTAACTCAGAGAAAGGTATCGAATAAAAATACTTGAATGATTCGAGCAGATCACTAGCGCAAAAACTATCCTTAATAGAAATTCTTGAAAATTCTTTTGTAAAATATTTATACGGAAATTCCTTTGATCCCCACCGGGATTTGAAGAAATAGACATCAGATTGAGAGGGCCATGTCCCGCCCCAATTCCATCGACGTGATGATTTATGAATCATTGAATGTTTCATTGCTAGGTATATTACTGCGCTAAGTGGCTGCATAGATCGGAATCGTTCATTGGTAGCTGGGACGAAGTACTCAACCCAATCTTTAAAATAGAATACCAATAAACCTGAAACAAGTTGTCCTGATTTTGTCCGAGCAGTGAAAATCTCATAGTCTTCTGAACGCTTAAAGCAAGTACTTATAGCTTCAAACATTTCCAATGGCTTAGGTATCCCATCTAATAATCTAAGATTATCACAATGCAAGTAGTAAATCTCTGAAAGAACCTTTGGGTTATCATCAATTTGAAAAACTAGGCCAGACTTCAATCCTTTCCGAATAGAATTTCTTGTTTTTGAATGCAAAATTGACATTATTGACATTTCAATATCAGTGCTTAAAGGCGGCAGGAATGTGATTTGACCAGTTCGAAAATCTTGATAATCAGCTTTGATACTTTCCAGTAAGTTATGATCAGGATCCTCCAAATTCGAAATTATAGTCCCGCTTAAGGCCTCTAGTGACTCGCAAAACTCTAAGTACTTCTGAAGTAGCTCTCTCTTAACTACATTGTTAGTATTTGCTAAAGCTATAACTGATCCGTGGCTTCCAAAGAACGGAAGTGAATTTACTATTACGCCAGACTCAGTCTTTAAAACAAACATCGGCAAAACAGCTATTATTTTATTCTCTTCAACTGCGATCAAATATCGACTCACGGAAGTTGCCAATATTCTTTCAAGAAATTTCTTATACTTCAGCGAATGGTAGAAAAGGGCACTATCGCATTTACTTATAAATTCTTGATATTGAATCTCATCAGATACCTCTAAAAATCTATATTTTATCGACATTAGATATCTCTTTTAGTAACAAACAGATCCGAGAAATTTCATCATCAGTTAATGAAGGATAGAAGGGAATCGAAATATTTTCTTCAAACAAGTTTTCAGCATTTAGGTAATCAGTACTTGGAATTCTAACGGATCTGTGTAAGAGTTGGTCGACTCCTCTGCGCACCACCACACCATTATCAGAAAAGTATTTTGATATATGTTCAAAATCTGATTTCATTCTGAATACATATCTAAACGAGAGATTATCCTCTATATTTGTAGGATAGTTAATCAAGTAACTTGAAAGTGAATCATTATAAAGATCCTTAATAAAAGAACGCCTATCCAAAAATGTTTGATACCTAGTAAGCTGTGAAATTCCAAGCGAAGCATTTACATCTGAAATAACTGAGCCATTATTCAAACCAAATTTTGTAGATTCAAGTATTTCCCGCGCTCGTTGAATAATTTCGAAGTTATCACTGACCAACATACCTCCTTCACCGGAGGTCAGGCATTTTGTTGGGTGAAAAGAAAATACACCAACGTCACCGATAGTTCCAGCCAATTTACTTCCTAGTTTGAATCCAAATGCTTGGCATGCATCCTCAAGTATCGGTACATTCAATTGTCTTAACTCTTCAATATTGCATGCAAAACCAAATGTGTGTACTGCAACAATTGCCTTCACTTTCTGTGACATTTTCCTGCTGGCGTTTGCATAATCAATGAGACCATTTTGATCGGTATCGCAAATGACTGGAGATGCTCCAATGTAAACTACAGCATCAAAAACATTTTTACACACATACGTAGGGATAATTACTTCATCGCCCTTTTTAACACCAATTGAAAGAAGTCCAATCGCAATTGCCTGAGTTCCACTACGCGTTAGCACCCCATCGGCGGATCCAACGAAACCTACTAGCAAATTCTGAAATCTTTCTACAACTTCTCCAGTTGAAATCATTCCAGATTTAACAAAATTTGCAACGTACTCTACGTCTTTCGAGGTTATCCATGGTCGAGAATGTGGAACGAGTGCTAAAGTCATAAGTGGTATTCACCCCTGCGCTCACTGCTAACTAGATTGCAAAATGTAATTTGGACATTCTTCCTACTAGAAAAATAATTTCTATTTAAGTTCTTAATTGTAGAGTAATTCATGAAATCATTGATTCCAAATAATTTTTTCTCTAGTGTATTTCTCATAAGTTACCTTGGTTTTTCTGCTGTGATTTCGTAAATTCCACGCTCACCATTCGTTTCCCAAATACTTTGTTTTTCATTTTTTGAATTATTATGAAGAGATCCTTCTTTAGCAATATTTATATTTATAAACCCGAGACTAGCAAGAAAAGATTTGGTTTCAATAGGATCCATTATTACCTGTCCATCAAAATCATTTACCGCTTTTTGATATTGAACATAATTCACAAACGCTTGTGCGACTATGGATCGTGGGCTATACCCTCCGATTTGATTATGCTCAGTCTTCCATAAAAATGTATACCAATCTATTGACGCAATGTTGAAATAAAGTAAACCTCCAGGGGTTAGTAAGCGATAAAATTCCGTTAGGCTCTTTTTCCAAGGTGTGCAAAAAACTACTCCATAGCTGAAAATTCCTTGAAAAGTATTGGAAGGGAACATAGTCGTAGTGGTTGAGGCCTGTTCTACAAAGGCATTCTTTCGGCCCATTTCTTCTAGAACTGCATTAACAAAATTAACTCTGTCCTTAGAAATATCAATACCAACTACTTCTTTGTTCAAGTAAGACAGGGTCAACAGCCACTGACCATATCCGCAACCTGCATCCAACACTTTTTCAAAATCATAGAATCCCAGCCATTTTAATTTGTTTTTATACACATCAAATTCTGTCGTAAACATTCTTTTTGCAAACATAAGTTCATTCTCATCGGGAAAGTCCACGTTCACAAAATCTTTCCTATCTAATTTACTTAGAACTAACTTAAAATTATCCTCCATATCCCAATCCTACACCTTTTGAAAGAAAATCAGTATTGAAGCTCTATTAGACAATCTGAATTCTGTTGTGTGATAGTAGAGACTATACTAAAGTTATAATTCTTAGTCCAATGTTTGCGTGGAAAAATACTAATGTTTGGTACACTCATATGTTATAAATATTTGATAGTCAAAATTTTGAAATCAAGAAAGTTTTGCCTCAACCATGGTATCCAGTACTGAATTTAAAAATCAATACTTGCAATTTACCCACGATTAACTGAGGATCAAAACTGTCTTTTCAATTACAATTCCTGCCATAGGAACAATTCGAGGCCCTTTGCTGGCTATTTAAAATTTTTTGCTTAACTAAGCTATAAATTTAGATTGTGAAGTTAACCAAAAATTTATTTGGTAGATAAGTGTTGAATTTTCTAGCATGCCTTGTACCATACATTTCTTCAAACTCTAAATGTGTTTCAGAGAAACTTATTAATTTTTTTATAAGAGAAAATCCTTCGATAAAGATGAGACCTCAATTCTAGTTATGGCTAGTATTTTTTCATTTTAGGGGATAGAACCCATAAATTCAAATCAGCATATCTTTTTTCTCACACGAGAATATTATTACACTTGTACTTTATCCTGATCAATGCCTATAGAATATCCATTACTTATACAGAACAGGGGTTAAAATCTTTAAAAAGTAAGGAAGTTCTATTTATAGCGAGTTTCTATTACGATTCTTGAGTATTATTAGATGTGATTTAGTCCGATTAATACTTAGATAAGGTGAGTCAATAAATATGGATGAACGATTCAATCTTGCTTTGATAGGGAATATCGCAAACAATTTTTTTAGGGACGCCACACTTCTTAATCGAGGAAAGTACTTATCTGCTATTTGCTATGTTAATTCTGGTGCTTCAACTCCTAATACAGAAAGGCCTGAGTCAGATCCTTCAAAAGTCTCGATAAATTGGCACGAATACACTCATGAAGTTTTGCCATTGTTTGGTGTCAAGCTTCGAATGCTCATGTTTCCAAGATTTATTCTGAATAGATTTAAAGGTGTCCAATCAGATTTCATCCATGAGGCTGAGCGTGCCGACCTGAGAGTATTTAGTGGCAACGAGCTTTTAATCGCACCTAAATTTCGAGGTCCGTATGTTATTCGTCCAACCGGTTCTGATTTAACAGTTTTTCCAAGTCTTTCATTTAAGGATTACTGGATGATTAAAAAAGGGAGCGGACGTGCGCTACTAAAAGATAAAGTAATTTGGATGTACTTAAGATTTCACTATCGGAAAGCATATCGTAAGGCTGCAGGTATAGCCTTATCAAGTGAATTGCCATACCAAGTTGCCTTACAATCATTTATGCCGAAAACAACAAAACTTGTTAGTAAAATTCCCCTGGCAATTGATACCGATAGCTTTAGGAAAGTTGAAGAAAGATCGAATTTACTACCAGAATTCGTTCAAGATGATGATTTCATGATATTTATGCCATCAAGAGTGATGATAAGTTCTAGTGATGTGCATAAAAAAACCGGACAATGGAAGGCAAGCGATGTTGGATTAAAGGGGTTAAGAATTTTTCTCGATTCGCTCACTGAGAAAGAAACTGATCAAATATGGCTAATGATTCCAGATAGGAACCTATCCGATGAATTACCCAAAGCAAAGTTACTGATTAATGAATTGAATTTAAATAAACATGTTATCTGGCTTAAGGGTGACAATGCAGAGGGCTTAACGAGGACTGAAATGTTACCTCTTTATTCAAATTCGTCTGTAACTTTGGATGATTTTGGAGCGGGATGGTACGGATCGGTTGCTATTGAGGCTATGGCATGCCAGAGCCCTGTAGTCACCTACATAACTGATAAACTTTTGCATGATTGTGACAACCCGCCCATGCTAATTGCACAATCACCGGAAAAAGTTGCGGAACACTTGAGTAGACTTTTTTATGATCGATCTAAAGTAAAAGATATAGGAATAGAATCTAGGGCTTGGGTTCAAAAGAATCATACGGAAACTTTAATTCAGAATTCTTACATCAGAATTCTAAAATCCGTAAATCTACCTACATCAAAAAATAGGGCACAGATTATTAAAAATCGCTTTATTTGAAATGAGAATTATGACTCTCGGTCCTATTCGTTACCTTAAAATTTTGATTCGTCTTGGTGGCTTGGTAATTAAGTTGGGGGCAAGTTTAGTTGTCTTTATAATTGCAATTGTACCGTCCATTGTTGCCCGTTTAATTTGTTTTAGCACTAACCCCAAACAAATTTTACTCGCAGGAAATGAAACATCTGCAAATCTACAACAAATTGGACTTTGTCTAGCCAAATCTAGTAAATACACCGTTACAGTTTTGCAATTTTACGCACACCCATTTTACAGCCCTGTTTCCTCGCAAGATTTTGGAGAAAATCTTGTTTTTGATAACAGATTTTTGATTCCTTCATTAGACGACAGAAAATTATTAATTAGGATTGGAATCCGTATAAAAAGAAAATGCCAGATAGTTTCATATTTCTTCAAGGTAATTTATAGTTTTGACTCAGTATTTTTCAATTGGTCTCAATCTTTTTTGCCATTTAATTTGGATTATCCATTGTTAAGGATGTCTGGCAAGAAAGTTATCGTTCGCCACTGTGGCGATGATGTACGTTATAGACCTTTGCAAAATGGAATTCATGGCATGTTTGGTATTCACCAATGGCAGGGAGCTAAACGTGATAATTTTGATGCTTTAAGTAAATTTTGGCATCAACTTTGGGCTGAAAGTTTCACGGTAGTTTTGTCTTCTAGAGATCACGCTACTTTTCAAAGTAAACCAATTGGAATTCGCCCATATATCCAATTACCCCTTCCTCGTACTACTGGTTTTAGTGGAGGAGTACCATTCATACTTCACGCACCTTCAGATCCGAAAATAAAAGGAACTCAGCTTTTTGAAGAGGCTATGATGATTTTACGCGATCGTGGATTGACGTTCACATTCAAAGTACTCACTGGGGTAACACACGATTTGGTACTTAATGCCCTATCTAAAGCGACGATTGTGGTAGACCAACCAGGCGCTGTGCCTGCAAGATTAGCAGTAGAAGCGATGGCATCCGGCTGCGTTGTCGTAGGGGGGAATGTGGAGGCGCTTCATGGTCTCGAGACTCTACCAATCCTTCAATTTCCCGAAAACTCCCACGCGTTGGCATCATTATTGCAAAGTTACTTGGAAGATACTGAAAAGGCTAAGAAGCTGGGAGATGAAGCTCTAGGTTACGCACTTAAACATTTTTCATGTGATTCATTTTGTCAATTTTTTGACTCGCTAATAACAGGTGACTACCTTAAGTTTGATACGGTAGAGAATCATGACTCATATCTTATGCATAGCGCAAAAACGCATCTCGAAAAACTATTAGTCTCTCTTCTGGTGCTTATTCGAAAATTACATTTAAGAAGTACTGCAAAAAGATCCAACAAGTCATTGACTAGCAATTACGAAGGATTCTTATCATGAAAAAACTATTGCTTATTAGTTTACACGACGTAAGTATTGACCCGCGCGAAAAATTTTCTCTTGAAAGTGTAACCTCTTCCAAAAAATATGACGCCTTGTTTCTTGGAATCGGAGAATATGTCAGACCTTTGCTGAATGTAAACGCTGTCAATTTGCCCAATGAATCGGTAAGGTATAGAGACATTTTTGGAAACATACTTTTTATCGCCAAATATCGAAAAGATATCGAGAAACCGTTCATTTATATTGCTTTCCTACTTTTACCTGTTGCATTTATCTTAAAATCTGCTCTCAATATTGTTTCAGCTTCTACTTCTATCCAAAAATCTAGACACACTTTTAAACAGCTATCAACCGGAAAGATGAGTTTCCTAAAATACTCGAATGCGTCTAGAGTAAGAAAATCCGATTTTTTGATTAGGATTTTCCTAAGTGTCAAGTCATATTTAGTAGATAGTAAGAATTTAGGAAGCTTGATTCGACTAACTTGGAACATTCATTTTCATCTAATCCATAAGAGCTCTATTCTTGTGCGTTATGCTCTTGAAAGATTTAGTGAGATTGACGTGCTTCATGCGAACGATTTTGAAACTTCTATAGCAGCTTTGATTTTGAAAAAGAGGTATGGATCTCGACTCATATACGACAGTCAGGAATTTTTCCCCGATTCAAATTCTGTTTTCTCCTCTTGGGAGAAAAGACTTTATTCTAGGCTGGACCTTAAGTTTTGTCATAAAGTCGATGCTGTTGTCAGCGTAACGCCACAATTAGGTTTTCACATGAAGAAGACCTATGGGCTCAAAGAAGTATTCATAATCCCGAATGCCTATAAGCTTGAACACCGACCGCGTCGAGAGAAGTTAATTGTTCAGAACAAAAAATTGAGATTCATTTTTCAGGGAAACTTCTCTCTTAACAGAGGTTTAGAGACCCTAGTTGTCGCCTGGAAATCTCAATCACTTAGCGAAGTTGCAGAACTACATCTTGTTGGACCCGATAACAGGCACAAGAAAGAAATCATAAGATTGACAATAAGTTTGGACCTATTTGGGAAGGGGGTCTTCTTTCCAGAAGCAGTTTTGCCGGATCATTTAGTTTATAATCTTGAATCGTACGATATTGGAGTAATTCCGTATCCGCCAATTGATTACAATTTTAAATTCTGCTGTCCCAATAAATTGGGACAGTACATGGCTGCTGGAATCGCCGTTATGTCGAATGAGCTTCCGTTTGTGAATAGTTTGATTGAAAAGGCTAGTTGTGGATTTAGCTATAAATTCAATGATGAGAAATCTATTGCAGAAACGGTTATGCAATTTTGCAATGCTGAAACTCTCTCACTTTTGAAGGGTAACAGTAAGGAATTCTATGAGGAAGTATTCAATTGGAAAGAAATAGGGCAAAGATTTCTTTTTCTTTATCAAAGTTCAGGAATTCAAACAAACGAGAAAGACTCAGGCCCCTTGGCTTTCATTGTGTGATGAAATAGTTGTCGCTATTCGGTCCTCATTCTCAATTGTCCATTCAATAGTAGTTATCAACCCTTCCCGAAAATCTGTAGTTGCCAAGAAATTCAACTCTTTGTTTGATTTTGTGATATCCGCGAAACGGCGACCACTCGAATCCCAATGTCTTTTTGCACTATTTCTAATGCAACTTTTGGAATTAGTTAACTCAACAATACTGAGGGCAAGTTCATCAATAAACTTTTCCTTGCCGGAGGCCAGATTGTAAACCTCATTAGGTGTTCCATGTTTGGCTGCCATGAGTACACCTCTAGCTAAATCAGAAACATATATAAAATCCCTACTCGCACGAAACTCTCCGAATATCTCCAATTCTTGTCCATGTAATGCTTTCCAAATAAACGTTGGTATGACGTTTCGCCAAATTGTATGCTCAGTTCCTCGCCAAATTCCTGCGCCAAGTATTTCCCTCGGACCATAAACATTTTGAAAACGGATTCTAACGACGTGCATGTTGTGCTGATGTGCATAAAACACACAATACATTTCCCCGCTAATTTTACTTATGGAGTAGGGACTGTCATGCAAGATGTGCGTGGAGTCAATTTCCTTGATAGGAGAGGGGGCGTCCCATGTTTTGTCGGCTACTGCGCATCCAGCACCCGCGTAAACAACTCTAGCTTTAGGATGATTCTTTCTGACCCATTCTAGTAAAACTAAAGTGGTTTTTAATCCATTTTCTAAATCATCGATTGGACGGGCAATCGAACTTTGATTTCCGTGAAAACAAGCAAGATGATATACAAAATCTACTGCGCCTTTGACTCTTTCGAAAGTAGGAAATTCTGCCGCCGATCCTCGGATGAAGGTGACTCTTGGATCAGTTGAAATATTCCATTTCTCGCTAGAGATGAGATTGTCAATAATTGTTACTTGAGCTCTTGGATTTTTGAGTATTTCGTCAACTACCCATGATCCAACGAATCCTGCGCCACCTATCACAACAGAATGTGACATGAGACCCCATAATGATGTGTGCGAACAAGTTTATTGGACTCAAGAAAGTTGATGGCAATCTTGTTGATACTTAATTCAATAGGGTCTTCAATAAGATTAATCGAGCAGCCTATGGAATCTTTTATTAAAATACTTTTTGGGTCACTAGCATTAGGTTGAATTATTTCATATTTAACCAAAGATAAATCCCTTCGAAGTGAGAGGGCAGTCTTTTTGAGGATTTCCTCAGTACTGATTGGACTTTGGGACCCCAGCACTGCAATACGGGGTTTCCCCTCGACTCCAATTAGCTTAGTTAGAGCGGTCAGAAAATTACGAGATTGAATATAATCTCGAAAAGTTTCTGTCACCTTAATGAGTTCATTGCTTTGAATTCGCTTAATGAATGCTGGAATAGCGCCTACGCTCAATCTTGGGCTTAACACGCTTGCCAAGACCAAGGTTGTGTGGGATCCGGAATATGTGTTGAGCAGGTATTCGGCTGCTAGCTTCCAGGTGGAGTAAGAGTCTTTTGCTTCAACTGGGGATTCAACGGTAATTGTTGATTCACAATCCCGAGTGAGGAAGGATTGAATATAGATTAAGTAAGGTTTGCCTGTCCGTTCGGCTGCCTTAACCGTATTTGCCATGCCAAGAACATTAGATTCGTACGCACACAATTGGTCTTTTGAGAGGGTTGTGGCGAGATAAAGCACAACTTCCGGTCTAAATTCTTGAAATACTTTTATTAATCCATCCCCATCTGCAACTGACATATTTCTATAGGAAACTTTGCCCTGTATTTCATCTTCAGCGAGCGCTGACTCTGAAAAGTTATCAATCACAAAGAGTTCATAGTCGGGTAACTGCGCATCGAGAATGTCGGATCCCAAGGTACCGGCTCCTCCGATGAGTAAGATTCGTTTCTTTTGCAAAACTATGCCTTCTTCAGGTGAGTGACCTCACGCGTCACTCCATACCGTCGATAGTATTCAATTGCGCCCTTCACTGTACTTTCAATCGAAATCAGGACTGGCATATCAAAATCGGCATATGTGCGCGATGGATCAAGAAGAATACTTGGCGGCCCACCAGCGACGTGTTCTTGGTAGTCATAATCCGGCTCTTGAGGTAGAGACATTGTCTTAACCACAATTTTGTACAAATCAATGATTGAAACATCTTTTCCTGAAGAAAAGTGATACGCGCCTGAACCTTTACCATCAACAGCTTGGACTACTACTGGGGCCAAATCACGAACATCAATAAAGTCGCGTTTTGCCCTCGCAATTGTACATTTTTCACCACTGGTGATTCTTTTAAAGAAGATAGGCAAAGGTCCAGATAGGTTCCTAGGTCCTACTATGTTTGCTAATCGAAAAGTGACGAAATCAATCCCACTTTGCTCTATGTAAAATTCACCGGCGGTCTTGGAGATGGCGTAACTAGAAGCCATCGGTTGTCTTGGATAATCTAATGGCACTGGCTGAGTGGATGGATTAGGGCCGTAGCAAAGAGCAGTTTGAAAATAGATCAACCTCGAATTGTATTTTTGAGCAAGTCTCGTAACCAGTGCTGTACCGAGGATGTTGGTGTTGATGTGGTCAGACCAGTCGTTCCCATTAGCAAATGATGCTGCGGTGTGAACTATCGCATCAATATGCGAATAGCGAGATGCAAGCTGATCAATTAGCTTCTCATTCGAGATCGAATCTTGGATTTTGTCAGCTTTGACCAAATTAATTAAGTGTTCGGGGCGGCCAGTTGCGAAATTATCAACGGTTATAACCTCATCGCCACGGGCTTCTAATAATTCCGAGACATGGGAGCCGACCATCCCAGCCCCACCAGTAACAAGAACTCGCATTCGGCCCCTTTCAACCTCCTTTAGTCTAGAGAAAGAAGCCAAGATTCAAGAATTAAGCCACCCCATAGCTCTCGTGCGTCGAGGTGTGGTTGGCTACTTTGCTCGTAGTTGGGGTTTATGTGAACTCCAGGAATTTGTCGTGTTTTGAGATTATCTAAGAGTAAACGAGCTTTCTTAGACAGACCAGCCTTGCTCCAAGCCATTATTGGCACAGGGAATCCCATCTTGTCTCGTCTATCTAGGACGCCTTCTGGTAGATCATGCGACATCGCCATTCGTAAGAGATCCTTAGGAGAATTTCCCGTCATTCTGACTTTCGCGGGTAGGGACAGAAGGAATTCGACAAGTTCGAGATCTAGGAGAGGAACTCGAGATTCCAATCCATGGGCCATGGTCATTCGATCTTCCACTTGTAGTAAGGAGGGCAGAAAACGAGAGACCTCATAGCGAAGTAGGGAATCATGAATTTCCGTCAGGCTCTCACCTCCAGATGGGGAGATAAACGCCCTGAGTTCCGATGCGACTGCAATTTGGCGGTATTTTGGAATCGACAGCAGAGATAAATCAGTGGAATTACGTTCCAAAGTCTCCATAAAACCAGAAATCGGTGATTCCCATCCACCGCCAGAGATGAATCGCTCAAAAAGCGGTTCGTATCCGTGCGAGTCTGGCGGCATAGACACTGGTGCTCTGCCGGAATTACTCTGATTCTCACCGGCCGCCCAGAGTGGGAATCGATCACGTGTATATCCCAAAAAGAGTTCATCCCCACCGGTGCCCGCCAGAACAACTCGATGAGTCTTGGCAACTTCCCGGGCCACAAGGTATTGGCCGATTGAGCCAGGACCAGCAGTCGGGTAGTCAAGAGCGGAAGCGACTTCTTTTAAAGTATCAAAGAAAGTGTCTTCATTAATGTCGAAGGTGTTGAGATTTAAATGCGAGTGGTCAGAGACTAATTGTGCGAAATCAGATTCATCGTATCCAGATTCTAGATATCGACCTACAAAAGCTTGTTTCACACCATATTTTGCAGCAATTGCTGAAATAGAAGAACTATCCATGCCACCAGAGGTAATAGTTGCAACCTCAACATCGGACATCAGATGACGCTCAACTGAGGAGCGAAGAAGGTCGCGAAGATCTCCAACAGCCGTATCTGCAGATACATTCTTTTCATTATTACTTGATAAATGATCTTCGATATTCCAATACTGTCGTGACTTTATTACTCCATCTTTGATAATTAAAAGGTGTCCCGGTGAGACCGAATATACATCTGTAAAAAAGGTACGGTTCGAGACTTGGAATTGATATTGAACCCATTCGGAAATACCGATTTCATCAATCCCTCTTCGCAAAGCTTTAGCGAGCGGCTTTGCCTCGGAGCTAAACCACACTTCGTCCAGATCACGCGCAAAGTAAAGTGGTTTGATTCCTAGACGATCTCGACCAAGCCAAACGCTCGAATCTCCTGCAGGATAAAAAGCAAAAGCAAACATTCCATCTAACTTTGAAACACCTGACAGGCCGAAAATCTCAAGCACGGCTAGAGCAACTTCAGAATCTGACGTGGTTGTGAATTCGTATCTATCCTTTAATTGCTCTCTGAGCTTTGCGGAATTGTAGATTTCACCATTGATGATGAGAGCTGACCCTGGTTTTGAGTAGAGCGGCTGATTAGCTCGTTCATTCAAGTCAACTATCGCAAGACGGTGATGGCCGAAAATAAAGTTT
>Ga0169931_10004617_pt1 | contig 21344 bp, 15 predicted proteins | sample Kivu_15m_20L_FD_129675 | JGI IMG/M metagenome (GOLD analysis project Ga0169931, IMG submission 129675) | Freshwater microbial communities from Lake Kivu, Western Province, Rwanda to study Microbial Dark Matter (Phase II) - Kivu_15m_20L... | ecosystem: Environmental > Aquatic > Freshwater > Lake... | reverse complement strand
TATCGAGTATTACCACCAGAAAAAGCACCAAGGCACCGGAATGTCACCCAACCACGCTTACCAAAAATCTATCAGCCAATATGCTGCATAATCCCGGCAAACAATTTAACTTACCACCGCTTTCTTCCGGTACAAGGAATGGGGAGTATTACAAAAAGAATGATATGCTTAGACTCTATCTAAAGCCTAAGAAATCGCTTTCGATGAAAGAATCACTTACCTATAACGTTAGGTCTTTAAGTTCCAATAGAGGGGAAATTAGTATGGCCTGGGAATACCTATCTCTTTTCTTTGGATTTGAAAATTTTTAAACTGCAGGATAACCTTAACCTAGGTAAACACTGATAACTTGGTTTTTTAATTTTAATTTACTTCAATCTATTAATTAGATAGCCGAATAACCCGGCAGTCAGAAACATAATCAGGGAATAAATGGCAGCTGGTGTGGCCATAACGCTGTTCCCCAAAATACTCAAGGCAATGAAGATTGCCAAGGTGCCGTTGTGGATACCTATTTCCATACTAATAGCAATTGCTTGGGGCTTGGCTAATTGCAGCATTCTTGGCACGGAATAACCCACTCCCATAGATAGTACGTTGAAAAGCAAAGCAGGGAGGCCGACTAGGCGAATGTAATCTGGTAGCTTTTCCCGCTCACTGTACAACGTAAGTAAAATGATGGTGGTCAGAAACAGAGCAGATGCTATTTTGACCGGTTTGTCTAATTTTTGTGCAAGTTGCGCTGCCTTGGAACGCATTAACATTCCAATGGAAACGGGTCCTAAGACAATAAGACATACCTCCGTTATTTTTTTGAACTGTAGTGGAATCACCTGGCCTGTTTCCATAAATACGATTATGGAAAAATTGACAATCAGGGTGATGGAAAAAACAGATAAAATACTGTTAACCGCAGTAAGGGTGATGTTTAGGGCCACATCCCCATTGGCTACATGAGAAAAAAGATTGGAGGTCGGGCCTCCGGGAGCTGCTGCGAGTAGCATAACTCCTACCGCAAGTTCTGGCGCTAAATCAAATCCAATAGCTATACCATAGGCAACCGCTGGAAGTAAAAGCATCTGGCAGGCTAGCCCCGTTAGCACCGCCCTCGGCTGGCGAAAGACTCGCTTGAAATCGTCCATGGTCAGGGACAAACCCAAGCCCATCATAATGATAGCCAAGCCAAGTGGGAGCAAAACGACGGAAAGGATAGTAGATTGCATGAGTTTTACCTGTTTGGTTAATTGGTTCTACCTAAGATAATTATTCTCTCGTAGCTAAAGGTATTTCTTGGAGGTATTTCGTAAGCGATCCTTCATCAAGAAATCCAGTATAATCCCATATCTTTTTTCCATCCTGCCTTACTTGCAAATAGGGCAAGGCATACACTTTTAGCTGGCGGCTCAGCGTAGGGTGTTCATCGACATCAATACGCCATAGAGTTAATCCTTGGGCTTCCGCTGTGCGCTGCAAGTATGGAGCCATTTTCTTGCAGGGCTGACACCACGCTGCATGAAAATCTATCAAAATTCGACCTTTTTCCACCTGGTGCTGGAAATCAGCTAAAGACATTGATTCAGCTTTTTTAGATACTTTCAAGGGAAGTCCTGCCTCTTGCCAAGTCAATATACCTCCGTTTAGTTCGTATACCGTGGTGTATCCGTTTTTGCGCATGAACCTTGCAGCTTCTGCACTGCGGCTGCCACTCAGACAATAAACAAAAACGGTTGCATGGCGATCCACGTTTTGAATCTTCCCATCGAATAGCGGGTCAGTCCAAGAAATATTGACCCCGTTCGGCAGATGTGACCTTTTGTATTCCTCTGGGGTGCGTACATCCAGAACGACAGCTTTCTTTGTCTGGCCAAGTTTTTTGGCGAATGTCCGTGCATCAAGTATTCCAGTTTCTTTTTTAAATGCTGATTGTTGGCAGGTTGGAAGAATATTCAAGGCAAGGAATATGAGTAGGATGCGCATGGTGGGTCTATTTAGTTCTTGACCTTTGTTTATTTGGTTTTTTTGCAGAAAAATGATTTAGTTATCGCACAAGGTGAAGACCTTGGATGGCGGTCTCCTCAAGGGTATTCCCATTTAAATCCCTAATCTTGTATCGCAAGTGTAAGATGTAGGTATCCTGTGGCAAAGGCTTCCCTGAACGATCACCTGTCCAGGTCAGGTCTGTTCCTTTGTGAAGGAGGTCCCCCCAACGCGAGTAGATTTCCCAAGAATTTTCGAGTAGGCTGCATGGGGAATACCAAGTGAGGACATCGTTGATTCCGTCTCCATTGGGACTGAAGGCATCCGGTATGAATACAGGACAACCACAGTTTTCCTTTCGAAGTTGAAAAACCTGTGTAAAGGCCTGTGTACATGAAAGCCGATAGGCTTTATAAATACCCGGTATTTCTAATGTTCTTTCCGGGTTTGGATAATTATCAGCCCAAACATAATCGCTACCAGGCAGGGAAACCTGCCATTTATCCCTACAACCTAACAGGGTGTCTCGTTTACGTGGTACTTCAACCTTTGCCGCTGCACAATCGGTTGTGTATGATCGCTTCCACGTCACGGTATCCGGACGAAAAGTATTTTCCAGTGCCAAAGAGAACGCTGTGGACGTATGCTGGATAGGCTTTAATGTTGGCGTAAAAAACCTCTCCGGAAGTGAGGTAAGTTTTTTTTCTGCTAAACACTCTGCAGGGGATTCGTCCAAGGGAAATTGAAGGACAAACGTTTGAATTTCACCAGGAGAGGGTGCAGAAAAAGCTGCACTAGTTCCCGACAAGGTACTTCGAGCCCCCTTGCCTACATTTTGCTGTATGTGTGCGGCTGTCAGTTTGCGTGGCAATAGCAACATCGCTGCCTGTTCTTCTTTCCCTGCACTGGTAAATGTATAGCGGATGCAGGAACTTTCCCCTATACTAGTGGCTAAGGAGGTGACGAGTAGTTTTCCGGCATCCCCATTTTCTAGGGCGGAGGGAAAAGCTGATCCCCGGTAGGGTTTGCTTAGCCAGTCTATACGCCCGTCGTGCTTTATTTTAAGTAAACGGTTTATGGTATCTTCTCGGAGTTCGTAAATGGACCCATCGGGGACAAGTAAGGGCCCACCAATTATTTTTATCGGCATATTGCCAGATAACTCATAGTACCAATCCGGTGTTCCGTCTCGTCCTAATTGGAAGACAAAATTCCCGGAAAATCCGGCAATGTTTTTTGCTGGGGTAATTACTGCCCTGCCGGATGATTCAAAAGGGGTAAATTTTTTAGCCCACTGAAAGCTAAGTTTTGAGCTAAACTGTGCCACGAAACCTGTTTTCCGGGTATTGAAATCCAACAAAAGACCATAAACCATGACGGCATCTTCTTGAACATCTAGGGAATAGGTAAAATGGTCTACAGTGCCAGGATTAAATATCCGCATTTCTTCATTTACGCCAGTTGCGCCGTTAACCCGCATGAGGAAAATAGATTCCCGTAGTCCTTTGTAAATACTTCCGTACAACACAATATCACCACTGGACAATATTCCAGCGTCAGCCAATAAGACGTGATCTTCCGGTACCCGGTAGGCATAGGACCATAACAAGTTTCCACAGTAGTCCAGACGCTGACAGAAAAGACGCGCATCTTTGCCGCCGTTTCTTAGCGACGCGAGACTGGAGGTGGCAAGTAGGATATCCTGATTGGCGAACCGTTGTATCTTGATCTCAGATAGGCTTATTTGGTCGTCATAAACATGAAAATAATCCTGGCATTTCCCGGAAACAAGCCAGCTACACAAGAAGAGGCTAGCTATTCCTATACCAGCATATCTCATGAACTAAAGTTCATTTTCTTGACCATATCCTGCTCCTGTTTCCGTCTGCTTTGAAAAATACCACCGAGTGCTCCGATCCATTAATTGTAATGTGTTGGCCCGACTGACTTAAAAAGGAGCTTCCCCAGTAGCGTTCTACTTTTCGTTTGGTCCCATTCTTCAACATAATCATTGCATGCGTTTCGCTTTTTTTAAAAGAAAGCATGTGCTGGTATTGCTTTCGAGGTTTCATACAGCGTAATGCTCCCTTATTTTGACTGGCGACCAACAATAAATCATTACTGTTTTTAAGACTTACCAGGCTTTTCCCATCTCCAGGAACATAAAATCCTGAATGGGTGGATAACACAGGTGTAAATTTTTGCTTCCCGTGGTTTTGCAACCAAAGGCCATTGAAGGCATCTGCCTTGCCCTGTTGAACCTCCATACCGAAATCATTGCCTGTCAAAAGCAAGTCTGTATATTCTCCTGAATCTCCGGCAATTGGCAGAATACCATATACTGGAGCCATCTGCGCCTGTGGTGGAAGTGCATGCATTCGAAATCTTCCATTTCCTAAGTTTTCAATCCAACTTGTTTTCATCCAATTCACCTGAATGGCCTTAGCACGCTGGATTCCCAGTTTCCGAAAGACATCAGCTGCAGTGGCTTCTCCAAATTCTCCGAAGTATAAGTATTGTTTTTTGATGCCGGGGAATTGCGCGATGATATCCTGGAGTGGGTGGTATAAAAATGCTTTCCTTTTCCCTAGGCTATCTGGCCAATATCTTGAAATCAAAGGGTCTATACTTCCGTTTTTATCTAAATCATAAGCGTAAATGGCCATGGGCTCCTTGGGACTAGCCCTGAAATTGATATTTTCTCCAAAATTCCCCAGTATATAATCTGTGTCTCCGTCGTTGTCCAAATCGGCCCCAGCGACACTATTCCACCATCCTATGTAGTCCTCCAAACCAGTTCGAACTTCCTTTAACAAACCCCTTTGATTCTGAAATAGACGAGGCGAAAGCCATTCTCCGACCAAAAGGAGATCCGGTTGATTATCGTTATTAACATCTGTCCATAGGGCATCCGTAATTGGACCCGGAAACATGGGTGTCCCTTTATTTCCTTGGGAGGCTTCTCGGAATAGGGGATTTCCGGGTCTACTCTCATTCAACAGCAAAAAAGAACGGTCGGGTAGGGGATAAGCGCCAGGCTGACTTCTTGCCCCTACGAAAAGGTCCAAATCTCCATCGCCGTCCACATCAGCTGCCTTTACACAAGAATTGTTTGTCTTTAGGTCAGGGATTGCACCTGGTACATAGTCAAAGCGACGATTTCCGGCATTGTGGTAAAGTCGCCCTTGATACCGTGCATCACCAGGCCGATACTGTGCTCCTCCGCCTGCAATAAATAAATCGTTGCGGCCATCTCCATCGGCATCAAAGACGAGCATACCGGCATCCTCCGATTGCTTATCCGTTTTTAACAGGTTTGTCTGGGATTCAAATGCACCATCCAATCTCTGGTAAAAGAAGGTCTCGGGATAATTTCTGCTTCCACTAATTACCAAATCCTCAAGGTCATCGCCATCTAGGTCACCTACTGCTAAAGCTGGTCCAAATTGGGAAAGTTTGTGCGGGATGGTTCGCTGGATATTGAAATCGATAAAATCGTCATCCTGATGGAAATATCGAAGCCCCATTGATTCAGAAACTTCGGAAAAACGAGTATTCAAAGGCTCAGAGGTGTTTTGAGGAGGTAAAACAACCGTGGGATCAAAGGACACGGTCAAGGTTTGGTTTGTGGGAATATCGTACAACAACTGACGCAACCCGCCGGGCCAAATGATTTCCAAGGAATCTACTTTGGTGGATTGTCCGAGACCAAAGTGACAGACCGTTTCACTTTGGGAAAGATAGCCACGGCCCGAAAGGAGAAACTGCCGTTGTTTTCCTTTTCCGTAATATGCCATAACCGTTGCTCCTATGGCGTCTGGATTTCCTAAAGTTCCCTCAAGACGAACACGCAAATAGGGATGCTTTGAAACATCCAGATTGTTTCTAAAAATCATCGCCTTATCGTCTATTTGGTGCACCACCAAATCAAGGTCACCGTCGAGGTCCAAATCGGCGAAGGCAGCGCCATTGGAAAAAGAGGGGATAGCCATCCCCGCTCGCTGCGTCACATTCTGAAATGTCCCATTTCCATTATTTTCAAATAGGAAATTGGGGGATTTCACCTCCGGTACAGCTGCCAAAAGTTCTTGTGGGGATACCAAGCGGCTGGCAAAAGATCGGAAAATGGAAAAATCGTGATCTGTAACATCTTTGGGGAAACCATTTGCGATGTACAAATCCTGATGGCCATCGTGATTGTAGTCAAAAAAAAGGGTTGCCCAGGACCAGTCTGTTTCGTGTACCCCGGCATATTGACCTTGTTCGGAAAAAATTGGCAATCCAGTTTCCGGATGGATTCCCTGATTCACTTGCAGGGTATTCCGGGTGTACTGTGGCGTATAGCCGTACCGGCGAGTTAGGATTTCGCGCTGATAGGTGCTTTCACCCTGGAATAGTTTTTTTCGCTTATTGTAATAAGGTTGCATTTCTGTAGTGAACAGGTCTGGCAGACCGTCGTTGTTCACGTCTCCCACATCACTTCCCATGGCACTCAGACTGCAATGCTTAAAAATGGCTTTTGCGCGGTCTAAAAAGGTGCCATTCTGCTGGTTAATATAAACTATGTCATCGCTCTCGAAGTCATTGGCTACATAAATATCCGGATAATGGTCTCCGTTGAAATCCACAATAAGCGTGCTATGGCTATAGCCATCGGCAATGATACCAGCCTCACTGGAAACATTCGTGAATACCGGGTGACCCTTTTCCGTACTCCAGTCCTGGCGAAGAAGGATATCTCGATTGAGAGCATCTGGTCCAAAGCGTTTTTCTATGAATTCATGGGCGTATTTTTCTTCAATCCAGTTGACCCCGATAAACACATCGAGATCGCCGTCGAGATCATAATCGAAAAACTGGGCATGGGAAGCATGTGAGGTGTCCGCGAGCCCATAGGCTTCAGCTTGTTCTCGAAACTTTGGTGTCCCCTGATTGTCGTTGCCTTGGTTTATATACAACAGATTTTTTCGCAAGGCGGCTGTTTCATTCAGGGTATTGCAAACATAGATGTCCAATTTCCCGTCCCTATTAATATCCACCAAATTAACCCCTGAAGACCAGTATCCTGCTTCTGGTTTAAGGATGCCTGCCTCCCGGGAAGCATCACGGAACACCAACTCCCCCTTGTTGACAAATAAAGCATTGTCTTGTTGGTTTCCCGCAAAGAAAATATCTGGTTTGTCATCTCCATTCAAGTCTCCAAGGGCTACGCCACCACCATTGTATACAAATTCGCTTACAAGGGCATTGAGTGTATCGCTTACGGTGATGGTGTTCTGGAAATGAACCCCAGAAAAATTAGCAGATATGGCGGTGAACGCTGTTTCCTTATGGCTGCAAGAGCAGATTAGGAAAATGAAAAAAAGGATAAAGGGCATGGGGAAGGTATAAATCCTGAAATGTCAAAAATAAAAAAGGGTACACCGGTATGCAAGACCAGAGTACCCTTCTGAAGGAAGATTTAAAAAATTAATAGCCAGGATTCTGCTTTAGTACAGAACCCTGAAGATCTATTTCCCGCTGAGGAATTGGGAAATACTCGTTTTTACCGGCTGTGAATTTTGCTCCGCCAAACTTAGTCACTAGTATCTTGGCTTCGTTGCGCAGGTAGGCATTGAGCACAGGCTCTGCAATTCCCCACCTAACCAAGTCAAAGAACCGGTGGCCCTCGCCAGAAAGTTCAAGTCTCCTTTCAAAGCGGACGATGTTATTCGCTGCGTCTTTAGAACTAAACGCCGATTCGGGATACAGTGAAATCACATAGTTTGCAGCTGGTGCACCGCTTGAATTTTTAACCCAATGAGCTTTATTGGCTGCTCTGGCACGAACCTGATTCACGTATTCTCGAGCCTTAGCTAATGTACCCGCCTCAATTTCAGCCTCGGCAGCCATCAGCAGCACATCGGCAAAGCGAATAATTGTATAGTTCATCGTAGCGTAACCCCGAGTCCAGGAACTTCCATCCGTCAGTTTGTTTTCCTGCGATTTGTAGTACACATACTTTTTAGGAGAGTAAGGGCCTGCATAAGGCTGGGCACGTATCCATGCTTTACCAGGATGAGCTATCCAGTCGAGATATGGTATACCTCGGCGTCCAATAGAGTGGTCAAGTCTTGGGTCTACTGGGCCTGCATCAGGTGTAAAGGGCGCACTCGATTCCACACCATAATCGTGCTTCAGCGCATTGGCATCGCTGTTGTATGATCCATCCAACAAGGGTAGACCATCTTTTGTCCGGAAGGCATTGGCTAAGTCAAAGGAAGGCTGGAAAAATCCACAGCAGTTACCTGGGCCGTCTAATCCAGTATTATAAGGGAAGTTCAAATCGTTAAATGCGTTGGAATTTATGACATTTCCAGTGTTCATGGCCGATTCAACGTCCATGACTGCTTCAGCGTGGTTGTCAAATTCCGCATTGAAAATCTGGGTGTAATCATCCAGCAATTGGTACTTCCTACCATTGGTAGTCCTGCCATTGGCTATGGTGTTGTCAAACCATGTTTTTGCTTCACCAAATTTCTTCTGATAAAGCTTGGCTTTTCCCATATAGGCAGCTGCAGTCCATTTATTTACCCTGCCCGCCTGTGCTTGTGTTTCAGGAAGATTGGTGAATGCATATTGGAAATCTGCCTCAATCTTATCCCAAACATTTGGTGAATTTGGGATTTTAGGAATTTCGCTGGCCGGCACCTTTTCATCAAAGAAAGGAATACTGTTATAGTGTTTTTTGAGGTCAAAGTAGAAATGTCCTCTCAACAATCGAGCTTCACCGGAAATTCGAGCTGCATCTGCGGCGCTAACATCCTTAGCCTGAGAAAGCAGGCGCAGGGTGGTGTTACAACGGCTTATCCCTTCATAGCGTCCACGCCAGAAATTGGTGAAATCACCTTGCGTTGGGTCTGTTTCATAGCGTTGTACCGGATTGATAGAAGAGTAATCACCAGGGTCTGTTCCTTTATTCGCATCGCCGCCGCAGATACTTCCAGAAACCCAGTGATTAGGTCCTTCAAAGCGATTTGCGAAAACGCCCCGAAGGGCAGCGTATGCCCCAATAAGGGTTCCCTCAACGCCAGCTTTGGTAGCGAGCTGGGCATCCGAAAGGGAACCCGTAGGAGAAACCTCTAGGAAAGAATCTTTGCATGACACAACCAAGAACACTGTCATGGTTAGAATCAAAGACAATCTTTTTAACATGTGACTCATTTTTTTTTTTTTTTTGTTTTGCCTAAACAAACGCGCTAGGCTTTGGTTTAAAATCCGAGGGTCACGTTCAACATATAAGATGGCGTGACAGGATAGTTACCTACATCAATTCCGAAGTTTGTGTCGGCACCGCCGCCTACCATCGGGTCAAGACCAGAGTATTTAGTCAAAGTCCAAATATTGTTAGCCGCGATACCTATGCTGAGTCTGCTCAGCTTTAACCTTTTAAGGGTTGAAGCATCAAAATCATAATAAGCCGCCAGGCGCTGCATCCTTAGGAAGGAACCGTCTTCAACATACCATGAATTTTCAGCTCCATTGGTGCTTATATTGGAGGCACTTTCCCAAATTGGAGCCTTAGCATCGTTTCCTAAGGCAGGTGTCCATGAATCTTTTGCTCTCACCCCTTTGGCAGACCCTTCGAAGGATCCGAAAAAGTCAGTAAACCATTTGGACTGATTAAAGATCTTATTACCAATGGAGGCATAAAGGAAAACTTCAGCATGGAGTCCCTTGTAGCCCACATTGAAATTGGCACCACCGGTGTACTTTGGAATTGGACTACCAATAAACGTGCGGTCGGCGGGTGTAATTTTGCCATCCTTATTGACATCCTCGTATTTGAATCGACCAATGCCTGCCCCAGGCTGGTTAGATGCATCCACTTCTGCTTTAGAGGCAAAATACCCAATCATTTTATACCCGAAAAACTCAGAAAGGCCATAACCAGGCTTATTCCGAATAGGTCTGATACCACGGTAAGCACTGCCGTCGAAGAAAGGTATGCCATTGGCAAGTTCAACAATCTCATTCTTCAAAAAGGCATTGTTCAGCGTGAGCTCATAGGTCAACTTAGAGCCCAGATTTCCCCTATTGATGATTTGGAAATCAACCCCGCGGTTGAACATACTAGCCACGTTTACAGCAGGGGATGCGGCATAGTTTCCAGTTACTCCTGGAAGTGGCACGGTGAATAACAAGTCCCGGGTGTTTTTTGTCCACCAGTCCAGAATAATTTCCAATTTGTTGTCGAACAGGGACATGTCAAATCCTATGTTTATCGTTTCACTGGTTTCCCACTTGGCATCAGGATTACCAATTCGCGAGGAAGCGAATCCTTCATCTACGCCACTGGACTGTCCGTTAATCGGATAAAAGGTAGCTCCGCGGTCAGAGCGATAGAGGTAAAATTGGTTGTTTGGATCTACGTTGTTGGAATTTCCCATTTCACCCCATCCACCGCGAATTTTCAGGTCGCGTAACCAGGTCACATCCTTAAGAAAATCTTCAGAGGTTACTCGCCAAGCAGCCGATACGGCAGGGAATATGCCAAATCGTGAATTTGCACCGAAGCGTGAGGAACCGTCCCGGCGAAGAACCCCGGTCACGTAATATTTTTCTTTGAAGTTATAGTCCAACTTCCCAAACATAGAGTAAAAATTCACTCCATTAAAGAGATTACTCTGTACCTGGGGATTTTGCACAGTCGATAAATTCTGGAAGTTCAGGTCAGTTGAGAATGGATTAATACCACCACCACCAAAGGAACGTCCCTTTCCCGTGTTGAGAGCTTCAATTCCCCCAAGAAGGGTGACACCATGGGCACCAAACTGGGCCTTATATGTAGCCGTATTAGTAAACGTCCATCCCAGGGAAAAACCGCCTCCCTCGCTGAAAGTGTTGGATGCTTCCGGCTCTGAGTCTCCTAGGTAAATGTAGTTGTAGTCTCGGAAGAAGTTATTTGCATAAGATCCTCCCAGGGAAGAGCGAATGGTGAGTCCTTCAACAGGTTTCAGCAAAACGTAGAGGTTTCCAAAAGCGTTCAAGTTGAAATTTCTGTCATTCCCATTGTTTAGAACTAGCCTTCTAACTGGGTTTCTTGGGTTATTGAAACCAGCCGCTTTGGTGCTAGCATAACTCCCGAATTCGTCGAAAACGGGCAGAATGGTGGGCATCCTATAGGCGGAGAGAACCTCTGACTCAGCATCAGCTATACCCAATCCGCCGGCTCCTCCCTGTTGTCCCAGAACTTGCCGGTAGGTGAGTTGAAGGTTTTCTCCCACACTAAGCCAAGGGAGCAAATCCCACTCAGAGTTTGCTCGGAAGGAGTAACGTTTGAATTCATTCTTCAACAAAATGCCGGATTGTTGCTGCGCACCCATGCCAATGTAGTACCGGCCATTGTCTGTTCCCCCACTGAATCCAAGGGAGTGACGTTGCATGGGAGCCATTCTGGTGATTTCATCATACCAATTCGTTCCGGCCAGATTGGGTTTAATAAGGAATACATTGGCAGGATTAGCATTGTAGGCTGCCTGAATGGCTGCCAGATTCACACTACCTACTACGCCATTGGCCCCATTGGCATGGAGATAATCAGGAATTCTTGGGGCAGCCTGATTGCCATATTGCGGATGTGTGTAAGAAACGGCGGTTCCATTAGCAGCAGCGTTATTCCGGTAGGCAACGTGGGTCCATTCTGCCATTTCTTGTGGATTTAGCATTTGCGGAGATCCTGCCACATTGGGATCGGTGAATCCTGTAAGCCCATTGTATGTAACCTCCATTTTGCGCGCCTTGCGGGCTCCAGATCTGGTGGTATAAACTACCACACCATTTGCTGCTCTAGCTCCGTATATGGAAGCCGAAGCGGCATCCTTAAGAACTGTGACGGTTTCTATGTCGTCGGGATTGATAAAATCCGTACTCACCGTTGGTACCCCGTCTACAATGTACAACGGAGCGTTACCACCAAATGCTCCAAATCCTCTTACTCGGATTTGTGAAGCTGAACCAGGTTGTCCATTTGTGAGGACAAGAACTCCAGCCACACGACCTTGCAATTGCTGTTCCACGTTGCCCGAGGGTATTGCGGCCAGTTGTTTTGCCGGAACTGTAGATACAGCACCTGTGGTTTGGCGTTTGGTCTCCACTGCATAACCTGTCACCACCACCTCATCAATGGTGATACCCTGATTCAAGCTGATGGTTAGCGAAGTCTCCGCTCCAACTGTTACATTCTTTGCTGTGTAACCGGCATAGGAAACTTCCAATACATCTCCGGCCTTGGCGGCGATGCTGAACGCACCATCCAAATCTGTTACAGTGCCCGTTGAGGTTCCTAGGATAATTACCGAGGCCCCAATAAGTGGTTCACCACTTCCGGCATCAAGTACCTTTCCGGTAATCTGTCCGGTAAGGGTGGCTGAAATAAACAGTAAGCCCAAAAGGAAACAGGATTTCCGAAGACCTTCTGCCATTTTTTCGAAAAATTGTACCATAAGATGACTATTGAGTTAAGAAAAAATTGTTCTTATTTGAGCTTTAAAACTACAATTTAATTCGCCATTCTTTCACTTATTCCACTTTTTTTTTGGAATAATTGCCCGCTTAAGCAGGTAATGCCTCCAATGAACCCTCCAATAAAGCTACTCGCAAGCAACATAATAACCCAGTTAGCCTGCCAATCGGGCAGGAAGAATAGTTGACCTATTCGATTGCCCAGCAAGTTTCCGTTGGGAATAGATAGGGATAAAATTCTCGTTGCCCATACTATAAAAACCATTGCAAAACCTGCACCGAAAGCCTGTGAAGGACTCTTTGCCAGGAAGTATCCAGCTAGAAAACAAGGAAAAACCATGGCCCACCAGACCAGGAAATGTTGGGCAAGAAAAGTACCGATAATCAATGCGACGTATAGCATGCTTTAATTTTTAGTTTTTAGCGTGAGGGTTTGCCGAATGCGAGGGGAATCACTACCTCCTTGCCGGTAAAAGAATAGAGGGTGCAATTCCCCTTTGGCCCATGAATCTACTTGGTCATCATAATGGACACTTCCGGGATTACCCGATTGGCCTCCCGGGTAAAGTCCCATGGCATGAGTTACATCTCCTACTGAAATCACCATGCGCCAGGATGGGCCATTAAAGCGGCTAATAGCATTGACGCAAGTTTTAGAACCTCCTACATGCAGTGTAGCAGTACCTAATCCGTTAATCCTTGCTAGGTGTTGGATTTGAGTCCCTTTTGCAACTCCCCAAGACCAAGTATCTATTTTTTCCCCGAGCGCTATCTGCAGGCTATCGACCGTTTTTTTAAGTGCAAGCGTGACAATTTTTTCCTTCGTTTCCTTCTCCGGTGTGCTGATGTTGTCGTACCACCTCGATGTCTCCTCCTCAGCCAATAGCGCTACGGTTCGGTCTCGGGATGGTACAGCCATTGGATAGTCAGTATCGCTAAACTCATCAAACCAGATATCACGGGCCACCTGATTGTACCAATTATCAAAAATGGTAGGGCCTATTTCCTGGGCATCATACCGAAGTGACCATTTCGTCACAATAGCTAGACATTCCTTTTCCAGTGGGCTCAGCATGGGTAAGGATGTATTTTTGACCAGGATATCGCGGACGTTTTCAGCATGTATGCTGTAATTATCGTTCTGAAGGGCCTGAAAGTCTGCTGGCGTAGCCTTGCTGAGTTTTGCCAGCTGCCGGTTAATCTGCGCACCCCGTTCATAGCCTGAAAATTCCCAATGTAAATAATAAGGATAGGTGGTGTCTGCAGAAAACTGATTTGCCGAGGAGACGAACCCCCTTGGAGGGTTTTTTACCGTTGGATTGTGTTCTACGGGAATTCGACCTGACCAATCATTTTCGGGTTGGCTTCCATCTAAAAGGAATTTCCCTTGGCCACGCCACTTTAGGGGGAAATAGCCGTTTGGCGTTATCCCAATATCGTTGTCTTTGCTCGCAAAGACGAAGTTCTGAGCGGGAGCTACATAATGGCGAAGGGCAGCTTGATAGTCAGCATAATTTCTTGCCCGATTAAGGACATAGAACGTTTTTATATCGTTAGACGGAAGATGTGCAACCCACCGGGCAGCATGACCCTCAGGTATATTAGCTGCTTTGGGGAAAGTTTTTGGCTTTTCTCCCTTGCCATACATCACCGGGCCATGGTGGGTGTACCAAACCGTATCGCTGACGGTCTTTTTCCCCTTGACAGCAATTTTTTCAATAACCATTCGAGTCGGACGAAAACTATCCCCAAAGCGGTATGCTTTTCGTTTTTCGTCTTGGAATTGAATCTGATACCAGTCAAGGACATCAGAACCTACATTCGTGACTCCCCAAGCCACATTTTCATTAAAACCAATAATTACTCCGGGTGATCCGGGAATAGTTACACCATTAACGTTTACGTCAGGGCCGGTCAATTGCACCTGATACCAAATGGCAGGTAAAGTAAGTTCCAGATGAGGATCATTGGCTAGGAGGGGAAGTCCGGAACGGGTCTTGGATCCGGACATAGCCCAGTTATTACTACCTATGCCCTCTTCGCTGTCTACAGCCTGAGTTTGCTCTACAGGATTTGAACGCCGTGATGGTGGTATGTCGGGTTGAGGCAAGGGGGTGAAATCCCACGTTGTTCCGGAAGGAATAATAGGGTCTTCCCTCCGGGGATAATTTGGGAAAAGATCTTTTATGACGTCTGGTCCGAAACGGGCCAAGGCATTGGAAAGATAAACGTCATTCGATGCCGAGGCAAGCGTTACGGACATCAACTTAAGAAGGTAAGCCGAGTTAATGAGTTTCCAGGGCTCAGGTGCATAATTCAGCAGTTTAAACTCCAAGGGATAATCCCGAGGTTTTAACCCGCTGATGTAGGTATTGATTCCTGCTGCATATGCCTCCAGCACCTGTGTCATCTGAGGGTCCTGTCGAACATAGGCTTCCATTTTTCTGGCAGCATATCCCAAACCTAATCGGCGATGGTATTTATCCAGTTCCAAGGCTTTTTCTCCGATAACTTCCGATAACCTGCCAGAAGCAACCCTGGATTGAAAATCCATCTGCCATAACCTATCCCTAGCTGTAATATATCCTTGGGCAAAATAAAGGTCGTAATTATTTTTAGCCTCAATATGGGGAATTCGGTATTCATCAAAACGAATGATTACTTCGTCGCGCAGTCCGGAAAGGGTTAGATTTTCCGTCTTGTTATCCTTCTGGGGTTCCGCTTGTTGCCAGAAACCTTGAAAAGGATCTAGAAATCGTCCAAGCGGGGGTAGGGTACCCCACTGGTGGTCCAGCAGGTAAATAGCAAGTAGCGTTGCCATGGAAAGAAGGACGGGTCTTAATCTCATAATTGGTATTTCCTGTAAAAAAAAGGTTTTCCCGTCCAAAATGGAAATATTGCATAACTAAATCCATTGATTTACCAATGATTATTTTACAAAGTTCGATGCTTCAGCAGCTTATTCAGGAAATTCAGGGGGTATCTGCCTTAGAATGGGTCAGTACGGTTTCTCAAATAGCCTCTGTATGGTTTGCCCGAAATAACCACGTGCTCGTCTTCCCTACAGGTATGCTTGGCGTGGTTTTAGCTTTCTGGCTTTATCTTTTTGTGGCTAACCCGCCATTGTACGCTGAAGCTTGGCTTCATCTCTACTATTTAGGCATGAGTGCTTATGGCTGGTATGCTTGGCTCCTTCGAAAAACTGATCAATCCCTTAGCTATCCCGTTTCTTGGTGCGAAAACCGAGAGAGAAAGGTTTCTGTTTTAGCTGCCTTGACTTTATGGGGAACGATATATGCCTACTTGTATTTCCAAACAGATAGCAATACCGCTGGAGCAGATGCTTGTGTGACTGCTCTCTCAGTTTTGGGAATGTGGTGGATGGCGCGACGCAAAATAGAAAATTGGTTAGCGTATATGATTTCCAATGCTGTGGCTATTCCCTTAAATTATGCCAAGGACTTAACGCTTTTTGCGCTCATGTACGGGATATTTTTTTTCATGGCATGGAGTGGTTTTAACTCCTGGCGAAGGAGGTGGACGGCTCGTGCAAGCTGACTAGATTTATCAGAAATGTTGCAGCATTGCCTCGTAAAGAGCAGGAATAGGGAGACCCATTACATTGGAATAATCGCCCGTTATGTTAGCTATCCGGCATAACCCAATCCAGTCTTGAATGCCATAGGATCCCGCTTTGTCTATGGGATTGTATCGCGAAACATAGTATTGAATGGTTTCTTCCTGCATTTCGTGAAAGGTAACCTGGGTAAGTTGGCTAAAAACGATATACTTGCCCGGTTTTGATAGGCAAACACCCGTGATAACTTCGTGGGTATTGCCGCTAAGTAGGCGTAGCATTAGTGCTGCTTCTACGGAATCTGCCGGTTTATTTAACAGTATGTCGCCAAAGCATACCGTACTATCAGCAGTTAAGAGAATCTCCCCGGCAGCTAATTTATCGAAACCAGTCACCCTAGCTTTCTTTTCTGCCAGGTAGGGAGCAACTTCCCGAATGTTCATTTCCGAGGGAAAATCTTCGGGTATATCGGCTGGTAACAAACGGAAACGGAAACCCGCCTCCTGCAACAATTGCTGGCGCCGGGGCGACTTGGAAGCTAACAAAAGGCGATGATGGAATGGGGGAAAATCAGGATGTTCCATGTACCAGATAAATCATATAGGTCAACAATAAAAGCCCAGCAAGCATGATAAATTTTATCCAAAGTCCAACTTTCCTAAAGTCTTTTGGATTTTGGGCTCGGTGGAGCATGACGCCACTATACCCCAAAGGAAGTTGAATAAGAAAAATATGGGGTAGGAAAATGTTGTCAAGTGGAATATACCAAACAACCATGGACATAATCCCAATGGCCAAAAACAAGCATGTGCACTGGGCTATGCTTCTGGCGGTTTTCTGCCCCCAAGTAACTGCTGCTGTATTTTTTCCTGTAGCCCGATCACCCATTTCATCTTGTAAATCTTTTACCTGCTCCCTATACAAGTTGCTCAAAAAGGCAAAAAGGGCATAGGCAGTTAAAATGCTGGCAAGTTGCTTCGCATCGGGCGGATTGACCCCTTCGAGCAATATAAGTGGTTCCCATTCGGTGAGAAAAAAAAGGGCAGGTACTCCCCCGCAAAACAAGGCCACTAGCAGGTTCCCCCAAAGAGGTGTTCCCTTCCACAACGTATTGTAACCGAAAAGAAGGGCCACCGAAAGGGGATATAGCAGCCAATAGGAAAGTTGTTCTCGCTCCCAAGCGATGTATAAAGATAGAAGTCCTGCGGCCACCGTCATACTCCAGTATAGCCACCAGCCAAACCGCCGCCTGGTTTTATTTTTCATTAACAACTTTTCCGGACGATTCACCGCATCGGTGGATGCATCCAGTATATCATTTACCAGGTAAGCTGCTGCCGTTATGTACAGCGTGACGCAGACAAAAAGAGGAAAGAGATGTGGATCCCAACTGCCTCTTATGCCGTTACGATGAAAGTATGGATTTATAAGCCCGTAATAGATTAGGTAGTCCGTTAGCGCAATAAGTGTCAGGTTTGGCGCACGGAAAAGGCGAAGCAGTTTCAGGATGCCAGAAAGAGCGGGTACCCGATGGGGCAAAGGTTGTGAACCGGATTTATTGATTGTCTCGCCACTCATAGACCCAACGAGCCTGAATTTGTTCCAGGTGGTTTTCGCTGGATTCCTCTCGGGTCCCGGTAAACTGGGGTATTTCCAAAATCCAGTCGAGCAGCTGGGTAAACCGAATGCGGTAAATCTGGCTTTCCCCGAATGCATCACCAAAGCGTTCGTATAGCTTTATAGCAATATCCTCGTGGTCAGTCCATTTGATGGGCAAATCTTCTAAATCCTGAAAGGGCATGATAGGAAGGTGTTGAAAAGAATTAATGTTCGTGACCTATTATTCTGCTCTGGTCAGGAATTTCAACATGCACGAAGGCATCTTCGGAAAGAAGGATGCATTGGCAAGCTAGCCTGCTATTAAGCCTTGGCTTTATGGCCCGGTCGATAAAATCTTCCTCCTTGTCAGAGATTTCTTCAAGAAAGGGTTCCCCCTTGTGAATGTAGACATGACAGGTGCTACAGGCACAAACTCCGCCGCAATTGTGATTGAGATGGATATCATGCGCTTCGGCGACTTCAAGTAGGCTTTGATCCGATGCAATCCCGGTAATTTCTAGGGTCTGGGAAATGCTCTTATCTTCAAATGTAAATACAACTGTAGCCATAAAACGCAAACAGAAGCCGCATGGAATTAGTTCAAAAGTAAAATAACACGGAGGCTATGATGGCAGTCATGAAGCATGCAATGGTTCCGCCAATCATAGCTTTCAAGCCCAGTTCAGTAAGTTCCTGCCTGCGCTCAGGCGCCAAGGCACCAATCCCTCCAATCTGAATCCCAATGGATGCAAAATTGGAGAAACCACAAAGCGCGTAGGTGGCAATTAGCAGGGATTTTGGTTCAAGGTCAATTCCCCTTTCTCGAAGGGCGCCTAAGTCTGCATAAGCTACAAACTCATTGATAACTGTTTTTTGTCCCAATAACTGACCCACTACCATCATGTCCTGAACCGGCGTTCCCAATAGCCAGGCAATTGGAGCAAAAAGCATTCCGAGTAGATAAGTGAACGTCAGACCTTCAAAACGACCTCCGGTTGATTGCTTTATCCACTCATTAACGCCAAGCCATTTCCCGGGAAATGATAGCATCATATCATTAAGCAGGTAAATCAGGGCTGTGAAAACAAGGAGCATAACCCCAACATTAATAGCCAGTTTCAAGCCATCCGAGGTACCACGTGAAATGGCATCCAGCAAGTTGCTCCCGTGCTCTTGAGCAATCTGCTGGGGTTGATGTTCTCTGGCGATTCCATTTTCCGGAATTAGGATTTTGGCTGCGACAATGGCAGCAGGGGCGGAAATGATAGAGGCCGTAAGGAGATGCTTGGCGAAAAATAGCTGCCTTGCCGGATCATCTCCACCAAGAAATCCAACGTAAGCCGCAAAGACGCCTCCCGCAATGGTGGCCATTCCTCCAGTCATTAGGCACATGAGTTCCGATCGACTGAAATGCTTTATGTAGGGTCGCACTACGAGCGGAGCCTCCGTTTGACCAACAAAAATATTGGCTGCTGCCGCCAGACTTTCTGGCCCGCTCACGCGTAAGGTTTTCCGCATCAGCGCAGCAAGCAGGGCAATGATGCGCTGAAGAATTCCGAAATAATAAAGTATTGCTGAGATGGCAGAAAAAAATACAATGGTAGGCAAAACCTGAAAAGCGAAAATGTATCCAAAGGTCTTGGATTCGGTCACGATACTTCCAAACAGAAAAGCAGCACCTTCACCGGAATACCGGAGTACTGCTTGGAAGAATCCCGCTACGCCATCAAAGCCACGGTTGATAAAAGGGACCTTCAGTACAAGCACTGCAAGGAAAAATTGAAGCAGGATTCCCAGCCATACAGTTCGCCACGGTATAACCCGCCGGTTGGAACTCAACAGCCATCCAATGCCAAGTAACACTCCCATACCCAACACAGCTCGAGATAGGGCCGCTATGATTTCCATACCTAGGTTTTTGTGAAGGTTAAATCTAGGCAAACCTACTCACAATGACTATTTTCGAAAAAAAATAGCTGCGTGAGTTCTTTTATCATTGGAGTTTCGGGTGGTAGCGGGTCCGGTAAGACGAGTTTTATTCAGAACCTAAAGGATCATTTTCAAGCAAATGAGGTCTGTTTTGTTTCACAGGACGATTACTATAAACCGAAGGAATTTCAGGTGGCTGATCAAGCCGGTATCGCTAATTTTGATTTGCCCCAGGCTGTTTTCCGCGATGATCTGGTGCGTGATCTTTCCTTGTTGCGATCCGGAAAATATGTCCAGCGCGAAGAGTACACCTTCAACAATAAATTGGCTAACCCTAAGTATTTGCATTTTGAGCCAGCTCCCGTGCTTATCGTAGAGGGGCTTTTTATTTATCATTTTGAGGAAATACGGCAAATGCTGAATCTTTCTCTTTTCATTCAGGCAAAGGAAAACTTAAAGGTTATTCGACGGATTCGCCGAGATCAGACCGAAAGGAACTATCCGGTGGACGATGTGCTATACCGATACGAAAATCATGTCATGCCCGCTTACGAGAAATACGTGCTACCCTATGTCGATGAGGTAGATATCGTCATTAACAACAATCGTCATTTCAATCAGGCCCTTCGGGTGGTCAGAGGTTTTATTAGTGATTACCTGAAGAACAGGTAACTACCCCTCGCTGTCAAGCCATTCGCTCAACCATTTTTCGAGTTGAGGGCGGCTTAAGTTCAGGGAATCCAGTTGGATTAACCTAACTTTCCGAAATGCAATAGGATGACTCTCGCTTTGCAGGGAGATAAAGCCACTCTGGAGCATTTGACCATCTTTTTTTTCTTCTTGGTTGTGTCCATTGACAAAAGCTCCCCCCACTTGCGGTTTGTTGTAGCTAAGCACGAGGTCCTTTCCTGCATAATGGCGAATCAGAGAATCTCCTAAGACCAGAAAGCGTGCCCTAACCCACTGATCACCAGCATAGGTTTTCGATTGGGAGGATATGCAATGCTGGGTTACGAGTTTTCCCTCCATAACCACATGGGTACCCGGTGTGCATAGATTGCAGGTACTGCGCTCCTCCTTTCCATCTCCTCCTAAAAATTGAGCCTCTATCGATATGGGAAAGTCCTGGTTCAGTCCCATGGTTTTTGGAGCCTGACAATGCAGCATCACGCCACTGTTCCGCCAGGCCCATCCTTCTCCTCCGGGAGCCTGATCCCCGAAAAAGCGGTATTCAATCTCAAGGAGGTAGTTACCAAATGGTTTTTCATAAAAAAGATGGCCGTATCGTGCATTGAAGGCAGTATAATTTTCATAGGAAACCTGTATTTCCCCGTTTCGCACGCGGAAGGTCTCTCCAAAATTTTCCCCAAGAGGATATCCGGCTATTTTCGGGGTCCAACCGCTCAAATCGCTGCCGTTGAATAAATCAACCCATACAGGTTCGGGAGCACTAAATTTGGCAATACTGTCAGAAATCAAAAGATGAATAAGGATGGATAAAATGTGTGTAAAAAGCATTGTTCTCAGTTTTTTGGCGCACTTACCTCGATATAGCTCCCAGGACTCGAGGCGTGAATGCGATTATCATACATGTGATTAATGGTTGTGGCAGGTAGAAAAAACCGTCCGGCGAAATTAGCATGAAGCCGTATCTCAAAGACTTTGCTGCTGTTTTGCCGAAGGTCGAGAAAATAAGACGCTCTATCCTCTCGAATATCCAGGAATTGGTAATCACTTGAGGATTGATTTTGGAAGTCAG
>Ga0169931_10004616_pt1 | contig 21344 bp, 21 predicted proteins | sample Kivu_15m_20L_FD_129675 | JGI IMG/M metagenome (GOLD analysis project Ga0169931, IMG submission 129675) | Freshwater microbial communities from Lake Kivu, Western Province, Rwanda to study Microbial Dark Matter (Phase II) - Kivu_15m_20L... | ecosystem: Environmental > Aquatic > Freshwater > Lake... | reverse complement strand
CAGAGTGGCTCTTCGAAAACGGTCGACTCAAAAGATGGAAGGTTGGTTCGGGAGAGGCTACTAATTTCCCTTTGTTAAAGTTCTTGGTTGATACAGAACTCCCCATTTTAATCTCCCTTGGATTAGTCTCTTGGGACGAGATACACCGAATCAAAGACTTTTTTACTTCGCATGACGCTTGGAGTCGAGTTACTTTGATGCATTGCGTGAGCCAGTATCCGACCCCTTTAGAACATGCAGCTCTTAATTTGATTGATGAGTTGCGCAAACTAGATGTAAAAGTTGGTTTGTCTGATCACTCAGGTGATGTAGCAGTGCCTCTTCGTGCCATTGCTATGGGAGTAAATACTGTTGAAGTGCATTTGGCGCCCCATAAAAGATTTTTTGGTCCTGATACTGCAGCAAGTCTCTTAAGTGATGATTTAGTATTCCTTGTGAAGATAGCTAACAAGTGGAATTTGCTAGATTCCAGCCCTGTATCGAGAGAAAATATGTACAATCAGTCTGAAGAAATGAGAAAAATCTTTAAAAAGGGCGTCTACTGGAAAGCCAATTTACCTAAAGCGCACACAATTATGCTTGATGATCTTGCTTTTTTGAAACCGAGTAGCGAAATATCGGCTATTGACTATTTGGAAGTTATTGGGAAGAAGACTTTAGTACCTGTAAATGCAAAGAGTCCAGTTTCTAAGTCCGAGATAGGTGATTAATATTATGCAAGTCGTTTTGCCTTCTTATCAAGCAGATTCCTAATGCTCAACCCTCCTTTTCTAGATGTCGTAGTCACGGCAAGGCCAAGTTGGGCTCGTGTCAAAAGTTTGGTTTTGGAATATGTAAAAATAGCTGGAAATTCTAAACTTCGCGTGACATTGGTTGGACCAGCCCTTAGTGGTAGGTATGGAAATATTCTTGAATTAATACCGCAAGGAATTTTAACCGCAAGTCACTCTACCCTGAGAGAATCTGACGATTTAGCAGCAATTGCACTCTCATGCGTAGATGGTTCACAGTCGCTAATCCATCAATGGATGTCCTCTAGGCCAGACTGCGTGTTAGTAATTGCGGATAGGTCTGAGACTCTCGGAGTGTCTACCGCAGCAGCCCTTATGCAAATTCCTTTAATTCACTTGCAAGGAGGAGAAATTTCAGGGTCTATTGACGACAAAATACGTGACACCAATAGCAAGCTAGCCGATCTTCACTTAACTACGAATGCAGTTACTAAGCGACACCTTGAAGAAATTGGAGAAAGTTCAGACCTAATCTTCGAAGTTGGCTGCCCTTCTATAGATTTGGTCTCGGAGTTAATGTCTAAACCTATTGAAATTTCTGGACAACTCACTGGAGTAGGAGCGGATATAAGTTTGGAGTCTGACTTTGGAATTATAATGTTCCACCCCGATACCCTTGAGGGCAAACAAACTTTAGATTGGGTTAATTCTATAATCCAAGTGATTGAGAAATCTTCTATGAAGTGGTTCTGGTTTTGGCCAAATCCAGATCATGGGACTAATTTGGTATCAAAAACCTTGCGAAGGAACCGTGAAGCAGGAAAGCTACAGAATGTCCGTTTCATTATAAATCTGCCGCCTGAACAATTCATAACTCTTGCCCTCAAATCAAAGTTAATGATTGGAAACTCCAGTTTTGGAATACGAGAAGCCTCTTTCATAGGGCTGCCTGTAATTAATCTTGGCACACGCCAAGCAGGAAGACAAAGAGCCTCCAACGTAGTGGACATCCAAGAACCAAATGCCAAGGAGCTAGAAGTGATGGTTGAAGAACAAAAAAAAGCAAGATTTTTGTCTTCAAGCATTTATGGTTCTGGTAAAGCTGGAAAGATTTCAGCTAGAACTATATCAACGTGGGTGCCTGAAATTAAATCTCGAAGAGTAAATTAAGTATATAAGGTTCTGTTTAAACATCGCCGTGATTTATTTCCTTGTTTACGGCTTTAATTTTATAACTATTTGCAAGCGACAAGAAGATTCTTGAGCCATAACTATTATAAAATAATTTTTATTCAACAAAAGTTATAGTTCTGAATCTTTAGGTGGATAGTAGATGCTTACTCCTATCTAGTGCTTATACTAGACTTGTGAACTACCAAGATATCGTACTACGCAATCTAAAGCAATTGCCAAGAAACTTATCCAACTCTTTTGGTTTTGCAAATCGTGCCTATTTTAGGAATTATCTTATTAAACGCTATAGACAAAATAAAAGAGTTCATAGAGTTCTTATAGGTCTCTTCTTGAAGAGTAAATTCTCTTTTGAGACTAAGGCACCGCCCTCTTCATTTCATTCAACTAGGCTCGTTACGAGTTCCAGCCACTTGAATCATATCAAGAGCGGAGCAGATCCCAAGATAGACTGCAAAAGAAGGACAATTGTGGTTGTTTTGCCAGAATTTAATAATAACAACTTTAATAGAGTAACAGTGTTAAGGAACTCTGCAGATTCCTTAAGGATATCTGGTTTTGATATTAAGTATCTTCAAAATGATTCATTCAAATCTTCTGAAATTCAATATTTAAGTAAAAAAGAGTGTCTTTTTTTGCTAGATAGTGAATACACTCCTGAGGAAATAGAGAGGATTTTCTTTGTAATCACTGCAGTAGACCATTTTAAGCAATTCAAATTTGGGATGATTGTCTATGATTTATGGCGCAGACGAGATAAGGAGATGATTTTAAGAACTCAAAGGTACTTCGACTTTTTATTTCATATGGATCATATTAAAGTGGATTCTGATTACTCTTTTATGAAGTATAAATTTTACTTTTTGCCAATATGTCACACTTCCTTTGAATTCTTAGGAAAAGATATCTATCCTACAAATCGAGACCAGAAGATATTTTTTAGTGGCCGGATTATGGCTGATCGCCTAGGAATTCTCAACGAAATATTAAAAGTTTTGCCAAGAACTCGGTTCACTGGAGATTTCAACCTATCTGATGCTTCCTCAATTCCACTTTCAAATTCAGAGTTTGTAAAGAAATTACTTAGTTCAGAAATGTCTCTTAGTCTAACCCAGCGAATGTCCGATCATTGGATCATACCTGGTCGTTCCATTGAAATTCTGCTGAGCCAAAGCCTCCTTATTCATCAAGAGGGTCCCAACTGTAAACCTCTTTCCAAGTATTTAACGCCTTTTGAAGATTACTTACCTTTCACAAATCAGCGTGAACTCAAAGAGCTGTTGCTTTTTTGCTCTAGTAACCCTAGGGAAGTTAAGAAAATCTCTCAGCGTGGCAGCCAAAGGGCTAAAGAATTGATTCAAAGCCTACTTTTTTCTAGACCATTTCTCGCTTAACTCAAGCTACAAACGTGTTTTAGTTTTTTATGACCTAAGAATATGACTGAATAGAAATGGCAAAATAATAGAAAATTCTTTATCAATCAAGACGAAAACCACCTTTATCTGACTAAAAATCGTTTCTATTTTCACTATTCCCAAGTCTAAGCAACATTATTAAGTCGATATCGTAAAGCCATTGCAGCCAATTTATTGGATTCGCAATACTTTTTAACATCCGAGGATAGTTTAGGCAACTTTCTTAAGTAGTTAAGACGCAAAAAGGGGAAATAGTAGCTTGAATTATTATCTACGAAGTGAAACATTATTACTAGTCTTGAGGAGTTAGAGGTCGTCCTAGATCCATAATGAAAGCATCTATCAGTATCTGTTGCAAACATCTCTCCTTTTTTGCCTGTTAACTTTATAGGAGCTTGATTTGTCAAAGAATCTATTAATTCGTCTTTTACTCTATTACCTGGTTTATAAGACATCTTTTTTGATATTTCTGCAGAAACTTTTGCCGTGAGCAATGTGGTTGGTCCGTCCGGGTCTGAAACATCTTTTGCTAAAAGCCAAATCTTCACACAGCCAGTGCCACCCCCGTCTCGATGATAAAGCTGACTTCCTTGCCAGTCTCCATGAAAACTTTCCGAGCTGCTCGGTGAGTAAAATACTGAAATTTCGTGAAGTAAAGGAAACTTACCAAGGTAATCTTGCGCCGACTTTAGAACTCTCGGACTAGTTGCAAAGGCGAGTAGGGGTAATCCCTGCTTATCCATAGTCGATAAAGAATAAATCTGCTGTAAATATTCCTTACTGTTTGTTCTCTTTAAGCTGCCTGCGGATAACTTACTCGCGGCTTCCTCGGCTACTTTGATTCCAATTTCACTAACCGTGTTTAGCCCTGAAACCCTAGCTAGCCCACTATCTCTTTCAATTCGAAACATAGGATCTAGCCCATAACTTACTTTTTTCAAATATCTCGTACTTTTGACCTCTAAAATTTTCCGCACGGGCATTAGTGTTGAAAAGAAACCATCAAACATTTTTCGTTTTTTCTCTGGGAATTTTTCGATATGTTTTACAAGATACCTGGACAAGAAATTTATGATTTTTTTAAGAAACTGATTTGACTCCACCCTAATCCTCCTTGAAAAGGCCCTTTTTTTACCTCCTTATATTATTCATCATTACATCGTATTAATTGAACAACACGCCCAGTCAACCCGCACCCAAGGAGATTCATGCCCATTAATACTCAATAAATGAACGATTCCACATGGGAGAATTGAAAAAATTGATAGATGTGCAGAGGCGGTAGAATAAAAACTTCAAAATATATACAAAATGTTTTGCGAAGGGGTGAATTTCATATTTTGTTCCCAGTTATAACATTACGTGCGTACCTTAATCCTGGTCTTGGAATTTCTGGCGGAAATATTGAAAGAGATTTAAGAACACAAAATCACTTGCACTAAAGTACGGTGCAAATAGCGACCTTATCGATTCAATTGAGTCAAATAGTCGACTGCGAAAATTGTGGCCTTCTAGAATAATTTTAAGCGAAATTGATATAGGTGAGATAAATATACGCTTGGCAATCTGGGGGTTAACCTACAAAACTGGCACACACTGCCTACAGAATTCACCAGCGGTTCAGAAGATAAGAGAGCTTTGAGAATATTTCATATTCAATGTCTTTGACCCTAATGTTAGCGATTATTCTTTTCTTGGTCCAAATGTGACTGCCTTCTCTACACCGATTGACGCACTTAATGGTGTTGAAGCGTTGTTAATTTTCAATGACTCAAAAGAGTTCGCTCTCGTATCTGCAGGCGAAATTTCTCAACGAATGTGTAGGAAACTCATTATTGATCCTTTGGGTGTACTTAGAGATTTTCAGAATGAAGAATTCGAATACTTCACTATGGGAATATGAGAATTGCATCAGTCAATAAGTAAAATCTATATTTTTGGAGCAAATGGATTTGTTGGTCAATCCATCAGTCGCGCTTTAGAGAAGGATAATCGTGACGTTGTGAAAGTTAATCGCAGAGACTTTGCCAAACTCATTGAAGCGCCAGCAAAATTTCGGCGAGAGGTGAAAAAAGAAGACAAACTTGTGTTTGCTTCTGCAATAGTTCCCGCTAGGTCAATTTCTCTTCTTACCCAAAATCTATCGCTCGTCCATCAGTTCCTCGATCCTGTCTATCACACATTATAATTCCGAGTTGGCATCGAGAATTTCAATTCAGCTTCTGATTAAGCTCAAATTCTTCATGTGGATAATCCAATTCAGGTAATTGTACTAGCGTACCGCAAGCGCCATAATACTCATTAGGAGCGGAGCGTTAAGGTAATCTGCTATTACGCAGTTTATCTTTAAATATTCTCTAGTGGAATAGGGCGGTAGGCGTGCACAAGAGATTCATGCTTTTTCTTTTTTTTGCCCTTGTATTCTCTGTTTCTTTTTGGATAGCCGCAAGAACAATCTTCAAAATTGTATTTGGTGAGACCAAAAAGATTATATTCATAAATTATCGGGCATTCGGCCATTCAATTCTGGACAGTTTTGGAGTCTATGACTTCTACGGAAACGAATGTATGATTGTATCAATTGGTGAACGATTTGAAAGAAATATAACTCTTAACTGGGTCATTCCCTCGGGCAGCCTGTTTCAGTTCTTTTTACCGAGTTGGTATCGGCACTTTTCTGCAACATCAAAGTTTTCTTTAAGAAAATTTGTTGGGCCCGCGCTATTCCGATTTCTCCGTGTGGCTCAAAAACTTCGATTAATTCCCTCCGAAACTCAAATTGAAGTTGAAAATACAAGAGTTATGTTGGACCTGGCGCCTTTCCACCTTAAAAAATACTTGACTTGGGATTTGAAGCGCAGCAGAGAATACGTAAAGAGAAGAAGTGAGATACACGAGTCTAATGGAATCTCGAAATCTAATGGAGTTGGAACACAGATTTACGCTTCTATTGTGGATCGCGTACCTGACGCATTATTGAGGATTCCTTCTGAAAGAGAAATGGTGTTTCGTAACTCCTTAGAGGCTCTTACGCACACGTATTCTTTCGATAGCCTAACAATTTACACTTTGGTCATTAGTGCGCGCGGCAAGCCTCATCATGGTAGTGGATTACAAAGATACCTCCCGGTTATTCGTGATTTCTTGGAGTCACCCAGAATTGTGGTCATCTTGCTTGGAGACTACGATGAGGAAATCGCGAACATTAGATCTACGAACGATTACTACCAAAGGCTACTAATCCCAGAAGATTTCAATCTTGATGCTCAAGAAGTGCAATTCTTGAGTCTTCGAGCAGCAAGCTTAGTCTTTGGAGATCCCTCTGGAGTATGGTCCTTGTTTCTATTGCTTGGGACTAAAGGCATTTTGATTGACCAGATACCTACTGGAGAGCTTTTCAATCGTTGCCTTCATTTGCCACGAATATGGGTAGATGGTGACTTAGTAAAAGCACCTATAAGTTTTCAACTCAAAGAATGCCTCTTCAGGTTAAGAAGTTTTGTGAGGCATGAGGATGTTTGGTCCACTCGCTTACGTAGTTCTGAAGAACTATATGATTTCTTTTCATCCACAAACCTTTTATCAGGCCTTTTCACAAAGAAATCGCTGATTGATATGGTAGATGACAAATTGAATCAATATCTCTTACAACGGAGAATTTGTGCTTTAACATTCGAGTAAGGAGTGTTTTTGCAGTTTAATCTCCAAAGCTCAGATTACTGATAACGCTTTAGTCGCTTCTAGCTATAAGTCAGATTAGATTAAATACATTAACTTAGGAGGGCCTTTTAGTTATTCATGGGCAACTCTTTAAGTTTTCGCTGTGGCATTTATATGCCTAGCGCCCCTTTAGTCTGATCACCCATTCTAGACTTTCTTCACTCTTTAAAGGAACAACAATAAATCTTTATACTCTACCTTGTGCCTCTAGCAAAATGGCAAGAATCTACTCCAATAGAACTAGATGATGAATCCACTGGAAAGTGCGTCGTCTCTAAACATTCGAACTGTTTCTAAAGAGAACTGCTCGAGATCTTTCCCAATGAATTCAAGCTTTTTTAGGATATCACTCGTTGCAGTAATTATGTGGCAGCCAATCTCATTTGCTTGAATCACATTAAGTAATTCTCTAGGGCTGGCCCAAATGAGTTCTACATTGGGTCTCTTCTCTAAGGTTTCAAGTGATTGTTTCAATATAGGAATTGGATCTCTTCCTGTATCTGCAATTCTTCCTGCAAAAACAGAAATATAAGACCTTGCATCCCCATGGATGGCATCCACAACCCTTGTCACTTGTTCATTGGTCATAATTGCGGTTACGTTAAGAGACACCCCTTGGCGGGATAAGTATTCGATTACAGGCCTCGTACTTAAGCCTTCCGTGTTACTAACTGGAATCTTCACATTAACATTTTCACTCCAACTTGCTATTTCTAATCCCTGCGAGATCATTTCTTCAAGATTATCACTAAAGACTTCGAATGAAATTGGTTTATCCTTAATTTCCGCGAGAACCTCTTCGGCAAATCTTCTATAGTCACGGATTCCTGCTTTATGCATTAAAGTTGGATTTGTTGTAAGACCTCTGACATAATTTTTTCTATACATTTCTAACATGGTTTGCATATCTGCACCGTCAGCAAAAATTTTGACTTGAATTGATGTGCCGTCGACAATCATTTAACTTCTCCCAATATCAACTTAGACGCCTCGACTAGGGACTCTACACGGCGATAAGGTGGATTAGGGCGTTTCTCTTTGTAATTGTTATCGATAAAAAAGCATTCGCACCCAACATTTTGACCAGCCTCAATATCTTTCCATCTATCACCGACTAGGAAACTACTAAATAAGTCCAATTGAAGGTCTATTGCGGCCCTCCTGAAAAGTCCTGATTTCGGTTTCCGGCAGTCACATTTTTGCTCACTATTATGAGCGCAGACATAAAAGTGTCGTATGCCCGTTTTATAACGCAAGAATTCATGGATTTCATCTACTTGTTTTTGAGTTAGGAAACCATCTGCTAGGTCTGGCTGATTAGTGACCACTACTAACTCAAATCCGCCTCTAGACAACGAGTCAATAGCTGCTTCGGCACCTTCTAGGATTGCAACTTCTTCCAATTCACTTATTGCTATTGGTTTACCAAACTCAATTTTAGTGCCAATAACTACACCATCTCGATCTAGAAATACGGCTTTCCTCTTGTGCTCACTCACCACTTAGTTTGATTTACTTTCAACCTTGGGTCCGATACCAATAAGTGCCAGATAACCACCTGGAATGCCTCGGAGTGAGGAGTTATGTGTCTCTCGTTTACTTGAGGTATCACCAAGCAAATATCGCCACATTTTTCTGCATGCCCACCATGTCTTCCCACTATACCCAAGACTAATACCCCTTTTGACTTTGCAAAATTGATTCCGTGACATAGATTCGCGCTAACTCGCTTATCCAAATCACCCCCGCCAACCGAAAGTATAAGGACACAATCTTCCTCTTTAAGATTGCTTGTTTCTAGGTATGAATCAAAAATAGTCTCCCAACCTTCATCATTAGTTCTGGCCGTCACTTCAGCCACATTATCAGTTGGCGCATAGGACTCGATTTGTGCAAGTTTCCTAAAGTCATTAACCGCATGGGTGGCATTCGCAGCACTTCCACCCACACCGAGAATGAAAAGTCTCCCTTTTCTTGCCCTTAAGCCTTGGAGTGCAACAATCATCTTTTCAATGACTCTCACGTCAAGGTGTTCTGTGATTTCCTTTACTTCTTGAAGATAGCTTTCTATGAACTCCATCTTGAACGTCTCCCCCTAGAAACTGGACTTAGTGTACAGACTTAGATCTAATCTTCTTTGTGCATTTGTAATGAAATGCCAATCGGGGACTATAGACTGATGTACATGTCGAATTGGCGTAGAGTTCTAATAACTGGCGGGGCTGGTTACTGCGGTAGCAGACTTGTACCCCAACTACTTGATTCAGGTTATCAAGTCACAGTATATGACACAATGTACTTCACACCTCACTTTTTACCCAGGCAACATGCAAATTTGCAATTGGTACAAGGTGATATTCGGGATACCTCAAAGTTTAAGAGTATAGTCAAAGGGCATGATGCTGTCGTTAATCTAGCTTGCATTTCAAATGATGCTAGTTTTGAACTAAACGAAGAACTCTCTACAAGTATTAACTTGAACGCATTTGAGCCGATGGTCTTGGCCTCTAAGCGCGCGGGTGTCAAGCGATTCGTATATGCATCCTCGAGTTCTGTGTATGGTATCTCAGATAAGCCAGATGTGACTGAAGATCATCCACTTTTACCCCTAACTCTTTACAACAAATACAAAGGTGAGTGTGAACCCTTATTGAAGATGCACACAGATGAAAATTTTGTCGGAGTAATCTTTAGGCCAGCTACAATATGTGGTTATGCACCACGCCAAAGATTGGATTTGACAGTCAACATCCTAACAAATCTTGCCGTCAATAAAGGAGAAATTACGGTCTTTGGTGGTTCTCAGACTCGGCCAAATCTACACATTCAAGATTACTGTGACGTCGTTCAGTTACTTCTGGAATCTAGTAAGGACAAAGTACAAAATCAAACTTTTAATGTTGGCAGTCAGAACTTAAGAATTAGCGATATTGCATTAATTGTAAAAGCTGTTGTAGAGACTAGATTTCCTGAACGTCAACCAATTAACATTGTCACAACCACCTCTGAGGATACCCGGTCCTATCACATTAATTCCGACAAAATAAAAAGAGTTCTTGGATTTATCCCTAGATATACTGTTTCAGACGCAATTGAGGAGTTATGTGATGCCTTCGCCTCAAATAGATTACCAAATAGCCTCACTGACGATATCTACTTCAATGTCAAGAGATTAAAAAAGCTTGGTGTACGGTGATGCGCAGAAAGTGTGTGGTGACGGGTGGGGCAGGTTTTATAGGCAGCCATCTTGTAGATTTGCTTCTCCAAAAGGGTTTCGAAGTCCATGTAATCGATAATTTGCGCGGTGGTACATTATCTAATTTGAATAATCATTCGCGTAATCCTAATTTTGTGTTTCACAAATTGGATATCTTGAATCTTGAGTCGGACAGTGAAATCTTTTATAAAGCCGATTATGTCTTTCATCTCGCGGGTATAGGTGACATTGTACCTTCTATCGAAAGTCCAGATCTTTATTTCAATGTGAATGTCCAAGGAACAATTAAAGTCCTGGAAGCTTCTAGATTTAGTGAGGTCAAGAAATTTGTATATGCTGCTTCATCTTCATGTTATGGAATCACCGAAGGCTCAACCCGAGAAGATGCTCAGATTTCTCCAGAACATCCTTACGCACTTTCTAAATATTTGGGTGAGCAATGTGCATTTCATTGGCAACTAGTCTATGGATTGTCTGTTAACTCAATCTGTATTTTTAATGCCTATGGATTACGTGTCAAGACTACGGGTTCTTATGGCGCTGTCTTTGGAGTTTTTATGAAACAAAAGTTAGAGGGTAAACCACTTACGATTGTTGGAGATGGCAAACAGGCTAGAGACTTTGTATATGTTACAGATGTAGCAAGAGCTTTCTTGATGGCCGCCCAAGCCGATGTATCTGGAGAGAGATTTAATGTCGGTGCAGGCTCGCCTCAGTCCATCAACAAGTTGGTAGACCTTATCAAAGGCGAAAAGATATATATCCCGAAGCGACCAGGAGAGCCAAATATCACTCACGCGGACATATCGAAAATTCATCATATGCTCGGGTGGCTCCCTGAAGTGTCCTTTGAAGATGGTGTAGATATAATGCTAGATAATCTTGAAGATTGGGCGACAGCCCCTTTGTGGGATCCTGTTAAGATACAAGACGCCACTAAGACTTGGTTCAAGTTTATGACTAAGAGAGTGGAACTGTAAAATGGTGCTTTTAAGGCGGTTTAAATAAGTATGGAATTTTCGCTTGATCGTAGATACCGCGATAAAATTAAAACTGCAACACAGTTAGCCGAAATACTAGGTTCGCCTCCCAGGCAAAAGAAAGTAGCAATGTGTCATGGAGTTTTTGATATAGTACATCCTGGACACATAAGGCACCTGCTGTATGCGAAGAGTAAAGCCCCTATTCTCATCGCAAGCTTGACTAGTGATATTCATATAAATAAAGGCCCATATCGACCACATATTCCACAAGAGCTAAGAGCGGTAAATCTTGCGGCTTATGAGTTTGTTGACTACGTGGTTGTAGATTCTAACCAAACTCCTCTACAAAACATTAACATAATTAAGCCCGATATCTTTGCTAAAGGCTATGAATACTCTTCAATTTCTGATGAAGAATCCAAAACAAATGATGAGAAGAAGGTAGTGAGTTCCTATGGAGGAGAAGTTATTTTTACACCGGGCGATATAGTGTTTTCGTCCACTGCGCTGTTAAATGTTTCGCCTCCTAAGATTCGTGTCGAAAAGTTGTTATCGTTAATGTCTGGCTTCGGTTTATCTTTTGAGGACCTTAGGTTAACTCTTGATGGATTTGAAGGCACTTCTGTTCATGTGATTGGCGATACCATAATTGATACTTACACTGAATGTACAATGTTTGGTGGACAAACTAAGACTCCCACATTGAGTGTTCGATTTGAATCCCAAACAAATTTGCTTGGAGGGGCTGGAATCGTTGCAGAACATCTTCGAGCTGCTGGTGCCGATGTAAAAATCACCTCGGTGGTCGGAGATGACACTCTCGGGAAATTTGCCTTAGAGCGTCTAAGTGATTCTGGTATCGAACCTAATCTTATTGTCGATGCGAATCGACCAACTGTTAACAAAGATGCTATCGTTGTGAGTGGATACCGATTGTTGAAGATTGATACAGTCGATAACAGATCAATTTCTGACGAAATTCTTAATCATATTGTTTCCGCAATCGAAAAAAGTGAAAAATATGATGCTGTTATATTCAGTGATTTCCGACATGGCTTATTCAATAAACGAACGATCCCCAGACTAATTAAAGCAATACCTGAGAATGTCTTTCGCGTAGCGGATAGTCAAGTTGCTAGCCGCTGGGGAAATATTCTGGATTTCAAGAACTTTGACCTTATAACTCCTAACGAGCGTGAGGCTCGGTTCTCTCTAGCAGACCAAGATTCAGGTATTCGCCCTTTAGCAAGTCGGCTATTTGATGAATGCCTAGCTAAGCTATTAATTTTGAAATTGGGTGACCGCGGAATTCTGACTTGCATGCACGGAAGTCACGAATCTTTGGATAGCTTCTTTGTCATGGATAGTTTTGTCAATCGGTTGGTCGACCCCGTTGGTGCCGGAGATGCACTTCTAGCTTATGCCACCCTAAGCATGATTACTTCAGGTAATCCCATTATATCCAGCATTATTGGAAATCTTGCTGCCGCTTGTGAATGTGAGCAAGATGGAAATAACCCCGTGACTCCGACGGAGATAAAAAATAAACTAGATGCGATTCAAAAGATTGCAGAAGTCTAATTGATTTGGGTGGATGCGGTTTGAGAACTATAGTTGTTGGATTAGGGGTTCAAGGCAAGAAGAGATTGATTCATGCAGGCGATGATTTAGTAGCAACTGTTGATCCACATTTAAGAAACGCTTCATTTAAATCAATAGAGCAAGTTCCACCTGATTCATATGACTGCGCTTTGGTGGCCACGCCAGATGAAGCTAAGTACAAAATTATTGAATACCTCATAGGGCAAAGAAAACATTTCTTGGTAGAGAAGCCTCTATATCTTGATTCGCCAAGTTTATATTCTGAAATGGAACAGAAAGCTCGAGCTCATGGAGTTTTTGCTTATACAGCTTATAATCATCGTTTCGAGCCCAATTTTGCTAAAATGCGTCAATCTCTTCGCTCAAACTTAGTCGGGAAAATCTATTCGTGCCGAATATTCTATGGTAATGGAACTGCCAAGTTGGTTAGAGAGTCCCCGTGGAGGGATTGCTCTACTGGCGTACTTCAAGACTTGGGATCACATTTGCTCGACACATTAGACTTTTGGTTTGGCCGTGGCTATATATCGCAAGGTGTAACCACTCTGGCAACTCACGAGAACGCGGCGCCTGATCATGCAGTAACTTCCTTTAAGATGAACGAAATTCTAATCAACTTAGAGATGAGTTTATGCTCATGGAAGAATACTTTTGAGTGTGATGTTGTCGGTTCAGCGGGTAGTTTACATATTCGGGGATTGTGCAAATGGGGAATCTCCGAATTCATTTATCGCACTAGAAGAGTACCAGCCGGAGTTCCTGAGGAGAAGATTCACTCCGAAGCTCAAGGTGACCCTACATGGCAACTCGAATACTTCTTCTTTACAAATCAGATAAAGACTGGAGCAACAACTGATTTGTCAAAAGATGCCTGGATATCCTCTAATTTAGACTACTTATATAGAGCCGGACAAAAGTTATGAAAATAGATGTGGTGCTCCCTGTTGTCGGCTTTTTAGGACTTAGTCATCTTGGAGTAATAACATCGACAGTTATGAGTTCGCTTGGCGTTAAGACCATTTGTTTTGACCCAGATAAGTCGCTCACCGAGGAGTTGAGCCAAGGATCTTCTAGTATCTCTGAGCCCGGTTTGATACAACTCTTGAACTCTAACAGTAGGAGGCAGACCTTTACTTCTTGTATCCTCGACCTCAAAGAGTGTGATTTTGTTTATGTATCGTGTGATGTTCCCACAAATACTGAAGGAGTAAGTGATACCCTTCCTATCGAAAGATTAATTCTTCTTATTCGGAGTAATTTACCCGATATGGACATTGTTGTCTTGAGTCAAGTTCACCCAGGATTTACCCGAAATTTTGCTGATTTAACTTCTAGTCACATTTACTATCAGGTTGAAACACTTGTTTTTGGCAAAGCTATAGAGAGATCTCTAAATCAAACTAGAATAATAGTTGGATCTAGAAATGCAAATGACAAACTACCTAAAGCTTATCTTCAGATTCTTACACTCTATAAATGCCCCATTTTCATATTTAGTTATGAAACTGCTGAACTCGTAAAGGTTGCCATAAACTCTTTTTTAGCGTCAGACGTAGCCTTAACAAACACTATAGCTGAGTTATCAGAAGAAATAAACGCTGAATGGGAAGATATCGTAAATGCTCTCGTTCTAGATGAGCGTATAGGGAGACATCGATATTTAAAACCCGGACTTGGAATTTCTGGTGGCAACATAGAGCGTGATCTCAATACGCTTGTCAAACTCTCTACTCAAGTGAAAATCAATGATTCCCTTCTGAAAACAATCATTGATGTAAATTTGCACCACCGAAGATGGGTGGTTCGCAAATTACATAAATACGGACTTCTTGATCCGATGCCAAGAACTTTTGGGATTTTAGGGCTCACTTACAAGAAAGATACTAACTCGACTAAGAATTCCCCAGCAATAAGCTTGATTGAGGAGTTACCTAGAAATTCCAGAGTCTTGGTCTTTGATCCGGTTGTGAAATCACTCGAGGAATCTCCCAAAGTGGCCATTTCGTTCGAGAAATCAGCATTAGAAGTATTTCGGCAATCAGATGTAATACTGATTATGACTCCTTGGGATGAGTTTAGTTCAATCCTTGACTCAAATTACGATTCACATTTTAAGGACAAAGTAATAATCGACCCGTTTGGTGTCCTCAGGCGAGAGTCGGGTGTATTGGGTCTGCGTAAATATGTGACAATTGGTACGGTTCTTAAGTGATTGATGGGACAATGGTAAGTGATAATACGACCAAACGGATTGTCGTAGTTGGTGGTAAGGGTTTCATAGGTAGCTCCCTTGTTTCTCATCTTGAGGCGGTTAAATTTCCAACTCTTTTAATCTCCAGAAGTGAATTCGATTTACTGAACAAGGATGATTGTGAAGCCATTAGTGCTATTCTGTTACCAACTGACATTATTGTATTTGCTTCTGCAATAACCCCAGCTCGCTCACCTAAAGATGTGATTGATTCGATGTCAATGTTGCACAATTTTCTGATCGCAGTCTCAGGCAATGCTTTGGATGGTTTTGTTCTGGTTAGCTCGGATGCTGTTTATGGTGACTTCGATGGAAGCGTAAGCGAAAATTCTCCACGCAATCCCAACACTTTTCATGGGTTGGCCCAACTTGCTAGGGAAATGATTCTTGATTCTTCTCACATTGGTCGCAAAGTAATCCTTAGGCTTTGCGCAGTATACGGTCCTGGTGACACACACAACTCATACGGTCCAAATAGATTTATCTCTCAGATAATAAACAAGGAGCCAATCAAAGTATTGGGTTCGGGTCTTAACCGTAGAGATCATATTTACATAGAAGACGTGGTGAGACTTATTGTTGCTGTGGCCCAGTCGGGAGTTTCAGGAACGTTTAATCTGGCGTCAGGAGTTACATACTCATTTAGAGATGTAGCGATGGCTTGCAAAGAGGAGTTTGGACAGAGGTCCCCCATTGAGTATGTTGGATCAGAGGGATTTATAACCAATAGAATTATCAACGTAAACAGAATCCGCGATTTTTCAGAAGACTCTATTCTGAGGCCTCTTAATTTAGGTTTGAAACAATGGAAAGTGCACCAAGAAAGTCAAATCGATGCCCGTGAGAAAGGAAACTGAAACTGTCTTGTGTTTCCCACCTTAAATCAATGAGACTGTTCTCCTTTTTCTTCTCTAAATCGATGGTACTACAATCAGATACTAGACCCTTGCTGTATTCTGTATTCCTTCCCAACTATAGTTTGTGGGACTCGCTTGAAAAACTTGGTTTATATGGTTTTCTGAAGTAATTTGCTCACATAATGCGGATTAGTCTCTGCTAAAGTATCGATTTAACGCGTTGTCAAGGGATAGATGTTATCTCACCGTTATCTTCTAGGAGGAAAGGTATTAGAGTTGGGTGAAGAAAAAAATCTACTGAGTTCCTTGCCAAAGACTTTTCGTAACCTTAAGGAAAGGGAAATAAGCAAAACCGAAAATTCTGTTGCAATCTCTAAAGCTTTTGGCCAAGAATATTTTGATGGTTCTAGAGAGTTCGGTTACGGGGGATATTATTACGACGGGAGATGGCTTACAGTTGCAATGAAAATTTGTGAAGAATATTCTTTAAAGGCTGGGATGAAGGTTCTTGATGTTGGCTGCGCAAAAGGATTTCTGGTCAAAGACTTGATGTCTGCATGTCCCGGTCTGGAAGTGTTTGGATTAGACATATCCAAATATGCTCTGATGCATGCAGAGATAGAAACGATTGGTCGTCTGCATCTAGGTGACGCCTTGTATCTCCCTTTTCCGGACGACAGTTTTGATTTGGTAATTTCTATAAACACTTTGCATAATTTGGAAAGAGATGGGATCGTTCGGGCTTTGAAAGAAATCCAGAGAGTTTCTAAGTCCTACTCTTATGTAGTAGTCGACAGTTATGAAAATCAAGAGGAAAAAAATCTATTTCTTAGTTGGGTTCTCACTGCAAAGTTTCATGATTCTCCCTCTGGATGGATTGAATTGTTCAGAGAAGCAGAGTATGATGGAGACTATAGTTGGACAATTCTTAAGAAAGTAGATTAGTTATGTCAAAGAAGTACCTCATTTTGGGTGGAGGGGGAAGTTTTGGAATACATACAGCCTTCCATTTGCTTAATGAATCTGACGCTAAGAAAGTGATTGGTATCGGGCGGAATCCGCTCAGATCTGAGCCGTTTTCTCTAGGAATTCAGAATCACCCGAGGTTTCAGTACTTCACTCGTCACATAACTTACGAATATGACATGCTGTTCGAGGTATTGGACAAGGAAAAGCCAGAAGTGATAGTCAATTTTGCAGCACAAGGTGAAGGGGCTGTTTCTTGGACAAATTCCTGGCGTTTTTTTGAAACTAATTCTGTTTCTTTGTCTAGACTTTGCGAAGAGTTAATGAAGAGGGATTGGCTTGAACGGTTTATCCAAATTGGAACTTCGGAAATGTACGGATCGGTTAATCATCCCGTCGATGAGAATGAGCCAGTAAAACCTTCAAGTCCATACGCTGCTTCTAAGGTGGCGTTCGACTTCTATTTAATTTCAGTTTTTAGAAATTTGAAATTCCCAATGAACATAATCAGGCCTTCCAACGCATATTGTCCAGGGCAGCTACTGCATAGGGTGATTCCAAGAGCCATCTGGTGCGGCTTAACCGGGAATAAGCTTCCCTTACAGGGCGGCGGCAGAGCTGAAAAGTCTTACATTCATGCTCGCGATCTTGCTAAAGCAATAAAGATGGTAGCCGATGCTGCGCCTTTAGGTGAAATTTACAATGTAGGGCCAAAAGCACCGACGCGTATTCGTGAAGTTGTTGAAAGAACCGCAAATGCCTTAAGTATTCCATTTTCAGAACTTTGTGAAGTTACTGAAGATCGACTAGGTCAGGACTCTCGCTACTGGCTTGACTCATCAAAGATAAGGAGTGGCTTAGGATGGAGTCCCACGATTGACTGGGATGAAGGTTTAAGAGAGATGGTTTCGTGGGGTCATAAGTATTTGGACGAAATCAGAAATTACTCAATCGAATATGTTATGCGTGGTTAGTTAGTTTTGAAAAATATGGACTTTTGATGCGAATCAAACTCGCCATCCCTTTTATAGGAGATTCGTCAAGTCCTATGTCTAGATTCTCAAATACTGTTCATAAAACTGCACAATCCCGAATAAACGGAAATGTAGAATGTATGAAGCGTTCGCCTTACTCGCGTAGTCGGGCGCTGCACAAGGTAGAAGAATCAAACTTTTCATTATGAATAATCAATGTGCCTCTGAAATTGCTTTAATGAACATTGGCCTCCAGACTTCTGATATTTCTAGAGAGTTACGTGATTATTTGTTGGTTTATTACATCAGGCAAGTCGAGTTGAAAATTTCCGCCGAGTATTCTTTTGGTTTAATGCGAACTCCGGTTCATCTCTGTGTGGGGCAAGAGGCAATCCCTACGGGGGTTTCAAATTACCTGTTTCAAATAGACAAGGTGTTCAGTAATCATAGGAGCCATGGCCATTACCTAGCGAAAGGTGGAAACTTAGAGTCTTTGTTTGCTGAGCTTTTGGGAAGAGAAACTGGGTGCGCTAAAGGACGAGGAGGTAGTCAACATCTAGTTGACCTAAGTGCCAACTTCATAGCTTCTGCTCCGATCCTTGGAGGTACAGTTCCTATCGCTACTGGCGCAGCTTTCTCAAACTCCCTGAATAGGCAAAGCGGAATTGTTGTCGTTTATGTGGGAGATGCTGTTTTAGAGGAGGGCGTTCTATATGAGAGCCTTTCGTTTGCTTCTCTTAAGTCGTTGCCCATACTTTACGTTGTTGAGAATAATCGATTGTCGGTTCACACCTTTATCGAGAATCGACAACCTAAAAGAAAACTTACAGACATTGGCAAAGCATTTGGTCTCAAGTCCATTGAGGTTGATGGCAATGACATTGTCGAGATCTCTAGTGCTTGCCAAACTGCAACTAAGATTTTACGAGAAGAGAGAAGACCCGTTGTTATGTTCTGTGATACATATAGGCAGCTGGAGCATGTTGGGCCAAATTCTGACTTCGATTTAGGATATCGGTCTATTGAGGGTGACCGGGGATGGATTGACAGGGACCCATTAGCGTTAGCTAAGAAATATACGCAAAGCAGTGGTTATTCCGAAGTCGAAGTAAGAGAGAAATTTGAGGGAGTGATTGATTCCTACATATTAAGTTCATGGAAGAAAGCAATTGATTCAAAAGAAGCTAATGTATGATGCCAAAAGAGGGCATGGAACTTTCATACGTAGATGCTATTTTGGCTGCGCAAACCAAGATACTTATTGAGAATGATCAATCGTTAATACTTGGAATTAATGTTACGAGCCCGAGTGCGATTTTCGGTTCAGTACAAGGTTTGTTCCAAACTTTCGGACCTCAGCGAGTCATCGAATCTCCGGCATCCGAAAATGCGATGACTGGAATCGCATTAGGCTTAGCAACCAGCGGGCATGTTCCCATTTTGGTCCATCAACGAATGGACTTCGCCATTTTGAGTTTTGATATGTTGATTAATCAAGTAGCGAAGTGGAACTATATGTATGGAGATAAGTTACACGCGCCCTTAATTATCAGAATGATTGTCGGAAGAGGATGGGGACAAGGACCGCAACATTCTCAATCGCTACACAGCACATTCATGCATGTACCAGGCTTTCGAGTTTATACTCCCTCTTCGCCTCAAGATATCTACTCGGGTTTGGTGGAAGCATCAAGGATTGATTCTCCGTCAGTTTTCTTTGAACATCGATGGCTCTATGACTCAAGGGGTGAAGTGGATAAAAGTAAGGAATTTCTAGAACACTCAACAAAAACTCTTTCTGATTCAAACGCCAGCTCGTTGACTGTACTCTCGATTTCTTTTTCTACACTTGAAGTGTTACGCGCCGAGAAAATTCTCCGAAAACAAAATATAGTTATAGATGTTTTCGAGATAGTTCGACTAGATCAATTGGATTTAGAATCTATTCTAGAATCTTTAAATCGAACCAGAAAATTGTTGATAGTTGATATTGGACATGCATTTGCGGGGGCTGGCGCCGCAGTGCTCTCTGAGCTGGTTACTCTGGGAGCAATCTTTGATGAAAGACCCCAAATACTGGGTCTACCAAATCATCCCACTCCCACCGCGCCTAGTCTTGCAAAGCATTACTACCCGAGGTGCATCGATATTCTTAATTCTGTAAGGGAACTTATTTCTCTTCCAATTAGTTTTGTTGATCCCGACGAAGGCAATCAGTTAGATATCCCAGGAGATCGTTTCATTGGTTACTATTAGGTTAAACTCTTCGCATTCCGCAAATGTATTGGCTTTAATCATATCTTGATTAACTTCATTCTACACTGGCTCAAATCTATTGTAGGTCGTTTTTGATTCAAGGAATATGTTTTCCCTTTCTCTTATTTTTAGATTTTCAATATTGATTATCAATCTTTGTTTCCCTTTGTATTAAATGAGAATGTTGGGGTTTGAGATTTCTCGTATTGTTTAGGTGAAGAAACAAAAGAGACGTACTAGATTCTTCTGAATTCTCTAAAACTCGTCGAAAGGTTTACCTCACCCGTTAGTAAGACCTTTATATTTCTACTCCTACCTATTCTTTAATCTTGGATGTGTAGAAACCGCTATCAAATATTGACTCATAGGGAAGAAACCTGTATGGACAACTTCATCATTCATAGAGAAAATAAATGTGCTCTCGAACCACAAATTCATGAATGCTCTTAGAGTCTCCCCATTTTTGCAATTAACGTGACCCGCTTTAGAAATCTCTGATGCGTAAAGTTGAGACTCGATTGAGGGCATACCAATTATGCAAATTCCATCCTTCTGCAAAGAAAGAGCTAAGTTTTCCATGAAGATCGCCTCATAATTTGGCGGAACATGTTCCAAAACATCCAGGGCGTAAATGGCATTGTAGGCTTTTGAGAAGGGTTCCCTTACTGGGTCATGATGGAAGACTTCAACTCTCTTTTTATTTGAACATAAAGTCTGAGCCTCTATTACAAAACTCTTATCAAAGTCTGTTAGATCTAAGTGCTTAACTTCTTGGAGAACAATTCTAGACATAAACCCATCTCCGCAGCCTACCTCTAACACGTCATCAACACCCGACAGCATTTTCGAAACGAATTTGTATCTTGAGGCAGTAAAAGCGATGCGTCTGGGATCGTGGTGAAAGCCGTCATTTATCATACTTCCTAACTTATAAATTTTTGACTCACTTGTAGTCTCAAGTCTCTCTTATTGGCGCTCTCTTTTCATCATAGTTCTATATTACCTTTTTTAGATGAAATATTCCTTTACCTGTAGACAGGATTCTGAGACGAGTTCTATCGTTGTAAGTTTTGCCAATTGTCAACTCTTTTCGTATGACTTTTATAAAACCAATATTTGAACACCCCCGCGGTTGAGGGGGTCCGCTTGAAAGATTGAAACCATAAATTTGTATCCAAATT
>Ga0169931_10004615_pt1 | contig 21344 bp, 19 predicted proteins | sample Kivu_15m_20L_FD_129675 | JGI IMG/M metagenome (GOLD analysis project Ga0169931, IMG submission 129675) | Freshwater microbial communities from Lake Kivu, Western Province, Rwanda to study Microbial Dark Matter (Phase II) - Kivu_15m_20L... | ecosystem: Environmental > Aquatic > Freshwater > Lake... | reverse complement strand
AGCTGAGGTTCTCAAATTGGGGTTTGAGGGGAGAACGGGCTGGAGACGGATTCGGTCACAGGGAGTCGAAAAGCAGCTCGCTCCGCTGGTTCGATTGGAGCCTCTCTCACAAAAAAACATCCAGGATTTTTCATTGATCGCAGTCGCCTATCCTCTCGAGTCTCTGAAAGATCTGAAGGATTTGAATTTGGGGGGGGTCATTCCTGCGTTCTCGGCCCAGTTTCCATCCTCAGGCTCGAGCAAAGCGATTCGCGGAGAGAGTACCGCTGCTTCATCCGATCATCCCGTTTTTGATGTCGTCATTGGATACTTCAAAGTGTCGCGCTTGGATCAGGCGACGCGTTCGATGGAAGAGGGAATGAATCTCTGGTTGGCTTCGCGAGAGGGGGAAGTGCTGTCTCCTGGAGATGCTCATTTTCAGCCTTCCATTTCGGTGCTCAAGAGTTTGGCAGATGCCGAGGCATTTGCCGTGAATCGAACGACCGAGCAGTTGATTCGGGGTGTGCACTGGGTGGGTTCTGGCGATCGAGGTGCGCAGATTTCTCGACGGCTCGCTGTGCCCTCAAAAGACATTCTCCTGGTGAGTGCGTTTCCCGTTGCAGTGTTGGAGCCCTCCTTGGGGTTTTTGGAAGATCACTTACGATCGTGGGCATTGGGATTGTCATTGCTTGGGGTTTTGATTGGGTGGACGCAAGCCCGAGCGCGAACTCGCTGGCAGAATGACCAAGCGAATCTGGGTGCACGAGTGCGTCGAGCGGTCGAGAGTCCCAAGATCAAGAGCGAGCAGGCTGAACCAGCAGTTGGGGCTTCTTCGGATGGTCCTATCGGCGAGGAACCTCGTTTGACATCGGAGCAAGCGCCTGCACTGGGTTCTGCAGGCGAGCCTCATTTGAGTGATTCTGGCGCGGGTGATTTACTCGTCGGAGTCACTGAGCCGGAGTCTTTAGGAGAGGTCGTTTACCGTCGCACCCCTGCAGTTTTTTTGACTTGGAGAGTGCAAGACTCTGAGACTTGGAGTCAAACACTGAGACCGGATGCTTACATTCCCGCCTGCAGGGAATATCGCACGACGGCACTTCAGTGCTTACGCACTCATTTGGAGGATCAGTCTTCCCCCACTGAGCTTCTGCTTCATATTTATCAATCAAGCGCGACGTCCTTTGAGTGTTTGATCTGGAACCGCGCAGGGGATGCATGGAGCGATTACGATCAGGATCGCATTCTGGCGGCTCTCTTGGACATGCGAAGAGCTTTGAGTGCTCTTTGCGAAGCACGCAAAACAGATGGTGAGCCGATTTTACTTTGGGAAGCAGCAGTTCATTGGGGGGACACGATCTTAGCAGAGCCTCATCACTCGAATGGTCATCAGGTGATTCATTGGAGCACGGCCGAAGAAGGAGTGCATCGTCTGATGCGTCTTTGTGGCGAAACAGGAGTGGACCTTCTGATCTCCCAGAAGTGGGTCGATTCGGTCGGGATGTCTCGCCTTCAACTGGAAGAGATGGGAGAAGGATGGATCGACTCGAGCACTGGAGTCAGTAAGGTCTATTCGGTGAAAGGGTATCGACCCAGCATGGCGGTAGAGAGCAGTGACTGGGAAGAAGCAGTCACTCATTACGCACGGAGACCGAGAGTGCCTCGATCGGCACCCGAAGTTCATTTTGAGTCGCGTAAGTTCTGGTGGGTGAACAACGGAAACCAAATCCTTGGACCTCTTCGAGATGCCGAGGTCGCGACGGCGTTGTTCTCCCAAGAAATTGATTTTGATTGTGAGTGCTGGGCAGAAGGCTACGGCGATACTTCTACGATTCGTGAGGCGGGAATCTTTGGAACTCCCAGCAAAGGGGAGGCGGATCTTTGGATCTATGATGGAAAAACGATTGTCGGTCCTCTCTCGCACTCTTTCGCGCGGAGCGCTTGGGAGCGAGGGGCTATTCCCCCCAATGCGAAGATTTGCGAAAAAACCACCCTCAGTGGCTGGCTTCTTTTTTCCGAGTGGATTCGATCGAAATCGACCACAACTCCCGCTTCAGGATCTCCCTCTCAGGCGGAGGCAGCTTAATTCGCAGCTGGAGAGGCCGTCGGATCAAAGCGTTGTGGCTCTTTAAGTTCCGCAAGCTTGGTCACATTTGGGTAGAAAACCTGGTGCATCAAGATGCGTTCGGCAATCCTGGAGAACAATCGTGCTCTCCAGTTTTGAGTCGTCGCTGTCAGGGTACCACGAACCAAAGTCCCTGCTTCGGTAGCTTGCTTTCCTAAGCCAGGCGCACCGTGAGGAGTTCCTGGAAGGATCTCAATTTTCCAAGACATGTCTTGAAACATCGCTTGAAGCTTTCCAGAGCTTTCTTTGATCAGCTTGAGGCTAATGTGTTGATTCGGCACGTATTCAGTCACTTCTGCTTGAATGAAGAAGCGACGCTGCTTTTGTTCACGAGGATCGAGCGTGAATTCAACGATCGCTCCGATCTGCGCAGATTGAAGAGAGAGAGGAAGGGGGGTGCCCATACCATCCAGGCGTTTTACATCTGTGGTCATATGGTGCCACTGGGGCCAACTGAGAATCCAGTGCAGCGCGAGACCTACTTTTTCGGGAGCAACTGAAGTAGGAACCTCACGCACAAACGTGACAGTTCGGTTGGGTTCCCGCGAGAGGAGCCAGAAACTGAAAATACTCACGACTGCTACTAGCCCGAGAATAACGAGAGTCCGATCCCAAAAACGTTTGGTAGTACTGGTCATGTGGGAAGGCCTAGCATGCTGGATTGGACTCGCCAAGCGGATCCACCTGACAGTTGGAGGGAGTGCAAATAGTCTCCTCGCTTACGGGTAAACCACTTTGCATCCCGAAGGGTCTTCTGATTAGTAAATCGCATGACTCCTTCCTCCGCTATTCCTCAAATTGTCGCTGAGACGGATCGTTGGTGGGTGGTCAACAAGCCTTCAGGTTGGTTGACCATTCCGGGACGCTCTGGGCCCAGCGTACCCATTATCCAAGAGTGGTTGGGTCAGCAAGTTGGGTTCACCGGGGGCAATAAGCCTTGGGTGGTTCATCGCATTGACAAAGAGACAAGTGGACTTTTGATTTTTGCAAAATCTGCAGAAGCCCATGCTTGGGCCTGTTCTGCGTTTGAGAATCGTAAAGTGGCCAAAAGGTACGATGCATTGGTTTGGGAGAAGCCTCCGGTTCTGAAGAGTTTGTCGATGCCTCTCATACGGGTCGATTTACCGATCGAAGGGAAGAGTTCGGTGACCCAAGTCGAAGTCAAGAAACGCTACAGCGGTGGAGCAGGGGCGTGGGTCCGAGCAAGAATTTTTACTGGTCGAAGGCATCAGATTCGGATTCATCTCTCGAGTCTGGGATATCCCATATTGGGAGATCTGCAGTATGGAGGTCATCGGGAAGTCCTGGAGCTGGGAGTACGAGTAGAACGAGTGGCGCTTCATGCTTCCGAACTCGAGTTGCCAGGGGGAGAGAAGTACTTCGCTCCGCTTCCTGAGGACTTTCGGTATTGGATGGATGCGCTAGAGAAAGGGACCCGATGAAATCTCAAAATGAACGAGTAGAAGCAGTGGAGGTTCTGAATCAGGCTTGGGAGCGAAGACAACGCATTCAAAGTTTTTCGGAAGCGGGGTCCACTTCTGATTGTCTGCGCGTTTTTTATGGTCCCGGCGAAGTGCACTCTAAGAGCGTCTCTTGGCTTTCTCAGATCTCTATCGACCGGTTTGGAAGACAGGCTTGGGTTACCGTCTGGGAGGGAAATGCAAAGATCGGATCGACTGAGCGTGAGACACTCATTCAGTTTCTCTCTCAAAAAGGTTTTGAGGCAGCGGTCGTTTTGGATCGCCCCCGTCAAGGAATCCCGCATCAACCGGAGATCTTGATGGGTAATCCAAGAGAAATTCGCGAAGTTTATCGCGAAGACGGATTGAAGTTTCGAGTCCAAATGCTGGGTGCCAAGCATCCTGGTCTCTTTCTTGATCATCGGCCCCTCAGACAGTGGTTAAAAGCGAATGCTCGGGATCTCAAAGTGCTCAATACCTTTAGCTACACGGGCTCTCTATCGATCGCAGCTGCGGTCGGTGGAGCGCGAGAAGTGCACACTCTGGATCTCTCACGTCCCACGATTGAGTGGGCAAAAGAGAATTGGGAGGAAAACCGATCGCAGATCACAGCGCCCGAAAAAGGGTACTTTTGGGTTGCAGACTTTTTTGAATGGAAAATTAAGCAGACGGATTTTGACGTGGTGATCTTGGATCCTCCGTCTTTTTCGCGAGGAGAAAAGAGAACATTTTCGACCGCAAAAGATCTTCAGTCCCTTCATCAGCGAGCTTTGCAAGCGTTGAACCCGGAGGGCGGTGTTTTGATTACGTCGATTAATTCAGCCAATGTTTCCGTCGAAAAATACCGTAAAGAGATCTTGGATGCGATCGAGCAGGACGGACGCAGTTCGGTTCATGTTCTTCGAACGATCGAGCAGCCTGAAACGTTTGCGACCGATTTGAATGAACCCATTCAGCGCTATCTCAAAGGATGGATTCTGTCGGTGGGGCCTCGTCAATCGAGCAAAGGCACTCAGCCCTCGAGGCGAAGATCTTGAGGGAGTTCGGAGCGAAACTCCATGAGTTCGCCTGAGTCCGGATGTGGGAAGCCCAAGTAGTGGGAGTGGAGGGCCATGCGCGGAAATCGGGTCACTTCCCCTTTTCCGTATTTGGTGTCACCGAGGAGAGCGTGACCACGGGAGCCTGCTTGCACTCGAATTTGGTGGGAGCGGCCGGTGTCGAGCTCAAACTCGGCGAGAGTCAGGTCAATCCCCCTCCAAAAGACCCCGGTTTTTACCGGAGAAATCGTGAGTTTGGAGATTTTGCCTCCAGGGGTTCCGGGCGGCACGATCCGGACTTCGTTCGTTCGTTCGTCTTTTAGTAGAACGTCTTCCCAATCGCTCGCTCCACTGATGCGTCCACGGATCCATGCGGTGTACTTTCGAATGAGCTTTCCGGATTGAAGCATTTCGGTCAAGGCGCGGGCTGAGTGTGTGCGAGCGCCGACGACCATCAAACCAGACGTGTTCCGGTCGAGGCGGTGTACGAGACCAACATAATTTCGGCCCCATTTTTGACGCAGCCAGGAAACCAGGTCCGGCGCTCCGGAGTGATCCCCCTGACTGAGGAGTCCAGCTGGCTTATCGATCACAATCAGGCTTTCGTCTTCGTATCGGATGACAGGTTCGAGGTGGATCGGTTTTTTTTGCTGAGTGGATGGGCGAGAGGAGCTTTTCATGAGTCTCGTGTTGAGTCTTTTGACTTCTTATTGGAAGTTCGAGGCAGAGACGTGTTGGTTCCTCAAAAGACAAAAAGCACGCCCCGTCTGACTTCGTTCACCCTTCATACAGGAGCACGCAACCGATGAAAACATACCTTGAGCTCATGGAAAAAATTCTCAAAGAGGGGACCTCCAAGGAAGATCGGACGGGAACCGGGACACTGAGTCTTTTTGGACACCAGCTCCGCTTTAATCTGGAGGAGGGATTTCCCCTCGTAACGACCAAGAAAGTTCATTTAAAGTCGATCATCCACGAGTTGCTTTGGTTTATTCAAGGTGACACCAATATTGGCTACCTCAAGGACAAAGGTGTTTCGATTTGGGATGAATGGGCCGACGAGAACGGAGATCTCGGGCCGGTCTATGGTGCTCAATGGCGTCATTGGAAAGCGGCAGATGGGCGAATCATTGATCAGATCTCGGATGTGATCGAGCAGATCAAGACGAACCCAGACTCGCGGCGCTTGATCGTGAGCGCATGGAATGTAGGGGATCTTCCCCAGATGGCACTTGCTCCCTGTCACGCATTTTTTCAGTTTTATGTCGCCAACGGGAAGCTGTCTTGTCAGCTCTATCAGCGGAGCGCAGATTATTTTTTGGGCGTGCCATTTAACATCGCAAGCTACGCTCTTTTGACCATGATGGTTGCGCAAGTGACCGGACTCAAGCTCGGAGAGTTTGTACACACTTTTGGTGATGTTCATCTGTATCGCAATCACTTGGAACAGGCTCGCCTTCAGCTTGCTCGGGAGTCGCGGCCACTTCCTCAGATGAAGTTGAATCCAGCGCGTCGGTCGATTTTTGAGTTTGTCTATGAGGACTTCGAACTCGTGGGTTACGATCCTCATCCTGCCATCAAGGCTCCGGTGGCCGTGTGATGAGTGGGGGGTCTCATTCTCCTCGAGTGGCCATTATTGTTGCTACCGACCGAGCAGGTGCAATCGGGGTTCAGAATCAGCTACCCTGGAGCCTTCCTGAGGATCTTAAACGGTTTCGGGCACTCACTTTGGGGCAGCCGATCATCATGGGCCGTAAGACTTACGATTCGATCGGACGTCCTTTGCCCGGCCGTTTGAATCTCGTGGTTTCTCGGCAAGTAGGACTGTCGATCTCAGGTGTGGAAGTACACGGAGGTCTCTTTCAGGCGCTCGAGCGTGCCCGACAAGAAAACCCGAATCGGATTTGGGTCATCGGGGGGAGTGAGATTTACCGGCAGGCGCTCCAATCCCAATGTGTGGATGAAATTTTTCTGACGGAAGTCGACCTAACAGTTCAGGGTGCGGATGCGTTTTTTCCCTCAGACTGGAAAAAAACGGAGTTTTCGTGTGCCGAGGAGACCTCGTGGGATAGCTCAGCACGGGAGGGGTTGAGGTTCCGGTATCTTAATTTCATCCGAAAGCTCTGACAGGCTTGGGTCGACTTAAGTTACTGGGCCGTTGAGCCGATCAATAGGAAGATGAATCTGAAAGTGCGCTTTCTAGGAGTCCGAGGATCTCTCCCTTCGCCTCTTGCTCCTAGCGAAATCGACGACCGCATCGTCTCGCTGCTAGAGGACTTTTTGGAGTTTCGCAAGTCTCAGTCCTCGCTGAGTCCACGTGATTTTGTGGATTCGATTCCCTTTGAGAAAAAAGGCGGTTTTGGGGGGAATACGCCGTGTATCGAGTACACATTTGGAGAGGATCGGCTGATTATTGACGGGGGCAGTGGGATCCGGGCTCTGGGGGCCGAGCTGATGGCGGGTCCATGCGGAAAAGGCAAAGGGGAACTGCACATCTATTTGACGCACTTTCATTGGGATCACTTGATTGGTTTTCCGTTCTTTGTCCCGATCTTTATTCCTGGAAATACTATTCACATCTATGGAGTTCACCAGGAGCTTGAGGCAGTTTTCAAAACCCTTTTCAAAAAGCCTTATTTTCCAGTTCCATTTGAGCAACTGGGGGCAAAGCTGGTGTTTCACTCTGTTCCTCCGAGGATGCCTTTTTCGATCGGCAGTATCAAAGTCACACCTTATCAATTGGATCATCCTGACCCTTGCTGGGGTGCACGAGTAGAAGCGGGTGGGCGTTCGGTCGCTCATTGCGTCGACACAGAAGCCACCCGCACTACGGATGAACAATTAGGGGCAGATCTTCCCCTCTATCAAAATGCGGATTTAATGATTTTTGATGCGATGTACACTTTGGGCGAAGCGATCGAGAAGATGAACTGGGGGCACTCTGCGGCAACGATTGGCCTCGATCTCGCTTTTCGGCAGAACATCCGAAAAGTCGTTTTCATGCATCACGATCCATCTTCCTCTGACGCCAAGGTAGCCAAAGCGGCAGCCCAGACTTTACGCTACTACGACTCTCAGTTTAAGCAGGCGAGAAGGCAGAAGGTTGAGCTTCCCGCGATCGAGTGGTCTTTTGCGCGAGAGGGACTCACGATTGAATTCGATGAGAAGCACTGACTCGATGATCGCTCTCTAGCGAGAACCTCTAGAAGATTCGCCTCCTTTTTTGCCGATCTGAGCCATATGTTCGCGATTTTTCGAAACGGATTGGCCCACCTTTCTGCCGATTTCGGACATGTGTTGGCGATTTCTTGAAACTGCTAATCCTCCTTTTCGCGCGACTTCTTTGCGAGTAGCGGGGTCCATCGCTGCTGTTCCTCTGAGTTTTTTGCGAGGAGGTCCCTCTTCGGGGTGGCCCTCTCTTCTGATCGGATCACTGGATGGAGGCGTGAGGGGAATGACAGCCGCTTCGGTCGGACCAAGCGGCGAAGTCGTTTCTTTGGCGGCTGGTAGTCCCTCCGGTTTTTTTTCGGGGTTTGGGCTGGCTTCCTCGGTCTTTTTTTCGGGGAATTTCGGGTCCCATTGATTCATGTCGGTGATCTCCTTGAGTAGATACAATCGACCGATGCAATGGACATTCCCCGGTCACAGCGGTCGGGTGGAGCTGTTTCGACGAAGAAGGGGGTGTTTTTTTACTGACTTGAGGAATCGGGGGGCTTTGCGTTAGGGTCGGCGCCTCATGACCAAACGCAACACCCATATCGAGCTGGACTCCACTCATACGGATCCTGCTCGAATCAAGCGCGAACGCGAAAAAGCGCGTAAGCTTCGAAACACCAATTGGTGGCGGACGCTTCTGCAAAAAGGGATTTGCCACTATTGTGAGAAGCGTTTTGCGGCCAAGGATTTGACGATGGATCATGTGATCCCGCTTGCGCGAGGCGGGACGAGTACGCCAGGAAACATCGTTCCTGCTTGCCGTTCCTGTAACCAAGATAAAAAACTTGAGCTCCCTGTGGATCGACTTTTTGAGCAGCTGCAAGCGGAACGAGCCGCGCGATCAGAAAATGATGATGACGACTCCAGCGAAGGAGATCCGGCATGACTCTGAACTCAAATGGGAGAGAGTTCTTGAGGCATGGGTTGAATGGGTCCAAGGACTGCGTTACCTTCTGGGGACGTCAGAATGACGGATGCAAAGACCGGAGGAAGATTGTTTTGCAAAATCTAGGATGGATAGCTCGATTCCTTGCGAGATCATTTGCTTTGTGGCCTTTGAATGTCGCAAGGGTCAGACCCGCTTTGCTCGGAACTTTAGCTGCGACAGTGGGTATTCTGGGAACGAGTTTTACCAGCAACGCAAGCGAGTGGGCTATTCCGTGTTCCCCTGAGAGCTCTTATGTTGACACTTCCGAGTCAGCGATCGATCCAAACATTTGTGCCGACTGGAATCCTGTATTTGGCATTCGTGGGGCAGGTTGTTGTGTCAAGTCGGGTAGAACCCTTGCTTCTCTCAAGCGATCCTCACGGTCTCGGCGCGGTGGCGCTTCCAAAGCGAGCTGCTCGATTACGCGTGCGAAGGCCAGCTTTTGTGATGAAATGACGCCGGATCAGCGCGTTTACTGGGACGGAGTTTTGACGGGACGTCTGCGAGATCCGCTCTCCTATTTGGCGCTCGACATTCGTAAGTCAGCGCAACAGTCGTTCTGTAGCGTGAATAACGGATTCTTGGCTTACGGTCTTCCGGTGGTGCCGACGGACCGAAATCGCATCTACCTCAAGTCCGGTGAGCGGTGCCTCAATTTTGGGACTTCTCGCTTAGTCGCTATGACCGAATGGCTCGGGAAGAGAGTCGCCGAGCAGTATGCCGATCCAGACTACTCGGGCGTGCGTTTGGTGGTTGGACATCTCTCAGCACCGCGTGGAGGATGCATTACTCGTCCGGGCGGAAAGCGAAGCCACGCGTCTCATACCTCAGGACGGGATATTGATTTAGCTTTCTTTAATCCACGAGCAAAAAGTGCGAGTGGCACACTCTTCACTCGTGACTTCATTCCAGGGACTAACTGGTGGCTCGTTCGAGAAGCGTTTACGAACCCCTTTGTTTGTGTGAAAGAGCTGTTTTTGGATCGCAAGTTGATACGTAAACTCGGCGCCTATGCAGCGAAACAGGACCCCGAGGGATGGAAGAGGCTTTCGCCCTTTATTAAGCACGTCAAAGGGCATCGGGATCACCATCATTTTCGAGTGGGTGACGGGTCGGGTGAGCCGGGTTGTTTGAATGAAACGCAGGAGCCCGACTCTGAGTCCGAGTGGAATGAGCTTTTTGACGAATGGGAAGATGTCAAAAAGTCGGACCCAGTCGAGGCTTTGCTCGAGAGCGAAGACTCCTCGGATGAAGAGGGGTTTGTTGATGCGCCGGTTGATGCGAGCGCCGGTATCAAAAAAGTCCTTCAGGCAACGTCTTTGGAAGAGGCCCTGAATCGACGGATGGACGAAGAGGTTGTGCCAGGTAACGGAGAAGAATAGGAACTGAGCTCGGAGTGGGACTCCTCTCCGGCTCGAACCCCTTTGCGGGCAAAATGAGCGATGACTTCATTGCTGTTCATGTTCAGGGAGTGGCCGCCGCCGGATTGATACATCCCGATTGGAAATAGCAAAGGAAGCTCTTGTGGGAGTCTTCGTTGAAACTCATCGATCGAAGCTTCGATGAGTTCGCGCTCTTTTGGTTTGAGTTGACCGATCCGTTCATGAGCGAGGGCCGAAGCACGTTTGAAGTGTAGGAAATTCTGAATCAAACCGAGCGGAGGAGGATGGGAGGAAATGGGAAAGTTTTGAAGCGCGCGCTGGGTCTCTGCACCAAAAACACATTCTGAGGGAATATCGATCGAACCGAGTGTATATTCTTCAGATCGAGTATGTACGATTGATAAATTCCATAGGTCACTTTGACGAGAGTTCGAGCTCATGTATCCTATTTGCGAATCCGAGAATTAGACCAAGAGCGGGTGACTTCGAGTTCGCAGTGTTTTTGCATAACGATGAGGCATGAGACTCATTGTGGTGGAAGATGATCCAGCAATTCGAACTTTGATGCGGTGGTTTTTGGAGGCTTTTGGGGTTGAAGTGGAGCTGGTCGACTCCGGAGAAGCGACTGTCGATGCGATGGAGCGCGGCTGGCCGGATGTAATTATTTTGGATTGGTTTCTTCAAGGGGAAGACGGCCGCAGTGTCTTGGGGCGGATCCAGGAGCGATTTAACATGGCGCCCCCGGTTCTTGTTCTCTCGGGAGCACTCGATGCAGAGAGGCAAATGGAAGGGCTGCCTCGCAGTGTTTTTGTTTCAAAGCCGTTTCGAGTGGGGGAGTTTTTAGCGGCTTTATCCGAACTCACAGGCGACGCCTCTTGGATTTGGATGACGGATGAGACCGTAGACGAGAAAGATGTCGCTCGTGGAATCAAGGTAGCATAATTGGAGAGGACGGATTTAGGGACGTTGAGCCAGCCCATCACCTAGTTCAAAAAAGCCCCAAAGAACTCCGAAACGGATGAGACCGCTGATGATCAGAATCCAGGAGAGCGGAGTAAAAAGACTCACGGCTCCGCGGACTCTGGTCCAGGTGCTCCACTGGGGATCCAGGAGAAAATATAGGTTCCAAGCCCAGCTCCGCACTCCATAGTTCTCTGTGAGGGGGTAAAGTTTGACCCATTGTTGGGGACAAGGTGAGGAGGGGCGAATCCGGAAAAGCAAGACGAGGATGAGGTGCATGAGAATCCAAAGTGCTAAACCCATGAACCCAGAAATTGGCCAATCGAGGTATCCAAGGATGAGGGTTGCCCCTTCTTCTCCCCACGGGATCCAAGGGAGTAGGAGCAACTTGGGAGGTGTTCTTCCCGAGGTGATTCGTTGTGGTGTCAGAAAAAAACCATCAAACCAGCGAGACCAGCGGATTGAGCTGATCAGTGGACTCGTTTGAAGAATTTGCAAAATCCGCTGTTCAGGAAGGAGTTTCTGCAAACGAAAAGGGTGGTTTTCGAACCAATGTTTTCGCAGCTCGTCTCGAAATGCTTGGATGCGGTTTTTACCATTGGGACTTCGTCCGATGAGAGTCACCTGAAGTTCTGTATCCAGTCGCAGAGCCCGTTCCGCGAGATTGGCTGATCCAACACTGAGGATCGGATTGTCGCTCGCGATTACTTTAGAGTGAATATAAATGGCTCGCTCGTGGGTAGGGTCTGTTTTGGACGAAGTGTAGGGCAAATAAACCGAGAACTGAACCTTCGCGCTTTGTGCGATTCGATGGATCTCCTGGAACGCGAGCATTTCGCTGAATTCGGTCCAGTGTGTAATTCCACCGAGGCATTGAGGAGGATTGAGGAGGAGCTCAATCTTCAAAGGAGGAGAGTGGAGTTTGCCTTGCACTTTTTGGGGGTGGAGCTCCCTACGGATTCGTCTAAGGAGGGTGCGGTGAAATGAGGGACTCCAATAGTACTGAGCCTCTATCCAGAGGTTCCGTTGAGTGTGCTGAACGATCCAGGCAAACAGGCGAAGAATCGAGAGGATGAGGGGCGGCTGACTGCGACTCACGAGAATGTGATCCTGCGTGAGAGTCGAAGAATGGGGGTGAATCCGCGAACAGAGATCCTGGGCCTGAGTCGCGCTGAGTTGCCGAATGACGACTCCTGTAATCCGATGCCACCTGCGAAAAAACCAGCTTTGTAGAGCTCTGGCCGTCAAGCCTCTTACCCAAGCAGACGTCATGATGAGGGGGGGATCGATGAACTCCGAGCTTTTCGCGCATAGATTCACGAATGCAATGGGAAGGAGTGTCCCATCGTTCTAGGCTAAAGTCGATGCCGCCGCAGATTGCATTTTGCCCATCAAAAACGGCGATTTTTTCGTGGTGACTTGCTCCAAAAGAGTGAACGTTATCGAAAACGAGGTGAAGTCGCGGATGAATGTGTCTCCAAATCCAGGTCTGCCAGAAGCCTTCTCTTTGGAACCAATAGAAGTTGGAGTGATCCCTAGCCAAGATATGGATCTGCAGCTCCGGTTTTCGATTCAGGAGGTCTCTCAGGTAATGCCGAAGAGGAGGGAGTTGAGGTGTGAGTTGAACGCGTGAGTCGAGTTGCCAATTTGAAAAAAACACATTTTTTTGTGCATTTTCAAGAAGCTCATGCATTTTTCGAAAGATCGATTCACCGTCAATCAGAAGCTCCCAGTCCTCGGACGCCAGATTTTTGATTCGCCCCAATCGACCGGCGCGGTAGCGCGAGAAATTTGGTTTTTCTACCCGGATGTGTCCTTGCACGGCCTCTGGGGAAGGGGTACCAAAAGAAGTATGACTCCTTCGATCGAAGCCTCGGTGAATTCCTCTGTTTCCCAATCTAGCGGTTCACAATCTCATAGCTCTCATAAGCGACTGATCCGCTCCCACACGTGTGGAGAGCTCAATGTTTCGCACGTGGGCAAAGAGGTCACTCTCTGCGGTTGGGTGGGCAAGCGTCGGGACCACGGTGGTCTGGTTTTTATTGATCTTCGCGACCGGTATGGAACTACCCAGCTGGTTTTTGATCCGGAGCACGCAGAGTCCCAATCGGTTTTTGAGAAAGCAGGGCGATTGCGCGGGGAGTATGTGATTTGGGTGAAAGGTTCCGTGCGAGCTCGTCCACAGGGTATGGCCAATTCTCGCATGTCGACCGGTGAGATCGAATTGGTCTGTAAAGACATCGAGATCTTTTCCGATGCAAAGACGCCGCCGTTCCTGATCGAGGATGACGTAGATGTCGCTGAAACTTTGCGTCTGAAGTACCGCTACTTGGATCTGAGGCGGCCGGTTCTTCAAAAGAATCTTCTGACGAGACATCGCATGCTGCAGATTGTCCGTAACCACCTCGATCAAAATCAGTTTGTAGAGGTTGAGACGCCCATTCTTTACAAGTCGACCCCCGAAGGAGCGCGTGACTTCATTGTTCCTTCCCGGGTCAATCCTGGGACTTTTTATGCGCTTCCCCAGTCCCCTCAGACCCTCAAGCAGCTTTTGATGATCAGTGGGATGGATCGCTACTACCAGGTTGCTCGTTGCTTTCGCGATGAAGACCTCCGCGCAGACCGGCAGCCCGAGTTCTCTCAGATCGACATCGAACAGTCCTTTCTGGATGAAGAGGCGTTCTTTCCGATCTTGGAGTCCATGATGGCCAAGCTTTGGAAAGAAATCCTGGGGGTAGAATTAAAACTCCCGTTCCCACGAATGCCATATCGTGAGGCGATGAATCGTTTCGGCAGCGATAAGCCAGACGTTCGCTTTGGTCTCGAACTGCGGGATCTGTCGGAAGTATTTGCTCAAAGTACCTTCCAGGTTTTCCAGAATGCGTTGCAGAAAAACTCGCGCGGCATTCCAGGATCCATCCGTGGGATTGTGGTTTCAGGACAAGCTGAGAAGTTTTCTCGAAAAGAGTTGGATGATCTTCAAACAGTCGCGGTCACTCATGGTGCCAAAGGAATGCTTTGGATCAAAGTTCAGCCGACAGGGGAAATTCAGTCTCCTGCCGCGAAGTTTTGGACCGATGCAGAAAAAGTATCTCTAAAGACGACTCTCGCCTTGCAGCCTGGGGATCTCGTCGTAGCGGTTGCAGATCCAAAACAGAAAGTCGTTTTTGATGCGATGGGGGCACTTCGTCTCAATTTGGGTGCCAAGTTGGGCATGATTCCCAAGCACGGCGAGGGGACTCCAGCGTTCCTTTGGGTCACTCGCTTTCCTCTTCTGGAGTTTGACGATCAAGAAGGGCGTTACTTCGCTTGTCACCATCCGTTCACTTCTCCTCATCCTGAGTTCTTTGAGGATTTCATCGCTGGACGGAACTTGGACCACATCGAAGCATCTGCATACGACTTAGTGCTCAATGGAGTTGAAGTCGGGGGCGGTAGTCTTCGGATCTACCGTTCGGACGTGCAGAACGCGATGTTCAAGCTACTGGGCCTCTCGCAGGAAGAAGCGAATGAGAAATTCGGTTTCTTTATGGAAGCCCTCCAATATGGAACCCCTCCTCATGGAGGTTTGGCTTTCGGAGTAGATCGCCTTGCAGCTTTGCTTTGCGGCGTAGGTCCGATTCGTGACGTGATGGCCTTTCCGAAGACGCAGAGGGGACACTGCTTGATGTCGGAATCTCCGTCTGCTGTCAGCGGGGCACAGTTGGAGGAGCTCGGAATCGTGATTGCTCAAAAGGAATCCTCAACGCACCTTTCGGAGTAAGGATACCCTCATGGAATTCTCTTTCAGGACTCGAGCCCGTGATCTGAACCGAATGAGCCAAGAGACTTATGATCTCTTGGTAGTGGGAGGCGGTATCACGGGAGCAGCGGTTGCTCGTGATGCTGTGACTCGAGGCCTGAAGGTGGCTCTCGTCGAACGTCAAGACTTTGCGTTTGGCACTTCTTCTCGGAGTTCCAAGCTGATTCATGGAGGCTTTCGGTACCTCGAGAGCATGAAGTTTTTCCTAGTGTTCGAAGCGCTCTGTGAGCGAGCGTTGTTGCTCAGAACGACTCCTCACATGGTGCGGCCGGTTCCGTTTTTTCTGCCAGTTTACTCGGGCGGAAAATTTGGAAAGAACATGTATGACCTGGGACTTTGGCTTTACGATTTGTTGGCCTTGTTTCGGACGCCTGGGTTTCACCGACGGTTGTCGAAAGGTCAGATGCTCAAGTTATTCCCTGGGCTTGAGACCGAACGGCTGGAAGGTGGGTTTCGGTACTTTGATGCTTCGATGTGGGATGATGTTCTCGTTTTGGAGATCCTGAGAGATGCAAGCGCAAAGGGTGCCCTGATCGCGAGCTATGCCTCCGCGGATCAGCCTCTTTTCGAAGGGGATCGGTTGGTCGGCTTTGAGGTAGTGGACCAACTCTCGGGGGATGAGTCTAAACGAGTCTCTGTTCATGCTCGAAAAGTCGTATTGTGCACAGGCCCCTGGGCGGATGAGATGGGAACGCAAATCGACTCGAATTGGCGATCATGGTTGAAACCCAGTAAGGGGGTTCACCTTGTTTTCGATGCCAACAGACTGAAGATTCCGGGTGCTTTAGTGATGGCTCACCCCGATGACGGTCGAATTTCGTTTGCGGTTCCTCGTCCTGACTACGGCTCAGGGGTAGTGATTGTGGGAACGACCGATGGTCCGACTCACCCTGATCCTGCCCGAGCGGAGGTGGTTCGAGCGGATATCGATTATTTGATGGGGCTTTTACGTCGCTATCTGCCAGATCAAAAGCTGGAAGAATCCGACATTCTTTCGACTTATGTGGGTGTTCGACCTCTGGTAGATGACGCAACCTCTGGATCGGCGGATGGTGCAGATTCGAGCGCGTCGCTGCAAAAGGTGAGTCGAGAACATAAGATTGATCACGGTCCGGGACGCTCTGTCCTCGTGGCGGGTGGGAAGTACACGACGCATCGGACGATGGCCGAAGAGATCGTCGACTTTGCTCTGAAGTCCTGGGGCGAGGATGCGAGGAAGTTTGGAGTTCCAGGTCTTCCCGAATCTTTGGTACCGCCAGATACGGAAGTCGCGATTAATCCGAAGGCGACGATTGAGGGGCGAAAGGCGGCTCAGGAGTGGGCTCGCATGAATCAGCGGGAAATTCCTGCGGATTTGCTGGATCGCTATGGGTCCGAGGCTATTGAGATTCTGAAGATCCAGGACGAGCTGTTGAGCAAGAAAGCGACCTCGTCTGAAAAGACCGATCCCGAGGGTTTCTCCTGCTTGGAGGCTCAGCTTCGTTATTCCGTGCAAACGCTCATGGTCGTGAAACTTTGGGATTTTTATATGAGACGAGTCCCGTTGTATTACGCGAGAAGGGATCACGGAATGCCTTGGGCGGAGTTGTTAGCGAAAGCTTTGGTTGAGGAGCTTGGATTGGATCTCGGCACTCCGGAAGGCGAGAGGCGGGTTCAGAAGGAGCTTGAGGAGTTGCGCCGGGAAGTGGAGCTCGCAGAGACGTGGCGGAGCTCGAAGGCCGTGGGTAGTTAGGAGTCAGTAGCGATGTGGTTGGTGACGCAGGGTTGGGAAAAGCTTTTGAATTATCCGCAGGTTTGGAAGGCTGATTGGGTAGCCCTGTCACCGTTGAATCGCTACTTGCCGGGTCTAGTTGTGTTTGCTTATTGGGGCACCTACGGAGGGCTCGGACGACTCGGAAGTGATGTCCTCACCCTTGGGGGGGCTATCTTGCTTCTGAGCTATTTGGGACCATTCTTCAGAACGATTCGAGGGTTTATTCTGCCCCTATTGCTCACCGGAATGGTCTATAACTCGCAGCATCTTTTTGTGAATGAGCTGCGTGGAGAGATTCACGTCGCCGAACCCTATTATTTCGATCAGAGGTTTTTTGGGGTCCAAACCGACTCGGGAGTTTTGACTCCGAACGAGTATTGGCAAGATCGAACCCATCCCCTGATTGATGTCTTCACTGGGTTTGCCTATTTGACTTACGTTGCCGGTTTTTTGTTGATGGCTGGAATCATTCATTTTTGGGTTGGACCGCGAGGAGCAAGAGGATGGTCTCCTCAAGAGCTTCAGCGGTATACACCCCGAATGATGTGGGTGTTTTTCATCGTTAACTTGATGGGTTATGCCACCTACTTTCTCTATCCAGCGGCACCGCCTTGGTACGTCAGCGAGTATGGATTGGAGGGGCCAGTGAGATTGGATGTTCCTTCTAACCCAGCGGGCGCAGCTCGGGTGGATGAGCTGCTCGGCCTAAATCTTTTTCACCAAATGTATAGCCTGTCGGCTAACGTATTTGGTGCAGTGCCTTCATTGCACGTCGCATATCCACTTTTGGGGTTTTATTACGCCACGCGAGTTGGGGTGGGAATGTTGCCTGCATTGGCTTTTTATCTGCTGATGTGCTTCTCGGCCGTCTATGTCAATCACCACTATGTATTGGATATCCTTGTGGGTTCTCTCTATGCACTGGTGGCAGCGGTCGGGATGGACCTGATTTGGCGGGTCCGAAAACACCCAGTTTGAGTTTTGCTCACTGCGCCAGTTTGGGATTGCCATTAGGTCCAAGATGAGCGAGAGAGGGCTAATCTTTTTTTTACACAAGGAACATTATTTTTATGAGCACGACTCAAAACTCTGTAGCGTCTTCTGGTTCTAAAATTTCGGTGAAGCCAGCGACTGGCCGGTTGGCAGTTCTCACCCCAGGAATGGGTGCTGTTGCAACTACTTTGTTCGCTGGAGTCGAAGCAGTGAAGCGTGGATTGTCGGAGCCAATCGGTTCGTACAGCCAGCTCGGGCAAATTCGCTTGGGTAAGCGTACAGACGGCCGCACTGTTCCAGTGGGTGACCTTGTGTCGATCTCTCAGCTCAATGACTTGGTGTTCGGTGGCTGGGACCTGATTCCAGACGATGCTTACATCGCAGCTAAAAAAGCAGGCGTCCTCGAGAAAGAAATGCTCGAAACTCTCAAAGACAGCTTGAGCGCAATCAAGCCGATGCCAGCTGTCTTCGATCAAAACTTCGTGAAGCGTTTGAGCGGAACCAATGTGAACACTGGCGAAACCAAAATGGACCTCGCGGACCAACTCCGTGCAGACATTCGCAAGTTCATGAAGGACAATAACTGTGAGCGCGCTGTGATGGTGTGGTGCGCTTCGACTGAAGTTTATACTCCAGTCTCCGAAGTTCATCAGACCCTCGAGTCTTTCGAGCGCGGTCTTCGCGAGAACCATCCAGAAATCGCTCCATCCATGATCTACGCTTATGCTGCGATGATGGAAGGCGTGCCTTACGCAAACGGCTCTCCAAACATCTCGGTTGAAACTCCTGCGATTCAGGAGTTGTCGAAGAAGACCAACACCCCAATCTGTGGGTCGGACTTCAAGACTGGACAAACCTTTCTGAAGACCGTGATTGCTCCTGGTATCCGGAATCGTCTCCTCGGAGTTTCGGGGTGGTACAGCACGAACATTCTCGGGAACCGAGATGGCGAAGTTTTGGATGATCCAGGGTCATTCAAGTCCAAAGAAGTTTCTAAAACCGGCGTGTTGGATCAGATCTTCGACAAAGGAAAGTATCCTCAGCTTTACTCGGATATCTCTCACTTGGTCCGCATCAACTATTATCCTCCTCGCGGCGATAACAAAGAAGGTTGGGACAACCTCGATATCTTCGGCTGGATGGGTTACCCGATGCAGATCAAGATCAACTTCTTGTGCCGTGATTCCATTTTGGCAGCCCCATTGGTTCTCGACCTTGCGTTGTTCATGGACCTCGCTGGACGTGCAGGAATGAGTGGAATTCAAGAGTGGCTCTCTTATTACTTCAAGGCTCCTCTTGCAAAAGAAGGCCTCAATCCAGAGCACGACCTCTCGGTTCAGCTTCTGAAGATGGAGAACACTCTCCGCTTCATGAGCGGAGAAGAGCTGATCAATCACCTCGGTCTGACTTACTACGGCGTGGACGAAACTCGCGCTTAACTGAGTCGAGGTCTAGGAAAGGAAATTGAGAAGTGGGTGGTGTCCAGTCGATCGATCTGATCAGTAGTCTGACGCTTGTGGGAGGAGCTCTCCTGGTGGCTGTCAGCTACTGGGCGAGGGTCCGATTCGCAGGGCATGCCCACTTTTCGCGTTTAGAGAAAGAACGTGGAAGCGCGATTCTTTCGATGAACCTCATGCAGATGGCTTTCTGGGGGCTGCAGCCTTTAGTGAAGCTCATGCTTTTGCTTCGGGTGACCCCTCACACGATTTCTGTGATGGGTGCTCTTCTGAGTGCAGCAGCAAGTGTGGCTTTGGCCTCTGGCTTTTTTGGTGTTGCAGCTTTGATCAATGCGATGGGCTCAGTCCTTGACGCGGTAGACGGAATGGTGGCGAGGACCAGCGGTCAAGCGACCGAAGCTGGAATCGTGCTCGACTCGTCACTGGATCGGGTTGCAGAGTTTAGTTTTTTGGCCGGAGCGATCCTGTTTTATCGTGAGTACGTTTGTATTCAGGCGATTGCTCTATTGGCGCTTTTGGGCTCGTTCATGGTGAGCTACTCCACAGCGAAAGCGGAGGCCATGCAGATTGTTCCTCCTCGAGGCTCAATGCGCCGCTCGGAGCGCGCTGTACTGATGGTCCTTGGCTCCACCTTCGCTCCCGTTTCCCTTTATTTTGGATGGGAGTCCTCGGTTTTTGGGAGTGAGATCGGGCTCCCTCTGGTGGTGTCGATGAGTGTCATTGCAGTGATGGCCAATTTCTCGGCTTATCAGCGCCTGAAGACCATTGCTCTTCAAGCGGAAGCCCGTAAGAATGGGAGCCCTCGTGAAGCTTCTTCCGGTTCGGCTCTATCCTCGTAGTCTGCTCAGTTTTTCTTCAGAAAAATGGGGTTCTTTTTGGCGGTCCCAACTGGGATCAGTATTAGCGACCTCGGTGGATTTTGCGGCAACCTTCCTTTTTACGGAATTGCTCGCTGTTTGGTACGTCTTTTCAACCTCCATGGGGGCTGCTCTGGGGGCAGTGACTCACTTTTTAATCGCCCGATACTGGGCGTTTCAGAGTGGCTCGAGTCTGGTAGGGTATTTAGATCCTCATTCAATTCAGTTCTTCCGCTACCTTTTGGTCTCAGTCACTAGCCTGCTTTTGAATACGGGTTTGGTCTATGCCCTGACTGAGGCAGGGGGGGTGCCCTATGGGATCTCGAAGTTGCTCTGCTCGATTGGAGTAGGCGTTGCGTTTAATTTTCCGATGCATGATCGATTTGTTTTTCGCCGGCAGTCCGTCGGTGTACGACTCGTGTGGATCGGAGTGGGGCTTTACCTGGGTTTGAATCTGACCCAGGTTCAAGCAGCGCCCTCGCAGCGTGAGTCCTTCGACTCTCTTGAGCGTGTGGTAGCCAGGGGCGCAGCGCTTCAAGTCGGGGCGCCAGTGATCTTTGGTGTAGAGAAGGCCGTCGCTGTTTATGGGCGTGCGATTGAAGTGAGCGGGGCAGGATGTCCGGCCGATTGGCGATTTTTTTTGCGACAGTGGGAAGACTTGAGGAAAAGCTCGCCTGAGTATGGATGGACGCCTCGGAAGGCATCCGAGCTCAAGCATTTGACTCAATGTCAAGCCACTCCCTGTTTTGTGAAGCTCGCTCCTGAGGAGGGATCACAAATGGGCCAGGTGGAGATGGCTTCTCGATTGGATCGCTGGGAAAGCTTGGTGAATCGTCGGGTTTCTGAATATCGGACCCATGGGCGGCGCTTGAGTTATGAAAAAGCGAGCTCGCGTTTTGAGCCTTGGAAGTTGCTGAGGGGAATGGGTTTGAAGGGGGTTCCCACTTGTTCCTCCTCTGAGGACCGTTGTGTTTGGAGTATTGATCCCCATCAGGTCGAAAAGTGGACGCTCACTCCGCAGGATGAAAAACCGATCCGACAAGTCTTGGATCATCGGACTTGGGAGGATCAAGGGTTGGAGGTTCGGGGAACCGTCACTCGAGATATTTACTCCGAGCACTACTTTGAGAGCTGGGGAGAGTGGGTTCAGTGGGAGTGCGTGAAAGGCCAATTGCAGATGAAAGTCTGGATTGTCTGGGAGGTCGATCTTCTTGCAAAGAATGACTTCTTTGTTCGAATGGCGCGCTCAAAAATCATCGATGGGATTATTGAAAAGTGTGAACAGCATTTCGCCTCGATGGTAGATCGTGCCCGGAGGTCATTGAAATGATCAAGGGTTGGATCGATCAGATGGTCAGGATGACTTTACGTTATGCGCTTTGGGTTAGCCTTTTGGGT